>Ga0307479_10006687_pt1 | contig 10605 bp, 6 predicted proteins | sample atmos_gasesECM4C_FD_203743 | JGI IMG/M metagenome (GOLD analysis project Ga0307479, IMG submission 203743) | Hardwood forest soil microbial communities from Morgan-Monroe State Forest, Indiana, United States - atmos_gasesECM4C_515 | ecosystem: Environmental > Terrestrial > Soil > Temperate...
CCTGTGGCCGTGCCTGCATGATTCCAGGGAGTCATCGCCAGCATGATGGTAATGGCGAGCACATAGAAAAGGATGAGCCGGAACACAATCGTACGCATGGCACGAGGAATGGTTTCCTCCGGACGCTCGGCTTCACCCGCAGTAACCGCGATGATTTCCACGCCCATATAGCTCGTAAGAACGAGAGTGAGCGCCAGCCACACGCCCTTCCAGCCGTGAGGAAGAAAACCGCCGTGCGCGGTTAGATTGGACAGACCAACGGCAGGCCTTGGCCCCAAACCAAGGATTAAACCCAGGCCCACGACGATAAAAACAATGATCGCCAAAACCTTGATCAACGCAAACCAGTACTCGAACTCGCCGAAACGGGCCACCTGCAGCGTATTCAGCGCGACCAGGCCGATCGAAACTCCCACCACCCAGATCCATTGAGGGATCGAGGGAAACCAAAATGCAAAATAGATAGCCACGGCCGTCACTTCCGCGCCGATCGCAATGATTTGAACCAGACCGTAGGTCGCGCGAACCGTAAATCCGGCCCAGGGGCTGAGATAGGTTTGAGCGTAAACGCCAAAAGAGCCGGCAACGGGGTGGACGACGGCCATTTCCACCAGCGAGTAAGAAACAATGAGGGCGATGACTGCGCCGAAAAGGTAAGACACGATCACGCCCGGCCCCGCCAGGCGAATCGTTACGCTGCTACCCAAAAAAAGGCCGACACCAATCGCCCCGCCAATGGCCAGCATGCTGAGCTGGCGCTGGGTCAGCCTCCGCTTCAGTTCTCCGGATTGCGCTGTGTGGCCCGCCGATTCTGACGTGCTGGACGCGGGGCCCTCGAAGGGCGCAGGGGCATTACTCATGCTTGCTCAAATCGAGCAGAACGTCCGCAAAGCGATGAATCTCTTCCATGGTGTTGTAGTGAACGGCGGAGATTCGAACGACACCGCTGTCCTGACGCAAGCCGAACCGCTTCATCAGCCGCGGCGTGTACATGTGGCCATCGCGTATCCCAATGCCCGCGTCCGCCATGGTTTCCGTGACCTTTGCCGTGGAGGTTTTCTTCAGATTGAAGCACAACGTCGGCACGCGTTCTTGCACCCGGTGATCTTCCCGCACGCCGTAGATCGTGGCGCCGCATTCGCGCAAAATACGGAGCAGTTCGAGCGACAAGGATTCTTCATACGAACGGATGGCCGTCATGGCTCGCACGAGATGTGCGCGCTTCGAGCTTGTTTGAATATCACGTTCGCTATTTCTCAGACTCTTTCCCAGATTCTCCAGATAGGAAACCGCGGCATCCATGCCCGCGACATTTTCATAAATAAACGTCCCCGCTTCGATTTTTCCCGGCGGCTCGTCGGGAATAAAGTCTTCGCGGAAAGTAGGGAGCTTCTCAAGAAGCTTACGGCGCCCCCAGAGGAATCCCATGTGTGGAGAAAAAATCTTATAACCGGAACACACCAGGTAATCGCAGTCGAAAGCCTGGACATCCATGACCGCATGCGGCCCATAATGCACGCAATCTAGAAAAATTTCGGCGCCGGCTTCGCGCGCGAGCTTGGCTGCCCCCGCAACATCCACGATCGAGCCGAGTGCGTTGGAAGCGACGGTGCACGCCACGAGGCGCGTTTTCGAAGACAGCAGGGGTTTCAAGTCTTCGGGATCCAGATTGCCGTCTTCCCGCATCTTCCACCATAGAAATTTTGCCCCTTCTCTTTGTAACGCAAGCCAGGTGGCAATGTTGGCTTCGTGATCCATGTCCGTGACGATGATCTCGTTCCGCTCTTGCAGCATTTGTCCAATCGCCAGGCTCACAAGGCGGATGAAGGAAGTCGCATTCATGCCGAAGGCGATTTCGCTCGGATCGCGGGCGTTGAGAAAGACACCTACGCTCTCGCGGGCCCGCGCGATGGTGGCATCCACTTCCCGGCTATGACGGTAGCGGCCCCCGCGCTGGACGTTGCGCTCCACCAAATGCTCGTTGACGGCGTCCAGCACAATCTGCGGCACTTGTGCGCCTGCGGCATTGTCTAGGAATGTGAACGCCGGCTTTCGGTGAAGAGCTGGAAACTGCGCGCGAATGGACTCAACGGGGAATCCCGAGCGGCGGTCCAGAATAGTTGGAGGATTAGCAGTACTGCTCATTTGATTTCCTTGCGTCCCATTTTCGAAAGATTGTGGACGCTAGCATCTATTCAGTGAAAGCAAGCGAACGCTATAATGCGTACTTCCGCGTGTCAACCAACATGCTACCAGCACGCCGCTTGCTTGTATCTCGAATCATCCCTATCCTCTTGGTCGTTCGCCCTCTATGACCAAAGCAATCGACGATGTCTATTCCACTCTCAAAGGCCACTTCAAAGGGAGTCTGCTGCGGCCTGACGACGCCGAGTACCCTGACGCGCGCCGAATTTGGAACGGCTTGGTTGCTCGCCAGCCCGCCCTGATCGCTCGGTGTAACGATACAAGCGATGTGCAGGCGGCCGTGCGTGCTGCCGGCTCCGCGGGTGTGCTCACCGCTGTCCGTTGCGGAGGCCACAGTCTTGCCGGCTTTAGTTCTTGCGATGGCGGCCTGGTCATTGACCTCTCGCCGATGCACAGGGTCGAAGCCTTTCCAGAGGCACGGCACGCACGATTCGAGGGTGGATGCCTGCTTGGTTCCATTGATCGCGCAACGCAGGCTGTGGGACTGGCATTTCCTTCCGGTGTGGTTTCCCATACCGGCGCCGGCGGCCTGGTTCTCGGAGGCGGAACTGGATGGCTTAATCGCTTGCACGGCCTGTCCTGCGACAATGTGCGGGGATTTGCCGTGGTTGTTGCGAATGGATCGGTAGTCCGCGCCAACGCCGGCGAGAACGCGGATCTGTTTTGGGCTTTGCGAGGAGGAGGAGGCAACTTTGGCGTCGTGACTGAATTTGAGGTGGCACTCCATCCGGTAACTTTGGTTCTATTCGGCAGAGGGATTTGTCCCGGCGATGGCGTGCCAGGCCTTCTGCGGCATTGGCGCGAATTCATGCCGGAAGCGCCGGATAACTTGAGATGGGGCTTCTCCTTGAGGAACGCTCCGGACGCCGAAAGCATTCCAGCGGACATTCGCGGGCGGCCGATCGCAAGTGTTTCCGCGCTTTGGGTCGGCGATCTCGAAGAGGGACGCCGGTATGTGGATCACGTTTTCGAGGTGGGCAATCACAGGGCGGTCAGCAAGGAAGTGATTTCATTCGGCACGCTGCAAACGCTGGCGGATTCCGACTTCCCGCATGACCGCCGCTACTACACCAAAGCCGGATATTTCAAAACGTTGAGCGACGAAAGCATCGGCATCATGATGGAAGCGCTTGCCACGAATCCTTCTGTGACGAACGAAATTGAGCTGGCTTACCTCGGCGGCGCAGCTGCGCGCGTCGCGCCCGGCGAAACCGCTTTCGGTGGTCGCAACTCGCCTTTTGTACTCAATCTGCTCGGAAACTGGGAGGATCCTGCGGACGATGCCGCAAATATTTCATGGATCCGCAGCTTGTTTGCCCGGCTGCGGCCCGCGATGGTTCCGGGAGTTTATGTCAATTTTATGAGCGGCGATGAAGGCGATCGCGTTCCCGAAGCCTACCGGGAACGATGGGAGCGCCTTAGAGTGATCAAAACGATCTACGATCCAGGCAACTTTTTCCGCCTGAACCAAAATATCCCGCCGATGACCGCGGCCGCCAGTTCTTAGTTTCTTGGCTCTGCTCCCGGCATGACGCCTTTGAGCGGCTTGGACCGCTCCTTCTCCAACTCCGGATGGGCCAGCGCTTTCCTTGGCAGCATCTGGTCGCGCATGGCCGCGTTGTAAACGAAAACAGCTTCGACCATTGCGGCTTGCGCTAGGTCCTCGGGCTGCAACCGCTCGTACGTATCCATGTTGGAATGATGTGTCCGCGAACCGTAATCGAGGCGATCTTGAATAAACTGGAATCCCGGGATGCCCACCGCGTCAAACGCTTCGTGGTCGGTTCCACCGGTATCGCGATCGGTGATCGTTGCAACGCCGACGTCCTTTAGCGGTTCAATCCACTGCGCAAAGATCGGTCCCGCCGCGGCGTTCCCCTGCAAATAGACCCCGCGAATCTTCCCGCTCCCGTTATCGAGATTGAAGTACGCGGAGATTTTTTGCTGTTCCGGCTTTAGCACAATGGGCCCTGCCGGATCGCGATCAAATTCCGTCACCGCCATTTGGTCTGGCACCGTCGAACGCGGAACGTACCCGAAATGTTCCTTTACATACCCGAACGACCCAAACTCACCCTGTTCCTCGCCGGTCCACAGCCCAACGCGAATGGTTCGCCGCGGCTTCACCTGCAAAGCGTTCAGGATCCGCATCACTTCCATGGCCACCACGGTTCCCGCTCCGTTGTCCGTGGCTCCGGTCGCCGAGGCCCAGGAATCCAGGTGCCCGCCCACCATGACCAGCTCGTCTTTCAGCTTCGGGTCGGTGCCAGGAATTTCCGCAATCGTGTCGAACCCGTGCTCGTGTTCGCCGGTAAATTTCGTATCAATGTTAAGTTCGATGGTGACGGGAACTCCCGCCTTCAGCAGCCGGGCTACGCGCCCGTAATTTTCGATCGCTGTCACGGCCACCGGCAACGGATTCGCGTGGTCTTTCTGGTAGATCAGCCACCCAAATCCAGCCCCGGTGTCATCAAAGATCGTTCCGCCGGACCCGCCGCCGTTTCGCCCGTCGCGGCTCGGCGTAATGACCGCAGCCGCTTGCTCTGCCGCCAGAAACTTGCCAACTTTTTCCCGGAATTCCAGGCTCTTCAGATAAGCCTGGAAGGAGTTCTCCGTGTCGTTCAGGCGGATCGGGTACTCCTGAATCTCTTTCAGGTCCGCTTCAGCGTCTCGCGTAAACAGCGGTTTATCCACGGGTTTTGCTTCCCGCATATCCCCGTAGAAGACGATCTTTCCCGCCAGCTTTCCTTTGTACTTCTCAAAGTCTTTTTCATCCTTCATTTCGACCCAGATCGCAGCGCCGCTCACGGCTCCCTTCGTCGCCGGGGACCACGGCGCAGCCTGCGCAATAAACACCGCCGTGTCGGGCGAGGTCATCCGCACCCAAGTGTTAAGCTGCTTCCAACCCATCCCGAACTCACCCCAATCCTCGAGATGCGCGTTGCTGCAACCCATGGCGGCAAATTGTGCCCTCGTCCACTCGTTCGCCTTTTTCAGGTTTTCCGAGCCGGTCAGCCGCGGCCCTATTCCATCCATCAAGCCCGATGCGTATTCCATGACGTGCGAATGGGCGGTCGCTTCTTCGCGGATCCTTCCGTACATTTCCAGGTCCAGCGTCTCCCTTTCCGGTTGCGGCATCTCGTAGGAAGGTTTCGTCGATTCCTTCGCCGCCGCCTCTTTCTTTTTGTCTTCACCTGCATGCAGTGTAAGCGCCACAAAGGCGGCGAGCGACGCAGTAAGTGCAACTGCAAGATTGCGGATTCGCATTAACAGATCCTTTCTTGAAGCGACCGGCTGAAGTTGTTAATCCCGGGCCGACGGTAGTCCGGCTCCCAGCCAGCCTCTCCATCCGCCATCCATCGATTCGACGTTGGTGTAGCCCATTTTTTGTAGGTTTTCCGCCACCAGCACGGACCGGAATCCGCCGCCGCAGTACAGAATCATCTTCGTACCAGTGTCCGGCACCTGCGTCTCAATGTCTCGTTCAATGATTCCCCTGCCCATGTGCACGGCGCCGGGGATATGCCCGCTAGCCCATTCGGTGTCTTCACGCGTGTCGACCAGAATGAATTTTTCGCCCGCGTCGATTCGGCGCTTTACATCGGCAACGTTGGTTTCCTTGATCTTCTTTTTTGCTTCGTTGACCAGCTTCAGGAATTGCGGCGCGTGGGCCATAGCGATGCTCCTCGCGGGAATTAATTCGAGGCGAGAATAACACAGGCAGGACTTCAACTGCCGCTAGCCCCGCGGAATGGGTGCTCCGCCCCACCATTTGACCGAACGGAGCGCAGAGCGGGTTTGCTACGGCTGCGGGCTTTCGGTTTTCGGCTTCTCTCCCGCGCCCTTCTTGCCGAAGGAACGCACCAGGCTGACGAAGTTCCAGCGTGTTTTTTCCGTTGATCGATCCCCTTCGCCCGGCATCTTCCCTTTGCCGTTGCTGATGATCCAGAAAAGCTCGCCGTCGGTCATATTCTCCAGGGAAGAAGCATCGCGCCAATCGCGCAGCTCGAGCTTCATGTCCGCCGCCAGGTCGCCCTTTCCGTCGCCCGTTTTTCCGTGGCACATCGCGCAATTGTACCCAAACAATTTCCGTACTTCCGCCAAACCTTCCGGTGTTGCCGTAACAGGATTCTTCTTGGCGGCATCTTCTGGCGTCATCTTTGGTTCGCTGGAGCCCGGCTTTTCCTGGGTGGGACTCGGCTTAGCGAACGAAATTCCGAAACTTACGAGCAGAAACGCACATGTAGCGACGAAAATCCTTCGCATGGCTTCCTCCTGACAGGACAGGGCCGGCCGAAGGAGCGAATTCGGCTTGGTTTTGAGCGGATTCTACGCCCGCGGGACGCAGAAGGAAAGAATCAAAAAAATTGAGGCCCGCGTTAAGACTCTCTAAGGGGTCAATGTGCTACGGTTTAGGCCTGGAGTCTGAGATCCCGGTCTTTGCAATTGTTTTTGCTGGGGGCACCGCGCACCCGCGTCTCGGATGCGTGCCGCCAAAATCCGCGCGGAACGGGCTTCCCTCGCGCATGCGCGTGCGGAGGCCGTCAATGACCGCCGGAACTGCGGCACGCTCAACACCGCGAAGGAAATAAATCATCAGTGCCGCCTCTCCCGGCGAATCCACGCTGGAGGTGATCCCGACACCTTGCACGCCCTGCTGCTTTAGCAGTTCTGCCAGGTGCGCTGCCTGGACCGCTTTCGCGCGGGCCACTTCGGTCTGGGAAATCGGGTACGTTACTTGTGGTGGTGCTGCAGATTGTTCCAGCGCGGCGCTCTCGGTGGCCGAGACGAGGCCGCGAGCCGCAAACAAGTCGTTTTCGACGATACGCGTCCGCACCCCATCCACCTGCTGCGGGAGGTCGATTCGCGGTTGCCCCTTCGTCACAAAAAACACGATCGTGGCCTCCGCTGGATTGTCGTAGCTCGGCCCGATTCCCACGGCCTGCACTTCCGGATGCGCCATCAATTCCGGGCCGTGAGCATCCCGCACGTTGGTCGCGTTCTGCAATGTCTCGGCCGCCAGGGCTGGCGCCGCCATTGTCTTTACCAGGGAAGCAGGTTTCGTCGGCAGCGTGCATCCAATTACGGCGTGCGTGCTTCCACCAACAATCGTTGTGGCGCTGCCGCCATTCGTCGTGAAAAACCCAAGCACATCCGTAATGGCATTGCCGACGGCATCCTGGTCGTTTCCTCCAACCAAGAGTGCAACTGCCTCCGCTGTATCCTGCGTGACAATCAGCGAGCCCGAGTCACCAGGCGCCCCAAACTGGCCGCCGGTAACTTGCACCATGTCCGTGTAGCTCACCGGAAAACTGGTCCCTGTTCCATCGCAGTTTTGTGTGTAGGTGATACTTGTGGAGACGTTCACCGCCAGAATGCTCGCGCAAGTGAGGCCCGTCGTTCGGCCAACCTTTGCAACCAGGCCGTTGTGCGGGGCTCCCTGGGCTTGCGCTGCCGTGACGCCGTTGCCCGCCGCCGGCGGCGCTGGATCCGGCACGCCATTTGTCTGCGTCCCGCCAAGGAGCAATATGCTGCCAGTAGCGTCGACCGATCCGTTCACGACCTGAGCGATTGCCGCATCTACTTTGGGAAGCGGCCCTGTCTGCAGGTTGAAGAACTCGGAAAGGTTCGCCGCTGTCCTCGTACCCCCCACGACACATGTTGCGGGGGCGTCGACGAGGCCCGGTTGATTGACCGCGTCACCGATCGTTGCAAAATCGCTCTTTGCGAGGACGTGGTTGTTGCTGAGAATGTACTGCGTGCCGTTGCGAACTACCAACGAACCTAGCGTTCCGCTGCAGCACTTATTCCCCGTTTTGTCGGTCGAGTTGCCGCCGGAAGTGCCAAGCTTGACTGCTCCGCTCTGCGCACTCTGATTCGGGGTGGCGTTAACTGTAACTGTTGCCGAACCGGACGCCGACGCGTTGGCTACGGAAACTGCAGTGACCATGACTGTCGTCGGAGCGACGCTGCCGCTCCCATCCGACTTCACAGGCACTTCACCGGGGGCAAGGAACAGGCCAGTACTGGAGATAAAACCGGTCGCTTGGGTCCCGCCAGTGACTCCGTTTACCTGCCAGGTCACGGCGGTATTGGTGGTACCGGTCACGCTGACAGAGAACTGCTGCGTCGCGAAAATGGAGACGCTCGGCGCTGCCGGCGTGACATTCACGGCAATCGGTCCGCCGCCCTGTCCCGTTTTTGGACCGCTGCAGGCAGAAAGCAATGGCAAAAGAAGCATGCAAATCAGGTACGAACGTGAACGGCGCATGGGTCCCCCAGTCTTGGCTCTAGCTTTCAAGCTAGCATGGGATGAAAACCGGAGTATCCTTCAATCTCATCCAGCGAAACGTAAGAGGCCCTGTACGAACGTACAGGTGGGGCGGGCTTCAACACGCATATCCTACGCAACGAAGCGGATGGTTGTCACCGGGGAACTATCAGGATTTTCAGAATACGCGAGAAAAGCAAATGTCAGTCTAGGTCGCGCCAGTTGGGACCCGTGCCGATTTCCACGACGATGGGCACAGCTAGTTTGTGCACGCCCTCCATTTCCTCCTTCACCAGTTTTTCCAGCTTGGCACGCTCTTTTGTGGGAGCCTCAAACAGCAGTTCGTCGTGCACCTGCAGGATCATCTTGGCTTCAAACTTTTCTTCCGCCAGACGCCGGTCGATTTGAATCATCGCCAGCTTGATGAGGTCCGCGGCCGTGCCCTGCAACGGCGAGTTGAGCGCCGTGCGCTCCGCAAAGTTGCGCAGCTGCATCTGCGCTGAATTGATTTCCGGAATGGGGCGGATTCTTCCAAACAGAGTTTTTGCCATTCCGCTCTTGCGCGTCTCGGCAAGAAGATTATCCAGGTACTCCTTCACGCCACGATAGCGGGTGAAATAGGCATTGATGAATTTCGCGGCTTCTTTTTGCTCGATGCCCAGCTGCTGTGCCAGGCCGAAAGGCGAGAGGCCGTAGATGATGCCGAAGTTGATGGCCTTGGCGGCGCGGCGGTGCTCCGCATTCTGTGCCATCGGCCCCACGCCGAAAACTTCCTGCGCCGTGCGCGCATGGATGTCCTCGCCGTTGCGGAACGCCGCCATGAGCACGGGATCCTGCGAAAAGTGCGCCATGATGCGCAGCTCGATCTGCGAGTAATCCGCGGAGAGCAGTACCTTCCCCTTCTCGGCCACGAAAGCAGCGCGAATCTCACGCCCCAGTTCGCTGCGAATAGGAATATTCTGCAAATTCGGGTCGCTCGAGCTGAGCCGCCCGGTGGCCGTGCCAGTCTGCGAAAAACTGGTGTGCAGGCGCCCGGTTTCGGGATGGATTAGTCTCGGCAGTGCGTCCACATAAGTGGATTTCAGCTTGGCGATTTCGCGGTACTCGATGATCTTCGCGGGAAGCGGATGTTGCGGGGCCAATTCCTCGAGAATGTCGGCGGCGGTGGAGCGCGCTTTTGCCTTTCCGCGCCGGGCGTTGGGCTGAAGATTTAGTTTGTCGAAAAGAATCTCCGCGAGCTGCGACGGGGAATTGACGTTGAATTCCGAGCCCGCCAGCTCCCAGATCTCCTTTTCCAGGCGCCGGATTTCTTTCTCCATTGTCTGCGACATCTTGTCGAGTTCTTTGGGATCGACACGGATGCCCGCCCGCTCGATGTCGGCGATAACAGGTGCAAGCGGGAGGTCAATTTTTTCGTAGACATCTTCGAGTTGTTGCTCTTTGACCTGCGCGTGGAGCGCTGGCGCAAGCCGCTGCAAATAATCGGCGCGCTCGCCCGGCCCGCCTCCCATCATCGCGTTGAACTGCCGCATGATCACGTCAGCGAAGTTGTGGTTCGCCGTCGTGGGCCGTAATAAATAGGAATAAATCTGCGTCGCGTGGCGAATATTCGCTGCCCGGCCGGTGAGCAACTGAAAGAGTTTCGGGTCGTGGACGATTTTCGGCCGCTTGGCGTCAGCGAGCAGCGGCGCGAGCGCTTTCAGCGCCTCGCCCTTTTCATCGAACCAGACGGAGCGCCCCTCGCCGGCTTTCGCGGATACTTCAATCGATGCGATGCGCGTACCGAACCCTTCCGATTCGCGCTCACCGGCCTCGAGATTCAGCCAGATCGCCACCGGCTGTTTCGCGGGGAGTTTCGCTAGATACTCGCGAAATTCGCCGACGCTTGCAAACTGCGCGTAATCATCCTTCACGGTCGGCTCGGCACTCGCGGGTGCGGCCGACGCCACCGCCTCCGAACCCAACTCTTTCAACAGCGAGCTGAAGCCCAGTTCGCGATAGAGTTCTGCGAGCGCGGAGCCGTTTGGCGAACGCAGTTCCAGCTCCGGCAGCTTGAGTTCAATTGGCGCGTCCGTCGCAATCGCCGCCAGTTGCTTGGACATCAATACTTGTTCGCGCTGCTGCTGCAA
>Ga0307479_10006689_pt1 | contig 10602 bp, 8 predicted proteins | sample atmos_gasesECM4C_FD_203743 | JGI IMG/M metagenome (GOLD analysis project Ga0307479, IMG submission 203743) | Hardwood forest soil microbial communities from Morgan-Monroe State Forest, Indiana, United States - atmos_gasesECM4C_515 | ecosystem: Environmental > Terrestrial > Soil > Temperate...
GCAATTGCGCGGACGTATTTGTCGATCTTGTTCTCTTCCCATTCGTTGATAAGCGCCTCAGTGGGCGTAGCTGAGACGACCACAGCGTCGGCCTTCTTCTGTATCAGCTCCAGACTCTCGCGCACGAACGGAAATGGAGGCAGGTTGTGAACGATGTCGGAGACTGCGTCGTTCACCGCTTTGCTCCACTGCAGGGCATGATCGAGTTCCGGATCGGGGCGCTCTGCCCGATAGGCGTTCAGACCGTCGTTACTTAGCGGCTTCCCCGAAGCAATGAATTCGCGCACCCTGGAAGCGCGTGGAACCGAGTGGCCGCGCTTGTTTACCTCAGGTCTCTCAGACAATAGATCGAGCGTCGAGATGAGGGCCGGCCAACGGTTCGTTCCCCGCCATTTCGAGTAGAGATTTACGAATTCAACCGCCTCGCGGGCATATTTTGATATCGGTTGCAGGTTCCAGTATTTGATGATCTGCGGGCAAAAACACTCTTTGTGCTTGATCTCCATGCTGTCGAAGGCACAGCCGTCGGAGTCGATGCCCACAAAGAAATCATATTTTGGCGCTAAGCTCGCTAATTCTTGTGCCGTAATAGCGACGGTTGCCATCCAGTCTCCGCGGATTGATCGCTGCTGATAAGCCACCTCAAGTATATTTCTAGCGCAACAACCGAGAGTTGAGAAGTCCGGACATCTCCATCTTTCGGTCCCCCGGGCCAAGAAGTGGCTTGTCTATCTACCTTTGATGGTGACTCCTGTGCGATTACATGACTTCCGTTTCCGATTGATTGGATTGTTCTTCGTGGTTTGCCAGGCGTCCGTTTCGCAACTGAACGGACCAGCTCCAGCGGGCACTCCCCAGCCCGCCCCGATGCTTACTCTCCTGGAAAGCCTGCAGTCCACACTGGTGAATCAGCCGTTGTTGCACCTCCAGCAACAGCAGGTAGAGATTAGTCGCAGTCTCAAACAGCAGACGACCGGACAGTTCGACCTGGCTCTCGCTGGCGGCTTCTCTCAGGCGCACACGAACACTCCGCTCACCGTCGCTGAACGGGCGTTGGTTATAGCAGAGGGATTTTCTCCTACTACGAACTCCGCCCAGAATCTTTCTATCCTCAATCTCGGAGTAACCAAAGAGTACCGCAACGGGATAGTCATCAGTCCGCTCTATGAAACCGCGCGGACAACCGATAACCTGACAACGAGTGAGGGCACTAACGTTTCCCGTCTCGCTTTTCAAGTAACTGTCCCGTTGCTTCGCGGGCGCGGACGCGATGTGGTGGCAGCCCGTGAGACGGCTGCAGGCGTCGAAGTCACGGCTTCATTACTGGACTTCAACCAGACTATCAGCGACCTGTTTGCGAGCACAGCTTCTACCTACTGGAACGCCGTGGCCGCCGGAAAGCAAGTGGAAGTGGCTAAAGGCGCCGAAGAGCGCGGTAGGACATATGTTGACAATGTCCAAACGTTGATTCAGGCGGATCGTCTGGCCAAGGCTGAGATCAATCAGGCAGCGGCAAATCTCGACGCGCGCACAGCAGAGCGAATTACGGCCGAGCAAACTCTGGTCCAAGCCCAGCAGCAACTCGCTTTAGCCATAGGAATGAACGAGAGCCAACTCGCAAATGCGAATTTCTCCTTCGAAGATTTTCCAGATCCGGCTTCGCTCAAGTTGTTCATCGTCGACTCCGACACAATGTCGAAATACTTGCAGCAGGCGCTCACCAGCAGGGCGGACTATCTAGCCGCGCAGAGGAGAGTGGAAGAGGCTCGTGTCCTCCGGGTGGCTGCTCAGAATGGACTGAAGCCGCGACTCGACTTCAACTTCGATACAGGGGTATCCGGCCTATCGGAGGGAACGGCGGCAGCACAATTCCTGAATTCTCCCTATCGGTCGGTCCAAGGCCTCGACGCAACCGCCGGAGTCACTTACAACTTTCCTGTTCGCAATAACTTTGCCACAGGGCAGTTGCGGCAAGCGCAGGCCAACTTTATCCAAGCGCAATTGAGACTCGCTGATCTCAGTCGCCACGTCTCCTCCTCCGTCATCACGGCTTTGAATGCGGTTCGCAACACGGCTGCCGCGGTCGCGCAGGCGCGAGAGGCAGTGAAATCCTTCCAGGCTGCTTTGCAGGGGGAGCGGGAGAAGTTCAGTTTGGGCTCCAGCTCGGTGGTTGATGTCCTGACTATCGAGGATCGTTTGACAACGGCCTTGACCAACCAAGTCAGCGCAGAACTTGCTTATGCGTTGGCCCTGGCACAGCTACGTTCGGCTACTGGCACCATCGTGGAACCTGACAAGCCGGTGCAGTCGGTAAATCGCGATGTATTTGTCAATCTTCCATAGACTTCCTTGTTCGAGAAGGTGTAAATTCGCCACTCCCAAAAGGATTGCCCATGGAAAGTGGCATTTTCCGCAAGGTTTCACTGGAGCGGCTGTCTTCTCCCGAACAGCTCGACCAGCTCCTCCGGGTTACAACACCGAAAAGTTGGCTTGCCCTGATTGCGGCCTTGGCTGTCCTCCTGATAGTGGTGATCTGGGGGTACACAGGAACCATTTCGACGAAGGTCGCAGGGCAGGGCATCATTGTGCGCACTGGCACTGTCCTTAATGTGGTCTCCGTCGGCTCCGGTCTTGTGACCAAGGTTTATGTAAATGCCGGAGACCCCGTCAAGGCGAACCAGGTGGTTGCCACGGTGTCGCAACCCGAGGAGCTCGAGAGAGTTCACCTCGCCAGAGAAGCTCTTGACGATGCCGTGCGAAACCGCGAGCTCAACTCGAAACTGCGGAAGCAGAACTCCGAGCTCCGCGTTGGTGCGCTCATTCGCGACAAAGCCAACGCTGAGGATCAAATCAAGAATCTCCAGGAACAAGCGAAGCTGGTTTCTGAACAGATCGTGGTAGATCAGCAACTGCTAACTAAGGGCCTGGTCACGAGAGAACGCACTCTGGAAACGCAGCAAAAGCTGGCGAATTTGAACAGCCAGGTTGAGAGCCTGCAGGCGCATATCAAGCAAGTTGATGCGGAGACCTTCTCTGCGCAGAGCGACCCCATTGAATCCGACGTGCGGGAAAGAAACAACGTTGCGGAAAAGCAGCGCGATCTCGCTGTTCTCGAGAAGCAACTGGAAATGAGCTCCAACGTCGTTAGTCCTTTTGCCGGTCAAGTCGTAGAGCTGAAGGCGGGCGAGGGCACTTTGGCTCCTGCGGGTTCACCCATCTTGAGCATTCAGCCGGAAGCCACGCAACTTGAAGCGATCGTTTATCTCCCCTCCGATAAAGCCAAAGCAGTCGCTCGCGGCATGGAAGCGCAGATTTCTCCGTCGATTGTAAAGCGGGAAGAGTACGGCTTCATTCAGGCGAAAGTGACATACGTTGCGGAGTTTCCTGCGACTCCGGCGGCGATGATGCGCAACTTCGAGAATCAAACTCTCGTGCAGTCCTTAGTGGGAACAACTCCCGTGACTGAGTTGCATCTTGCAATGGCCTCCGAATCCAGTAATTACAGCGGCTTCAAATGGTCCTCAGGCTCCGGGCCTCTCATCCGGCTGTCGAGCGGGACTATTTGCACCGCTCTAATAGTTACCCGGCAACAAAAACCTGTGAGTCTGCTTTTCCCCTACGTTAGAGACAAATTGGGTTTGAGCTAGAAGTATGGGCGCAACGACTACGTCAGGGCTCTGGAACTTCCTGCCAGACCTTTTCCATTCCACTCGTGTCAAGACTCCCACTGTGATCCAAATGGAGGCCGTGGAATGTGGCGCCGCCAGCTTATCCATGATCCTCGGCTATTACGGACTGTTCGTCCCGCTCGAAGAACTGCGGGTCGCATGTGGCGTCTCACGCGACGGCACCAGGGCCAGCAACGTAGTGAAGGCCGCGCACAACTTCGGTCTTGTGGCCAAAGGCTATAAAAAAGAACCTCAAGAGCTTCGCGAGCTGCCTTTGCCCATGATCGTCTTCTGGAACTTTAACCATTTCGTTGTGGTTGAGGGCTTCAAGAAGGGGAAAGTCTTCATTAACGATCCGGCCGTCGGCCCGCGAACTGTGTCCGACGAGGAGTTTGACCAGTCATTTACGGGCGTCGTGCTCGTGTTCGAGAAGGGTCCAGGCTTCAGGAAGGGCGGCGAACATCCCAAAGTTAGTCAAGCCTTGCTGAAAAGGCTACCGGGCAGCAGAGTCGCCCTGCTTTACGTAGTATTGGCGACTTTAGGGCTGGCCCTTCCCAATCTGGTCATCCCAATCTTTTCCAAGATATATATCGACAATTTTCTGATTGCTGGGCTGCAGAGCTGGCTCAAACCGCTCTTAATCGTCATGGCGATTGCCGCTATCTTGAAAGCGCTGTTCACCTGGTTGCAGCAACATTCTTTAATGCGCCTTGAAGGAAAACTGGCAATCGGTTCCTCTGCGAAGTTCTTTTGGCATGTTCTCCGTCTTCCCATGGAGTTCTTCGCACAGCGATACGCGGGCGACATCGGATCGCGCGTGCAAATCAACGATCGGGTTTCAACGCTTCTTTCGGGAAGTCTGGCTACAAATCTGGTCAATGTCCTCCTTATAAGCTTCTACGCCGCCCTGATGTTCCGCTACGACGTGACCCTGACGTGGATTGGCATCGCGATTGCCGCGGCAAACCTTGTCGCGCTGCGGCTGGTGTCACGATTGCGCGTCGATCAAAACCGCAAGCTGCTGCAGGAGCAGGGCAAGCTGATGGGCATCTCAATGGGCGGGCTTTTGCTCATCGAAACCCTCAAGGCGACCGGGTCCGAGTCCGACTTCTTTGCGCGCTGGTCGGGACAGCAGGCTAAAGTCGTGAATGCGGAACAGGATCTTGGCGCTTCTTCAGCCATGCTTTCTGCAGTGCCGCCTCTGCTCGCTGCGCTAAACACCGCTGCAATCCTCAGCATTGGAGCGCGACGCGTGATTGACGGCTTTCTCACAATGGGAATGCTGATTGCCTTTCAGGCCCTGATGACGAGCTTTATCGATCCGGTAAATGAGCTGGTCGATCTGGGCGGCAGTATTCAGGAAATCCAGGGCGATCTCAACCGTCTCGACGATGTGCTGAAATATCCTGCGGAAATACAACTGGAGTCGCCGTCAGCAGAGGCGCCCTCGGATCGTCTCGACGGATACATCGATCTGCGCAACCTAACATTCGGCTATAGTCCGCTGGAACCGCCATTAATCCGTGATTTCAGTCTTACTGTAAAGCCAGGCCAGAGAGTGGCCCTTGTTGGAGTTTCCGGAAGCGGGAAATCAACCGTCGCTAAGCTCGTGGCCGGGCTCTATCGTCCCTGGTCGGGAGAAATACGTTTCGATGGCAAAACGCGCAACTCGATTCCTCGCCGGGTCCTGAACAATTCCCTTGCATTTGTCGATCAGGACATCGTTGTTTTTGAGGGCACAATTCGTGACAACATCGCGCTTTGGGATGCGACCATGGAAGAGCGAGAGGTCGTGCAGGCGGCAAAGGACGCGTGCATTCATGGCGACATCACCGAGCGTCCGGGTGGTTACGACTACACCGTGGAAGAAGGCGGGCGAAATTTCAGCGGAGGCCAGCGCCAGCGGCTGGAAATCGCGCGCGCACTTGCCGGCAATCCCACGATTCTGATCGAAGACGAAGCCACAGCCGCTCTAGATGCTCGAACCGAAAAAATAATTGACGACAACCTGCGGCGGCGTGGCTGTACTTGCCTGATCGTCGCGCACCGCCTTAGTACTGTTCGCGACTGCGACGAAATCATTGTTCTTTCGCAAGGAGAAGTCGTACAACGCGGAACCCACGACCAGTTGATCAGTGTCGAGGGCGCCTACAAAAATCTGGTCGAAGCGACCTAATTGATGTGCGCTTGGATGAGCGAATGACGGCCACGACAGCCACAAGCCGCATGAAAGAGCTTGGCACGATTCTCCAACTCTCGGCCAATGCGATGTTCCCTGTGCACGATCCCAATAGGATCTGGGTGGTTCTCGCCGGCACGCTCGATCTGTTTTTGGTGAAGATCCGTGAGGACGAATCGACGAGCTCGCGCCACCATGTCCTGCGTATTCAGGAGGGCGGTGCGGTGTTTGGCTTCGAAGGCGCCGCCAGAACCGATATCCAATTGCTCGCGAATCCCGGACCTGAGAGCAAAGTTCTATGCGTAGAGAAATCGCATATCCAGGAAATGCTCGGCGCCTCGGAGTCCAACCGATTGTTGCCTTTGATGGAGCAATGGATCGCGGACCTCAGCGTCGCGGCAATGGGCAAAGTCGCTCCCAAATCATTCGTTCGATTGCAACCAAATCAGAGGTTCACCTTTAACGATGAACCCGGAGCCGCTCTCTCGCTGGAAGAGTTGCTCTGGGTTCGTCCTCTTGAAGGAACTGCCCGGTTCTTTGGCGCCGAGGAGATTCCGGCACTCGATTCGCACTACTTCTTTCCCATGGCTCGAGGCGTTTGGCTGGAATGCTCTGCACATACAAAGCTCGAGTGTATTGATTCGCAAGCGCTTCTCGAGACTGACCCCGCGTGGTTAGGACTGCGAGCGTTTTCTGGTCTCGTCCTGGACTTTTTGTTCCGCCAACTTGAGAACACGGAGCAAAAAGAAAGAGAGCGGATCAAGGTGACGACCGAGGCTGATGCGGTCTCGGTGCAAAACGCGCTGCTTGCACTCTCCCAACCTCTGCAGCAGCCGGACGAGGAAATTCCCGCCGGCGCTATCACCGTCACTCCACTCCTCGCTGCTTGTCAGGCGGTCGGGCGGGCGACCGGGATACAGATTAAGCCGCCCCAAAGTACCCTCCGTAATGCCAAACACGGCGATCCCGTAGCCGCGATCGCCAAGTCTTCAGATGTTCGCGTGCGCATGGTGCTGCTCCGAGGACAATGGTGGAAAGAGGACAACGGACCCTTGCTGGGCTTTGTTGCCGGCAATAATCAGCCGATCGCGCTTCTGCCGCGCGGAAAGACGCGCTATAGAGTGTTTGATCCGGTACTCCAACAGTACGAGAACATCACTGAAGAAGTAGCGAAGCGGATAAGAGAGGTTGCCTACGTCTTCTATCGTTCATTGCCGGTTCGCGAGATCAAAATAAAGGATGTAATTGCATTCGCTCTGCGAGGCAGCCGTGCCGACATTGCAACCATTGTGATGATGGGAATCGCGAGCGGTCTAATGGCGACGCTGACCCCAATATTCACTGGAATCATCTTTGACGACATCATTCCCGGAGCTCAGAGAAATGCGCTTACACAATTAACGCTGTTCCTTATCGTGAGCGCGTTTGCTACAGCTCTGTTCAGTCTCACGCGGCGTTTCGCCGTCCTGAGAATGGAAGGCCGGATGGACGCATCGACTCAGGCTGCAGTCTGGGATCGTACTATCGCACTCCCCGTGGCCTTCTTCCGCAACTACACCGCCGGGGATTTGGCTCTGCGCGGGCTTGCAATTGGCCAGATTCGTCAAATCCTTACGGGAACGACGTTGTCTTCCATTCTGTCGGGAATCTTCTCCGCATTCAGTTTTGCCTTGCTGTTTTATTACAGTTGGCCACTTGCGATCGTTGCCACAGCTTTGATCGCCATCGCTGTGCTCGTCTCATTCCTTTGCGGATATTTCCAAATTGGCTACCAACGCGATCTTTCCAGGCAGCAAGGCCGAATATCGGGGATGATGCTGCAGGTCATCCATGGCATGGCGAAGTTTCGCGTCTCCGGCACGGAGGCAAGGGCGTTTGCCGCCTGGGCGAAGGAGTTCACGACTCAGAAACTGATTTACTTCCGGGCTCGGCGGCTTTCGAATGCATTATCGGTTTTTCAAGCGGCGTTTCCGGTGATCGCTTATGGGGCCATCTTCTATGGCGCCGCCGGTCTGACATCAACTCAATCGGCATCTCCCTTAACTACCGGACAGTTCCTCGCCTTCTTCGTGGCGTTTTCGCAGTTTCTCACCGCAGGACTCTCGCTAAGCGCCGCAGCAGTTTCAACGTTGGCGCTGATTCCGTTATTGGAACGAGCCAAGCCGATTCTGGACAGTGTGCCGGAGGTCGATGCCGGCAAGACCGACCCCGGTGAGTTGTCCGGACGCGTGGAAGTAAACCATCTCTTCTTCCGCTATCGCCCCGATATGCCGCTCGTGATCAAGGATGTTTCGTTCAGCATCCTTCCGGGGCAGTTCGTGGCATTTGTGGGGGCGTCCGGCAGCGGAAAGTCCACCATCTTCAGGCTGCTGCTGGGCTTTGAAAAACCGCAATCAGGATCAATTTATCTCGACGGCCAGGATCTCTCCGGCTTAGATTTGCACGCGGTACGCCGGCAGCTTGGAGTCGTGCTGCAAAACAGCCGCGTTCTCACCGGAGATATCTTCACCAATATTGTGGGTTCTGCGCCACTGAGTTTCGACGATGCCTGGGAAGCCGCGCGACTCTCCGGGTTTGATCGCGATGTCGAAGAGATGCCGATGGGCATGCATACGATCGTGAGTGAAGGCGGCGGTGGGCTGTCCGGCGGCCAGCGACAGAGACTGATGATTGCGCGTGCCATTGTGGGAAAGCCGCGGATTCTATTGTTCGATGAAGCTACCAGCGCTTTGGACAATCACACTCAAGGAATTGTCAGCCGGAGCCTTGAGAACCTCAATGCCACCAGGATCGTCATTGCTCACCGACTCAGCACGGTGATCAACGCCCATCACATTTTCGTTATGGATAAGGGACAAATCGTACAGAGCGGCACGTACTCAGAACTCATGAGGCAAGATGGAATCTTTGCCGAATTGATAAAGCGACAATTAACTTAAGAAATCGCACGAACTGAGGAGTAACCAATTCCATAGATTCGGATCGACGCGCACAGATTCTCTTCTGTAAGTAAGCGCAGTTGGAAGTTACAACCCCGACTTCCCTTCGAGGTGATGACATGAGAAAGGCTCTCTACGTTCTCGGAATCCTGAATGATAGCGACATCGACTGGCTGAGCCAGAACGGCACTAGTCGGTTTCTTGAACCGGGAAACGTGATCATTGTTCAGGGAAAGCCGGTCGATACGTTGTTCATCGTGCTCAGCGGCGAGCTTCAAGTCTATTCAAAGGACGTCGAGGTCGCTCGACTTCAATCCGGTGAAATCGTGGGCGAGATTTCATTCGTCGATTCGCGGCCGCCTCTTGCCAGCGTCAAAGCTTTGGCGAACTCCAATGTATTCGCCATCGGTGCGGAAGCGTTAAGGACAAAACTCGCCAGGGACTCAAGCTTTGCCTCGCGGTTCTATAGAGCCGTAGCCGTCTTTCTGGCGGATCGCCTGCGAGTAACAACTTCACGATTCGGCTACGGAGGCGCAGGCCAGGATGCTTCCAAACTTGAAGACCCCGACGAAGTGCATCCGGAATTACTTGATTCAATTGACCTTGCAGCCACGCGATTCGACAAGCTACTGCGTCGCATATCGGCGTCCACCGCAGGCTAGCGGATCGGGTTCTTCGGGCGACTTCGGCACATGTTCCGGGACGGCAGCAAAGCCAACAAAATTGACTTTTTTGCCGGCAGATTGGGTGTATTATGCCTTCCCTCGATGACTCGCGAGGTCGTAAGACCTCGCGGAATGACGTTTGAGTCCTCCCCCGCTATCGGCCCTTGGTACCCAGCAATCGTAAATAGGACCCGCGCTCGCGTGCGGTGACATCGCTGCTTCCGTTCAAACTCGCCCACGCAACCGCCGGAATGTCTGCAATTCGCATTACAGATATTCACAATCTGTGATGTTTGTCCGGGCGTACACAAATTGTGAAGAGATGGCCGAGCAACATTCATTGTCGCTGACACGATTAACACAATCACCAGTTAGGAGAAAAACGATGAACCAAGATAAGCCAATCGATCCGAAAGGCACATCCCCTGATGATCTGACAAAAACAACAAAAAAGGGCAATGTTGAGCTGAGTGAAGAGGAACTGAAAAAGGCCTCCGGTGGCGCCGTTGACTACTTTCTCAAGTTCGGAGAGGACGTAGGCGAAAGCTCTACTACCAATAAAACAACCACTACGAAAGCGACCATTACGTTTTTGAAGCCTTTTTGAGGTACCTCGAATCGTCCTGCAACTTGAAATGTGAGAGGTTACGCGGCGAGTGCTGTCGCAGTCCGCCTGTTTGCTCGACGACCGCATCGCAAGTTCAGACAAAAGCTGCGACATCGCAGCGACACAAACACAGATCTGAGAAAGGAAAAATTGTGGGGAAAGACAAGTCCAAACAGCCTCCCAAAGGCGCTTCGCCGGACAAACTGGCGAAGACGAAGAGCAAGACCGATATCCAACTGACAGAGGAAGAACTCCGCAAGGCGTCGGGCGGCGCATTTAGCAAGATCAAACTAACTGACTAGGGGGTGAAAGGTTTTTACTTGCACGGTTGCAACAGATAGGAAAGGAGAACAGTATGGGCAAGAACAAGGATGAAGGACGCAGCAAAGGCGCATCGCCAGATGACCTTGCGAGAACGAAGAAGAAGGGCAGCGTCGAACTCAACGAGCAGGAGTTGCGCAGGGTGGCGGGCGGCGGTATCGCGGGCGAATCGGCGGACTCGAAGCATAAGGATGAAATTAATTAAAGGGCTTTGATTCTTCGT
>Ga0307479_10006690_pt1 | contig 10601 bp, 11 predicted proteins | sample atmos_gasesECM4C_FD_203743 | JGI IMG/M metagenome (GOLD analysis project Ga0307479, IMG submission 203743) | Hardwood forest soil microbial communities from Morgan-Monroe State Forest, Indiana, United States - atmos_gasesECM4C_515 | ecosystem: Environmental > Terrestrial > Soil > Temperate...
GCCACATTCCCGGCGCGGCGAATATTCCCTGGTCGCAGGCCGTCAACGAGGACGGCACGTTCAAGTCCGTCGAAGCGCTCAAGCAACTCTACGGCTCCAAAGGCATTACTGGCGACAGAGAAGTGATTGCCTACTGCCGGATCGGCGAACGTAGTTCGCACACCTGGTTCGTGTTGAAGTATCTCCTCGGCATCAAGGACGTGCGGAACTACGATGGCTCGTGGACGGAATGGGGCAACTTGATCGGCGCTCCGATCGAGAAGGAAGTTTCGGCAGCAGCCGCGAACTGACGCCGCGAAGCAAACAGTTCCTCCCTTGGGAAAAAGAAGAGGCGCAGAAGATCGCGCCTCTTTTTTTGTTGCTCTTTTCTTGTTTTTCAGGCCGTAGCCTCCATAGATTTCTAGGATCGGTCATGCGGCAGTAATTATGGATAGTATCGCGCTAACCATAGGCTTGCGCTTGACTTCTAAGCGCAGCGGCACTACGCTGGGCAAAATCGTAGGGCCCCCACCAAACCATCAACTGGGAAACGTGAAAGCGAGGGAAAGATGAAGGGTTTCGCAGCGTTCCTCTATGGAATCGTGTGCTACGTGGTGTTCCTGGGCGCGTTTCTCTACGCAATCTGGTTTGTCTGGACGATGGATGTCGCCCAATCGAATGTTTCTTTGACGCGTGCGTTGGCAATTGACACCCTGTTATTGGGTTTGTTTGCCATTCAGCACAGCGGCATGGCCCGGCAAGGATTTAAGCGTGCTTGGACGCGCTTCATTCCCAAACCGATCGAACGAAGCACCTACGTGCTGGTTGCGAGCCTGATGCTCATCGCGCTGGTGTACTTCTGGCAACCGCTGCCCGGCGTGCTCTGGGAAGTGCGAACAAATTGGCTGCGACTACTTTTGCAGGGGCTATTCTGGGTCGGCTGGCTCCAAATTCTGGTTAGTACTGTGCTGATTGATCACTTCGAGCTGTTCGGGATCAAGCAGGTCTGGGGGTATTGGCGGAACAAATCCTACGAGCCGCCTTCCTTCAAAACACCCGGACCCTATAAGTTCGTGCGCCATCCGCTCTATTTGGGGTTCCTCATCGCCTTCTGGAGCACGCCGCGGATGACTTTCGGACACTTATACTTTTCGATTATGTGCACCGCGTATATTCTGCTCGCCATCCAGTTCGAAGAACGGGACCTGGTCAGTTTCTACGGCGAAGCGTACCAAGTCTACCGCAGCGGCGTCTCCATGCTGCTGCCCTGGCCTGGCAAGAAAAAACAATCGTAGCGAAGAGCACATGCAGATACTCACGCTTGCTCCTCGACCACGGGCCACGCTCCGCGGCGCTTCGTATTTACTCTCCGGCTGAATCCTCCTTGACGGCGGATTCCCCTCGAACCTACGCTTATGAAGGGGGATGCCCCAGCCACAATGAGTTCCTTGCCAAGCCAGGCCGTTGCCACGCGACAGTGCGTGCACTGCGGTAAGCCGGTGCGCACCGATTTGAGACAGTGCCCTTTTTGCCGTGAGGTGATTCCGGAGGTCCCTAGGACACACCGCCATGGCTCCGACGGCCGGCGTGAGATCCGCCGTGGATTGCTCTACATGCTGATGGCCGCGGGGATTTATTACTTCGCTGGCGGATATAGCGCAATCAAACTTCCAGTGACCATTGTCCCCGCGGTGACCACATACCTCGCACCCTTGCTGTTCTTCGGCGGGCTGGGCTTGAGCCTCTACGGTGTCGTACTGCGCTTTCGGTCGTGAGTTTATTTCCTTGGATTGTTCCATTCGGCGGCTCTTAATCTGCAAGCCTTAGTTTTTCGAGGTAGGTGTTGTAGGCCGCTTTGACCTTGGCTGCGTCCGGGGCTTTGGTCTTGTAGTCCTTCAGTGGCGCAACGAATTGATCCATCGCTTTGTCGATCTCGTCGAATAGTTTGTGATTGGTTTTCGACAGCGCGGTATCGCCCCCGTAGTCTTCGGCTTTGTCCCACAGCAGTTCGAGGACGCGGGCAAGCTGAGCAGCCGTAGCGGGGTCACCCTTTTGCGACGCAGAGAAGATCACTTGAGCCAGGGCGCGATAGGGCCCCATCTTGGTGTCATCAACGCCTGCCGTCTGCGGAGCGCGCTTCTCCTGCGGCGAAGCGGACCACACGGTGGCGGCACCCAAAAGCAGGACAACGAATATCACGGAGAGGAACGTAGCGGTGCGGTGCATGGAATGTGTCACGGTCTCTCCTTTCCATTGCAGATAGCCTGAGAAGGTTTTCTGCACTGCAATAAAGCGTGGAACCAACTCACTGAGCTGACATTTAACACGAATCGGGAGGCCTGTCAGCCGGAGGGCAGAACGCTGTACGCAAAAAGCCAAGAAGGCAGAGGGCGAGCGGAGCCGGTTTAGGGGATGAAGAGTGCCTCGGGAGCGGCAGGCCGGAGAACACCCTGGCCGAAAGGACAGTGTAACGCATTGGAGTAGTACCGTCCCACTCCTGCATCGATTCGCGGCGGCTCGCGTGGCCTACTAGCTCTCATACGGCCGCGAAGGCGAAGATTCCCGGCCCTGGCGGGGAGCTCAACGCGCAGGTCACCGCTGAGCGGCCAGAGAAGAGGCAAAAATGAAAAAACTGTGTGTGGTTGTCGGAGTGGTGGTCATGGTTATTTCCTTTGGGGCTGGACAAGCCGCAGCGCAAGGTCCTCAAGGCGTGGGGGCATCGGTGGCCGCCGGATCGGCGCCATCGGAGAGGTCCCACTCATCGCACTCGCTGAATCCCGTAAAGTGGGTAAAGAAGAGCCCGAAGCCCGCGAGCGACCAACTCCCGGCAAAGGGTGAACAGGACAAGAAATTAACCGCCAAGTTGCATGCGCAGGGTCTCCTTGCCGCGAACACCGACCTCAAGAGCGCTTGCGACACATTCAAGAGCACAGACAGATGTCTCGCCGCCCTGCATGTCAGCCACAATTTGGGGCTGGACTTCAATTGTTTGAAATCCGATTTGACGGGCGTGCAGACGAGCGCGGATATGTCCGGGTGCAAGGGCACGGCGGGCACCAAGGCGATGAGTTTGGACGGCGCCATCCGCGCGCTGAAGCCGGAGGCTAAAGCCAAGGCCGAAGCGAAAAATGCCGAGAAACAAGCGCGCGACGATCTGAAGGAAGCCGGCGCGTAAGTTCGCGTAAGGGGCAGGTATAGCCGTAGCGGGACGGGCGTAGCTCGGTATCTAGACGCCCGTCTTTCTCCGCTTCAGAGTGGGAAATCTCCCCGGAGATTGCCTGCAAATACCCAAAAATAAAAAGGCAACGGAGTGCCAAAAAGAACACTGCCTGCCCTTTCGCTGCACTTCCGACCAGTAGTATTTGCGGATTCTAAGGCGCTAATCTTGGGGCGAGAATAGGGCGCGAATCCCTGCCCGCCCGGGAGAGCAACGTGTTCTGCGATCGCTGCGGATTGAATTTCCTGCCGAAGCAGTCTGTATGTACCCGCTGCAAGTCTGTTCCCACGCGCTACTGGTTCCAGCTCATGGGCCTGGTAACGCTGATGGTGGCGGTGGCCTCCAATTCTCTGATCGGCCTGTATCTCTTGCCGCGCCTGGCGTATGGCAATCACTCGCCGTTCTTGTTTCGCGCGTGGTTGTGGTTCGATCTGAAGGCCGCCTTGTACGGCTGGGTGCCGCTCACCATCGCTTTTCTGGTCTGGGACTATATGGTGTGGAAAGAGGCCCGGCCGAAGCTCAGGGGCTGGTTCACTCGCAAGCTGCTCACTTTCGCTTTGGCCGCGTCCATCGCGCCCGTCCTGCCCTGGTGGATTCCCGCGGGTCAGCCGCCGGGGCAATTTCTTTCGATGATTAGCAGATACCCCGGCGTACCGGCGCTACTGGCTTGGGGAGTGGTCGTACTGGTTGCCGTGCTGGTGTGCATAGAATCCGAGTCGCGCGACTACCTTCTTGGTCATGGCAAGATGCTTAGCTTGTTCAGCCTCGCGATGCTCTTGCTGGTATTGACCATGACCGTCGTGGGCTGGTCAATTACCTACTGACTATTCTCTAGGCTGGTAGGTGTTCCCGGCTCAGATGTGCAATTGCATGACTCGGACGAGGGTCTCTTGTAATTTCTGGAGTTCTCTTTCCCGTTCGTGCTCTTCCTTCGTGCGGTCGTTCAGAGCTTCCTTCAAGAGTGTCAAATTTCTCCGGAACTCCATTTGCGCTAGAACCAAACGGCTGAGCGCCTTCAGCGCTTCCTGCTGCTCGGTTGAAAATTCACGCGGCGTTCGGTCGACCACGCACAATGTCCCCAGCGCGTACCCTTCTTCCGATACTAAAGGCGCTCCCGCATAGAATCGTATCCGTGGATCCGAAACGACAAGAGGATTATTCCGGAATCTCTCATCCAGCAACGTATCCGGCACGACAAAAACATCCGGTTGCTGAATAGCCACGGAACAAAACGCGATCTCACGAGGGGTTTCGGAGATGGAAACGCCGACTTTCGATTTGAACCATTGGCGGTCTTCATCCACAAGAGAGATCAGCGCAATCGGCGTCTTGCACACGTAAGAGGCCAAGAGAGCGAGGTCATCGAACGCTTTCTCCGGCTCGGTGTCGAGGATATCGTACTTCTGGAGAGCGGCAACGCGAGCGGCGTCATTAGTCTGCATGGGTTGTGGCGTAGCCATGATCGACCTCCTGCAGCCTCTAAAAGGTTTCCTGAGGATAGGCTTTCCGCTGAGGAATCATACTCCAAACAGCGAGGCCGGAAGCAACTTCCTTTGACTCCGGCAGTTGCTCCCGAGCCTCAATCGCCTTGAGTGATTTAGAAACGGATGAAGGGGCCGAAAGCAATCCGCAAATTGTTGTGCGTCCCCTTGTTGAAATACATCTCGTCCCCTATATCCATACGCAATCCCACGGGACCGAGTCTTCCTTCCAGGCCGCCGCCGGGATAGAGCACGCCGCTCAGATTTGAGCCGCGAAGGTTGTTGACGCTGCTGATAAATGTCCCAATCGTAGCCGGCCGCTGGTCAAAGAAGACATCCATGAATCCGCCCTTAACTGTGATGAACGGAGTGAGACCATGGCGTCCGCCGAGCATGATTTTGGGTCCGATCATTCCGTGCAAAAGTCGAACCCCTGAGCGCTGCAGAATCAGGACGCCGGTCGTGTTCGTAAAGCGTTCCGTGAAGGCCTGATCGTAATCGTAGTTCATCTCGCCCTCCAGGCTCACATTCCGAAACGCGGGGATTCCCACGCGCGCTCCCAGGCCGGCAAAGTTGGTTTTCGTCTGTTGCAGCCTGAAATAATCGGCATAAACGCCGACCTGCAAATTGCCGGTCTCCTGCGCAAATGCCGCTGGCACAAGCCCGCTCGCGATAAGAAATAGAAGTGCGACACGCTTCATCTCGGGTCTCCTCAGAAGTGGATTTAGAATGAATTCAAAAAGCAGAGGGTGGGTTTCAGCCAGGGCTGAATTTCTGCTTTTGTCGTTGGATGGCTCTTGGAAGAACGGGGTTGGCCGGAATTGACCGGATACGCAACGGCAAGTCCCGAAAGCGGTCACCTCGCTGGGCAAGTCTGCCGACGTTGCAATCGATTACCATATTGTTTTCAATAACTTAGCGCTTGCTTCCTCGTGGCGCTCAGCATGCCACCCTCCTCCGCGAGATGAGTTGCACAACCCTAGTTCTGGAAGCAGCAGCAATTAGCGGTGCCAAGCCGCACCTTGCCGCCGCCGGGCGTTCCGGCCTGCTCAGCGAAGCGCGTCGGGGCAACGGAGCAGCGTTCACCGAGCTTGTGCAACCTTATGCGCCGGGACTTTACCGGCGCGCACTGCGGCTGACTGGGAATCCTGCCGACGCGGAAGACGCGAGGCAAGAGGCCATGCTGAAGGCCTTCGCGCGGCTCGATCAATTCGCCGGCAATTCGGACGATAAGCAAGACGATCTGCACGCCTGGGTGTCGCGCATTACCACCAATGCGGCAATCGACTTGCTTCGCCAGCGGCGCGACTCCAAACTCGTTCCTTTGGAAAACAACAGCAGCGCGTCCGAAGGCAGCTTCGCGGAACGGTTCGCCGCTCGTGAAGAAAATCCCGAAGAACGATTCGCGCGGCGCGAGATGCGCTCTTTGCTGGCCCGCGCGATCACGCAGCTTGCTCCCGACCTGCGGCAAGTCTGCCTGCTGCGCGACATTTTGCAGTACACCACGCAGGAAGTTGCCGAGCGGCTGGGTATATCGAGCGTAGCGGTGCGCCTGCGGCTTTTCCGCGCGCATCGCAGGCTGCATGAAGAATTGCGCATCGTTCTTCGCCGGAACAAGCGGCGGAGTGCCATAGGCAGGCAGACAACGAAGCGCCCGGCACCCACCCGAATGAAAAAGTTCCTGCCATTGAGCGCCATGCCCGAGTGTGCTTGCGGCGACTGACGCGCGTTTTCCATCCACCCCAAACTCTCGGTAAAGCCTTAACAAAGTTGAATTCCGGAGTTGCGCCAACTGGCGCGCAGGCGATTGGCGACTCAGGACCAGCGCAAATCCGTCCCGCATGGAGCGAGCCTTGCCCGTGCTGGCGGAGGCGGATTGGACAACCGCCCGCGCGCTCGCGCTTAGAAGCAGGAGCCCGCCTGTCGTACCATGCCAAAACGAACGGTGCGGTCGTACGATGCGGTCGCACGCTGGAATTGTAGGATGCGTGTCGTACGATGAGTATGACTTGCAACTCGGCGGAGGGAGACAGCGTTATGCGAACGATGATTGCGATGTGCCTGGTGATGTCCATGGTGATGGTGGCGGGCATTCTCGGGGCGGGGCAGGAAAGGCCAAGACCCTCCGACGAGGAAGGGCGGATTCTGGCGCTGGAGATGGCGTGGAACCACGCGGAGCAGAACAAAGACGTGGCGGCGCTGGATCAGTTGCTGGCGAGCACGCTGGTTTACATTGATTACGACGGATCGCTGCAGAACAAGGCGGAGTTCCTGGCCGCGGCGAAGAGCGAATCGCTGCATCCGGAGCAGATCACGAATGACGAGGTGGCCGCGCACGTGTATGGCGACGCCGCCGTGGTGACGGGCATTTACCGGGAGAAGGGAATCTCGAAGGGGAAGCCTTATTCGCGCCGGGGCCGCTTCACCGACACGTGGGTAAAGGAAAAGGGGACGTGGCTCTGCGTGGCAAGCCAGTCTACTCTCATGAGTAAGTAACAAGGCAGATAATCGAACCTCGTTCTTGAGCCTCCGCCCGAGCTATACTCAATACTTCCTTGCTATGCCCATCACCCCCGAAGACCGCGCACGCGAAACGATCGACCGTCCTCTGACTGAGGCCGACACATGTCGAAAGTACGTCCTTCCCAAGCTCTACTCCTCCGGCTGGTCCGACGACGACATCAACGAACAGCGAACCTTCACGGACGGCCGAATTGTCGTTGCGGGTAATCGGACTATCCGCCGCAAGCAAAAACGTGCCGACTATCTCTCGCGCTATCGGCCTGACTTTGCCATCGCGGTCGTAGAAGCCAAAGCAAACTACAAGAAACCCGCTGACGGCCTCGGGCAGGCGAAAGAATACGCCCAAGTTCTCGGCCTCAAGTTCGCCTATTCCACCAACGGCCATGGCATCGTGGAACACGATTTCACAACCGGCCTCGAAAGTACCCCAGAAAACTTTCCGTCTCCCGATGAACTCTGGCAGCGCCTCAAGCACGGCGAAAACATCCCCAGCCAGATAGTCGAGCGGCTCCTAACTCCCTACTACCATCTCTCCGGAAAGTCACCTCGCTACTACCAAGAGATAGCCATAAACAATGCGATGCGCGCAATCCTGCAGGGTCATAAGCGCGTTCTACTTACGCTCGCCACTGGTACCGGCAAGACTGTCGTGGCCTTCCAGATTTGCTACAAACTCTGGAACACAAAATGGAATCGTACCGGCGATCCTAGCCGTCGTCCTCGCATTCTCTATCTGGCTGATCGCAATATCCTCGTGGACGACCCCAAAGCCAAAATTTTTGCCCCTTTTGGCGACGCCGCGCACAAGATCGAGCGCGAAGCCATAAAGAGCCGCGAGATGTACTTCGCGACCTATCAAGCTATCGCCAAAGACGAACGCCGCCCGGGTCTTTACCGCGACTATCCAAAAGATTTTTTTGACCTCATAGTCGTGGACGAGTGCCATCGCGGCAGTGCTGCGGACGATTCCAATTGGAAAGACATCCTGAAATATTTCGAGCCTGCCTTTCAGCTTGGTATGACCGCGACTCCGAAACGCGAAGACAACCGCGACACGTATCTCTACTTCGGCAATCCCCTCTATACCTACAGCCTGCGCCAGGGCATTGAAGACGGGTTTCTCGCGCCTTCCAACATCGTCGGGGTAAACGCCAACCGTCGGGCCCCCACAAACCGGGGGAAAGCCCGGCGCTACAAAGTCGGCGGCAGGTGGTCACACACAATGGGCGGGGAGGATGGCTGGGATATTGATTCCTTGACGCGGACGTGCGGCAGGCACATATTGTCACCCAGCGAAATTACAAAAATGAGTAATCCCCCAGCAGGAGACCACCGGGTGACGGGTCCTGAAGAACAGCGCGCGAGCGCGACAGCAAACGCCGGCAATGACGAACGGCGGAGAATGGCGCGCACGAAAATCGCACAGGCTATCCGCGTGCGGCCTTCGCTGCCGGTCCAAAACAATTTTGACGACGTGGCGCGCACGCTGAACGCGTCCCGCAGTGGAATCTACTTCGCGGCCCGGCGCGGCGAATATCACAAGGACATGCGGCTGTTCGTCACCTATCCCTTTTCCACTACGCCGGGCACACTGAACCAGGAATTCGTGGGCCGCGTAGCGCGCATTGACGAGCTTGGCGACGGAAGCCGCGGCATCGCCGTCGAGCTGCTAATGCCTTTACAGGTAACGGCTTACGAACCGATTCGCTCCGTTGCTAAACCTTAGATAGGAAAATGGGCAGAGCGAGGAATGACAAGTTGGGTAGTTTTTCAGCAGGCTGCTAGGCGAGCAGAGCGGCGGAGGGGTGCGAGGCACGGCGCTTCTGCGCTTCGTCGTGATGCATCCACCAATTTCGCCAGGCATTGGCGTCGTTGCCCAGCGGCGTGCCGGTGATTACGCGCAGCGCCGAGTACACCCAGCCGCGCGTCGTGGAATCGAGCGAATCATCATCAAGGAAATTGAGCAGATCAGGAACCGCGGCGAGACGCTGATGCTTGGTGAGCATGCCGGACTTGGCGAGGCTGCAAGCAGCGCGTTCGCGGACCAGGGGAGAAGGGTCGTGCGCGAATCGGTCGAGGAGCGGATCGATGGCATCGTCGGTGCCCAGCATGGCGAGCCCTTCAACGGCCCAGTAGCGCGTTTTTTCCCTGGGATCGCGCGCATACACGAGGAGATGGGCCAGCACCGTTTGCGGTTCAACGCCGCGATTCCCGAGCGCGCCGAGTCTCCATAAGGCCAGCGAACGATTCGCGGGCTCTTTCCGAATTTGTTGCAAGAGGCGCGCGACGCTCTCCGGGGATTTCTTGAGATTGTTGGCGGCGAGATCGATTTCGACCGCGGCGGTGCGCACGCTCTGGTCGTCCGATTTCAGTGCGGAAAGAACCAGGCCGAAAAGGCGGTCGGTTTCCTGCAGGCGTCCCCGCCAGCCATCCACATATTGGGGAATCAGGTCGAGAGATTCTTGGTGTTGATGGAGGGCCCGATCCAGAAAGTGTTCCGCCTGTTGTTGCGGGGAGAGGCGGCTGAGTTCCTCATACTCCGCTTTCCTGGCGGCGGACATCGGCGCAGGGGAGCCGGAAGCGGCAGCGGCTCGCACGGGAGCGACGCTCTCCCACTTTAGCCAAGCGCTCTTGAGGCGAGCGACCTGAAAACCAGCCGCAGTGGAGAGGGAAGCGAGAATAATCAGAGGCCCGAGATAACGGCGAAGAGGAATGGAGCTCTTCGTTTTGTTGCGTGCAGAAATGTTGTCGCGATGCTCGCCCATGCTTTGTGCCTCTTGCCCGGTTCCTGATGTGCTTTCCTCGTTCGTAGGGACAAACTACGTGGCAGGGTGAGAGCGGACAATGGTACGGCGGGCCAGCCGACCCCTTACGTGCGGGCAATCCCTGTGGATTCAGATGGTTGGAGGCGTTACTGGTAGGCGACGCGAGAAAAGCTCCCGTACGAGAGAACAGTAGCAACGAAGGGAGCAACGACGGGGGTCGTGGGCGCCCTTATCGCTTAATCAGAGTGGACTGGCTGGCCACGCACTGCCAGGTACCGTTTCGGAGGATCCAGGTGTCGGTGAATCGACCGTGGCGAGAGAAAGGCTTTCCTTTTTCGAGGCCTTTGTCGCGATAAGCGCCGTTGACGACGGCGGCGTCCCCGTAGATTTGAATGGTCATCCCTTCGTTGTTGATCTGCTCGTTCTGCACCTCGTCGTTGGCGGTGCTCGAGAGAAATTGCTTCTTGTTCATCAAAGCGCCGTCGTAATCGACATACACGAAAGTGTCTGCGAGAAGCTGGTTGAGCGCGGCGGCATCCTTGCTTTGTTCCGCATGGTTCCAGGCGCTTTCGAGAGCGCGCAGGTGGCCTTCCTCACCGCTGGGTTTCGATTCTTGGGCAATGATGAGAGCGGAAG
>Ga0307479_10006691_pt1 | contig 10600 bp, 5 predicted proteins | sample atmos_gasesECM4C_FD_203743 | JGI IMG/M metagenome (GOLD analysis project Ga0307479, IMG submission 203743) | Hardwood forest soil microbial communities from Morgan-Monroe State Forest, Indiana, United States - atmos_gasesECM4C_515 | ecosystem: Environmental > Terrestrial > Soil > Temperate...
TGGTTTTTCTGCCGAGAGCTCCGGCCTTTCCAATGCTCCAAGGGGGAAGAGATGTTCGTGCCCATGAATGACCTGAAGCAGCCAGGCGGCCTCGCGGCCCGCGCCGCGCGCGCCCTCCGCGGCATGGCCGCCGTTCTCGCATTTGCCGCCTCCGCCGGGCCGGCCGCACCGGCGGCGCCCAGCGCCCAGGCCGCGGCGCCGGCCCCGGCCGCGGCGCCGGCCCCGGCCGCGGCGCCGGCCCCGGCCGGCAAGACCGAGACGGTGGAGATCGACTCCTACTCGTTCGGCGGGCTCGAGGCGCGCGCCATCGGTCCGGCGGCGACCGGCGGCCGCATCGCGGCGATCGACGCCGTGGCGGAGGAGCCGCTGACCGTCTACGTCGGCTCGGCGGGCGGCGGCGTCTGGCGCTCGCGCGACGGCGGCACCACCTTCCGGCCGGTCTTCGACGAGCACCCGCAGTCGATCGGCGCCGTCACCGTCGATCCCGGCAATCCCAAGACGATATGGGTGGGGACCGGCGAGTCCTGGACGCGCAACAGCACCGGGGTGGGCGACGGCGTCTACCGCTCGACCGACGGCGGCGACCACTGGGAGCACCTGGGCCTCGAGACGTCGGAGCGCATCGCCCGCATCCTGGTGCACCCCAAGGACGGCAACACCGTCTATGCCTGCGTCACCGGGCACCTCTGGAACGACGGCGAGGACCGCGGCGTCTACAAGACTACCGACGGCGGCAAGAGCTGGAAGCGGGTGCTCTACGTCAACCCGGGCACCGGCTGCTCGGACCTGGCGATGGACCCCCAGGAGCCGCGCATCCTCTATGCAGGGATGTGGCAGTTCCGCCGCTACCCCTGGGCCTTCCGCTCCGGCGGACCGGGCAGCGGCCTGTTCAAGAGCACGGACGGCGGCGAGAGCTGGCAGCCGCTGACCCAGGGCCTGCCCGCTGGGCAGAAGGGGCGCATCGCCGTGGCGGTCGCGCCGTCGCGCGCCAGCGTCGTCTATGCGCTGGTCGAGAGCCGCAACACCGCCCTCTACCGCTCCGACGACACCGGCACGAGCTGGACGGAGGTCAACTCCTCGTTCAACCTGCAGGTGCGGCCGTTCTACTTCGCCCGGCTGGTGGTCGACCCCGGCGACTACAACACCATCTACAAGCCCGGCTTGACGCTCACCATCTCGACCGACGGCGGCAAGACCTTCAGCACGCCGTTCAGCAGCAACGGCTTCAGCAACGGGCCGCACGGCGACCATCACGCGCTGTGGGTGAACCCGAAGAACCCGCAGCAGCAGCTGCTGGGCACCGACGGCGGCGTCTACCTCTCGGTCGACCGCGCACACACCTGGCGCTTCCTCAAGGCGCTGCCGGTGTCGCAGTTCTACGAGGTGAGCTACGACATGGCCCAGCCCTACAACGTCTACGGCGGGCTGCAGGACAACGGCAGCTGGATGGCGCCGTCGCGCGGCGTCTCCGGCGTGACCAACAAGCAGTGGCGCAACATCGGCACCGGCGACGGCTTCTACGCGGTGAGCGATCCGGCCGATGCCGACGTGGTGTACGTCGAGTACCAGGGGGGCCACGTCTCCCGCGACTCGCTGGCGACCGGGGAGAGCAAGGACATCCAGCCGCTGCCAGGCGCCGGCGATCCCGAGCTGCGCTACAACTGGAACACGCCGATCGCGCTCAGCCCGACCCGGCCGGGCACGGTCTACGTCGGCAGCCAGTTCCTCTTCCGCTCCCGCGACCGCGGCGAGTCCTGGGAGCGCATCTCGCCCGACCTCACGACCAACGACCCCAAGAAGCAGCAGCAGGGCACCTCGGGCGGCTTGACCATCGACAACTCGAGCGCCGAGAAGTACACCACGATCTTCGCCATCGCCGAGTCGCCCCGGGACGCCAAGGTGATCTGGGTGGGGACCGACGACGGCAACCTGCAGCTCACCCGCGACGGCGGCGCCACCTGGACCAACGTCGGGCGGGCCGTCCCCGGGCTGCCGCCGGGCGCCTGGGTGTCGAAGATCGAGGCCGGGCACCGCGACGCAGCGACCGCCTTTGCCACCTTCGACAACCACGCCAACGGCGACTTGAAGACCTACGTGTACAAGACGACGGACTTCGGCAAGACCTGGCAGTCGCTGGCCGGCCCCGGCGTCGCCGGCTTCGCCCACGTGGTGCGCGAGGACCTCGAGAACCCCGACCTGCTGTTCCTGGGCACCGAGCTCGGCCTGTTCATCTCGCTCGACAGCGGCGGCCACTGGGCGCGGTTCAGCGGTAACCTGCCGCCGGTCTCGGTCTGGGACGTTCAGATCCACCCGCGCGATTCGGACTTGATCATCGCCACCCACGGCCGCGGCATCTACGTCCTCGACGACATCACGCCGCTGCGCAAGCTCACCCGCGAGGTCCTGGCCGCCGACGTGGCGCTGCTGCCGTCGAAGCCGGCGGGCATGGTGCTGCCGGAGTTCGAGCAGGACTTCCCCGGCGACGACGAGTTCGTCGGCACCAATCCGGAGGAGGCGGCGTCGATCTGCTACTACCTGAAGAAGCGCCACATCTTCGGCGAGCTCAAGGTCGAGGTCTACGACGCCCAGGGCAAGCTGATCTCGACGCTGCCGGGCGGCAAGCGTCGCGGCATCAACCGCGTCGCCTGGCCGATGCGGCGGCGGCCCCCGACGCTGCCGGCGGCCAGCTCGATCGTCGAGCAGCCGTACTCGTTCATCGGTCCGCGGGTGCCGGCGGGCGCCTACACGGTGAAGCTGATCGAGGGCGACCACACCTTCACCGGCCAGGTGCAGCTGGTCCCGGACCTGCGGTCGAAGGCCTCGGACGACGACCGGGCGCTGCAGTACCAGGCGGTGACGGCCCTCTACGACATGTTGTCCGACCTGACCTACACCGCGGACGCGGTGGTGGACGCGCGCGATCAGGCGCGGCAGCGCGCCGGCGGGCTGGATGCCGGCTCGCCGCTGCGGCGTCAGCTCGGGCAGGCGGCCGATCAGCTCGAGACCCTGCACCAGGCGCTGGTCGCGACGCACGAGGGCGGCTGGCTCTCCGGCGAGGAGGAGCTGCGCGAGAAGCTGGGGTCCCTCTACGGTGCGGTCAACGGCTACGAGGGGCGGCCGACGCGCTCGCAGATCGAGGAGGCGAAGGTGCTCAAGGCGCGCCTCGACGAGCTCTCCGGCCGCGCCGCCGGCATCGAGCGGGGAGCGCTCGCCCAGGCCAACCGCGCCCTGGCCGCGGCGAAGCGGCAGCCGATCGTGTTCATGGACCGCAAGGAGTGGGACAAGAAGCAGGAGAAGCACGGCGCCGGCGCGGCGGGCAAGCTGGACCCGCGTGCCGTGGCGGCGGCGCCGTGGGGGCTCGGGCGGCTGCTCGCCGGGGTGGCGGAGGCGGCGGCGATGCGCGGGGAGGCGGCGGGGCGCTGAGCGGCGGGGCCAAGGCGGACCGCCAAGTCCCCCGCCGAATTGCGGGATCGGAAGGTCCCGCGCCGGATCGAGGGGGCCGGAAGGTCCCCGGCCGGATTGCGGGACCGGAAGGTCCCCGGCCGGATTGCGGGGGGCCGGAACGTCCCCGGCCGGCTGATAAGAGGGGGAGAGGGGAGGGGGGACCGGGTCCCCCCCTTTTCTTGCTGCTACTTCTTCCTTCTACGTCTTACGTCTCGTCAGGCCAGACCCTGGCGGCGCTCTTCGGCCAGCTTGCGCAGGATCTTCTTGCGCGCCTGGACGGCCTTGCGCTTGCGCTTGACCGAGGGCTTCTCGAAGTGCTGCCGCTTCCTGAGCTCGGTGAGGATTCCCGACTTCTCGACCTTGCGCTTGAACCGCCGCAGGGCGTTCTCGAAGCTCTCCTCCTCACGCACATGCACAACGGGCATTTCGTACTCACCTCTCTTCTAACCCAGATTTCTTGCGGCAAGCCCGCAAGGGACACCAGAGGGCCAATGTTGGCCCACGGACCGTCCGAAGTCAAGAGCGCAAAGGTCCTTGGTCCTGGTGGTGGGGCCCCTACTACCAAGGTCCTCGAGATCCTTGGGGGGGTCCCTAGCCTAGTAGGGGTCCTGCTCGGGGGCGCGGCCGCTGGTGCCGGCGCCGGCGGCGGCATCCCCGGCATCGGCATCGGCGGGCAGCGCCTTGCGAGGCGCCGCCGGGGGTGGCGGTGGCAGGGCGGCCGGGGCGGGCAGGGCGCTCCAGTCGCTGAGATAGGCGACGAGCTTGCCGTCGCGCCTGGCGAACCAGACCGCGGCCGCGGCGCCGGCCGCGTCCTTGGGATAGAACCAGCCGACCACGCCCTTGTCGGGATAGGCGCGGACGTCGTGGGGGTTGGGCGCCCCGAGAGCGGCCCGCACCTGTTCGGCGGTCATGCCGGCGCCGACCCGCGAGAACCGCGCGGCGCTCATGAAGCGCGCGGCCTGGGCGCGCGCCAGCTCGTCGCGCAGGCGCGGGTTCCCTGGATCGGAGGCGAGCGCTGCCTCGTAGATCTCGCAGGCGCGGCGGTAGTCCGCGGAGCGGGCGATGAACTCGCGCGCCACCACCATCTCCTCGTCGCTCTTCATGCGTATCGCGGCGAGCTGGCGCGCCGAGAGCGGCGCGCCCTCGATGGGCGGATCGGCGTTGATGTAGGCGACCAGGCGCCGTCCCAGCTGCTGCGCGAGGGCGTCGGCCTCGCGGGCGAGCGGGCTTGGGGAGGTGGCAGGGCCCGCGGCGCCGCCGCCCGCAATGGACGCCGCGCCGGGCCCTCCGAGGCTGCCTAGCCGCGCGCGCTTCTCGTCAAGGTCGCGCTTGGCGGCGAGCAGCCAGGCCCACTCGGCCTCTCCGGCGAGCCGCGCCGGGCGGTCGGGCTCGACGTGGCCGCGACAGGCGCCGGCCGCCAGCGCGGCGAGGCCGGCGAGCGGCAGCGCCGCCAGCAAGCCCAGCGGCAGGGACTGGAGGCAGAGCGCCGCCGCCAGCATCGCCGGGGCCGGCCGCCGGCGCGAGGCGGCGGGAGCCCTTTCCCGCGAATCCGGCCCACCAGGCGCAAGAGTCTGACTGCGTTGCCACATACGACCGCGGACGGCGAACCTAGCACAGCGCCGCAACCCCGAACAAGCCGCCCGGGGAACCCCTTTGACATGGCGGCACCGCTACAGAATAATCAACCTCCTTTAGAATGTGGCATAGCGGTGACCTGAAGATGAGAACCTGCCGATCCTGACGGCCCCTGCGAGCTGCGGCGGAGAACCAAGGATGTCCTTCGTGGAAAAAGTCGAGCAGTTGAATCGCGAGATCGGTGCCACGTTCGACCGGGCCCTCGCGTCGTTGCGCCGGGAGCTGCAGGACCGCGTGCGCGAGAGCCACCACGACCTGGACCTCAGGATCGAGGCCTTCGCGCCTTCGGTGCCGCCGGCGTTCGTGGCCCACGAGGACCTCGCGCCGGTGGCGGAGCGCCTGCGCGTCGAGGCGCGCGTCGCTGCCTTCGACGAGCTGCGCGACGCCTTCGCGGCGCTGGATCGGGCGCGCACCCAGGCGGAGGTGCTGGCGGCGCTGATCGCCGGCGCCGGGCGCTTCGCCTCCCGCGCCGCCCTGCTGCTCCGCCGCGGCGACGGGCTGCGCGGCTGGGGCAGCCAGGGGTTCGGCGACTCGGAGAAGGCGCTGCGGGACCTCGTGCTGTCGCCGGCCGACGGCGGCTCCTGGGGCAGGTTGGCCGGCGCCATCGCCGCCAACGGCGGCGGTCCACAGGGGACGCCGGTGGCGGCTGCGGCCAACGGCGCCGGGGCGACCGTTCAGCTCTCGGCCGCCGACTGCGCCGTGCTCTGCGGGCGCATCGAGAGCCCGGTGCCGGCCTTCGGCGTCGCGGTCCCCCTGGTGCTGCGCGACCGCGCCGTGGCGCTGCTGTATGCCGATCAGCTGGCGCAGCCGCAGCCCGCGCCCGCCGCGGACGCCGCGGCCGGCGCCCAGGCGGACACCCTCTCGCTGCCGGCGCTGCAGAGCCTGGTGTACGTCGCGGCGCTGGCGATCGAGTCGCTCCCCTTCCGGCAGCGCGACGCCACCGGCACCCTGGCGGCCCCGACCGCCGCCGCGGAGCCGCTTCCGGCAGGCGAAGCCGCCACCGCAGTGGCGGCGGCCGCCCCTGCCCCGGCCCCGGCCGAGACGCCAGCCGCCGCCCCTCCAGCCGAGCCAGCCGCCGCGCCCGCGGCCGAGGCGCCCGCCGCCGCCCCCGCGGCCGTGCCGGAAGCGATCGCGGCAGCCGCTGGCGAGGGGCTGAAGGAGGCCTTGGAGCCCAGGGCGGCGGAGGCTGCGGCGTCGGCAGGCGCCGCACCGGCCGCACCTGCGCCGCCGCCCGGCGCGGAGCCTGGCAAGGAGGAAGACGAGGCCGACAGCACCCAGCCCGGGCTGTCGTACGCCGGGCCGCGCCTGGCCGTGACCCCGGCGGACCTCTACGACGTGCCCCGGGTGCCCGTGGTCAAGGAGACGGCGGAGATTCCGCTGCCCCGTCCGCTGCGGCCGGTGACCCAGACCTCGCCGCTGGTCCCGGAGCCGCCGCGGCCTGCCGACACCGTGATGCTCCCCCGCGGCGAGTCGCCCTACCTCGAGGAGGCGGCCGCCGCCGCGCCGCCGTCCGCCGCGGAGACCGCCCGTATCCCGGCGCCCGAGGCGCCCGCGGAGGCCGCCCCAGCCCCGGCGGCCGCGTCGACCCTGGACGTGGCCGCACCGAGCGCCGGCGCGGCGCCGCCTGCCGGCGCGGCGGAGAGCGCGGGCGCCGCCGCGGGCGGCGAGCACGAGACCGTGCTGCTGCCGCATGCGGCGCGCGGGCCGGCCAACCTGCGGGCCGTGCCGCCGGTCGCGCCGGGTCCGGCCGGCGGCGCGAGGTCGAGCGCCGGCCCGCCTCCCGTCGCCGCGCCGCCGTCGCCGCCGGCGTTCGAGCCGCTGCGCACCGGGCCGATCGGCTCGGGCACGCCGGAGGTGCGTCCGCCCAGCGGCGTGCAGGGTCCGGGCTGGGCCTTCTCCACCACGCGGGTGCAGGCGACCTCCAGCGAGGAGGCGCTGCACGAGGAGGCGCGGCGCCTGGCGCGGCTCCTGGTCAGCGAGATCAAGCTCTACAACGAGGAGCAGGTCGAGGCGGGGCGGCGCAATCGCGACATCTACGAGCGCCTGCGGGAGGACATCGACCGCTCGCGCCAGATGTACGAGGAGCGCGTCGAGCCTCGCCTGGTCAAGTCGACGGACTACTTCTATCAGGAGCTGGTCCGCATCCTGGCCGCCGGCGACTCCAAGGCGCTGGGGATCTAGGCCATGAGCTCCCACTCCTTGCGCCAGCCGAGGAATTTCCCCGCTCCCTTCCGAGGTTCGCGCTTGTTGACGATTGACAACCGCCGCTCCCCCAACTGCTTCGCCCGCGGGTGGGAACGGCGCTGGTTGCCGGCAGGCAGCAGCTGTAACGGTTCGTAGCAGGCGGCGGGCCGCGCCCGTTCGCCGAGGTGGAGCATCGTGAGACGTAGAAGTCAACTCCTGAGCCCGGTCGTCGCCACCTGCCTCTGCTGTCTCCCCTTCCTGCTCGGCTCCACCCAGCAAGAGCCCCCGGAGGCGCGCGGCGCCTCGGAGATCCTGGGGGACGCCGGCCACTCCTTGCGCGCCGCCGCCGCGGCCATGCGCCGCCGCGACTGCGCCGCCGCGCAGGCGCAGCTGGCCCCGCTCCTCGCCGCCGGCGGACCGGACAAGGCGCTGGCCGGCCTGGTCAGCGGCCTCTATGCCCATGCCTGCGAGCAGGTGTCGCTGGCCGAGGAGCGCCTGTTCGGCGCCCGCAACCCGGGCGGCCTGCTCGAGGATTGGCGCCTCTTCCTGCTCGCCGACAGCGCGCACGCCCGCGGCCACGTGCTGGTCGCCAAGGTGGCGCTCGCCAAGCTGCTCGGCGACTACCCCGCCTCGCCGCTGCGCCCGCGCGCCCTGGTGCGGGCGGCGTCTCTCGACTGGGAGAGGCAGGACGCCGAGGGCGCCATGGCGCTGGTGCGGCAGGCGCGCCGCGAGGGCTTGCGCGGCGACGAGAGGACGCGGCTCGACACCTTGGCCTGGGAGATCGGCAGCCGCCTGGGCGACGCCAAGATCCGCGCCGAGGCCGCCGGCGAGCTGCTCGTCTCCTCGCCGCAGGTGGCGGCGCAGCTCGGGGTCGCCGAGGTGTTCCGCCACGCCGACGGCACGCTCTCCCTGGCGAGCTCCCTCACCCCGGCGCAGCTCGAGGAGCGGGCGCGAGCGCTGCTGGCGATAGACGTTGCACCCGGCGCCCTGGCGACGCTCGACGAGATGGCGCCTGCCGACCGCGACCTGAAGTGGGTGCTGCTCAAGGCCGAGGTGCTCACGCGCGCGCATCGCGGCGACGAAGCGCTGGCGCTGCTGCGTCCCTTTGCCGGGAGCGATCCGCCCGGGTCGTTGCCGGCCCCCGGCGCCTCCCGCTCGCCGGGCGCCTCCATCCCCGCGGCCGCGGCCGCTCCGGCGCTCGGCGAGGGCGAGGCGCAGGCGCCGCGCTCGGCGACGTCGCTGGCGGCGCTCGAGTGGGCGCTGGCGCAGGCCGCCGACGACGCCGCGGCGTCGCGCCACGAGCCTGCGGTCCGCATCCAGCTGGCGCGCCACGGGCATGCGGCCCGCGGCCAGGTGGCCCGTGCGGCCCGCGGCCAGGCGGCGCGTGCGGCCCGCGGCCGGGTGGCGCAAGCGATCCGCGTCCGGGAGGCGCGTGCGGCCGGCGTCCAGGCCGAGCGCCGCCGGCTGCGCCTGGCCGCCCAGCTCTACCTGCGCGCCGCCGCGCAGCTGAGCGCCGACCCCGAGCTGACGGTGCGCGCCCTGCGCGCGCTTTACGCCCACCTGATCGAGGAAGACCTGTTCGAGCCCGCGGTCGAGACCCTGCGCCGGCTGCGCGCGCTGGACCCCCGGGACGTCACCGGCGCCAATCTCCTCTGGACGCGCGGCTGGCAGGAGTTCTGCCACCGCAACTACACCGGCGCCATCGGCTACTGGACCGAGCTCTACGCGCTGTATCCGGACGACGGCTCCGGCCGCCGCGCCCGCTACTGGAGCGGCCGCTCGTTCGAGGCGCTCGGTCAGCACGACCGCGCCCGCAGCATCTACGACGAGCTCGCCGCGGCCGACACCGGCGATTTCTACCGGCGCAACGCCGTGGTCCGCCTGGCGCGCTGGAAGGCGGCGCCGCCGGCATCGGCGGCGCGCGCGGCGGAGCCGTGGCCCTACGACCCGGCGCTGGCGCGGGCGCAGGCGCTGAGCGATCTCGGCCTCGACGACCTGGCGCAGTCGGAGCTCGAGCTGGTGCGCGACCGCGCCCAGCCCCGCTCGCTCTCCGCCCTGCAGGCGGTGATCCTGTCCCGGCGCGGCGAGCGCCGCAAGAGCGTGATGGCGATCCGCGAGGCCTTCCCGGCGCTCGGCGGCCCCTTCCAGGCGGCGGTGCCCGAGGAGGCGCTCAAGCTCTACTACCCGCTCGACTACGAGCAACCGATCCGCGCCTCGGCGGCGGCCAACGGCCTGCCGCCGGCGCTGGTGTTCGGCGTCATCCGCCAGGAGAGCGCCTTCGACGCCAACGCGATGAGCCGGGCGGGGGCGAGCGGCTTGATGCAGCTGATGCCGGGCACCGCCCGCGAGCTCGCCCGCGGCCTCGGGCTCAGCTGGTCGCGAGAGCAGCTGATCGATCCGGCCTGGAACGTCCGGGTCGGCGCCTCGTACCTGCGCCGCGTGCTGGCGATGTTCGGCGGCAACGTCGAGCTGGCGCTCGCCGGCTACAACGGCGGCCCGTACCGCATCCAGCGGCTGTGGCGCGAGGCCGGGCGCAGCGACGTCGACCGCTTCCTCGAGGGCCTCTCCATCGAGGAGTCGAAGGTCTACGTGAAACGCATCCTGGTGCTCTCCGACAGCTATCGCCGGCTCTATCCCCATGCGGCCGGATGACCCCCAATCGCCGCCGGCGCGCTGAGCCCGCGCGCGGCGCGCGCGGTGCCCGCCGTGCCCGGGGCGCGCGCGGCGCCCGCGCCCCCCGCGCGCCGCGGGGGGTGGCCGCGCCGGTGGCGGCGCTGCTGCTCGCCGGCGTGCTCGTTGCCGGCTGCGCCCGGCCGCGGCTGGCGGCGCGCGGCGGTCCGGTCGTCCTGATCACCCTCGAAGCGCTGCGCGCCGACATGGTGAGCGGCCTGGGCGGTGGCGAGGCCGCGCTGACCCCCAACCTCGCGGCGCTGATCCGCGAGGCCGACTGGGCCGGGAGGGCGGTCTCGGCTTCGAGCTGGGGCGTGCCGGCCATGGCGTCGCTGTTCACCGGCCTCTCGCCGTGGCAGCACCACGCGGTGCTCGACGGCGACGACGCCCACCTGGCGCAGGACCTCGTCACCCTGCCCAAGGCGTTCAAGGCGCTCGGCTATCGCACCTCCGGCTTCACCAGCGGCCAGCGCTACACCGCCGTCTTCGGCTACGACCGCGGGTTCGACAGTTTCGACGAGGTGGGCAAGAACCGCGACGCCGCCGAGCACCTGGCGTCGCTCGAGGAGGGGAGGGAGCTGGTGTGGGCGCACGTGCCCGAGCCCCAGGCGCCGTACGTGCGCCGCGACTGGCTGCTGCCGCGCCTGGCGGCCGGCGGCGGCGGTAG
>Ga0307479_10006694_pt1 | contig 10598 bp, 7 predicted proteins | sample atmos_gasesECM4C_FD_203743 | JGI IMG/M metagenome (GOLD analysis project Ga0307479, IMG submission 203743) | Hardwood forest soil microbial communities from Morgan-Monroe State Forest, Indiana, United States - atmos_gasesECM4C_515 | ecosystem: Environmental > Terrestrial > Soil > Temperate...
GGCCGCAGGAGGCCGCTGGCTCCCCATGCCCGCCGGCCGCCCCCGCCTGGCAAGGCTCTCCTCCGCCTTCGCGGACTCGCCCCGCATGCTGCGCATCCTCTCCTCCGACCGCTTCACCGGCACGGCGGAGCTCGTCGGCCGCGACGGCCGCAAGGACGCCATCGCCTTTCTCGATGGCCGCATCCTCGCCACCTACGTCGAGCAGGGCGAGCGCCAGGTCGACGCCCCCCTCCGCCTGCCCAGCCCGGAGCGCGGCCCCACGGTGGAGATCACCGTCCGCACCCACCCCCGTGCCGTCTCGGTGGCGCTGGCGCTCGCCCTACGGGGGCCCGCCCGCTTCACCGGCCTGCACGCCGCCTTCCTGCACCTCGACGGTCTGATCGACCTGCTCAGGCGCGAGGGCTCCGACGCCGCCTGTGTGGTCACCTCGACCAAGGGCACGGGAGTCATCCTGCTCGACCAGGGCGTTCCGGTCGCCGCGTATGCACGGCGCTGGGGTGACGAGCCGAGTGAGGAGGCCGAGACCACCGACGTGTCGGCGGTGCTCGACATCCTGGTCAGCGGTGACGGCACGCTCGACGTGCACACCGGCGACGCTCCCGAGGCGCTCGATCTCGACGACGTGATCGCCCGCGCCGTCTCGGGAGACTGAGGCCGCACAAGGCGAACGTGTGTTTTGGCCGGAATCGGCCTGAACGCGACGACCGTGCGCAACACGGATCCATGACGGAAACATCACACGCCAGTCATGCCCAGTACAGGCGTGCGATAGTGCGGCTCCCATGTCCCCCCTCGGCTTGCACGCTGCGCGCTGGCGTGCCGGCGCAGCGGTCCTCACAACGCTTCTTGTCGCGATCCCGGTGATGCCCGCGGCCGCGGCGGGCGATCCTGCCGCGCAGGTGTCGCAGGCACAACAGAGCCTGCAGAACGCCAAGCAGCAGGCGCTGCAGGCCGACAGCGCGCTGGGCGCGGCGCAGCAGGACCTGGCGGCGGCGCAGGCGCAGCTCGCGGCGCTCACCAAGCAGGTCGCCGCCATCGACGCGGAGATCGCCGCGGACGACGCACAGGCGGTGCAGCTCGACAGGCAGATGCAGCAGGACCGCAAGCAGCTCGCCAACGTGCTGCGCGCGTCCTACGTGCGGGGCATGGACAGCCCGCTGCTCTACGTGATCAGCGCAACGGACCTCACCTCTGCCCTGCAGCGGCAGGGAGATCTCTCCCACGTCGCCGACGCCGCCAAGCAGTTGATGGCGCACATCTCGGATGCGCGCGCAGCCGTGCAGAAGGCGCACGACGACGCGACCGCGCGACGCGCCCAGCTCGACGTCGCCAGGCAGCAGGCGGCGACGACGGCGGTGCTGGTCGGCATCGACGCGCAGAAGCTGGCCACCGCGGACGCGGCGGCGCACAGCACCGTGGCCCAGTCACAGCGGGACCTGCAGAACGCCGTCGCCGCCAAGAAGGCGTACGACAAGCAGCAGCAGGACCTCGCCGCAGAGCGTGCCCGCCAGCAGCAGCAACAGCAGCAGAAGCCGGTGGGGCCGATCTTCGCCCCGGTCGCCGGGGTGCAGTTCACCGTGGACACCGACCTGACCCGGCCGTCGGGTGAGACCGCGGCGCGGCTCAACAACTTCCTGCAGGGGACGGCGCTGGCCAACCTCGGCGACGCCTTCATGGCCGCCGAGCACAGCTACGGCGTCAGCGCCCGCTACCTGCTCGCCCACGCCATCGAGGAGTCGGCGTTCGGCACCTCGCGGATCGCCCAGGACAAGCACAACCTCTACGGCTACGGCGCCGACGACGCGCATCCCTACCAGGACGCCTACACCTTCCCCTCCTTCGCCGCCTGCATCGACTTCGTCGCCCGCGCGGTTGCGAAGAACTACCTGTCGCCGTCCGGCGCCTTCTACCACGGGCCGACGCTGCGCGGGATGAACGTCGACTACGCCAGCGATCCCAGCTGGGCGGACAACATCGCCGCCATCGGGCGCTCCTTCCCCTGAGCCGCAGGCGGGTCAGCGCAGAGCGCGGGGCAGCAGCTCCTCGCTGAACTCCGAGATCTGGTCAAGGTCGTCCAGATCCCACAGCCGCGCGTAGATCCGCTCGGCCCCGGCGTCGAGGTGGCCGCGCAGCCGCTCGGCGGCCTGGTCGTAGGTGCCGACGACGCTGTTCACCTCCATGCGGCTGCGCAGCTCGCCGGCCGGCACCCCCGACGATCCCAGCCACCCCGCGGCGCGCTGGATGCGCCGGCTCAGCCCTGCCTCGTCGGCCGCGGTGATCACGGTGCCCATCCAGGACAGCCGCAGCGTGGCCGGGTCGCGGCCGGCCGCGGTGCACGCGTCGCGAACCGCGGCGTAGCGCTGCGCCGCGCCGGCGGCGTCGGTCGAGGTGGTGTTGAACTCGGCGGCGAAGCGCGCGGCGAGCCGGGCGTTGCGCGCCCCGCCGGCACCGCCGACGATCAGCGGCAGCGGGTCCTGGATGGGACGAGGCAGGGCGACGGCGCCGTCCAGCCTGTAGTACGCGCCGGAGAAGCTGACCGGCTGCCCGGTCCACAGCCGGGTGATCACCTCGACCGCCTCGTGCAGACGGTCGGTGCGCTCACCGAGCGGTGGGAAGGGGATGCCGAGGGAGGTGTGCTCGGCCTCGAACCACCCCGTGCCCACGCCGATCTCGATGCGCCCGCCGCTCATCTCGTCGACGCTGCTGACCTCGCGGGCCAGCACCGACGGGTGGCGGAAGGTCATCGGGGTGACCAGGGTGCCGAGGCGGATGCGCGTGGTGTCGCGGGCCAGCGCGGCGAGCGTCGTCCACGCCTCCAGCGCGGGACGAGGCGGCGAGGCGGGGAAGTACAGGTGGTCGCTGCGGAAGAACGCGTCGTAGCGCGCGTCCTCGGCGGCGCGGGCGCAGGCCAGCAGCTGAGCGTAGGTGCCGCCGGCGTGCGGCTCGAGCATGAGGCGGAGGGCGACAGACACGAGGGAGGAGGCTACCAAGCGGTTTGTCCTGCGCGCTGACGCGCGCAACGTCGGGGGCCTCCCCCAGGCCATCATCCGCCGCTGGAGTACGGCCGGCTGACAGCCTTCCCCATGCGGAAGTCGACGGCGGCCGTTGCCGGCCGCCGCCGTCCCCCCAGTCACAGGACCGCGCAGTCCGTCTGGACGAGGTGCGGCGCCTTCCAAAGCCCTCGGGCCCCCCAGCCCCAGGGCGAGGACCGCGCTGATCCTTGCCCGACGAAGTGTGCGGTCCGATGGTTAAGTCGGATCGCGGGTCGAATCAAGGGAAGTACAGGAGGGGTGACGGCGATGTAACGCGGGGCCGATCACCACCGAGTCGTGACAGGTGGAGCGGGTTTCGGCCGGGCTTGTCTAGATCTGCTCGGGTGCGGCGATGCCCAGGCAGGCCAGCGCGTCGCCCAGGGTGACCCGGGTCGCCGCCACCAGGGCGCGGCGGAAGCGGCGGGTCGCCGGGTCCTGCTCACGGACCACCGGGTCAGTGTGCTCGTAGAAGTCGCTCAGGGCGGACGCAAGCTGGAAGGCGTAGGTGCAGAGGACGGGCGGCGACAGGCTCGCCGCCGCCTCGGCCAGCGCGCTGCGGTAGGTGTCGAGGCGCAGCAGAAGGGCGCGCTCGGCGGGATGGAGGTCGCCGTACACCGCGGGCGCACCGCCGTCGTCGGCCACCTTGCGGAGGATCCCCGAGGCGCGCGCGTGGGCGTACTGCAGGTAGACGCCGGTGTCGCCGGTGGTGCGCAGCGCCTCGCCGAAGTCGAAGGCGATGATCTGGGTGAGACCGAACTTCTGCAGGTAGTAGCGCACCGCGCCCGCTGCCAGCGAGTGCGCCGCCTCGTCGCTGCGCGCCTTGTCGCGAACCCGGACGATGGCGGCGTCGAGCAGGTCGTCGGCGCGCACCTCGATGCCGCGGCGCCCGCTCAGCGCCACCATGGTACGGCCCTCCTCGACGTCGATGCCCATCTCCTCCGCCGCGCGCAGCGAGAGCGCGACCACCTCGTAGGCGAGGTGGATGGACCTCTCCGCCTGCTGGTGGTAGCCGAGGCGGTCGAGCGCCTGCTTGACCACCCGCTGCGGGTACGCCTGGCGCGCGTCGATGACGTTGACCACGCGCTGGGCGCGTCCGTAGCCACGATCGTCGAGGTCGGACTCGCCGGCGACGCTGGTGGTGGTGGCGGGCGACGCGGGGTCGCCCGCGGCCCAGCGCCGGTAGTGGAAGTCGAGGCCGAGCAGGCCGAACTTCCAGAGCTGGTAGGCGATGTCCTTGGCGGTGTAGGTGGCCACGCCGTCCGACTTGACCAGGATCTTGGCGGCGTCGGCGTCGGCGTCCTCGTCCTCGGCGCCGCCCTCCTCGTCCCAGGGCATGACCCAGCAGCCCGCGTTCTTGCCTTCCTCGACCAGAACGATGACGCCGCTCTCGCGCAGCATCTCGAACGCCCTGCGCCAGAAGCCCAGCTCCAGGATGTCGGACTCCCAGGTGAGCAGGTCGTAGCCGATGCCGAAGCGGGCCATGGTGTCGAGGTGCGCCTGGACGATGCGGCGGGCCAGGTCCTTGGCGAACGCCGCTACCTCGTTGTCGCGTTCCTCGAGGTGGCGCAGCACGTCGCGGCGCTTGTCGATGAGCGACGGGTCGCGGTCGTAGCGGCGCATCACCTCGACGTAGACGCGCGAGCAGAACTGGTCGAAGGGCTCGCCGTCGTGCGGCTGCATGCCCAGCTCGCGCAGCCCGACGATGACGTCGGCGACCTGCACCCCGGTGTCGTCGATGTAGTTGTTGACCTCGACGCGCTGCCCGGTGCGGCGCAGGATGCGCGACACCGAGTCGCCGAGGCAGGCGTTGCGCAGGTGCCCGACGTGCGCCGCCTTGTTGGTGTTGATGTTGGTGTGCTCGACCAGCGTCTTGCCCGGCTCGGGTGGTGCCTCGGCGGGATGGGGAACCGGCGCGTCGGGCCGCAGCCGCAGCGCGTCGGCGATCACCGCGGGCGCCCACGTTGCGTCGTCGAGGCGCGCGTTGACGTAGCCCGGTGGACTGACCGTCCACTCCCGGACGTGCTCGACCTGAGCACCGGCCAGAAGCGCGCGCAGCTCCTCGGCGATCTGCATCGGGGCGCGGCGCAGGACCCGAGCGGCACGCAGCGGCGCGGGCGTCGACCAGTCGCCGAACTCGGGACGTCCGGACGGCTCGACCACCGCCTCGACCTCGGCCCCCGCGCCCAGGGCGTCCAGCGCGGCGCGCACGGCGCGGGCGAGGGCGGTCTGGACGTCGGGCATCGCCGCCAAGCGTAGCGGCTCCCCGCCCGCCCACGCCGCGGCCATACCCTGTCGGAATGGTGGCCTTCGCGACGCTGGTGGAGCGGGTGCAGGCGTGCCGGGCCTGCCCGCGCATGGAGGGGCGGCGGCGCGTCCTCGGCGAGGCCAACGGACGCCTGCGACCGCGGGTGATGCTCGTCGGCACCGCGCCGGGTCGCCACGGCGCCGAACGCACCGGCGTCCCCTTCGGCGGCGACCGCAGCGGGGAGGCCCTCGACGCCCTGCTGTCGCGCGCACATCTCACCCGCGACGACGTGTTCATCAGCAATGCCGTCCTGTGCAACCCGCAGGACTCCCGCGGCCGCAACGACGAGCCCACCGCCGCCGAGCTGGCCGCCTGCCGCGAGCACCTGCGCGCCACCATCGTGGTCGTCGATCCACCGCTGGTGGTCGCGCTCGGCCGCACCGCGTATGCATCGCTGTGCAAGCTCGGTGAGGACCCCGCGCCGCCGTGGTCCGACGCCCTCGCCGCGACGCACCCCTGGAGCGGCCGCCTGCTCGCCGCCACCTACCACCCGGGACCGCGCGTCTGGAATCAGCCGGAGCGGCGCAGGTCCGTTCTGCAGCAATGGGATCGGCTGTTCATGCCGGCTTCGCCGCCGCCGCGGTGAAGCTCCACACCGAGTCGTAGGCACTGCCGTCGACCGTGGCGACGATGTGCGCCGTGTACCGCGCGCCGGCCGTGAGCGGCGCACCGGGCAGCAGGAACGCCGAGTTCTCGGTGGCGTCCGACGGCGCCTGCACCGCCACCAGGGGCACGGCCGCGCCGCCGGGTCCGGTCAGCGAGAACGACGCCATGTGCACCGCGCTGCGGCGGTCGAAGGTCACCGTGACCGGGTAGCCGGTCACCTTCGACGCCCCGGCGGGCACCGGGTCGGGCAGCTCGTTGTCGAAGAAGCTGGCAGGAACTCCGGACTGCCCGTCGGCGGGGTAGCGCACCGGGGTGGCGTGGGTCGCGGGCGGCCCGCTGAAGCCGAACTCCATGTCCTCGATGGGCAGGGAGAGCATCACCGCGTCGCCGAAGCCGATCACCTTCAGGTCGGGACGGAGGATGGGGAAGCGGTGGTAGACGCTGTCCACCCAGTCGCTCACCGCGGCCTCGGGGGTGCCGCGGTGGGTGATGTCCTCGCCGACCGGACCGTCGCGCCAACCGAAGGCGTTGTCCCGGTCGTAGACGCCGGCGCCGACGAAACCGGGCGTCCCCGGCGTCTCGCCGTGGATGCCGAGCCCCTTCTGCGACGGCCGCGCCTGGTTGAACAGCCAGTAGAAGCTGTGCGCCGCGGCCGCCGCGCCGAGGCGATCGTCGAGCTGCACGGGTGGCAGCCCCGCGGTGCGCCGCGTGGTGTTGACGACGGCCAGGGCGCGCTGCGCCATCGCCGCCTCGGCGCCGTCGACGTCAGGCGGCGCCGCGGCGTGTCGCGACGGCGTGAGATCGGTCTGCGCCGCCGCCACCGCCTGGTCGATCATCGCCTGCCCGCGCGCCTCGTCGCGCCACACGTCGCGCGCGATGTAGAGCAGGTACGCAGCAGCGGGAAGATCGGTCGGCGCGACGCGCAGCGCGTCCGCGAGGTACGACGCCGCGGCGTTCGCGTCGCCGTGCGCCGACATCGCCACCTGGGCAAGACCGTGCAGCGCGCTGACATTGCGCGGCTCGAGCTGACCGGCCCGTCCGTACGCGGTGGCCGCGTCGTCGTAGTCGGCGCCGAGCAGGGCTGCGTTGCCGAGGCTGAGCAGCAGTCCGACGTCGTCACCGCGCAGCGAGAGCGCCTTGACGAACTCGGCGTGTCCCTTGGCGACGTCGTCGTCGTCGAACAGCGCGCCCGCAAGCTCGACGACGCGCTCCGCCCAGGCCGGCTGCTCGTTCTCCGCCTGGTACAGCGCGGCGACCTGCTCGGTGGCGTCGCCCATGTCGTGGGCCAGGTTGGCGGTCTCACGGTGCACCTCGGCGCGCAGGTAGGCGCTGCTCGACGCGTCGACCAGCCGCGAGGCTGCGTCGAGCGCGGCCCTCGATGCGGCGGAGTCACCGCTGTCGGCGAGCGCCTCGGAGAGGAACAGCTGCGCCAGCGGATCGCCGCCGCTCAACGAGACCGCCCTGCGTCCCGCCGCGACGGCCTCGGCGATGGAGCCGTTCCAGTCGAGGGCGCGACACAGGACCGCCTGCACGTGTCCGTCCGCCGCCGCCAGGGCGACGCCTTTGCGCGCCTCGCTCAGCGCGCGCGACAGGTCACCCACATAGGCGAGGAACAGCGCGTGTGCCGCGTGCGCCTGCGCATCCTCGGGACGCACCGCCAGCACCGCGGAGTACGCCTGCTCCGCCTTCTCGTACTGGTTGGCGAAGACCAGCGAGTCGATCGCCGCCAATGACATCGGCCGGCCTGCCGCCCCCGTCGCCTGTGCGCTGGGAGAGACCTGGACCGCCGAGAACCCCTCGTCCCGCTGCGCCACCGCGGCAGGCGCCGACGCCGACACCGAGGCCAGCACCAGCACGAAGACGAAGAGCACACCCAGCCGGGGCAGGAGTCGCGACACAGCGCCGCTCACTCTGTCACAGCCATGAACGAACCCTCGGAGGAGAGAACGATCCCCGGCGGCGCCATCGCTGCGGCTCGGCAGGGGGAGCCGATTCACCCGCTCCGTGGGATGGGACGGCGCCGCCCGGGGACCTGGAAGGGAGGGAACCGGGGCACAGCCTACGTCCCGTGCTTAACGACAACGTGAAGTCCCTCCCGACCCCGGGCACCAGGCTACGGCGTGACCTTGCTCTGCACGACCCTGGCAACCGCGAGGGCGTCGTCCACCTTGAGCGCGCCCTTGTAGTCGCGGTCGCTGATGGCGAAGGCGATCCGCCCCTCCTGCCAGATGACCGCCCAGAACTCGACGGTGCCATCGCCAACCGTCTCCCGCCACGTGTAGGCCGTGTTGCTGCTGTTGCTGAAGGGCTGTACGCCCACGTCCTTGGCGTTGGTCACCCCCTCGCCAGAACCCGTCGAGCTGGCGAAGTCGCTCGCGTCGGAGTCGGCGTTGAAGACGTAGATGTCGACGCTGATGCGCTTGGGTCCTGGGCCGTCGACGATCACCTCCCAGGTGTCGGCCGCGCCCGCGGTGTCCTTTCCGGGAAGCGGCGCGCCGCGGCCGCCGCCCAGGGTCGAGTAGTGATACCCGGACACAGGAAGCTCGCCGAGCGCCGGCGCATAGTCCCTGGCCGGCTTGACCAGCTGCACAGGTGTCGGCGTGGGGGTGGCGGCGCCGAAGGTGGGCTCCAGCTTCGCCTTCCCGCCCAGCGACGGCGCCTGCAGCAACCCGCCACGCCACGCCACCACGGTGGGGGTGGCCGACCCGCCGGACTCCCCGAGCACCAGCGCCTCCCCGTCGCGGATGTCCACCGCGGAGGCGACGACGTGCTTGGGGACGCCTGTGTCGCTGATCTGGTTCCACCCCCCGCCATTCCAGCGCCACACCGCGGGCCCGCCCGGGCCGCCGTCGATCAGCGCCAGCAGCCGCCCTTCGTCGGGAGCCTCGACGAGGCGCGGTCGGGCTCCGGGCGGGAAGTCGCTGGCCGGGGCCAGCGTGGCCCACTCGTGCCCGTTGTAGGCGCCGCTGAGCGGCGGCTTGCCCGGCGGGCCGGGACTGAGCAGCATCATCCGCCCGGTGGCGAAGTCGAAGGCGCTGGACAGCCAGGTGGCGCCCGGCGTCACCGGCGGGTCGAAGGAGAGCGTGCGGTTGACCTGGTTCCAGAAGTGGTGTCCGTCGCCGACGTAGGACAGCGCCCGCGCGTCGGCGCCGGTGGTGCAGCAGACCACCAGGACCAGCTCCAGCTGGTTGCGGTTGTAGCCGACGGTCACCGCCGTGGCGTCGTGCGCCGGCGCGTCCAGGGCGACGCCCCGGGTCCAGTGGCCGCCGTTCCAGGTCCAGGTGTCGTCGAGGTGGGTGGCCCCGTCGTGCCCGCCCACCAGCACGTCCTCGTCGGTCTCCTCGTCGAAGGCGAAGCCGGCGCCGGCGCGGGCCGGGGGACTTTGCTGCGCCGCGGCCAGCTGATGCCACCCGTGCGCGTCGTAGGCCCACGTGTCACCGAGGGTGTGGCCAGTGCTGTCGGTGCCGCCGAAGACGATCAGCTCCTGGCGCTTCTCGTCGAACGCCGCGGCGGCGTCGGTGCGCGCCGTGGGTGCGGGCTTGGCGGGCGGCGCCGGTGTGTTGGCGGAACACGCCGCGAGCGCCGACGCGACGACCAAGCCGAGAAGGGCGACACCGCTCCCCCTCTCCAGCACCCCCCTCCGACGCATCGCTCAGCGTCCCGCGATGATGCCGCTGGTGCGGGTGACCTCGACGCCCTGTGCCTCCATGCCCTCGATCACCCGGTTGATGCCGATCGAGTCGGTGGCCATGTGCCCGGTGATCAGCAGCGTGGCGTTGGCCGGCGCCTCGGCGCGCAGCCGCTGCAGGTCGTCCTCGAGGATGTGCATGGCGAGCACCGTGTCGACGCCCACCTTGAAGTATTCGCGGAAGACCGGATAGCCGCCGTTGGTGCCACCGGCCATGGCCACCACCCAGCGTCCCAGTGGCTGCGACGGGTCGCCGATCCAGGTCTCGGGACGCGTCAGCGACGCCTCCATCTCGGGGAACTCGCCCAGCCAGTCGATGACGTCGCCGACCCGCGTCGTCTCGTTCGCCCGCGAACTGAGCACGTCGACGATCTCCTGGCGGCCGATGATGTCGCAGGCGAGGTGCACGTTGCAGAGCGGCATGCCGATGAGCCGCGCGGTGTCGACGATGCGGTTCCAGTTGCCCATGTGGTCGTTGCGGTGGATGCGACCGAGCCGCGCCTCCACCGCCGCCTCGGCGACGTCGCGGTCGATGCCCTCGGCGACCATCATGTCGACCTGGCGGTGCACCACCTTGGCGAAGTCCATGCGCGCGTGCTCGCCGATGGGGTGATGGGCGATCACCGCGTCGTATCCCGCCTGCTTGGCCCACAGCAGCTCGGTCGCGTCGATGTCGATGCCGAAGAGCACGCGCTTCACGTCGCGGTCGGCCTCGACGTAGACCTGCGAGTCGGCGGGCACCTCCTCGCAGCCGGCCAGCTGCGCGGACCAGTCGAGGACGTCGGCGAGCTTCATGCCCGCCAATCTACAGCGGCGCCCGCAGCCTTGACTGCGACCGCCGCGCCGCCTGCACCCGCGCCACCACCGCGGCGGGGTGCGCGCCCCAGTTGCGCGACGCGGTGGCCACCCAGTACGCGGCGGCGCCGAGGGCGAGGCCGACCACGGTGTCGGCGACGTAGTGCTCGCC
>Ga0307479_10006695_pt1 | contig 10597 bp, 15 predicted proteins | sample atmos_gasesECM4C_FD_203743 | JGI IMG/M metagenome (GOLD analysis project Ga0307479, IMG submission 203743) | Hardwood forest soil microbial communities from Morgan-Monroe State Forest, Indiana, United States - atmos_gasesECM4C_515 | ecosystem: Environmental > Terrestrial > Soil > Temperate...
GGTCGAACCGGTGTTTGGACAAATCAAAGAGGCGCGCGGCTTCCGACAGTTTCTCTTGCGTGGACTGAAGAAGGTACAAGGGGAGTGGGCGATCGTCAGTCTCACGCACAACATTCTGAAGTTACATATTAGATCGGCCTTTCCATTACGACTCCATAAAGGAGGACGCCCCATCCCCGGGAGCGTGTCTCCTTCTGTCTATGTGGGGCTGACGATCACGAACAGCTCGCGCCGGCGACGAATCGAGTTTGATTCAGGTCGGGACGGATGCGCCAGGTACATCTGTCGGCCCACACCGAAGGATATTCATTAGCTTACTCACGGATGGTGTAGCTCGCAACCCCGCGCCTTACCCCAAAGCGCGAGTTCCAATTTCAGTAAAAATGTTCAATTCGGACCACATCGGAAACCGCGCCGCTCCGAACCGCATCGTCGCGCGGCAAGTAGTAAACCGGCGGATATCCCTTCTTCTGGGATGGTTCGGCCCTGGATTCTGATCTCCTTGCCTTTGCTCGCCTCGGTCGCCATTACGCTCCTCACTTTGTCAGTCACAAACTGTCGAAGACTCACCTTGAAAGTGTTACAGGAAAAGGGGACCGATCACTGCCGGGGATGTCGTGCGCGAAATTTTAAACAGCTACCCGGGTGCAGGGCTCAACATCGGCGGTACACAGCCGCCGCCCGCTGCGATCAGGTGAAGCCGGAAAGCGGAAATCACAATGAGAGGTAGTTGCAACATTCTGGCAAAGCGCAACGAGACAGCAGAGAGTGCAGCAGACCATCTTTGTACACCCGTGCGCGTGTGACCGGTGTGACTTGGAACCACGGTTTCATCTGCCGGCCCACCGGTGCGCCGAGCGCTACGACCGGCTCATGAGCCCGCCAAAGTGGTGCTCGAACTGTGGGAGTGATGACCATTGCTTGGTGAATTGTACGGAGCCGGACCTGCTTGATGAGTTGTGCCCACACGGATGTGAGCGAATGCAGACAATGCGAATGCCCCCACCACGACGACGGTTTCAGCGGCGGGGGCGACTGCCCCAACGAAGTTGACCGCTCGGACCCGACTACATGGTGAGGACGGCGCGGAACCGGGCCCTGCCCTCCGCAACGCGTTCATAGGCCTTGGCGGCCTCCGCCAATGGGTAAGTCTCGACGATCGTTTTGACTTTGCCTTGCGCCACGAAATCAAGAGCTTCGTAGAGATATTCGGGACCGTTCTGCTGACTGCCGATGACGCGGATGCGCTTCATGATGAGATCCATCAGTGACACGGAAAGTGGCTCCGCGTCCGCGCCCATAGCGATCAGCCGTCCGTCTGGCCGCAATCCCTGAATGCTATCCACCATGGACTTCGTCGAATTGGAAGTGCTGAGGATGATGTCGGCACCACCCGCTGCGGCAAGGGTCTTTCCGTCACGGACAATCTCGTCCGCGCCGAGTTCGTGGATCAACTTGTCTTTGTCTGGGGAGTGGGAAATGGCGATGGTCTCAAAGCCCGCTGCCTTCGCGTACTGCACTGCGAGGTGTCCAAGGCCGCCGATTCCAAGTACGGCTACGCGCTCGTGCGGCTGGGGATCGGCCCAGCGCAGCCCGCTGTAGACGGTGTAGCCCGCGCAGAAGATCGGGGCTGCTTGGTCGTAGGAAACTTTATCGGGAATCAGATAGGTTGCATCGGCATTCATCAGCATGTACTCTGCGTGCCCGCCTTGTACCTCAACTCCAGTGCCCTTCATATAAGGACAGAACATTCTGCGGCCACGCTGGCACCATTCGCAGCGCCCGCATGTAGATTGAATCCAGGCGGTACCCACGCGGTCGCCCACCTTCCGAGTCGTGACGTCGGGAGCCACGGCAGCGATCTCGCCCACTGGCTCGTGGCCTAAGATTCGGGGAAATGGTCCGGGAAAGTGTCCGAGGGTCAGATGTACGTCGGTGTAGCAGATACCGCTCGCATGCATTTTCACCAGCACCTGATTCGGTCCCGGTTGAGGTTGCGGAACGTCTTTGATCTGCCACGAACTATTCACAGCAGGGACGACTGCGGCTTGCATAACACTTCCTCCTAGCGAAATTCGATGCGAGTGCGTTTTCGATCGGTGCATGATTTTGCGCATGAATCGCCAATCGCGCACCCGGAGCTTAAGATTTTACGCCGGGTTCGGCGTCCGTGCCGGTTCAGGTTTGCGAGTGGCATGGCTCCGTTGGTGAAGATGTCTGTTGCAAACCCCGACACTACTTGCCCTAACCGATCGCTTGTTCGGCGGTATTGCCGCCGATTTCGAGCAGTTCATGCCACGAGGTTGGTCCCTCGCTGCCCGCACTTCCCGCGACGTTCACTTCGTGAAATCATCGCCGAACATCGGGAGGCCGCTCTTTGATTGTTCGCGAGAGGCTTCATCCTGGATCACATCCCAGTGCTCGACAAGAATGCTGTCCTTGATGCGGAGAATGTCCGCTGCAATCCAGTTCACGGGCAGGCCGAAATCTGAAAATCGTCCGTGCACGATTACGAAGTCTCCATCAGCGACGATCGTTCCCGGCTCATACTTGAGCGTCGGGGGAAGGCTCTTGATGAGATTGAACAACCCCTCACGACCGGGTGCGATATGAGCACTGTGCTGAATGTAGTCAGGGGACCAATAGCGCTCGGCCGCAACGTAGTCGCGTTTGTTGAAGAGAGCGTCAAAAGCCTTAAGGACGAGTGCCTTGTTCTTTTCCTGTTTAAGTTCGACTCTTTGATTTTCCTTATTCAGAAATGATCAGGTTTGTTTTCTTCATCCCCAACACTTTCATGACTCTGCGCCCACTCGGCATATGATCGTGCTCAGCGATTAGATCTGCGCCCTGCCGCCTTCCTCCTCGGCTTCGGCACCTTGCCGATCCTCGGGTCACCCGCACGCACCAACGCGCAGGCCAAGAGCACGCTCTCCTCGAAATCCTCAGCGTCGACCGGGATCACCTGCCATGCACTCTCGCCGACGCCGAATACGGTGATCGAGCGGAGGTTCGGCAGTTCGCGCCGGAGCGAGACGTGGTGCTCCTTCGTTGTCGCGATCCACACGCCGTCGTCGCGATCCTTCTTGTCGCGGCGAATGAAAACGATTTTCTGCTCAACGTAGACCGCTGTGCAGCCAAACATCGGCCGCGTCCAGGGCTCTGACGGCTTTTTCGAACGCGTGCTCCACACTGCTCACCAAGGGCGCGCCTCCGAAAAAGCACTAGCGTTACCCTTCCCAAGAAGCGTGATCGAAAAGCCCCCAATCACACTCCTGGGGCGAACCACCGATGCTGTTGTCGCTATGCTGCTGCATCTTCGAGTGCAAGTAAACGGCAATCACAGCAGGGTGCATGCCTCGCTAAAATCGAGGCGAGGGCCCCGCGGTATGAGCGTCGCAGGGTCGCCGTAGCCGATGTTGCAGAGAAAATTCGATTTCACATGTCCTTCAGGGAAGAACTCCTGCTCGCAGGACTCACATTTGCCAGCCGCAAAGAACTCCTCATCGAGTTTTGCGTTATCAAAGCCTGACATCGGCCCGCAGTCCAGTCCCAGAGCCCGCGCCGCAAGTATCATGTAGGCTCCTTGCAAGGTCGAGTTCCGCAGCGCGGTTTCCTGGATCAGCTGCGGGTTCTTCACAAACATATCGCGCATGGCGGGGTAGTGGGGAAACAGCCTGGGCAACTTGTCGTAGAACTTCAGATCATAGGCGATGATGACCGTGACCGGAGCAGCCATCGTCTTCTCTACGTTTCCAGGCGCGAGCGATGGACGGAGACGCTCCTTTGCAGCCGTGGAACGAATGAATACGAACCTCGCCGGACTGTTATTTGCACTCGTGGGTCCCCATTTCAGTGTGTCGTAGAGCTGCCGTAGCAGTTCCTCGGGCACTGGCGTGGGAAGCCATGCGTTGTAAGTACGGGCTTTCCGAAACACCAGATCAAGTGCGTCATCACTCACTCTGATTTTCTTGATCCTCTCCATCATTGTCACGGTTTCCTCCTATTCATTCGTTTCACAAAATCCGGTTGACATGCTCCACTGGCAACAGAAGCGAAAGCCGCTTCGGCAGCGGTCGAGCGCGGAAGTAACGCGGGAGCCATCTCCTCGGCTCGCGTAGCCTCACTCCGCGACCGCCGCCCGTCCCTCCGGCTTTCGTCCTTTTCGATACACTGCCTTCGAACTTGAGCTAGCCTCGATAGACCTTCCGAGCTCTTCGAGGTGCTTTTGGTTGTCGGCGTTCAGATTTCCATTTATCGCGACCCGGTCCTGCGGGTACTCCAGTGTGAGGAGAAGCGAATGGCTCCAGGGCGCGCATTTCAATCCGGCCAACCTCGCTGCAGAATTACCCACTTGCAGGACCCCAAAGCGCGGTTTCAATGCAGCGCAAGGAGATTTCAGCGACACGCCGCAACTCTGTCCTCGTTGCACCGTTTGCGGCTTGAACGCCAAGGCCTGCCATGATTGAAGACACGTAACGGGCAAAGTCTGCAGGCTGGATTTCTGCACGGAGTTCGCCTTCAGACTGCGCCTGTTGCAGACGCTTCTTCAAAGCGGCTTCACCGCTTTTTCTCCAATCGATCATAGAGATCTTTACATGTTCCGCATCCGTGCCACATGCCAGTGCCCCTTGGATTAAAAGGCAGCCCCGAGGATTGTCAGGGGTCGAGAGGAACTCCGCAGTTCCATGGATCAGCCCCGCTACAACTCCCCGCAGCGAGGGCTGAGCCAGAGCCTGCCTGATATGACTCATCCGTGCCTCCCGGTAGCGCTCCATCACCCGGTGAAAGACTGCTTCCTTGTCGCCAAAAGCCGCGTACATGCTGGAACGGTTGATTCCCATGGCTTCGGTCAGGTCGGCCATGGTCGCGCCTTCGTAGCTCTTATTCCAGAAAACCCGCATCGCAGCTTCGAGCGCGGCGTCTTCATCAAATCCGCGAGGCCGCCCCATCCTCACTCCCACTGCCGTTGAAGTGCTCATATATGATTGGACGCACTTCTGGAACGAAAGGTTGAAAAATGTGAAACCATTTGGCCTCTCGCACATCTGAACCGATGAGTCCAGAAGTTCGGACACTTCGAATCAGAAAACGGAGATCAAAATCATAGCCGCATTACAGGGAAAAATCGCCGTCATCACCGGGGGCAGCAGCGGTATCGGACTTGCAGCCGCCAAGCGCTTTGTGAAAGCGGGAGCCTACGTCTTCATCACCGGCCGTCGGCAGGCGGAACTGGATAAGGCCGTGGCCGAAATCGGCAGCAATGTGACTGCCATCCAAGGGGACGTTTCCAATCTCGACGACCTGGATCGGCTGTACAAGGAAGTCGCTACAAAGAAAGGCAAGCTCGATGTGCTATACGCGAATGCGGGCGTCGTGGAGCCGAAACCGACAGCGGCCGTGAGCTCGGAACACTACGACAAAACTTTCGATGTCAACGCCCGCGGAGTTTTCTTTGCAGTGCAAAAGGCCTTGCCCCTCATGAAAGACGGCGGATCGATCATCCTGACCGGCTCTGGGGTCTGGCAGAAAGGTATTCCGATCTATGCGACCTACGGCGCTGCCAAGGCGGCTCTGCGGTCGTTTGTGCGCACTTGGACGGCGGAGTTGGCAGGCAAAGGAATCCGCGCGAATATGATCAGCCCCGGCCCCACCGAGACACCTATTCTCAAAGGTCAATTTGGCGCCAACACGGATGCGATGAAAGAACGGTTCAAGACGATGATTCCTGTGGGGCGCATGGGGAAACCTGAGGAGATTGCTTCGGCAGCGGTGTTCCTGGCTTCGGACGAGAGCAGCTACATTAGTGGAATCGATTTGCCGGTCGATGGCGGCCTTGTGGCCGTATAAGCAATTCTTCTACCCCTGAACCTCAACACGACTTCCGCGCGACGCTTTGCGCGGCACGAGTCGAGTGCCGAATGACCGGCACAAGCAACCAAGGAATTCCTTAACAGGTGATTTTATGAGAAGCTCGGACATCACTTCAAAGATCGGTGCAGTTTTCTACATTATCTGGGCCTGCTTGCATCTTCTGGCCGCCTATTCGGTATACGTGCTTGGTCGGTCATTGGATTCGTCAATGGTGCAAGGACGAGTATTCCAAGATGCATGGAACCTCCTGTTCTTTTCGATCATTGCCATTTTTGTGGCTGCGACGTTGAACTGGAGGAACAGCGTGTGGGGTTATTGGATCAACTTCGCTACTGTCGGCATCGCGGATACCGGCTTTATCTTCTTCGTCCTTGTACCCGGCTATGCGCCCGTCTGGCCTAGTATTCTGGGCCCGGTATTTTGGGTGGTAGCGACCATTTTCTCGACAATCGCTCTACTGCCGCGAACCAAAGCGGCGGGCGCAAAGGCCGGAGCGACCCAAGGTACCTTCACGACGAGCGACGCCATTCCGTGGAAGCCCGTCGATCCCAAGCACCCCGGACTGGAGATGTTCGCGGTGTGGGGGAATCCAAATGAGGGCGCCTCGTTGATCCTGCAAAAGTTTCCCGCGGGCATGGACTCGGGCTGGCACACCCACACTGCGGCGTATCAGGGCGTCGTGATCCAGGGCAAGTTCACGCATACTTTCGAGGGAGCAGCACCGCAGACAGGCGAGCCGGGATCCGTGTGGTCGCAACCTGCGAGACAGGTCCATGATGACAAGTGCGAAGAGGGCGGCGACTGCATCATCGCCGTGTACTTCCACGACAAGCTCGACTTCAAGCCGGTGGACACGAAGGCACAATAGGAACGGATACGCCGGTAACCCTGTATACGAGGGACCTATGATTATCAACTTGCTTGCGACTTGGATTCCAGCGCTAGGGATCGCGTTTTTGAGCGTGCTGAAGCTGACGGGCAATCCGAGGGTTGCCCAGGAGATGTCGAAGGTCGGAGTCGGACGTTATCTTCGACTGCTCGGTGTGATGGAAATTGCATTCGCGGCGCTGTTTGTCGTGCCAGCCACGATCAAACTCGGGTTTATTCTCGCGGCCTGCTACTTCGCCGCTGCGATCGCGGCTGAGTTGTCGCACGACGTTTTGAAGCTCAATCCTTTTGTCCCGATCGTACTGCTCTGGATCGGCGCTTTCATTCGGGATCGCTCGATTTTTTTCTGATGTAAACACAATCCGCGTCCGGCTGGAGCACGAATCGTTGGACGTGACCCTCGCCTACCTCAAAGGCAAGGAGGCAGAGTCGGAAGAGGCTCAGGAACATGCGAACAGCAGCATCCTGGCGTTGTATGCGTAAAACTGCTCAAAAGCAACGGGAGATTTGTGGCCGACTAGGTTACGATCTTCCGTTTTCGTCTTTGGCCAAACATTTTCTGAGTTGCCTCTGATCCAGGAACGAATGCCGCGGCCGCTGCAATCACCTGCAGGTGGGCCGGTGCCCTGGATTTCACTAGGAGTTCCAAATCGCGGGAAGTTGATTCTTAGACCTACTGATTTCGATCAGCAACCAGAAATCAGTTTCGCACTGTTCTAGTAGTCACAAATAGGCAGATTTAGCCGAGGATGTTCCCTAGTGTGTTCCCCAGCTTTTATCAGCCCACTTGCACTGCGAGCATCGAAACTGAACCGCCATCTACGCCCTCAACAGGAAACGTGAGGGGCTCGGATGACGTGCGAGCGCCGGCGACGTAAAGCAGCGGCAGATAATGATCCGGCGTGGGCACTGCCAGTTCCGCTTCGCTTCCGAGCCGATGCTCGTAATTCACGAGCGGCTTGTACTCTCCGGCGAGGAGCATCTCGCGGACTCGAGTTTCAAACGAGATCGCCCAATCGTACGGCTCCGGCGCGTGGCGTCCCCAAGCATAGGCATGCAGGTTGTGCACGACGTTGCCGCTGCCAAGGATGAGAATGCCTTCTTCCCGTAGGAGCGCCAGGCGGTCGCCGACATCGTAGTGGAACGAGGGTGGTTGCGTTTCATCAATGCTGAGTTGGACGACCGGGATATCGGCTTGTGGATAGACGTGGCGCAAAACCGACCAAGTACCGTGGTCGAGACCCCAGCGTCGTCGCGGCGCACCCGCACAGGTCCAAGCAATTTCTGGACACGCGCAGCGAGGTCGGCATCACCGGACGCGGGATACTGCACCTGATACAGCTCGCGTGGAAAGCCGCCGAAGTCGTGGATCGTCCTCGGCGCGGTGCTCACGGTGACGGCTGCGTCTTCGATGTACCAGTGTGCCGAGACCGAAAGTATTGCCTTCGGCTTCGGCAGAGTCGCGCCGATCGCTGCCCACCGCAGCGTATAAGAGTTCACCAGCAGCGCATTCATCGGATTCCCGTGTCCAATGAACAACGCCGGCATCCGCTCGGCCATCTTTGGATCGCTCGTCGTTACGCCGCCTTTTGCGCTTGGCCCGGCATCAAGCCTATTTGCTTCAGCATGCCCATGAGATCGTAAAAAAGATTCTCTTCCACGATCTGGCCTTGTTCGTTCCAGCGCGCAACGGTACAGAAATCCACGTGGAAACTCTTGTTCGTGGGCTGGATCACCGTTCCGCCTGGCATCGTCATCGGACCTGTCATCGTTCCCCTGAAATCCGCCACAGTGCACGTCCATTCGCCTTGGGCCAGCATGATCTTGTATGGATTGTTGATGAGATGCTGGTCAGGGAACGTCTTGAAGAATGCAATCGCTTCCTGTTCGTGGGCGTCTACGCCGTGTGTGGGCGGCTGATTCGGCCAGCGCACGATGCAGTCCTTCGCGTGATATTTCCGGAATGTTTGCGAGTCCTGTGCGTTCCACGAATCATCCAGCTTCTTCATATTTTGCAGATTTGTTGCAGCATCCATAATGCACCTCGTGCTCCTTCTCGGTCGAAGTATACGCTCCAAGTCTGATTCGAGAGGTCCTCAACCGTGCGCTGCACGCAGGCACTCCTCAGCCGAGGAAATGAGACACACGTTACTCTGAGTTTCGGACGTGCACACGCTGCAGTAGTTGCGGCTTGACCGGCAACAAATGACCGTGTTGGTCTATTCGGTTTGCCAGCCTACAACGTGGTGCGCGTACCAAACCCAAGCACAATTCATTAAGATAGAGCGCAGCGCGTATAAGGCACGAGGCCAGTTGTGAGTTGTCTAAGGGCATCGAACCTTGCCTTTCGCTTGCCTCGCTCTGTCCTGCAGAGGTGTCGAATGGACAGCAAGCTCGTTCCCGTACAATTCCGCTCTGCCATAATCGCAGTCGTGCTTGCTCTCGCCACTGTGCCGCTCCAGGTTCGAGCGCAAGCGGTGTCCCTCGATGCGGCAAAGCTTCCGCGCATCGGCGCCGTCGATGAGCGGTTTGTTTCATACAACATTGAGATGGCGGAGGTGACCGGCGGGAATTTTTGGAGGCCGTACCACAGCCAGAGCTGGGTAGCAGCACGACCGCCACAGCCTGCGCAATCTGCTTCGACGCCGGCCGGCATGGATCCGAACATGTATCAGTATCGCCCGCCGATCGATCTCTCGAATTCGTATCTGCGTAAGCTCGCGGCAGCGCTTGGCCCCGCCTATGTGCGAGTGAGCGGAACTTGGGCGAACTCGGTCTATTTCGCGAATTCAGACAATTCACAGGAGAATGCACCCGTGGGATTCAGCGGTGTGCTGACACGAAAAGAATGGAAGGGCGTCATCGATTTCGTGCACGCGGTGAATGGCGAACTCGTGACTTCATTCGCGACGGGCGTCGGTACCCGCAATGCGCAAGGCGTGTGGACTCCAAAAGAGGCAAGCGTGTGGCTTGCGTTTACAAAGTCCGTTGGAGGGCGAATCGCTGCGACCGAGTTCATGAACGAGCCGACTTACGCTGCCATGGGCGGAGCACCCAAAGGCTACAACGCTGCTGACTACGATCGCGACATCGTCGTGTTCGGTCCATGGTTGAAGCAGAATTCTCCCGGCACAGTCTTCCTGGGCCCTGGGTCCGTTGGCGAAGGGCCATTCGCGATCGAAATGGGCGGAATGCTGCACAGTGAAGATCTGTTAAAAGCAACCGGCCCGGCCTTCGATATTTTTTCCTACCATTTGTATGCCGCTGCATCGCAACGATGCGCAAGCATGGGCGGCAAGATCCAGACGACAGCGGCAGCCGCGCTCTCGGAGGAATGGCTTTCCCGTCCTGAGAAGATTGACGAATACTACGCGAGTCTTCGCGACCGCTTTGAGCCTGGGAAGCCCCTGTGGATCACCGAAACAGCCGATGCAGCATGTGGAGGCAATCGGTGGGCTTCAACCTTCCTCGATACGTTTCGTTATCTGGTCGAGCATGCCAGTTTGGCACGTCGAGGCGTGAAGGTCATCATGCACAACACGCTGGCGGCGAGCGACTACGGTTTGCTCGACCAGAACACTTTCGAGCCGAGGCCGAATTACTGGGCGACGTTATTGTGGCGCAAGCTGATGGGCACGACTGTGCTCGATCCGCAAGTTTCTGTCGCGCCCAACACCTATGTGTATGCTCAATGCCTCAAAGGCCAGCGAGGAGGCGTAACGCTCCTGATCATCAACGCTGACCGGCAGCGCAGCTTCGATCTCAATTTGCCTACAGCCGGCGAGCGCTACACGCTAACTGCAAAACAACTCGAAGATACCAAAGTTGAGCTTAATGG
>Ga0307479_10006696_pt1 | contig 10597 bp, 9 predicted proteins | sample atmos_gasesECM4C_FD_203743 | JGI IMG/M metagenome (GOLD analysis project Ga0307479, IMG submission 203743) | Hardwood forest soil microbial communities from Morgan-Monroe State Forest, Indiana, United States - atmos_gasesECM4C_515 | ecosystem: Environmental > Terrestrial > Soil > Temperate...
GTGTCATCACTCGTTCGATCGTTCGGTCGTGCACGAGCCTCGGCGGGGTCACGCGGCGCCCTAATCGCAGGACTCAACGGTCCGTCATCTCACTAGCCATCCGTGACTCCAGCACACCGCAGGACCTCACGCTTTCGAAGAGCTCAAAGCTCGGGAACGTTCCTTTGGAGGTCAATCCTGCAGCGGGCTCGGGCAACGGCATCCCACCACCACACCACGCGATCTGCCGCCAGGCGCGCCGTTCTTTCGTAAGACGTCCAGCGTCGGGAAACAAAAGGCATCACCCGGCCGGCAGACCTGTCAGGAACAGACCCTGGTCACCTACGACCAGCAACCCATCCCTACTAAACGATTAGGAATCAACTAAATGAACAGGCATGTCGTGACCGGCTATCCACTCGACAACCACCGGACCACGCCGATCCCGGCATTCACCCAATTCGCCAAGGCCGTCCACGACAGCCCGGACATCGATTACATGTGGCTCTGGGACGAGCTGTCCGGGTGGTTCCCCGGGGAGCTGTGGACCCCGGAAAACACTCCGGCGGCCGAGTTCATCGACGGCAACTCCACATACGACCCGTTCCTGCAGGCCGCGATCGCTCTGGCGCACAACCCGGATGCCAACATCCGGCTATCGACCGACGCGATTCGCAGCGCTCCGGCCGAGCTCCTGCGCAAGGTACTCACGTTGAGCAACGCGACGAGCGGCGACGTCGTGGTCGCGGTCGGCGCTGGTGAGCTGCGGCAGACAAAACCGTTCGGCTACAAGCGGACAGAAGGCCTCAAGAGACTCGAGGACATTTTCCAGCTCGTCCGCCGTCTTTACGACGAGCCGGAGCCGTGGACGCAGGAGACGAACTTCTGGCATCTGAAAAACGCTACGATCGGCAATCACCGCCCGGAGAAGCGCCCCGAGTTCTGGGCCCTGGGCGGCGGCCCGGTGCTACTGGACATCGCCGCCCGGTATGCGGACGGCTTCGAAGCCGCCTCCCCGCAAGCCATCCAGACACCGGAGGAATTCTCCGAGACCGTCACGGCGATGCGCCAGAAGGTGGAGAGCTACGGCCGCGACCCTGATGCATTCGGATTCGGCATTTGGGGCATCTACGTCTGCCACGAGGATCCCGAGGTCATCGAGAAAGTGCTGGCCAACCCGATAGTCCGTTATTTCGCAGGGCAATTCGGCCGCCTGGATCAAAAGCGTTGGATCGAAGAAGGCGAGACACCGGTCATGCCCGAGGGCTGGCACTACGCGGTCAAGTGGGCTCCTTTCGAGCAGACCGACGAGGAAATCAATCGCATCGTCAACGCCACGCCAGTGTCGATGTCACGCAAGGCCTACCACGTCGGCACGCCGCAGGAAATGGCCAAGCTACACTCCGGATTCGTCGAGGGCGGAGCGCAATTCGTCGGCTGGTTGGACATGACGCCGCTGGCGCTCGGACCGCTGGAGGGACCGGAGTCGCTACGCCGCGCCAACGAGATCTCCGGCCTGATAAAACAGGCGGCCGGGGTGAGAGTGTGACAACCCGGGTTGAGCGCCCGCAGCGCCTGGCCGATGCCGACGAGGTCCTGCATGAAGTTCCCGACGTGCCGCTCTGGGTCGAGAACTACTTGAGCCAGGCCTACTTCCCCGCCGAGCGCATCGGGCTGTTCCTGCACCTTGGCCGGGTCTCTTTCGATCAGCCGGCCTGGGACGAGCTGACCCTGGTCTATCTGCCGGGCGATATGTTCCTGGCTGCGCGCGGATTCGGGTATGGCGGTGAAACGCCGCGGGGGCCGGCCGGGCCGTCCCTCACCTATCAGTGCATCGAGCCGTGGCGCACGTGGCGCAAGACATTCCGCGGTCCGGCCCGGCTGGTGTCCGGCGACGAGCTGCGCAGCGGCGGCGTGGCGGACGGGTTACACGTCAAGCTGTCCTTCGACCTGACATACGAGGCGATGTGCCCGCCCTTCGAACTCGGCGCGATGCACGAGCAGAACTGGGCGTCATCGCATTACGAGCAGCACTGTGCCGTCACCGGGACGCTGTCGTACGGCGACGTCTCGGTCACATTGGACGGCACCGGGCTACGCGATCACAGCACCGGGGTACGCGACCTGACAGGCCTGCACAATCACATCTGGTGCCACGCCGAATGGCCCGACGGCCGAGCCTTCTGCCTGATGTACCTGGCCAACAGCGACGGCTCGGGACGGATGAACCACGCGGTGGTGTGCGACGAGAACGGTGTGCGCCACGGCAAGCTCGTCAGTGCCGCACCACTGCTCGACTCGTGGGAGCAACGGGGTGATGACTACACGCTCACCCTCGAAGTGGAGGACGAGACGATCGAGTTGGCGGCGGCGGTCGGCGAAGTCGGCGCTTTGTCCATCGCCGGACCAGGGGAGATCGTCCGCGGAGCAGCCCGCGGGGAGGGGTGCCATCACTTGCTTTCCGAAGCGATGACCCGATTCAGTTGGGCTGGCGCCGTGGGACACGGCCTCTCCGAACGATCGGTCCCGGTGCGATGAGCGTGCGACAACTCCCGCAGTCGTCCGACAGCCTCGACGACTCGTGGGCCAGCCAAGCACTCGGCATGCCGGTACGGTTGCTCCGCAGCGAAAGTGTCGGCCTCGGTACTGCATTCGCGTGTCGCCTCTTCCGGCTCACGCTTGACGGCCCCGCCGGCACGCCGGCCTCCGTGCTGGTCAAGATGCCTATCGAGGGCGACACCCGGGCGATGCTGGACGGCATCGGTGCCTACAGCCGCGAGATTCAGTTCTATCGCGAGGTCGCGCCCAGCCTTCCCGTGCGGACACCGAAGATCTACTCCGCCGAACAGGCCACCGACTCCACGGATTTCCTCCTGGTGATGGAGGATCTCGCCGGCGAGTGTGTGCAGATCGACCAACATGAGGGTTTCACTCAGCAGCAAGCGAAGGCCGTGGTCGACGCGGTGGCTCGATTCCATTCGTGGTCGTGGGCAAAACAATCTCTGCTGCAACAGTATTCGGATGCCTTCTTGCCCATCACTTCCGATGGCGGCCGGACGCTGCAGCAGCAGTACGGTCAGCTATTCACCTACGTGTGGGGACTGCGCCGGGACGCGCTTGTGGAACTGTTACCGCCCAGCGCAGTTTCGATCTCGGATCGCTTCGCCGAACTGCAGTCAAAGATGATCGACGCTCTGGCGACACCGGCGTGCATCACCCACGGAGAATTGCGTTCGGACAATTTACTTTTCGACGCCACGGGAGAGCCGGTGTTCATCGACTTCCAGACCGTTGGGCAGGAGTGCGGGATCCGAGAACTCCAATACCTGCTTTGTACCAGCATGCCGCCTGAGCGGCTCGCAAGCCTCGAGGACGATCTGATAAGCCGCTATTGCAGCGGCGTGGCGAATTACGAATCGCACCAGGCACGCGAGCAGTACCGCTGGGCGACGGCCTACAACCTGTTGTGGCCGATCATGGCGAACGTCCGATGGGAAGCCTCGGACCAGCGTGGGCGCGACAGGCTCGACGACATGGTTCGGCGGCTCGGTGCCGCAGTAGAGCGACACTCGTCAGCTGACTTATTCTGATGTCCGTTAAGACTTTACGAGGTACCAACGAGTTGTGACTTCCGTGAAGGATGAGATCGATGCCGCAGCACGAAGCGGACGCAGGGTCTTGGTGACAGGTGCCAGTCGATAGGAGCGAAATGGCGGAACTCGACGGCAGAGTAGCGATTGTCACCGGGGGTGCCCGTGGGATCGGAGCCGCTATTGCCCGCGCTTTTGATGACCGTGGAGCATCCGTAGTGATCTGCGATGTTGCCGGGAATCCTGCGCAAGTGGCGTCAGGACTGCGAGACAGTGTCGGCGTCGTATGCGACGTCAGCAGTGAAGACGACGTCGACGCCCTGATCAAGAGAACACTAGGCGAATTCGGCCGGTTCGACATTGTGGTCAACAATGCGGGCATTGATGGCGTGTTCAATCCGTTGGCGGAATCTTCACCCGAAACCTTTGACCAGGTGATTGCTGTGAATCTTCGCGGAGTGTATCTCGTGATGAGAAAATCTATTCCTGCGTTGATTTCCAGCGGAGGCGGTTCTGTCATCAACATCGCGTCGGTAGCCGCGGTCGTCGCTTTCGCGGGAGCGAGTGCCTATACCGCCAGCAAGGCCGGGGTGGTCGGTTTGACGCGGGTCGCGGCACACGAGTATGGAAGTTCCGGCGTCCGTGTGAATGCAATACTTCCGGGAGTAATCGAAACGCCGATGCTCGCCGATCTTAAAGAGACGGCTCCAGAGATTTACCAGCAGGTAAAGGCACAGGCCGTGGCCATGACATCGCAGGCCAGATTAGGCCATCCCGACGAAATCGCCTCAGTGGCAGCATTTCTCGCGGGTGACGGTGCTTCCTACCTTACCGGGGCTGCAATTCCCGTCGATGGTGGGTACACGGTGGCGTAGCGTTACCGGCGCGCTCGGGCGCCGAACTGAATATCTGTTGCGAACACACCGGCAACGTCAAAAGGCAGCGTCCACACGGTCGTAACAGCGCGCGTGCCCACGACTCTGTTAGGGCGGTGGACAGGAGATGGGGAGCGAGATGTAGCCACGAATGGGGCCAGACCGCAGCCGTTGTGCGGATTCCACGTCGACGTCCCAGTTCGGCAGTCGTTGCAGCAGGGCGGTCAGCGCGATCCTCGCTTCCATGCGCGCTAAAGCCGCACCCAGACAAAAGTGGACACCCTTGCCGAAAGCCACCTGATGCTCGGGTTTGCGGTCGATGTCGAACACGTCGGGATCGGCAAAGACGCGTTCGTCGCGGTTGGCGGACCCGAACAGTAATAACACCGATTGGCCGCGACTCATCGTGGTGTTATGCAGCGTGACGTCGTAGCTCAAGGTGCGGCAAAGCCCTTGGACCGGCGAGTCGTAGCGCAGCAGCTCTTCGATCGCCGGCCCAAGCAAAGTGTGATCGGCCGCTAGGCGGCGACGGCTATCGGGGTGTTGGGCCAGCACGACGGCAGCATTACCCAGCAGGTTGGTGGTGGTTTCGGTCCCGGCAAGAAGTAGCAGCGCGCAAAATCCGAGGAGTTCTTCGTCGGTGAGGCGCACACCGTCGATCTCGGCGGATACCAGCGCCGACATCAAATCGTTGCGCGGTGAGCGGCGGCGGTCAGCGAGGAAGTCGGTGAAGTAGTTGTACATCTTGGCCATGGCCGACAGGGCATCCGCTGTTTGCCCATGAGTCGGGTCTGCTTGCACCAGCATGCGCGACCACTGCCGGAACTGATCACGGTCCTCGCGCGGGACGCCGAGTAGATCGGCGATCACCATCGATGGCAGCACACCGGCGAAGTCCGCTACAAAATCGGCCGACCCCGCCCCTCCGTCCAGGCGCCCGACCAGGTCCTCGGCTAGGTGCTCGATGCTGTCGTTCAGATCCGCGATCCGTCGTGGGGTGAAGGCTCTGCTCACCAGCGCCCGCAGTTGGTTGTGGCGGGGCGGATCCATCAGAACCATCATCGGCAGAAATGACTGGATGAAATCCGAGCCCGGGGGCCTGGGGAACACCCCGTCCACTGAGGAGTAGCTGTCGTGATCCAGCAAGGCTGTCTCTACGTCGTCGTGGCGACTCAACACCCAGGTGTCGGATTCCGCGGCGTGATACACCGGCTCCTCATCGCGCAACAACCGGTATGTCGGATACGGATCGTCGATGATGGTGGCATCGAAGGGGTCGTATCGGATCTGCACGTCGGGCACCAGAGCCTCCTGCCACCTTGCAGAACAAGCGTTTAGACTGGCAGTCTAAACTCGCTGAGTAGGAAGAGCAATGCGCGAAGTCCCACCTCAGATCGCCGAGCGCCTTTCCGCCGCGGCCGAGCTGTTCGCCGAACGGGGCCTCAACGACACCAAGATCGAAGACATCGCCGCGGCCACCGCGATCGCCAAGGCCACGCTCTACTACTACTTCGCGGGCAAGGAAGACATCCTGACGTTCCTGCTGGAAGAAGGCTTGCGCGAAGTCGCCGAGGACGTGGCCACCATCGTGCACAGCGACGGCACCGGCGCGCAGCGCCTCGGCGCTGTGATCAGCGCACAGCTACGGGTCATGGCCCAGCGGCCCGCGGTCTGCCGGGCTCTGATCGGGGAACTGGGCCGTGCCGCCCGCATACCGGTCATCGCGGACATGATCAGCACCGCCTACCTGAAACCCGTCGAAAACCTGCTCATCGCGGGCGCGGGCGACGGCTCTCTTGTCGCGCAACACGATCCGCGATCCGCGGCGATCGCCCTGTTCGGAGCCGTGACGACCAGTGCGCTGACCTACCTGATCACCGACAACACCCTCGATGAAGCCCTGGTCGCCCGAACCATCCAAAGCATTCTGCTGGAGGGTCTCCGACCCCGCTGACCACCAATCTCCCCGAAATGCGGCCATAACCGGCGGAACTCGTCGTGGGCGGTTAGGACGCTAAAACACTTGGTGCATGTAGCTCTAGCCGGCACTGGGCTGCAATATTGCGGTGCTCTGCGCCTCTGTGCGCTCAGCGATGCGACTGGCGCGCAACATCAGCCAAGTCATCGCCACCATCCAGACGAAGAAGGACACGCAAAGCAGCCACCAGGCCAGTATCCCGTTCCAGGCCAAGAGGCCGTTGTGCACGAACACGACGAAACTGCCCGGTGCAACGCCCAGCGCGGTCCAAATGTTGAGGTAAGCACACCAGCGTGGCAGCAGCGGCTGGGGACGATGGTCGCCAAACACGACAACCGCGATGATCGCCATCTGAATCATCGCCGTCCCGACTATCCCAACGTACGGCAACCACGCGAGGTCGTTGAGCATCTGAATTATCTCGGGGCTGCGCTCGCTCCGGTAGGCGGCCGTCTGCCAAACCAGTTGCGGAAAGAGAAACTCAAGGATCAAACACGAGCCGGCGATCAACTGCGCCGTTGCCAGCGGCGAATCGCTGCCAGCGATCCGCCGGATCTGATGCGTCAGCGCCGCGACGAAGAACGCCAGGAAAGGCGCTGCCGCGCAGGCGATCCAGATGCCGGTTCGGATCCGACCGCGTCCCTCGGCGAACATCCGCGCGACCGCCTCGGTGCTCATGCCCGGCGCAGGCGGCGGCACAAAACCCGCGACCAGGGCGAAACCGACAAGAAAGACCGGAGCGAAAGTGATTCCGCCCCATACACAAACGCGCTGTTGCCGTTCCGTCATCATGGCCGCGCCTTCCGGTGTCAGGACAGGACTTGGCCGGAGAGCAACCGTTCGGCCGCCCGCTGACCGGAGATCGTCGCCGATTCCAGGTTCTGGAACGATTGTGAGTCGCCCGCCAGCTGGATGCGCCGATCCTGATCGCATAGCTGCCGGAACTTTCCGAGGTCCTGGTAGAAGCCGACCGCGGTGTACTCCTCGCGCCATCGGCGCACGTCGGCGAACTCGATGTGATCGGTGGTGCCTGGCAGGATCTGCTCGAGCGCGGCGAGGATGGCGTGGCGTATCCGGTCGTCGCTGTCTTCCCAGTGCTCGGCGCTCCACGAGTCCAGCACCGCGACGCTGAGCAACCCTTTGTCCGCCGGCGCGCGACCGGGCGCCTTGTGGTGGTCCAACATGATTCCGGTGAGAAACGGATGGCTGGCCCGCGGGACCAGAATGTAGGTTGACTTCACGTGATGCGGACGCCGGGACAGGCCGACGCTGAGAATCATGAGCTTCCCGTTGCGCACCCGGTCGAGGAAGGACCGCCGCCATTCGTCCAGCCCGGGCAGGATTCGTGTGGTCGTCTGCCCAGGGGTCGCGATCACACACGCCGCGGCGTGTTCGACGTGTTCGATGCCGCCGGGATCCGTCCACGCGACGGTGACGTCACTTCCGTTGTCCGCGACCGAGGTAACCTCTGCGCCGAGTTCAGTTTTCACGTCGCGAGCCAGCCGGTCGGCATACGACCCCATGCCGTCGCGGAAACTGACCAGCTTCGCGCCACCGAACAGCGCCAGGATCGCCAGAAAGTCCGACCGCGACGCCGTGTCACCGCTGGTGGCGGCGATGCCGCGCACCACCGTCTCGGCGAGATACTCCTGGAGTTCGGGACTCAACCGCGAGCGCGACCACGCCGACACCGTCTCGGTGTCATAGGGGCCCACCTCGGGCATCCGCGCATAGCCGGCTTTTCGAGCGCGGACCAATTCGGGAAGGAGTTTGATCGCCTCCGCTTTCGCGCGGGTAGACAGCAGCCGCGTGCGAACCAGGGAGGACACGAGATGATTGCCATCCAGATCGTGGATGACGCCGTCCCGGACGATGCCGAGGATGAACCCGCCCGGGACGATCTCGTCGGCCATTCCGATGTCGACCGCGGTAGCCAGCAGCGTCCGGTGAGTCGTCGGCAGGAAGAACGCGCCCTCGTCGACCACGAAACCGTCCCGGTGCGACGTGCGCATCTTTCCGCCCACCCGGTCGGAGGCCTCCAGCACCCGGACCGAGACGCCCGCGCGAGCCAGCCGGTGTGCGGCGGCCAATCCGGAGGGGCCACCTCCGACGACGATGACATCATCCGTCATCGCAGCATTACCGTTTGAACGCGTCGATGATCTGCAGGTAACAGTCCTCGGATTCCTCGGCGGTAAACGGAGGCACGTAGGACGTGTGCAGGGCCAGATGCGGTAAGCCCTTATAGTTGTCCAGTTTCTGGCGGCACTCCTCCGGCGTCCCGGTGATGGAGAACAGCTCGACAAGCTCTTCGGGCGTGTCCTCGAACGCTGCCAGCCCCTTCTGCATCATCGACACGCGCAATCCGTTGACCAGATCTTGCACGCCCTCGATTTCGGCCACGCCGTCGGAGACCGGGTGCGCGATATAGAACCCGACATGCTTCTTGGCGCGCGCCAGCGCGACGTCGCGATCGGGGTGTACACAGCAGATGACTTCGCACGCCAGATCCAGCGCATCGGGATCACGGCCGGCTGAGCGCGCGCCGTCGGTGATGTTGGGAAGCACAACCTGCTCGAAAAACTTTGGTGTCCAAAGGTATCCGATCCATCCGTCGGCCTTGGCCCCAGCCAGTTTCAACAGCGCCGGGCGCATGCCGGCGAGCAGGATCGGAATTTGTGGCCGAACCATCTCGCGCAAGCCCCAGGGGTTGATCGGCGGCGCAGCGAACTGATAGTGGGCCCCGGAGAAGCCGTCCACCTGCTCGCCCGCCAGGTACGCCCACGAGCTGCGCAGCGCGTCGATGTATTCACCGATGCGTCTGACCGGGGTCTTGAAGTCGGTGGAGTGGAAGGCTGCCAAAAACTCCGGCACCCCGGTTCCCAGACCGAGTTTCATGCGGCCCCCGGATAACTCGTCGACATCGGCCGCCGCGTTTGCCGCTTCGAACGGTGAGCGGTTGAACGCCGTCGCGAGCCCCGTGCACAGCTCTGCGCTCGAGGTGGTCAGCGCCGACGTGCACAGCATCGCGAACGGGTTTCGGTACAGCTCGTAGGTCCACACCGAATCGAAACCCGCCTCATCAGCCATCCGAGCATAATCCGGTATGCGCGAAAGTGGTGCCGTGCGACTGGGCATCGTGATTCCAAGTTTCAATCCCTTAACCCCTCTCAGGTTGAACTGCCGACGGTCTCGTACAACGCGGGCATGATGGCCCGCGCGAAGCGTTCCTGGTTGGCCACCGCGACATCGCGAGCCAGGTTTCCGAACGCCGAAACAACGATGAGACCGCCGGCATCGGTGCGCCGCACGATCTCTCGGGTCTGCTCGATGACTTCCTCGGGCGTTCCCCACGGCTGTAGGTCGGCCAGGAAGCGTGCGAACTGTTCGCGGCCGTGCTTGGCGATGGTGCGTGCGATGTTGCCGTAATACTCGTAGCCCGGTATGGCGGCCATCGCCTCGTCGGCGAACCCGTAGTGATCGATCGTCGAACGGTAGTAAGCGACGACCTGCTCGAACAGCTGGGCTGCGATGTCGCGGTCCTCGTGACAGGCGTTGAAGATAACCACCATCGGCTTCGGCGGGTCGCCGTCGCGGTATCGGCGGTAGTGCTCGCCGTAGCGCTCGAGATCCCCGACCGTCTGCTCCCACGGCTTCTGCAGAAAGATCATGATTCCGGCGCCCAGCCGCGCCATCACCTCGGCGGACTCCGGCGAGATCGAGGAGGCGAAAACGCGCCCGCGCAGCGGCGCCAGCGGTGCCGGCCGCAGCTCGACGCCACGGATGCGTCCGGTTTCGAAGGCGTCCAGCAACTCCGCGGCGTATTCGTCGAAGAGCTGTCGCGATCGTGCCATCTCGACGCCGAAGCCGTCGAACTCCTGGCGCGCCAGACCGCGGCCCATGCCCAGGATCAGCCGTCCCTCCGACAGATGGTCGAGCACACAGGCATGCTCGGCCAGCCGGATTGGATCGTGCCACGGCAGGACGGACACCATCGTGCCCAGCTGCACGCGCTGCGTCCGCGCGGCGACCCAGGTCAAGAACTGCAACGGGTCCGTCGACATCGAATAGTCCGCGAAATGATGCTCGACCGCCCACACCGAATCGAAGCCGAGACGCTCGGCGCGGTCCGCGAGCGTCATCTCCGTTCGCCAGACGTCGTGGTCGGGTCGCCC
>Ga0307479_10006697_pt1 | contig 10595 bp, 8 predicted proteins | sample atmos_gasesECM4C_FD_203743 | JGI IMG/M metagenome (GOLD analysis project Ga0307479, IMG submission 203743) | Hardwood forest soil microbial communities from Morgan-Monroe State Forest, Indiana, United States - atmos_gasesECM4C_515 | ecosystem: Environmental > Terrestrial > Soil > Temperate...
CCGTTGAGCTGTCCGTTCGTAAAAACCAGCGGGAACCCTCGCTGGAAAATGGTGACGCCGTCAACGCCCCATCCTCCCACAATCTTTTCTTTCCCGTCGCTAACGCCCGAGAGAAACTTCTTCCCTTTCCCGAACGGGAGGTCAAGGACGTAGCTCACTACCAAACGCTGGGGAACATCCTGCGAGGAGAGAGACCGCTCTCCCCGCAGATTGTTGTTATTTTGAATCCCGCCGACGCCCGTCTCCAGCCACGAAGTCAGCGTGTCGGTGTCGCTGATGAGCTTCGAATTGGTGTAAGCGACCAGCAGCGACCCGGCACCCGCGAATCGTCTCTGCACTGTGAGCTGAAACGAGTGATAGATGCTGTCGTACGACCCTTGGCCGGCGAGCTGCACGCTCGTGTACTGAGGGTAAGGACGAAGGAGCTGTCCCTTGGTCGTTGTCGACCCCGTGAGCGCAAGCGCCTGGCCGTTGATGAAGAACGGATTTGGCGTGGCTTGCACGATGCTGACGTTTTGTCTGGGATTTGGGAGTGCTAGGTCGACCTGCGCCGCTGCTTGCGCAAGCAAAGCGTCCGAGATTTGATTGATTTGCTGGGAGTATTGCTCGAGGTGCGTCCCTTTCGAACCGACGTAGACCGCGGAAAGGAAAAAGTCCGCCGGCAGAGCACGCTGGACGTTGAGATTCCACTGCTGGACGTAGCCTGCTGGATGGTTCGCGGGATATGCCTCGGTGATAGACTGCACCACCTGGGTGAGAAATTGTTGGGTCCCCTGCGTGCCGAGACTTCGCCCGGGCGGAACTGAAATGCCGGCTGGAAACGGAAGAGCGATTGTGTTGACCGGGTGAGTCCCGTCGATTGTTCCCGAATACGTAGTGCTTGCCGCATTGACCATATCATTCAGCGGGTTGAGACCGAAGGACACATAGTTTGGAATCCAGAAGATTCCGTAGCCGCTACGAATAACCGTCTTTGCGCTGACACCATAAGCCAGTCCGACGCGCGGCGAAAAGGCAATTTTCTCCAGGGGAATATTGTTCCGATCTCCAGAATTGAGGAGAAAAACATCTCCCTTCAGGGGTGTTGAGCCCGCGGGGAGAAATTGCGTAAGGAAGTTCGTAGCAGTTGGGTTGAAGTAAGACAGCCTGTTGAACCGCTCTGACCAGGGTCCCTGCAGATCGTAGCGCAAGCCCAAGTTCATTGTCAGCTTGTTGGCCGCGTGCCACGAATCGGCAAAATAGACCGCCCGGTAAATTTGCTGTCCCGCTGTGAAAGCGGGAACGACAGCTTGGGCAAAAAAATGGTTTCCGAAGTTGTTGAAATTGTCGGCATACCCGAGCAAGAAATCTGCAAATGAAAAGCCGGTCCCAGAGACGCCGGGCAAGGAGGTGAAACATGCCTGACCAGGAGCGCAGAAATCAAAAGCTCCGCTGGCGATGTTCGATTGCGCGTAATTGTCGCGGCCAACCTCAAACTGGGAGCCGAATTGAAATTGGTGGCGCCCCCGCAGCAGGGAGACGCTGGGCGACAGGTTGTACTGGGTGTTGCGGTCTTGAATGAAACTTTGTCCCTGGGTGCAGATTATGTTATCAGCAAAGTTCGCCACGCATGGCGTCGGCGGAGTGCGCATGACAGCGGGGACGCTCTGGTTGTAAATCGCGGGCCAGTCGATTGTCGTGAGGTCGAATCCGGAATTCTTCGGACTGCGGTTATAGCTGAAACGGCTGACGCTCGCGTTGAAACCAAAGATGACTGTCGGCGTGAATGTGTGAGCGTACCCGGCGGCCATGGCGCTGCTTTGATAGTTCTCCGAGCAGCGGTCGGCACACAAGCCGCTTCCCAGCGGATCGATCGGCAAATCCAGAATGTTCCAGTAGCTGAACCGTAGGAAAAGCCGCTGCCGGTTTTTGATGTTGTGGTCCATGCGCCAAACCACCTGGTTTTGATCTCCGCCGGTGCTGGCGACCTTGGTGAAATTATTGGTTGAGACAGTGGCGTTGTTCGGCGCAGGCCAGAGATTCAGGAGTTTCGCGGAGGTGGGATTGATCCGGCCGGCCGGAATGATGTTGCCTGCAAACGGGGCGGGAGTGGCCGAGCTGCCCGGGCAAGCTCCCTTGGCGTCCACGCTCCCCGCACACGGGTCATAAATCTGATTGATGACAACGGATTTGCCGTTAGCGTCCGTTTGGCGATCGTTACAGATACCGCCAGTGAAACCTGACTTGCATATTTCAGAAAAATCGCCAATTCTTTCTTTCGCATCGGGAACTGTGGCGGTGAATGGCTGGCCTCTCCGCAACCGGAAGCTTTCCCAGCTGAAAAACCAAAATGTTTTGTTGCGGCCTCCGTTGCGCGAATAATTCATAGGCCCGCCGGCATTTGCTCCGAACTGGTTTTGCACCCAGGGCGGCCTCGATATCCCAACAGCGTTCAGGAAGAAATCGTTAGCATTGAAAATCTTGTTGCGAACGTATTCATATGCCTCGCCGTGCAGCGAATTCGTTCCGGATTTCGTGCTTAAGTTAGTCACCCCGCCCGAGAACTTGCCCCACTCCGGTCCCAGATTGCTGGTTTGAACCCTGAACTCCTGTATGGAATCCTGCGTGGGAATCAGGACAGGCAAGTTGATATAACCGATGTTGAGCGGCTGGCCGTCCAGGTATTCCGCGCTCTGGTTGCCGAACGAGCCGTTTACCTGATAATTGCCCCAGCCAAAAGGATTCACACCCACAGGCGTGCCGGTGGAACTACCCTGCGGAACCACAGAGGCAACCAATTCGATGAGGTTAAAGACGTTGCGGCCGTTCAAGGGCAGTTCGTTGGCTTTTCGTTGTTCCACTACCGTGCCGATAGTCGAAGATTCGGTATCGAGTAACGGAGCGCCTCCCTGCACAGTGACGCTTTCCGACGCAGAACCCAACTCCATTTCAAAATTGATTTCGAGTGTATCCTGTACGTGGAGAATGACATCGGATTTGATCACGGCCTTGAATCCCAGCCTTTCGGCTTCGATGCGATAGGTTCCGGGAGACAAGTTCGCGACATAGTAACTTCCCGTCTGGTTTGTAAAGCTTTCGTAGCGGACGCGCGTACTCGTGTTGATGATGATAATTTTGGCATCAGCGACGACAGCTTTGCTGGAGTCTGTGATTCGGCCGGTCAGCGATGCATTGGCAGACTGGGCGTGAACATGGATCGCAGAACATAGGCCAAGCAGGACGGCGAGAAAGGCTATTCTGCGCAAAAGTGTCACCGAGAGAACCGCTCAGCTGCCGGCAAAACGAACACGCGACGGCGAGATTGCCCAAATTCCATGGCTCACCTGAATTTCCAAGAATCGCTTACCCTATAAGTGCCTACATGAGTTGTCAAGACTGTCGCGATTTCGGGGCCATCCCCAAACAATGTGTAGCGCACATTCCACGAAGCGGCTTGGCTGAGGAATAGTTCGGCTCAAGCGTGGAAAGCATGCTACACAATGCATCCGGGACGAAAGCGTAGAAGGAGCATGCTTCATGGAATTCAGCCGTGATTTGGAAATCATTGCGCTTCAAGAACGGGAACTTCGATTCCGATCCTTTAACGCAGACGTCGCCTGGCAATTGGGACTGCGTTTACGCGAACTCGCCGTGGCTAGAAACGCGTCGGTGGTTATCGACGTGCGCCGGTTCGGTCAGCCGCTCTTCTATGCCGCGCTCGGCGGAACTTCACCGGACAATTGCGAGTGGGTCCGCAGAAAGGGCAACGTTGTTGCGCGATTTCATCGCAGTTCCTACGCCGTAGGACTGATGTTGCAGCAAAAAAAAGAGACCCTATTTGACAAATATGGATTGTCCCTGGCGCGTTATGCGTCCCACGGAGGATCATTCCCGATTGCAGTCTCCAGTGCCGGCATCATCGGCAGCGTGACCGTCTCCGGTTTGTCGCAGCGCGCTGATCACGAGCTCGTTGTCGAAGCATTGTGTTGCGAGATCGGCCGAGACTACGCAGATTTGACGCTTCCGAACGGCGCCGGCTAGCAATGGGAGGAGCCGCTAATAGCGAGTAGTGGGGTCGCGTGATTGTTGAGATGAATCGGGTCTATTGCGGTTGCTTCCCGCTCGAACGGTGGTGGCAGTTCTCGCGGCCGTTGGTTTTTCAGTTTGGGGTCAAAACTGGCGCTCCGCGGGGAAAAGGGAAACTGAAGGGTAATTGACCTGCCCCCGTTTTTGGCCCAGTCATAAGTTAGCACTCCGGGCTCCAGCACATCCGAACCTTTCCAACGTCGCGGCGATGGAAACGACCGGCGCGCGGGGAGACGCCGGTCGCGCGGCCACACCCGCGGCGAACTCTTCCGGCGTCAGATACCTCAGCGAGCTGTGCGGGCGCACGGTGTTGTAATCCACCCGCCAGGCTTCGGTCACCTCGCGTGCGTGTCGGAGATCCATGGACCAGTTCTGTGCAATCTCGGCCTAGATCTTCTGCGTCCGCTGGCGCAGATGCTCCAGGACGCGGAGGCTTGGCCAGCGTGGTCCGATCAATGTCCTCATTGCCTCCGCCCGCTTCACCTGTTTAAGATATATGGCAAATGTTCTCATCGAATTGTAGAATGCCGCTAGTTCCGAGTAGCTGCGACGCAGCGCAGACCTCCCCAGGAGACTGTTTCCGATGCAGCCAGAGCGGCCCCGCGCACGCCGTTATTCTTTCGTGGCCGACATTCAAGTGATCGATGTTCAGTCCGACGCCACAATTCATGAGCAAACCAGCGACCTCAGCCTATTTGGATGTCGTGTCCGCACCCTTAAGCCCTTGGCGGCGGGGACAAGGGTCAGGATCAGGATTACCTTCAGAGGTTCCACGTTTACGGCCCTTGGCGGGGTCGCTAATGTTCGGCCGGACGGCTCGATGGGAGTTACCTTCACACGGATTGAACAAAGCGATCAGCTGACCTTAGACAAATGGATCAATGAATTGAGAGAACGCTGAGGGTGCCCATAGCGATGTAAATGGACAAGACGCGCAAACCGGGCGGAACTCCAGCATCGAAGATCTTAGGACCGCGGGGCTCACCGTTACCTATTCGGCTAAACGGAACCGAATCCGCACACGAGCGGGAAAATCAACTGGCTGCCCGTCGCGTTTCGCAGGCCTGAAGCGTATCTGCTTTGCCGCCTGCATTGCTGCTTCATCAAGACCGTGGCCGAGGCCGCTCACAACGCGGGTCACTTGCATTTGGCCTGAGGCGAGGAAGACCACCTCCAGAACTACATCACCTTCGATCCTAAGGGTACGGCCGTCGGTGGAATAAACGGGGTTCGGTTTGTTCAGAATGTCGACACCGGTGGTTGTACCTGCCGTGGCCAGCCCGTTCTGCTTGGACGCCTCGGCGGCAGCGACTCCCCTGATCCCGCTGGCACCGCTACTGCCGTTGCCATAGCCGGGACCGCCGGGAAGAAGAGGCGAACCAGCTCGATTGATGTTTGCAGCGCGGTTGGGATTTCCGGCACCCGGGAGACCGTTGGGGTCACCAAAACCGCCGGTCTGCACCTTATTTAGTGGAGCAGCTACCGTGACCGGCGCGGGGCTACCTGAATTAAGAGTGCCGACCTTGACCTCTTCCTTTGGGGGCGCTGGCTGGCGGGTTTCCACAACAATCTTCGTTTCTTTAAGAATCGGATTGAGATCCAAAGGCTTGGCTTCCAAAGTGCGAACCTTTGGCAGCTCAGGCTTGGTAATCACAAAAACGTGCGGCTGCTTGGGATTCAACACTACCGGTTCAGGCACTACTACCGGCTTAGGTTCTGGCGGCCGAACTTTGGGCTTAACCTTCGGGGGAGGCGGCGGAGTACTAGACGGGATCTCGATTTGCGTGACCGGCCGCATCAATTCTACAACCTGAAATTTCAGGGCAGTCTGCATGGGCTGCGGGAAAATCAGGGGAGCCAGAAGCAGGAGACCCAGCATTGCCAATTGTGCGGCAGCGCTGACGCCGATGCGGTTCCACTGCGGCTTCCGGTCAGGGAGAAGTTCGAAACGAGCGGAAACCTTCTTCGTGCTGACCGTCTTGGTCCTGTTGATCAGGTTGACCATGTTGACCGCGTTGGTCGCTTTGGTCGTATTGACCGCGTTAGTCCTGTTGATCGGGTTGAGCGTGTTGACCGCGTTGGTCGCTTTGGTCGTATTGACCGCGTTAGTCCTCTTGATCGGGTTGACCGTGTCCTTCGCGGCGGGGGGAGTGGGGCCTGAGCGGTTGGGGACTGGCGCCACGGCCGGCCGCGGTTCAGCTGGCTTTACTTCGAGAATCGGTAGAGCGATCTCGCCCGGGCGAGCGTATCCTCTACGAGAGTCGAATGAAGCAGAATCGCCCATATAGGTAGGCTACAGCGCTAAGGGCGCCGCGTCACTTGTACCGAAGTTCAGTTTAAGGACAGGGGTCAAGAGTGCTTGCTGGTCTTGTCTAAAAGCGTATCCGGCAATGGATGCTGCCGATGTAGCTGACGGGGAGAATTATTCCCCTCCTTCCAGCGCAAAATCGATGCAGCCAGAGAGGCGCTGGATACAGGCTTCCGCGACGGTTCCACCTACGCGCATGCGCTGCGTCCCGGCCAAGCCCCTCAAAGTCTGCAACTCGCCAATTCGGGGCCCTTCACGTTGTCATGATCCAACTAGATCGGCGGAAGCCACTCACAGCTTGGCGATATCCGCTACTATTTGGCTGAGCAATTCCTCCATCCTACGAAACGCCGGAAGCGACTCATCGAGACTGTTCCCGCGCTTGGCGGCTGTTTTCTTTTCCGGCTTCGTGATGGGCGCGGGCCAGTGATGGGAAATAGGAATGCCTTGTTCCGAGTACGCCGTGGCATACAGAAGGGTCGATGGCTGATTATGGGGCGCCTTTTCCGCTGAAACGGAAGTAATCGTCGTCGTCACTGTCCGCTCGTAGGTATAGTGCCAGGAATAACCATAGCTAGTGGTGAAGCTCCCCATTCCGCTCGCTGGAGTCATTTCCCCAGGGGCAGAAATCTTCGCCAATGACTCGGTTCCTGCGACATCCTGCGCTGCCGTGTAGAAGACGACCAGATAATTCCGCGCCCCGGCCATGAGTGAGTCCGAAAAACAGATTCCGGGAAACCTCTTCTGGTTCTTTTCATACCACTTCAACGCCCATTCCGGAATTGCCAGGAATAGTTTCTCCTTATCCATACTCCCCAATGAAACGTTTTTGATGCAGGTTGACGCCTGCCCTTCTTTGAATACACTGTCCTCTTCCGCAGTATTCGCAAGCGCCTGGGGTGGAAGATTCGTGGCAGGGGGCTGTGGAACGGCAAATAGTCCGACCCTCAACGATCGCTGTGGCTCGAGTTCCGGCGCCTCTTCCCTCGCATCGGGCACTAGGCTTGCTGCAGTCTCTTCTTTTGCCGGTGTCCTTTGCGCTGATGCAACTATTTCTGTCTGTGCCGAGGCTCGAACCTCGGGAGCGCTGGCAGATGTTACCACCATGGCCGGCAGATTTGTTTCGAGCCTCACCGCGGGCTCGCGGAATGACCCGGCAGTTGCCGGGCTTGCTTCCTGCTTTACCGCGTTCGGCTGCCCTTGTGGAACGGCAATTGCTTCGTTCTTCGCCGTTCGCGGTGCCCCTGCAGGAGCCGATAAAACAGTTGCAGGAGCAGCAGCAATTATTTCTGCCTTCCTCGCAGCCGCTGGTGACTCTGCTGCCGGGGGTACCTGCGTACTTCCGGCGGGTTGGAGTTCAGCAACTGCTGCCGGGTTTGGCGTTTTATGAGATAGAGTCGGCACGCGCTCAACTTCACCCGTAGGCTTCTTCTGTTCTAAGTTGCCTTCTTCGGGCTCGGTTGTTGCTGGCGTCCCAGCTTTCTTGCGATATGCCCGCGCGATTTCCCCGAGGCTTTTCGCGGGGATCGTCTCAAAGAACGAAGACCGTGGTGCTGCACGCGGTGCAGAATCGCTCGCCGCAGATTCTGGAGTCGCTCCTGGTGTTGGCACTGCGCCTACAGAGCTTGCTCCTGCTTTGTCGGCGGACCGGAGAGTTTCTGGCTCAAGAATGCCCAAGAGGGCCATAGATCCCGCTGTTTTTCCCGAAACTTGCGTGGACGCCGCCGAATTCGTTTTCGGCTTCGTCACCTTGCATACTAACCCGTTTACCAGAGCTTCGTCCGCTCCAACAAAACTTCCAGCAGCCTCTAGTGTGTGGCAGTCTGAAAACTGCTGGTTCTGGGCATGAACTAGGGAGGGAACCAGCGCTGCAAACGCGGCCACAAATGGTAAGCATTTCATCGTGTGACCTCCCCCTAATAGATAGCGTCCTGTGGTACACCCATGCGTGTCAACTGACAGAAGGGACAAAGGTTACCTGCTCCTTTGGACAGCCTTCTCAGAGTCAGTGCTGTAGAGAATGCACATGGGGCCGCGGGCATATTCGTATTCGCGCTTCCGACAGCGCAAGTCTGTTTGGGCGCGATCGCCGTTCATGCGGCTACAGCACGGAGGATTTCAAACCGAGAGGGGATTCGCGGGATCTTGATAAAGTTGCAGTGCCCGAAGCAAACTGAAGACGCCAGTCGTCATACTCGCGTCATTGGTTCATATCTGACGCGGTGACTTGGTTTTTCAACCCGAATCCCAACGCGAGATGTGATCGGCTTGAGCGTATTTAATGAAATCGCAAGCTGGTAGATACCGGGCTTGCGTAGCTACGTCACAACGCAGACTCCTGTTCTTCGAGACGAGCGAAGCCATGTCGGCCAGTGCTAATTTCCTCAAACTCAAGATTAGCGTGACCGATTTTGATAATGCGATAGCGGCCAAGCAGCGTGTCGCCTTCAGCAGCAACGTAAACTGAGTCCCCATTGGTGAGGAAGGCGCGACGGCCCGAACCGCCCAGGACCGCACCGGAACCAAAGAACTTGAGGGGGAGCTCCGGCGGCGGCGGAGGCGGAGCTACCGGAGACACGTAACCCGGATCCCCTGGTTTTGGAACCTGAACGATTTCCGGGGGGGGAGGAGGAGGCTGCACGCGGCTGAAGATATCACGGATTGTTGACCCATATTCGGTGTTCCTGGCATCTTGAACGCGCTCATGGTGGATCCGTGGACTCTCAACGCCCATCGGTTTGTAGGCGACCAGAAACGAAGCTGCGCGCGTGGATCCCAATTCGGAGTGAGCGTAGTAATACCAAATAGTTCCTGCGACGAGCAGCAGCACGGCGAAAACCGTGCTTTCGATTTTGACTTTTTTCTTCAAGCTCCCGCCTTGAAATACGCCTTCAAATGCAAGTCAACTTTCACACTGCCGGAAGGACCTCTTCCGGCAGATTCCCCAGTCAGAGCGAGACTGTCAACAGCATAGTTATTCGCCGAACGCTGCAAACCATTCAAAAAGCGAACCACGCTCTTGTAATCGCCGGCGACCGTGGCATCGACGGTGACTTCGGCAATGCCGCGTCCTCCAAGGTCTTTCTGGTGAAAGGCGAGCGAGCTGATTTGCAACCCGGCTTTGCGACCAACTTCGGCGAGCTCGGAAGAAACGACAGAATAGCCTGTGCCGGCTGGCGGAAGCGAACTCTCAAACTCATCGCAGTCTCGTTTGGCAGCTGGGGTATCTTTTTTGATATTGCGAGCACGCTCCACGTCAGCCTGCAATACCTTGAGTTGTGTGGTCTGCCCAACCAGTTCCTGTTGGGGCAATCGCGTGGAAGAGGCCACGCTCACGGAATAGATGGCCATAGCGGCGTCGGCACCAATCAAGAGAGCAAGCCCGGCAACAATGGTGGTCTTCCGACGTTGAAAATTGAGCTTCATCATGCCCTCGAATAAATAACTGTAAGTTCCAAGATCACCTGGTCTCCGGGTGACTCTTGATGGGGCTCATGGACGTTGGTGAGATGCAAATGTGAAAACGTGCCGGACTGCTCCAACGCACGCAGAAATTCCTGCTTCTCTTCCTCGCTGGCTGCACCCACGGTGAGCTTGACGGTGGCTTGCCCGTTGACCTGTTTGGGTTCGATGCTCAGTACGTGCACGCCGCCCGGCAATACCCTCTCGAGATCCATGAACATGCGCGTCCAATTGAAGCTGCGCGCGTCCAGGATCGTATTGACAAATGTCGCGCGGTCGTGAAGTTGGGCATTACCGGGCTCAGAAAAAAAGCGTTCCAACTCTTGCCGCTCAGCGGTTAGCGCATCAACTCGCAGCAAGGTGCCGGCGATTTGCGAGCGGAGCGCCGCATCCGCCTTTCGTATGGAATTCACGTGCCAGCTCAAGACCAGGAAAAGGATAGCCGCAAGCACGCTTGTGGCACCGGAAAACACGAGGAATCGGCGGTGAGTTTCGAGCGGTTTGGTCGCTAAATTTAGCCTTACTCGCATTGTCTAAGCGCCTCGCGGAAATTCCAGGAGAAACTATCCACGATTCATCATCCAGCCAGCCAGGCCTTCCAGTTCGCTGTCGGCCAGGGGCCGCGCATCTTCCGGAATGCGCCCTTCCGAAACGGCCGAATGCAAAAGCGACTTCACCGAACAGTGAAACTCGCTCTGGAGAGGTCCGACAAACTCCGGCAGCCTGGCGCCGAGCCCGGCCACCCTTATTAGCTTGATGT
>Ga0307479_10006698_pt1 | contig 10595 bp, 10 predicted proteins | sample atmos_gasesECM4C_FD_203743 | JGI IMG/M metagenome (GOLD analysis project Ga0307479, IMG submission 203743) | Hardwood forest soil microbial communities from Morgan-Monroe State Forest, Indiana, United States - atmos_gasesECM4C_515 | ecosystem: Environmental > Terrestrial > Soil > Temperate...
TGCCACAGAAAATATACCGCCCGCATCTTCGGACGCGGGTAAGGGTGAAAAGGTGCGGTAAGAGCGCACCGCCGCGGCAGTAATGCAGCGGGCAGGGCAAACCACACACGGAGCAAGACCAAATAGGAAGGAAGCCGGGACTTGGTTCTCACGAATCAAGCCTCGGCACGTGCCGGCTCGGTGCGTCAAACCTTCGGGTAGGTCGCTAGAGCCTCGCAGCAATGCGTGGCCCAGAGGAATGGCCGTCCCGCTGGAGCAATCCAGAGGACAGAATTCGGCTTACAGGTCCGGCTGCCATATTTAGCTTTTTCAATACTCTTACCACGTTCCTCGCTCTCATTGACTTGGCCCATTGCGCCCACGTAGGATTCTGGCCCAGCGATCGGCTAAACCATTTCCCTGCCTCATCGTCTAAAAGATTCGGCAATTTTCTGAGGACCCCATGGCACAACCATTTTTCCGTTACAGAGGCCCCGCGGCGGTTTTCGCGACTATATGCATTGCCCTAACCACAACCGCGCATGCGCAGAATTCACCCGGCCCGCAGCCCGCACCGCTTCCTCCGGCCATCGCCGCGCCGGTTGACACGCCTTATCCAGGCGCAATTTCGCTGCTCGTCGATGCCACCAACATCACCGATCGCATTTTCAACGTGCTCGAGACCATCCCGATCAAGGGCCGCGACATCACGCTGCTCTACCCGGAATGGCTGCCCGGAACGCACTCGCCCTCGAATCCCGTGGCCGAACTTGCCGGTCTTGTGATTACGGCGAATGGCAAGCGTATTCCTTGGACGCGCGATCGTGTGGACATGAACGCCTTCCACGTCGAGGCTCCGAAAGAGGCAACCGCGCTGGATATAAACTTCCAGTTCCTGGCCCCACAGGATCCAAAACGAAGCCGTATTTCCTCGAAGTTCGCCGATGTCACCTGGAACAGCGTACTTCTCTATCCCGCCGGATACTTCTCGCGCGACATCAAATTCGATACTTCGATCCGTTTGCCAGAGGCCTGGAAACTCGCCTGTTCCCTTGACGTGAAATCGCAGAATGGCAACCTGGTCGAGTTCAAAGAGACCACGCTGAATACGCTCATCGATTCGCCGCTCTATGCCGGCCCCAACTTCAAGCGCGTAGACCTCTCCACTGGGCCGGACAACCCGGTCTATCTCGATGTCTTTGCCGACAAACCTGCCGATCTCGAAATCACTCCGGAAGAACTGCAATACCACAAGAACCTCGTCATCGAAGCGCAGAAGCTTTTCAATTCGCATCACTATGATCGCTACGATTTTCTTTTCTCTGTCAGCGATATAGTCAGCGGCAAAGGCCTGGAGCATCATCAATCGAGTGAGGACGGTTCTCGCGCTAATTACTTTACCGACTGGGGCGCGGGAGTTGGCGGGCGCGCCCTCCTGCCTCACGAATACACTCATTCGTGGAACGGCAAATTCCGCCGGCCCGCTGACCTGTGGACACCCAACTTCAACGTGCCCATGCGCAACAGCCTGCTGTGGGTTTACGAGGGCTTGACGGATTATTACGGCAACGTCCTCACCGCCCGTTCCGGCATGCGTACTCTCGAGCAGGCCCGCGATGTGTTCGCGCAAATCGCCGCGTCCTTTGAAATCAGTCCCGGACGCACCTGGCGCTCTCTCGAAGACACGACCAACGGTCCCATTATTTCGGCCCACGGTGCCTTCCAGCAGACTTGGCCAAGCTGGGAGCGTTCCTTCGATTATTATCCGGAGTCAGACCTTGTCTGGCTCGACGCCGACACAAAAATTCGCGAACTCAGCGACGGGAAAAAGTCGCTTGACGATTTTGCGAAACTCTTTTTCGGGATCAACAACGGCAGCTACGTCACAGTTACCTACACGTTTGACGACCTCGTGAAAGCGTTGAACACGGTGCAGCCCTACGATTGGCCAGGATTCTTCCGCGCACGAGTTTTCGACGTGAATCCAAACGTTCCCGAGAATGGCTTTACCCAGGGGGGCTACCGGCTCGTGTACAACGACAACGAACCAGAGTGGTTCAAGAAAGCAGAGAGCGTTCGTGGAGCGAGCTTCGCTACCTCGCTGGGCTTCTCCGTAAAACCAGATAGCCCTGGTTCGCCGGGCGGCGGCCTCGATCAGGTGGGGTGGGACAGCCTGGCATTCAAAGCTGGCATCACGCCGGACATGCAACTGCAAGCCGTCAACGATCAGAAGTACACTGCCTCCGGCCTGCGCGAGGCCATCCTGGACGCGGAGAAAAGTAAGGAGCCAATCAAGCTCCTGCTGAAGCGTGGCGACGAGTTTCTTACAATCTCGCTGGACTACCACGGAGGAATGCGTTACCCGCACTTAGAGAGAGTGGAGACGACGCCCGATAGGCTCGATGCGATACTGGCGCCCGGGAAGTAGAAGTTAAGCGCTGGGTAGGCCGCTGGAGCCTCGCAGCAATGCGTGGCCCCGAGGAATGGTCGTCCCACTTGAGCAATCCGGTGGACAGGATTCGGCTTACAGGTCGGGCAGCCATGAATTTTATTTAGCACGAGTTAAGTAAGTATAGTCGCTCGGTAATAACGGAGGAGAAACAGTCTAGTTCAGTCCATCAGAGCCAGATTCACCTGGCTCTCTTTTATTTCAGGCAAGCACTTTAAGGGCCGACAGGCGAATCGTCATCGCCTGCTCACTTACTTGGTATTTTTGAGCAAGTCGGGTTACCGCTTCCTCCGCCTCGATGTCGTCCGGCAATCGCCGGATGTCTCTGTCGAGAAACTCCGCCGGCATAATTAATTCCGCAGCAAACTGGTTCGCCTCAATCTCTTTTTCATCGACCGCCATACTTGAACGATCATTACGTAGGCCAATCGGAGACCTCTCGTCTACGTGCAAGTCGTCATTCTTGTGCAACAACAAGTGGCCGATTTCGTGCGCAATCGTGAACCGTTGGCGATTGGGTGCATCCATCGAATTCACGCCGATGACTGCGGTGCCATTAGAATTTCGATGCACCATTCCGTAGAGTTGGCCATCGAACGGCTCGTAGCGAATCTTCGCTTTCAGCAGAATTGCCAATTCTTCGATTGGGACTGGCGGCTTTTTCACCTTGGCGTCTTTTAGGAGGACGAGCGCTAGTCTCCTTGCGAGAGTGTATCTGGGAGCCATCTGTTCTTATCTCCTGGGTTGTGGGTGAGTGAAGTACACGCGCCACCCATTGCCTTTTGTCTGCGTTGAGGTGCCCAAGCTGTTCTGTCGCAGCTTCAGAGGAAGCCCCACTGGGGCCCGTGTTCGGGATTAGATCCTCAAACTGCAATCGCAATACGTCCGCTATGCGCGCAAGGACATGCACGTACACCGGCTGCCGACCTGTTTCGATGTTTGTGATGGACGTCCGTGTAAGGCCAACTGCTCTCGCTAATTGCGCTTGGGTTATTTTGTCTTTCTTCTTCCGAGCGTCTCGGATTCGGGCGCCGAGCGCGCGATAGAAGGGGCCTTGCGGAAGCGCCATGACAGGTTTGTAGTCGCTTCTTAAGAAAATGTCAAATCTAGAAACATTGTCGTATATGGAAACAATTAACAATGCGGAAATACTTGACATTTTCTAAAACAAACCCTACCCTTGTCGAAAGTGTTCGCTGACGGCGGTCCAGCAGTGCGGGCCCACCCAACGGAACGAATCTCAAAGAGGTGACTCCAATGGAGCAACGGAACGATATCCCAGTTGCAAAAATCTTGGTGGGCTTGACGCTCGCAGTCTGTGTCGCCGCGATCTTTGATCCACGGCTTCGTAAAGCCTGCCTCGGACTGCTGTGCAGGTTGTAGCGATGACTTGGAAGAATTGAACGGGAAATTTTAAATAGGGGGATTCGAGAAATGAAACCGTCGCGAGTGTTGTCGGCAAGTTTGATTCTTTCAATAACTTTGGCCGTGGTCTTTGCGCTCCATGCCCAGCAAGCCGCCGTCGATGTCCCTGGCGCGAGCCAAATTGAAGCAGGCGGGCCTATTTCCCTGCACATCAAGTTCGATAAGCCATTGCCAGAAGGAGCAAGCGTCCGTGTTGAGGTCTCGCCGCAAGCGACCACACAATGGATCGCGTTCTCCACCGGTGATCCAGAAAACCCGAGCCGGACCGCCTTCACCGTGAAAGGAAAACTGCCCGAAAACGCAGTGCCCGGGGCATGGTCGGTGCGGAATGTCTGGCTTTTCTTGCCGGGGAGCATTCAGGGTCAATCGCTCGGCCAGAACAACGCAACCTTCCAGGTAAAGGGGAAGGAATTCCCAATTCCAGCGAAGGCAGAGGTTGCGGTAAGCAAATAGGGCTCTGGACCTTCACCACGGCCAGAGACAAGGCGGAGAAAGGAGTCTTGGCGAAATGGCAGTTCGAATCACCTGTATTAACAAGGAAAACGGCTACCACGACGATCCGCATGTCGCGATCGAGTATCTCGGCTGGACGAATGAGGCGACCGGCGAGAGCGGCAAGTCAACGCGACTTGCAGTCTACGATTGGCTGAAAAATAAGGGAGGTGTCGCGTTCGTCAAGGACCGTTTCGGCAACATGGCGTACCTGGTGCCGAAGGTGTCACCGAACGGCAATCCGTTCGTCCAAACTGTTGCCGACAACACGCCGACGGACAATCTTCTCAAGCTACCGGAATGTGTTCAGTGAGACTCCCATGCCCTTCACAGATGATCAGCTCTCACGGATTTTCGATCGGACCGACGCCCACTGCCACATCTGCCACAGGAAGCTCTGCTTCGGCACCTACGGCCTGTTTGGCCTCCGAGGCGCTTGGGAAGTAGAGCACTCGAATCCCCGTTGCAACGGCGGCAGTGATCGGCTCGGCAATCTTTACGCCGCGCACATCGTTTGTAACCGCCAGAAAGGGTCGATGACGACCCGGACCGCTCGCGCCTGGAAGGGCCGGACAAAAGCCCCTCTATCGAGGGAGCGAAAAGAAGCAATCCGCAGCGAGAATCGTTGGGGCTGGGGCAGCGTTGCCGCCCTGACCGGAGCGGCCATACTCGGGCCTCCCGGGCTCATTCTCGGCGCCATCGCTGGCGCTCTCGTCGGCGACGGGATCAAACCAGAGTAGGAGTCATGAACATGTCCGAGAAGAGAGTCGAGTTTGACGCGCACAAAGTAGTGAAGCAGGAAACCGAAGTCGAATTCACCAAACGCGACGGCACGCTGGTGGATTTCATGGCCAAGAAGCCCGTCAAAGTCCCGGTGCATGTCAAATTCCGAGCGGAGGACAAGAAATAAGAAGTTGGGGGGAGAGACAATGGACAAGAAGAAGATTGCGGGAATCGCGGTGGTCGCCCTACTTGGCGGTGAGCTGCTAGAGGCAGTAGATAAATTCGACTTACGGAGCGTAGCGGCGGATGCTCCGCACAATCATGTCGAGATGCCCGAAGAAACCACGATCAATGTCACGAACAATTTGTTTGCCTCCGGAGGCTACGCTGCGCGAGTCGACTACTACCTACAGCTAGCCACCGCGTACGGCACCGATGACCACGGGAATCGGACGGTAGTTGGCTACGACGTTTACGGTTTCCCTGACTCTGGAACACAGCAGATGTACAGCCGTTTCGAGACTGTGGATGCATTGCTGTCTTCTCTAGAATCAGTTCTGGGCCTTGGGGAGGCGCAACTGGAAGCTACACGCCGTTCGCTCGTGCAAGGAGAACGCACCGAGATTGGAGGACATGGCGCGCGGCTGTATTTGCCGGAGAGAGTCATGCGCGACTTGGGATTGAAATTCGGACTTCTAGAAACTTAAGATGGCTCATCGGACTGGTGCGCTGAACTGGCGTAGGACCTAGGTTGCCGCCGCCGGCTCCAGGGATCGACCGGCCAGTTCTGATCTTCGTAGTCGAATCGGCGCGGTCCCATTCGCCACTTCGCATTGCCCCCGCCAAATTTGTACAATGATCCCGATTCTCCCGAGGGGGAAACCGATGAGGCGCTTACTTTCTCTGATCCTGATTTTCTTCCCGGCTATCCAGGGCGTTGCCCAGAGTCAAAGCGGTTCTGCCGTTCCTCCGTACAAAAACCCCAGCGTGCCGGTCGAGCAGCGCGTTCAGGATCTGCTGGCACGCATGACGCTGCAGGAAAAAGTTGCCATGTTGAGCGGCGCCAACTGGATGCAGAGCGTGCCTAATGAACGGCTCGGCATTCCGTCCATAAAAATGGCCGATGGGCCACTCGGTATCAGGTCATGGGCTGGACCTTCGTCCGAGACCAAGACGGAGGTCGCCGAGAAAAAAGTGACCACGACCGCCTTCCCGGCTGGAGTGGCCATGGCCGCGACTTGGGATACCGACTTGGTACGCAGCCAAGGGCAGGCGATCGGCCAAGAACTGAAAGCTCTAGGACGCGACATGATCCTGGGCCCGACCGTGAACATTAACCGCACGCCTCTGTGGGGCAGAAACTTTGAGGGTTACGGCGAAGATCCCTATCTCACCAGCCGTCTCGCGGTGGCTTACATCAAGGGAGTCCAGGGCGAAGGTGTGATCGCGACCGTCAAGCATTTTGCCGCCAACAACCAGGAGTTTGAAAGGCACCGAATTAATGCTGTGGTTAACGAGCGCGCCTTGAACGAAATTTATTTTCCTGCATTCAAAGCGGCGGTTCAGGAAGCTGGCGTCTGGTCTGTGATGTCGGCGTACAACAAGCTCAACGGCGTGTACTGCGCCGAGAACCCATTCCTGTTGAAAGATATGTTGCAAAAACAGTGGGGCTTCAAAGGATTCGTAGTCTCCGATTGGGGCAGCACCTACAGCACCGTGGGTACCGTGAATGCCGGTATGGATTTGGAAATGCCCGGGGGTGAGCCGATGAGGACCTGGCTTAAGAAACCAGAGTCCGTGAAGGCGGGCAATGGCGGTGGCTGGCTGGTTCCGGAGAAGGTGCTTCCGGAAATATCGGCCGGAAAAATATCCACCGCCACAATCGATGACAATGTAGGCCGCATCCTTCGCGTCATCTTCATTAGTAGACAATTCGACAACCCGCACACCGCAACCGGCGAGATCGATACTCCCGGGCAGCGCGCCCTGGCTCGCAAGGCGGCGACTGAGAGCGTCGTTCTCCTCAAGAACGAGGGCGATTTACTCCCTCTTGACGCAGCGAAGATCCATTCACTAGTTGTGATCGGACCCAATGCCGCCGTAGCTAGAACCGGTGGCGGCGGCAGTTCGCTGGTGGTTCCAAAATATTCAATCTCACCCCTGAAGGGTATTCAGGACCGGGCAGGTCAACGCCTGCAAGTGAATTACGCACTGGGTGTCGCGATGGAAGCCGAAGGCGCGGGCAAAGACACACCTGCTGCGCGAAAGCAACTCAGAGACCAAGCCGTCAACGCCGCGGCAAAAGCGGATGCTGCCATTATTGTTGTAGGCAGATCCCCGAAACTCGAGTCGGAAGATTTCGACATTAAATCGCTCGATCTCCCGGCCGGACAGGACGATCTCATCGAGGCGGTGGCAAAAGTTAACCAACACACCGTGGTAGTGATCAACGCTGGCGGCCCGGTCGTTATGTCGAAGTGGGTTGCGCGAGTTCCCGCCATTGTGGACATGTGGTATGGCGGGCAGGAAGGTGGAAACGCAATCGCAGACGTTCTGTTTGGCGACGCTGATCCCTCAGGAAAACTCCCTGTTTCTTTTGTGAAGCAGTGGAAGGATTCTCCAGCCTACGGACATTATCCCGGGGAAAACCTGCAGGTGGAATACGCGGAAGGCATTTATGTGGGCTACCGATATTTCGACAAGCAAAAGATAGAGCCGCTGTTTCCCTTTGGCTACGGGCTTTCTTATACAAAATTCGATTACAGCGATTTGCAGGTCTCGCCGAACGAGGCATCCCCCGGCCAGCCGGTAGTGGTGAGCCTGCAAGTGCGCAACAGCGGATCACGCTCCGGCGCAGAAGTGGTTGAACTCTACGTGCACGACGGACATGCGAGCGTGGATCGCCCCGTCCAGGAATTGAAGGGCTTTCAGCGAGTCGATCTGTCGCCTGGAGAATCAAAGGTTGTGCATTTCACGCTTGACCCGAGTGCGACGGCTTTCTACAGCACTGCGAAGAAAGATTGGGTGACGGAGCCCGGCCAGTTCGATGTGCTGGTTGGATCTTCCTCGCGGGACATTCGAGTGAAGGGTTCGTTCACGGTAGAGAGTGCCCGATGATTCGGTGACTGCGAATGGCGGTCGCAATTCCGTCGACATCATTGACAGTTCGTTGCAGTTCCAATCTAATAACTATGTGATTGCAACCTGACCCTGCGCATTCGGCGTACGGGTCCGCCTGCCGTTATCATTTTTGAAATTCACTTAGGAGTACACCGAATGTCAGCACCCAGCCGCCGGCCGGAGATTCGCCGACGCCGCGCTCGTCAGCACAAGATCACCACGCTTCGCAAGCGCCTCGCAACCGCCCAGACCGATGCCGATCGCAACCGCGTCACCGCCAAGTTGCACAAGCTCTCTATCGCCTCTCCCGGCCAGCCGCTGCTGAAGTAGATCTGCCGAAGTAGATCCCGCTTAGGAAATTGCTGCGGGGCGCGGGTAGCTCTACGCTACGCCTGCCGTGGTCTTGCTGCCCGAAGCGCTGGATTGGCCGGGCGATTCCGCATTGCCGTCCGCGCTTAGGACTTCCTGGTAAACGTCCATGATCCGGCGTACGGATTTTTCCCAGGAAAACTTGGCCGCCTGCCGGTAGCTGCGCTCCTTCATCTTTTCGCGTAGTGGCTGATCCAGAAGAACGCGGTGCAGCGCTCGCATGATTTCAAAAACATTCTCCGGATGGACCATCACCGCGGCGTTTCCCACCACCTCGGGAAGCGATGAAACATTGGAAGTCACTACCGGAGTGCCATGCGCCATTGCCTCCAGGGGAGGCAAGCCAAAGCCTTCATACAGCGACGGGAAAACAAAAATCTTCGCCGCATCGTAGAACGTACGCAAGACTTCGATCGGCACAAAACCTAAGAACCGCACGTCGTTCTGCACCCCGCTTCGGATCACCGTTCGCCGCAGGTCAGGATTGCCCGAGACGTCATCTCCAATAATAATGAGCTTCAGATCGGGATACATCTGATCTTTTTCCAACTCTGTTTTCAGCGCGGAGAAGGCTTCGATCATGCGCACCACATTCTTGTGCGGACTAATTCTTCCGGCATACAGCAGGAACGGATAGGTCACCTGATAGCGCTCAACGATCAACTGGCGGTCCGCCGGATTAGCGTGGCCGTGCAGCAGCCTTTCGTCGATCGCGTTGTAAACCACTTCAATGCGACCCGGCGGAATGTTGAACAGCTTCTCCATTTCCAGTTTTGTGAAGTTTGAAACCGCAAAAATACGCGATGCTCCGCTCAAAACCCGCTTCGTCAGTTGAAAGTGAAGAGATCGCCAAAATCCGGTTTGCTCGCGCGCTCGCGACAAGTGCTCCAGAATGTCGTGCACCGTCATTACGTAGGGACAAGGCAGGGCGCGCGGTATGGAAAACAAATTGGGGATGTGTACCAGATCGCAGTCCAGCCGCTTCACCTCCGCCCGGAACTCGCGGTAGCTCTTCAGCGACCGCTCCGGTTCGGCCAGAGGCACGGAGTGGAAGTTCGGCGGGAGGGGGCCGATTTCCTTAACCTTGGTGGGCGAGCCGATGAGGAAGTAGGTGGTCTCGCGGTCCAGCCGCCCTAGAGTACGCACGACATTGCGGATATATGTGCCGACGCCAAACTCCGTCATCCGCCGAATGTCGATGGCGATCTTCACCGAAGCCAATTTAACCACAGACGGCGCGCGGCTTTACAGCAGAATTGTATCTATTACGAACTGTCATCCCCGTGCGAGCTGTCATCCCGAGCGAAGCGAGGGATCTTGGTGTCTGCGTGCAGCAGCGATATCGGTGGCGCGGGCAAGAACCAGGATCCCTCGCTTCGCTCGGGATGACAGTCTGAGTCTAAAAATGTCTAAGCCCGCACTTCGGCCTGCGCTCTGGCTCTGCGCTCGGCATAAAGCGGGAATGCCTCACACAGTTCCAGCACTTCTTTTCGAATCCTGTTCAACACGGCCGCATCGCCGCGCTGAAGCAGCGCCTCGGCGATCCAGCTTCCAATCTGCCGCATCTCGGGCTCTTTCATGCCGCGAGTGGTCAGCGCCGGCGATCCAATACGAATGCCGCTCGGCTTCATCGGCGGGTTGGTATCGAACGGGATGGCATTCTTATTGACCGTGATTCCGGCCTCGCCCAGCGCCTTCTCGGCCTCGCTGCCCAGCATGCCCTTCGAAAACACATCGACCAGCATCAGGTGCGTATCGGTGCCGCCGGAAATGATGCGGAAGCCTTCAGCCGCGAGCTTCTCCGCCAACACTTTCGCGTTGGCCACAACTTGCTTCGCGTAGTCGCGGAACTCGGGCTGCATCGCCTCCTGAAAGCAGATCGCTTTGGCCGCGATGATATGGACCAGCGGCCCGCCCTGCATGCCGGGAAAAACTACTTTGTCGATCGCGATGGCAAACTCCGCCTTGGAAAGAATCATGCCCGCGCGCGGTCCACGCAAAGTCTTATGCGTCGTCGAAGTCACGATGTGCGCATGCG
>Ga0307479_10006699_pt1 | contig 10594 bp, 9 predicted proteins | sample atmos_gasesECM4C_FD_203743 | JGI IMG/M metagenome (GOLD analysis project Ga0307479, IMG submission 203743) | Hardwood forest soil microbial communities from Morgan-Monroe State Forest, Indiana, United States - atmos_gasesECM4C_515 | ecosystem: Environmental > Terrestrial > Soil > Temperate...
TTACTCGCGGTGCCCTCAAGGACAAGTACGAGCTTTCGTTTACCATTCCTTCCCAATGCGCCGATGATCTTCGCGATGGGCGGGCTGAGATGGCCATCATTCCGGCTATCGAGTTTCAGCGCATCGACGATTTGGTGGTCCTGCCGGACCTGGCGATTGCAGCAAAACGTCGCGTGCGCAGCCTACTCATCGTATCGCGCAAGCCTATCGCCGAAGTGAAGAGCATCGCGCTCGATGGCAGTTCCCGCAGCACCCAGGCATTGACGCGAATTTTGTGCGCGGAACACTGGCAGATTAAACCAGTTTTTTTTGAGGTCACCTTTGACTCTGCGGCCACGATACTTGAGCAAGCCGATGCCGCTCTATTGATCGGCGACCCGGCCCTGCGGCTCGCTATTTCGATCGCCGGCAGAGCGGCGCTAGGCGCGGCCGGCGAATTGATTTGCAGTCCCGACAAAGCCGGAGTTAATGCCACCGAAACTCTTCATGTGTACGACGTCGTGCAAGAATGGCGCCGCCTCACTGGCCTACCGGCGGTTTTGGCAGTGTGGGCCGGGCGCCGTGAATCCGTGACGCCGGAAATAGTCGCCGATTTCGCCGCTTCCAAAGAGTACGGCATCGCGCATCTTGCGGAGATCAGCGCTGCAGCAAGTGTGGAACGGGATTTGCCCGCACCCGATCTGTTAAATTATCTGCAGGAAAATATCGACTTCTCATTAGACAGCGACAATCTCGCCGGCCTTGAACTTTATTACTGCTTGGCCGCGAAGCTCGGACTCATACGAAGAGCCCAGGCCATCGAATGGGCTAACATCAACACCCCGCGATATGCGTCCCGATAGAATTTTACGCTAGCGGGGCGATTGGGTTCGGATTTCATAGGCTTCGTTCGATAGCATAAAGGATACCCAAGGAAACGCTTGAGCCTGACAAAACAAGAAGCGCTCGACATGCTGGAATCCGATGACCTGCTGGGCATCGGAATGGCCGCGCATCAAATGCGCCTTAAAAAGACTGACCCGCGCGTGGCGACCTACCAGATCGACCGCAATATCAATTACACGAATTTTTGCACTGAATACTGCTCGTTCTGCGCTTTCTATCGCCCCTTGGGCGCAAAAGATGGTTACCTGCTGCCCTTCGTATCGATTTACGAAAAAATCGACGAGATGCTGGAGCTGGGCGGCACTGGCGTTCTGTTGCAGGGCGGTTTACATCCCGATCTTCAAATCGGCTATTACGAAAATCTTTTGCGTTCCTTGAAGCAACGTTATCCCCAAGTGCATCTGCATTGCTTTTCCGCGCCGGAAATTCTCTGCATTGCGGAGGTCAGCGAGCTTAGCGTCCGCGAAACAATTCAGCGATTGATGGACGCCGGTCTACAATCCATTCCCGGCGGCGGGGCGGAAATTCTCGATGACGAAATTAGATCGAAAATCGCGCGGCTCAAATGCACCAGCGATGACTGGGAAGAAATGCACCGTATCGCGCATTCGCTCGGCTTGCGCACCACTGCGACGATGATGTTTGGCTGCGGCGAAGAGCTGCGGCACCGCGTAAATCACCTGGAACGCCTGCGCAGGATTCAAGAAGATACTGGCGGGTTTACCGCTTTTATCCCCTGGATGTTTGCGCCGGACAATACCCCGCTCGGCAAAAAAATACCCGAAGCCACGGCCGTAGATTATTTGAAGACGCTCGCTGTTAGCCGGCTATATCTCGATAATTTTGATCACATTCAATCCAGCTGGCTTACCCCCGGGATTAAAGTCTGCCAGGTCGGTCTGCAGTTTGGCGCAGACGATGTCGGCAGCATACTGATTGAAGAAAATGTGGTGTTCGCGGCGGGAGTTAAAAACCGCACCAACGAAAGCGAACTGCGTCGCATAATTTCCGACGCCGGTTTCATACCCGCGCAGCGCGATACCCTGTACCGTTCGTACGCTCTTAAATAATCGCGCGCTTTAACCTTTGGACGCGGGTCGTAGCAGGATTTCAACCTCAGTATTTTCCGGCAAATCCAACGGATCAAGAAGATGCAACCCGCCATTGCGTACTTGCGCGCGTAGTTTGCGTGGAGCGCTTTTCGTATCTTGCGGCAACTTCGGGCGAACTTTCGCCTTGATAACGGATGGTTTCGGCGTGCCTGACGTTTCATCCAGGGCTTCATTGGCAAGTGCGTCGGCCTCAGAATTCTGCTCGCGATAGACGTGATCGATGCGAAAAGACTCAAAGGGTTGCGACATCTTTTTAGCGCGCTCGAACAATGGACGCAGATCGGGACTTTTTACCTTGTAATGCCCACGCATCTGCCGCACCAGCAGCTCGGAATCGCTTTCGACGCGCAACGCGCGTACCCCATTGGATTGCGCGTAGTCCAGCGCCGCAATCAGTGCATAGTATTCGGCGACATTGTTGGTCATCCGCCCGATGTATTTTTTTAGTTTCGCGACGATCTCGCCGCGCTCATTGCGAATGACCACCCCATAGGACGCCGGTCCTGGATTCCCGCGAGAGCCCCCATCGATGTTGGCCTGAAACGCGGCGGCGCGCGGTCTTGAGTCAGGTTCGGAACCGGCAAACAAACCGGTTTCAGATGAAGAGGGCAGGCGACGAATCATCAGGAGTTTATAGCCGCGGCAGCCGACGTCTGATCGCCGCCTGAGCCAGAATTTGCCACTGGAATGGGATCCAGCGTGTACAAAATCAGGCCACACATTTCGCAGCGATAGACTTCTTCGTTAGTTTCCTGGCGCAGCCCTTGGATGATATGCGGGAGCACACGCATCCCACATCCGCGGCATTGATCGTCGCGTACTAGAGCCATGGCGGTGCCATTGTGCCGCTTCGCGATGCGATCATACAGCTCAAGCAAGTCTTTCGGCACTGGAGCAGCGATACCCTCACGTTCCGCCAGTGCCCCCTTTAGCAATTTCTGTTTTTCATCGTAGCGTGAATGGATTTCCTTGCGATCGGCCGCCACGCTCGTCTCGGCTTCCTTCAGGTCGGCCTCTGCGTGTCGCACCCGCCGCTCAAACTCTTCTCCCGACATCATCACATCGAGCTGGCGATCCTCGGCCTTGGCTACTTCCGCTTCGGCGTTGGCAATCTCATGCAGCAACGCCTTGTAGGCTTCATTGGTTTTAACCGCGCCGCTCTGATCGCGATACTTCCGCGCTCGGTCTTTCCATTGATCGACGTCCAGCTCAAATTTTTTCCGTTCTTTGACCGCGGTGGTATGGGCCTGTTTGGCCGCCGCGACAGCTGCACGGGCGCCGCTCAGCTTCGTGTCCGCTTCCTGGATCCGTTTGGGATAGCTTTCGATTTCGGCGCGTAACGCGCCAATGTTGTGGTCAACCCGTTGCAGCTCGATAAGGTGCGGTATTGCAGGATGCATTGAGATCCAATTCTAACACGGCTGCTCTCGTGGACCTCGGTCACGCCGGCGCTCAAAAAGGTTAGCCCGAAACGCGAGCGTCCCGGCGGATCAGCGTCCAGTCCACAAAAAACCCCAGGCCGAGAGCGAATGGGATGATGCCGAAGGCCGCCGCAGTCCAGGCATCAGGCTCCGCAAAGCGGGCGATGAGGCCCGTCGTTGCCAGGTAACCCAGTGCTCCAGAAACCAGCAGAATGCCCCAACGGCGCGAACGCGCACCTTGAGAAAGTTCCGGTTCCATGGGAATTTCAACACCGCGCGCCATGGCTGCCAGACGCTCTTGGCTACGTAGTTTGCGCACGCAGTAGTAGGTGTACATGGCCCCCAGCGGAAATCCTAAAGAAAGAATGACCGCGACCAGTCCAATCGTATTGTCCATACCCTCTCCTTTTCGGAACTGCAATCATCCAGAGAAACTCCGGGTTGAGTTATTTACCGAGGTCACTGAATGGTACGGAGAGTCCGTGAGGAATGTTCCGCCAATAGGTTCTGCGATAGACCGCGCTTGACCGGCGGTTAGTTCACTTCGTGAACCTGCATATTTTGATCCACGGCCAGATTGGGGTAACGAATGGGCGAGCCTGCGGGCGCAGGTGCATGCCGCGCCACGGCATTGAATTCCGCGCTGGAGCATTCCACGGAGTAACTGTAGCCATCGCGTTCAGTCCTGGTCATCGTCAACATATTCGAGGAGATGAGATTCGCCAGCGATGCGCAACTCCCGTTGGAGGCGACGTTAGCACGCTCTGCTTGCGCAATTTGCAGCAGGTCTGTACGCACACCCGTTAGGCTTATAGCCTGCGTAGCTGCGGTGCCATTGTCCATAGTGGGCAGTTTCTTTAAATAAAAAACATACGCGCCCAACAACAACCCCGAGAAGACCAGCAAGAGAGCCAGAACTCGCATCCTGTAATTCTCATCCGGCAAAGCCGCAGCGGCAAGGTTGGCGTGCACCGGAATTGCCCAGGAAACAACTCATATTTTGGTCGCGAGCGGAAACCCCAACTTTGCTAGACTTCATTCACCGTCGAACCCCTTCGCGGTGATTCACGTTCTAAATTCCATAGGCTCACTATTGCGCCCGCAGTCGAAGCTCGTACTATCGAAAGGCTCCGCCAGGAAAAGCTTGAAGAAGCGCGCGCAGTGCAAAGCTTGATGCTTCCCGCGGAAGTTCTTAGCGCGGGGCCGCTAATCATCGCTCATCAATTTGAGTCCGTGGACATCGTAGGCGGAGACTTCGTCGATCATTTTTTGATGGACAACGGTAACCTGGGATTTACGTTGGCGATGTTTCTGGCAAAGGCTTGCCCGCCGCGATGCACGCCGCTCTGGTAATGAGTGCGCAACGCCAATTCCTTTTTAATTGACACTTTTGCTACTCTCCCGTAACAACGGTAGTAATCTTTTGCCCAGGAGTGTCCCGCAGTGAAGACAACCTCACCACATACCTTTGCTCTGGCACTGTTACTTACGTTGTGCATCGCTGTTCCCGCGGACTTAGTTGCTACTCCGCAATCTTCCAATTCGCGGGCCGGCGAAGTCGCTCGGGTGATCCCGTCGGTGAGTATCGCTCGCGGTTCTAAGACTTTGACCGCCTCCGCTAAGTCCGTGGTGGATTGGCAAGATCTCGTGAACACCCAGATCAACGGCCGCGCGCGCATTGCGCTTGACGATGGCTCGGTGCTGAACGTTGGGTCAAATTCCTCGATGCATGTAGTAAAACACGATGCTGGCGCGCAACAGACTGAGCTGGAATTAAGCTACGGCAAGCTCCGCAGTCAGGCGCAAAAAATCGCCAAACCGGATGGAAAATTCGAGGTGCATACTCCCGCCGGTGTTGCTGGTGTCGTGGGTACGGATTTTTATGTGGCCTATGACAACAGCACCATGAACGTAATTGTTTTTGAGGGCCTGGTGCGCGTGTGCAATCTGGCCGGCGTTTGCGTGGTGGTTAAAGCCGGACAGATGAGTAGCGTGCGTAGCGGCGACAACTCCGGGCCTCTGGCTCCAGCTCAAGCGACGCTCGATCTTCTCACCGAAGCCGTGCGGAGTACCGACGTGGGCGGGCCTCCGAGTGCGGTGCAATCGACTACGCACATTGGGAAAGGCACGGTAATTACCTTGGGTGTGCTGGCGGGAATTCCCATCGTCGTTGTCCCCATCGTCACACGCGGAAGCACCAAGACCACGCCGGCCACGACAAAATGCAATCCACAAACTAACCCGGCCGCTTGTGGGTAGATACCGCCCAGCTCCCAGTTGCCAACCCCGGTACAGCGCCAGGAGTAGCTGGCATTTCGTAGTTGCTTTAGATTGCAGCCCCCGTTAGACGTGGGTCGCAACTTCACGAATGAGTGCAACGGTCCGACGCTCTGGCCCATCCAATATCTTGCAGCCCAGCTAACTGCGTTTGTATGGTTCGCGGACGCTCGGTTACACTGAATAGTTGTTGCTCCCGTCTAATCGCTTGTGAGGCTCCCGTTGATCTTATTTATGGGTAACAGATGGATTCATGTCCTTTGTGTGCTGATCGCTCTATGCGGCGCCAGCACCGCGGTATTTGCCGGTCCTCCCGACGCACCGGCGAAACGTTCGCCAGTGTTGGCAGCGTTGCAAGCCGAGATGGAGCGCTCCTTCAAAGCTTTGAAGGCGCAAGACCCGCCGACCTATTTTCTCGGGTATACCGTCACGGACACGGAGCGGGCGGATGTTTCCGGTTCGAATGGCGCGCTGTTGAATAGCACGGAAAGCCGCAACCGCTGGCTGGAAGTTTCCGTTCGTACCGGCAGTTACACGCTGGATAACTCGCATAAAGTCGGTGAGCGCCAGCAAGCCAATGGCGGCCCAGGCACCCCGGTTCCCGTGGATGACGATGCCGAGGTGTTGCGGCGGGCCATCTGGCTCGAAACGAACAAGCAATACGAGGCCTCTTCCCAAGCGCTCATCAAAATCAAAACCGGCAAAGAGGTGAAAGTAGAAACGGCCGAAGGCAAGGCCCCCGACTTTTCTCGTGAACAGCCTCACACCTTCGTCGGTTCGCAAGTTTCCATTAATGTGGACCGCAAACCCTGGGAACAAAAAGTTCGCGACTACACTAAAGCATTCCGGGATTCCACCGCGGTCATCAATTCCATCGTAACCTTCAGCGGGCAAGCTCAAAACGATTACCAGGTAAACAGCGAGGGCACCCAACTACAGTTCGGGCAGATTCGTTATCGCTTGGAATTATTTATTCAGGGCAAAGCTCCAGACGGAATGGACATCAACCGTTATTACAACTTTGACTGGGTAAATCCTTCCGACGCCCCGGACGATAAAGCTGTCTATGCGGCGGAAGCCACCATGCGCAAAGAATTGGAAGGCCTGGTCGCGGCGCCCATTAACGATCCCAGTGTCGGACCGGCTCTGCTTACTGGACGGGCCGCGGCGGTTTTCTTCCATGAAGTATTCGGACACCGCGACGAGGGGCACCGCCAGAAGGACGTAACCGAAGGCCAGACCTTCTCAAGCAAAGTCGGCCAACAGATTTTGCCCAGCTTTTTGAGCATCGTGGATGACACCACCAAGAAGCGCCTGGGCTCCCAGGAATTGCTGGGCTTTTACCAGTTTGACGATGAGGGCGTCCCTGCGCAGCGCGTTACTTTAGTGGATCACGGCGTGCTGAAAAACTTTGAAATGTCGCGCTCACCCCTGGCGGACTTTCCGCATTCGAATGGTCACGGCAGGCGCCAGTTGGGTGCCACTCCCGTTTCCCGTCAAGGCAACCTCATCGTCGAAAGCAACAAGATGGTCAGCAACGCAGAACTGCGCGCCAAGCTGATCGAACTGATCAAAGCGCAGAATAAATCTTTCGGTTTATTGATTGACGACATAGCCGGCGGCTTTACCTTCACCGGGCGCGGCCAGCCACAGGCATTTCAAGTGCTGCCCCTGGTGGTCTACAAAGTATTTGCGGACGGCCGCCCCGACGAACTGGTGCGCGGCGTCGACATTGTCGGCACTCCCTTGGCGGCCCTGACAAAGATCGTTGCCACCGGAGACACCACCGAAGTTTTCAATGGCTACTGTGGCGCTGAATCCGGTTCTGTCCCCGTCTCCGCGGCGTCCCCCGCGATTTTGACCTCCGAGCTGGAAGTTCAGAAAAAAGAAAGCTCCACGGACAGACCTCCGATTCTGCCGGCTCCGGCGCATGACACGGCTTTTGCCAAGACGGGCGGTCAACTATGAAGTTCGCACGCCTGTTTTCCGCACTTTTCTTTTTGGCATCAACCATCGCTTGCGGCACGGCCGCATTCGCCTCCGCCCCGCAAGATCAAAAAGACCTGCCTCAAAAAGACAATGACCAGACTTTGCGGGCCATGCATGACGAAATGGAGCGCTCCAAAACCCGTCTGGAGCTGAAAATTCCAGGCACCGATCAACCCGTTCGCCCTTATTACGTCGAATACCGGCTGCTCGACCTGGATTTTCGCGAAATTAGCGGTGAATTCGGTACCTTACTCAGTAGCAATCACTCCCGCAGCCGTTTCATGGATGTGGAAGCGCGTGTTGGGAATTACAAATTGGACAGCTCCAATTTTATAAGCGATGACGGTTTCCGCGGTTTCATAGGCTCAACCGGGTCCGTAGGCATTGATCGCGATTACGATTCTCTTCGTCAGGATCTTTGGATCGCCACGGATCAGGCTTTCAAGGAAGCAGTAGAAACTTATTCACGCAAACAGGCCTATCTCAGCAGCCTAGCCCGGCAATCGGATATCAATGATTTTTCCAAAGCTGAGCCGGTGCACCTGGTCGAGCCGCTGGTCATGGCCGATTGGACCAATCGCAACTGGGACCAGGAAGCCCGGGATACTTCAGCCGCGCTGCGCGCCTTTCCACAAATCTACGAGAGTCGCGTCACTTATTACCTAGTCTTCGCCACCGAATATCTGGTTACCAGTGAGGGCACCGAGATTCGCACCAATCGCAGCTTTGCCGCGATCGAATCCGGCATGAACGCTCTGGCCGACGACGGCGCGCCAATTAATCACTTCTATGCCACTTACGCCGTGCATCCCTCCGACCTGCCTACCCCTGATGCCGTGCGCAAAAGCCTTAACGTTACCGGTAGCGAATTGATGGCGCTGCGCTCCGCCCCGGCCGCACCCGACTACACTGGCCCGGTGTTCTTTGAGGCTCGTGCCGCAGCTCCGTTACTGGCCCAGATTCTCGGCCCCGCCGTAAATGGCGCGCGGCCTCCCGTCTCGTTCACTCCCGTAATGGAACAGTTGTTGAGCGGACTCGGCGGAAAGAGTGACTGGATTACTCGTATCGGGGCGCGTGTTTTACCAACTTCCGTGACGGTGGTCGATGATCCCAGCGCCAAAGAATTTCAGGGCACTGCGCTACTCGGTTCCTATGCGGTCGACGATGAAGGAGTGCGCGCGCAAAAAGTGACTCTGGTGGAAAACGGCACGCTTAAGAGCGAGTTGATGTCTCGCCGTCCCGGTCCGGATTTCGATCAATCCAATGGACATGGCCGTTCTGCTTTTCTCAGCGATGCCAAACCGACCATGAGCAATCTGTTCTTTACTTCCAAAGAGACCATGTCGCCGGCAGACTTGAAAAAGAAATTCCTGGATGAGTGTCGCGATCAAAAGCTTGCGTACTGCCTCATTGTTCGCGAAATGGATAACCCCACCATCAGCCTGCTGCACCAGGATGATTTTCAAAGCCTGCTTGCAAGCTACGGCGGCGGTGCCGGCACAGGCGACCGTCTGCCCTTGGTACTTTATCGCGTGTACCCGCAAGACGGCCGTGAAGAGATTATCCGCGGAGCGCGCCTGATCGGCATAAACTCCCGCGCGATCCGCAATATCGCGGGAATCGGCAACGACAATTACGTTTATAACTATATGCAGAGCCAGATAAACGGATTCGCGGGCACTGCTCTGGGAGCTTTTGGTTCCGCGCAGAACGGTTTGCCGGCATCGATTGTCGCGCCCTCGCTGCTCTTTGAAGAAGTGGAAGTCCGTGGAGCGCGCGGCGAGCCCAAGCGCTTGCCACTTGTGGCTCCGCCGCCGATGACCGCATCGAAATAAGCTTGTTGGAAGTTTTCGCCTCGGAAACTAGAATTTTTAAGCCACTACCTATGAAGGAATTTACAAGACGCGGCTTCATATACGCGACTGCAACGCTGGGTGGTTATGGCGTGCTCATGGGAGTGCAAAGACTATGTTCCTCCGCTTTTGCCGATGACGTTGAACCATCTGCCTCCGGGCCCGTAAGAATCATAAAGTTTACCGACGACGGCGCTTCTCTCGGCACCTTGACGACCGCAAAAGTACAAAAAACCGCCGCGCAGTGGAAGTCTCAACTTACCGCCTTGCAATTTGACGTGACCCGCCGCGCCGCAACGGAATGGGCCTTCACAGGCGCGCTGGACAACGAATACCGCACTGGCCTTTATCGTTGTATCGATTGTGACAATGCGCTGTTTGATTCCCACACCAAGTTTGACTCGGGCACCGGATGGCCCAGTTTTTTCGAGCCTATTGCCAAACAGAACGTCCGCGAACAAAAAGATGTTGCCTACGGGGTAGTGCGTACCGAAGTAAAGTGCGCCCTCTGCGACGCCCATCTCGGTCACGTCTTTACCGATGGACCGCGGCCAACGGGTCTGCGTTATTGCATGAATTCCGCCGCGCTGCGATTCATCCTGCGCAAAGGTTAGCCCCTCGATTCTAAGGCTTTTCTCCCGCTGCCCAAAGCACGCGCTCCTTAAGCTCTGCCCGTAAACTGCTTAAACTTAGGATAGTCTAGGCAAACCTGATGGCCATTCTGCAAAACCTGGAAGTCCGAGAAAAGAAGCGTGCCGCGCTGCTAAGCGTAGGTTCGGCCGTGGTGTTGCTCTCTCTTAAAACTTTTTTGGTCGTTCGTACTGGCAGCCTTGGGGTGTTGTCTGAAGCGCTGCATTCCGGTCTGGATTTCCTCGCCGCCATTATCACTTATCTTTCTGTGCGTATGTCAGATGAGCCTGCAGACGAGGGTCACCCCTACGGCCACGGCAAGTTTGAAAATTTTTCGGCCTTCGTGGAAACCGCGTTGCTCCTCATTACTGCCGTGTTCATCATCTACGAAGGCATCGACCGCTTGTTTTTCCGCCACGTTCATATT
>Ga0307479_10006700_pt1 | contig 10592 bp, 12 predicted proteins | sample atmos_gasesECM4C_FD_203743 | JGI IMG/M metagenome (GOLD analysis project Ga0307479, IMG submission 203743) | Hardwood forest soil microbial communities from Morgan-Monroe State Forest, Indiana, United States - atmos_gasesECM4C_515 | ecosystem: Environmental > Terrestrial > Soil > Temperate...
ACGACCGTTTCTGGCTTGACGATGGCCAGAGCCGAACGCCAGTCGCGCCACAGGCGGGACAGCCCGACCCATAAAAGGCGGTCCGCCGGGGTCAATCTCGGGCGTTTTCTCGCGGACCGCTGCAGCAACACCCACCTGGTGGCGCAGAGCCAAGTTCTCTAGCTCAAGCATCGCCCGAGAACGGAACATTGAAGACAGAGTGCCAAGGAGTGTCGTAAGAAGAATGAGCATTGGAGGAGAATTAGGATAGAAAGTATAATTCCCATCCGCTCAGATAGTTCGAGGTTTTCGAGAGGCACAATCAAAGATTCTTGTGGCAATGACAAGAAGGATGCGGTTTGATCAGAACTTTGTCCCCACCAAAATCCAAGTTATTCGCGACAGTAGAGACAAGGCCAATCGCAGAACCGGATACAGCCCTCAAAGGGAATAAGATCGCAGATCGTCATGCACACTCCGCATACCCAATTCATGAATGGGCACCAGGGTTGCCCCCCACCGCCGCGTCCGCCGCCCGTTTCCGTTTGCGGCACAAAGTTACCTTGAGAAGTTTGGGGCGCAGCATTGCAGTACTGAATTGCAGATCTGCAGAGCGACGATTCAGCTGTAAATTGTGGCGTGCTCATTGCGATATGTCTCCTTTGCTCTATAGACAGTTCCATCCGCGAAAAAACCGGCGCTCCTGTAATTCCCTTCAACCCCGCTGGCGAAGAATCTGACGCAAAACCTGGAATCCAATTTTCGTACACTCCTCGGTCTGATTGGACTAACTGCCTACAGAACTGGCGTTATGGATCCGAGCAAACCGGCTTCAGCGGCGTTCAGGCGCTCCGAAGCCAAATCCATCAGCCCAAAGTCAATATGACACGGCACATGCGCCGGGATTAGTTATCGAACTGTGAACATGAAGTTTTTGATTGTTACAACCTCCTGCGCTCAGTGGATGCACTCGTACCCCACACGGCACGCCAATGGGGAACCGCAGCACATTGTGCCGGGCGGGCAGCAACCACACGCCGGAGAGAAGCTCCAGCCCGCACGACAGAGCTTCTGCCGGAAGTCTGGGGGGTCGGTCCAGCAGTCTCCAGTTACGGGATGACATTCCTGATATGTGCCACAGCACTGTCCGTTGCAACACTTGTTAAACGGCGGACAACATTCGCCACCGCACACGTGATCGTAAGGGCCACAGCATCTGCCTTCCTGACAGCTGAAACCCGCTGGACAGCAAGAGTCGCCGCAACACGTGTCACCGGGTGCGCAGCACTTGCCTCCGCAAGTGCTCTGATCGCTCGGGCAACAGCCATCGCGGGCATTGGGATCGTTTTCATCGACACAGTGCTCGCCGGCCTCGCAACAGCCTGAGCCAGGATCTAACGGATTGGGGAAGCCGCAAACTTTCGGGCAGCAAGACCCGAGGTAAGGCACCGCACACGCGCCCTTGCAAGCGTAGTTCGACGTAGCGCATGCTGTCAGCGCCTCACCGTAGGCCGCCGCCGCTATCGCACAGTCTGGCGGAAAGAGGCAGCCGAGCAGTATGGTTGACGCGTCGGCGACGCATGTCTCTGCGGCGGTCTGGCAGCCGTCCAGGCAGTTCGTGCATGAACTTCGAGTTCCAGGCCCGGGACGGTAGGCGAGGTGGACCGCTTGTGAGGCCACGGGGCCGGAGCTGACCGCTCCACTGACGTATTGCCTTCGGCTCCAATGTGTGGAGGCTTCGGCAGTAAATCCGGGTGTGTTCATGGCCTTTCCTTTTCGTCTGTTCCCTACTCGTATCACACGTGCTCAACGATCCTGGGCAAACTCATCTGGCTTCCTCCATCTCTATCTTGAACTTCAACGCCGGTGGACTTCACACCCGCATAGCGAATCTAGCCCCAGACACTTGGGAAGTCATACGTGCATTGGTTCAGGCAGTTTCTCTGACACGCCTGGAAGTTTTGGGTCCGCCAGCAATTTTGCGCACACATTCCGTAACAGGGCCAGTTTATTCCCGATCCTATTATGTGAGGGATGCGGAAGAAACTCGGAGCACGGAATGATTGTTTCCCACATAAATTTCGCTCGTTCCTCGATAATTCTTCCCGCTTGTGCGGATTGATGCCTCGGCACTAAACTCTGGCAGATTGATTCCCTGGCCCCCGTTTCCGCATGGATTTCAAGAAACTGAAAGGACGATATGAGATTACCAGGATTCACAGCTGAAGCCTCGCTTCCCTCGAGGTCCGAGGGCCCCAAGACGGCCAACGACCACCCCCAAAACCTAACCCGACCCTTGGAAAACACAGTAATCCCCGCGTTGCGGATTGAATGTGCCCCCTGGTGGCTCCCGCGCTTCATATTCCGCGCCGGATGCTCTGGCGCCGGGCGCGGTCTGGTGAGTACCCCGGACTGCGGTACAGGCGAGGCGTGCGCAATCTACGACTAACTGCTCCGACCGATACAACATAGAGTCGATCCCGATCTCCATCCGTCTGGTTGACAACCACCGTGCGCGTCGGTGTCCTAGCAAATGGAGTTGAGCGACGATCAAGGTAGTCACAAGCCCAGCGGACTCAGAACGGACCAGCAGTGGCACAAGCCGTCGCTGCCACGCCAACAGCCGGGAGCGCAGGGAGTAGGCCAATTATGCAAGCCGTAGCCTACGCCTACTTGGTAAAGCTGAGCGATCACTGGACCCACGCGCAGGCCGCTCGTCAGTGTAGACCCTCCAGAGAAGAGCAAAGGGCTCCGATGCAGAGACGCTTCGGCGGTAAATCCAGGTAAACGCATTTGATTATCCTCCTTAATTCTTTGTTCATTCCTATTCGCAAAAACGGCTGCCGTGGTCCGAACTTGCTAAGCCGAATCCGACGTGATGGCACTGTCGCTAGACCGGCTCACCCTGCAGTTGTCGCGTAGCTTGGTTTACAAGCAAGCGCACTCTGTGACGTTGCACGACTGCTGTCCGGGGGCGGTCTCAAAGCAGCACTGTTCGCTGCATGTAGAGTTGGTCTGCGGGTTCGGTTGGCACTGAATAATCGTCCCGCTGCAGCAATCGACGTCACAATTCCGCGTGCATGGGCCGCAGACTGGAGGAGTCGGAAAGCAGGTGCCTCCCTGACAACTCGTGGAGCTGGGTGGGCAGATGTTGCCGCAACTTCCGCAGTTCTGCATGTCGTTATTTAGATCGGCGCAGGAGCCATTAGGGCAGGCGGTAAAGCCCGGTTGACAGACAACGCAGGCCCCGCTCTTGCACACGCCGCTGGCACAAATATTACGGCAAGCGCCACAGTTCCTTGGATCGTTGCTCAGATCCACACATTGGGTCCCGCACTTTGTCAGACCCGCCGGACAACCGCAGCCCTTGCATTCGATGGTGGCGTCCTCGCAGCTTGCGAGGATGCAGGTCCTGCTGCAGCCGGTGGAGGAAGATGAATCTGGAACGCAACCACCGCAATGGGGCGTGCATTGGCCGATCTCGGGTTTGATATACCCTTCCCTCGAGGACTGCAAGTCGATAGCAGCAGATCGAGCAGGGTAGATAGCACCTTCTGCGCTGAATCCTGGAAAGCTCATAGGTATCCTTTGGCCAGTGCGGCGCTAGCGACCCTCGGTTCAACGATCGTAATACGGCGACATCTTGGTGACCAGGAACGGAAAGCACTCAGTCACGTCGACGCGGGTGAAGAATTTTGACAGAACATCGGTGGAGCGGTCCGTGAACGAGAACACCACATCAACGATCTTGCGCGTGCTGCTCAACGGCGAAGGCAAAACGTCAATTGAGGTGAGGGAAGCATTGTTGTTGAACTGCTCAGCAACAAGCGAGTAGACGCGATCGTAGCGGACCGACAAGTAATTGAGGGCACGGTCAGCGTCCGTGGCCCCGGCATTGTCCATTTGCGCGGTGAGGCGTTCGAACACCTCGGCGGAGGCCTTCACGAATTTTTGCTCCCCTTCTTTCGGTTTCGGGATGGACTTGAGAAGTGTGTCGCGGTCGAAGGCGTAGATCTGATCGAAGATCACGATGGGAACGAGAAGCCCATTGCATATCTCGGGATTCGCGATCGGGCCACGAATGCCGATGACGAGTTCGAGGTCATCGGGCTTGGGTTCGGCGCGATAAGCATCGATCAGAGGCTGATAGTCGCCATCGCGGGGCACCAGGATGTAGGTGTCGACTCCTTGTACAGACAAGACCCAGCAGAGTCGCCGTACGATGTACTTATTCGCAGGGTCCCGCAGGAGTTTGGCCATGACTTCGCGATCAGTGTCTTTGGAAACACCGGCGCGGGCGGTGGCCTGCCGGGCCTCCTTTTCTATCGAGAGTTGCGGGAAGCGAGGCTCGATATGTCCGATCACGTAGATGCAGGAACGCGGCGCCATCTGGGGTGCTGCTTGGCCCGATGCGCACGTCGGACACCCGGCAGCCGCGATCGTGGCTTGAGGCGTGACGGGCGCACTTGGACGCTCCGCGGGAGGCGCAGATTGCGACGCATTGCTCTGGGTAACAGCCGGGACCTCGGAAGTTTGCGTTTCCATAATGACCTGCTCCTTGTCGTGTCGATTCCGTTCGTTGACAAACTTAACGAGAAAACACCATCCAACGATTGAGAGCGGCAGCGCGCTTTTCGCAGCCGCTGCAAGGCTTGATCCCCATGGCGTAGGTCGCGCGTTTCACAACGTCGCCGAGACCGATCTCTTCTTCGATGACGAACCCGGGAAGGTGCACGCGATGCGCGGTACGCTCAGACTCGGTAGTCTTGCCAACGGTTGGCTGTTCTTCTGCTTTCATGACAGTTTTCTCCCGCTTGTGACCACACTCAGAGCGCTATAGGCCGCCCAAGCATCAAGCAGAGGAGGCGCCACAGCCCGGCGAGCGGATCGATTTGTACCTGTAATGGCGAGCTTGATGGCCGAGGCCGAGACCGTCGGAAATTCGGACCAGAGCAGCGCAATCGTGCCGGTGACAAAGGGAGCAGCCGCGCTGGTGCCTCCGGACGTGTGCGGCTGGCCGTTCGTGCCGAGGCTCGTGATGTTCTCTGCGGGTGCTAACAGACCATTCTGGCCGATCGAACGTCCCAGATTTGATTCTTGTGTCGGCTTACCTCCGAGATCACTTCCAGCGACCGGAATCACCCACGGATGACCCGTGATCACCGAACTGCCGACCGTTCCTTGATTTCCGGCAGCAGCCACCACAACCACATCACGCTTGGCCGCGTAGCCTAAGGCCTCGGTAAGCCGGCCTACACCTTTCGCCGCTGGCTGTGCCACGGCCGCACTCAAGTTGACGACCCGGCAACCCACGTCAATGCTCTCGATAATGGCGGAGGCAAGGTCGTCGGGTGTCGCGCTGGGCATCTCGCCGTCAGCTAGCGCAGTCTCCGGAAATATTGGCCGTACCAGTAACGTGCAGCCCGGACAGATGGCAGGAGCAACGGAGCCGCGCTTGGCAGACAATATTCCTGCGACAAACGTTCCATGCATGCAGGCCACGCTAGACGCTCGGGAGCAGGCGCCGCCAAACGTACTTCCGACCTCCCGAATTTTTTGTCCAACGAGATCGGGATGGTCCATTGCTACGGGTCCATCGATCAGAGCGACCATGAGTTCGCCTCTGCCCGTCGTTCGTTGCATAAGCGGAGGGAGCTTCACGACATCCAAAGATCCCATGGACTCCTCTACTCAACTGGTCAGCGAAAACTTCGCCAAGAAGTTTTCTTTTTCTGATCGCAAGTTCCTAAAAAGGGATTCCCAAGGAAAGGGTGAGCAGGCCTCGACTCCTTAGCCGCCATGCACTGCAAGAAATCTAGTGGAGGGAAGCTAAAGCCCCAAAATATTGATCCCGTCGGAAAGTGGTGTCAAGCAAAATCGGTAGACCATCGCCTCGGTGTTCGGATTTCGTAACAGAACCGATTCTGGCAGCGACGTTGTTGCAGTGTTGACCGCGGCCAGGTGATCCCAACCACTTTCCATGCCTGCAAGATGTTGAGCAATTAACATCGCTTCCTTTCTTGATGATCTCCTAACACGCCACCAAAGAGTCAATCCATGAAACGAAAAGCGTTGACCTGATTTCGTGCAAGCTGCGAGTGCAGAAAAACCAAGTCTAACATCGAAATCCGGCGGCCCGCTGCGTATGGGTAGCTAGCGAGTCCTGAGAAACTCGAACATGAGTACCCCCTCCCTATCTCGCGAACCGAACGCGATGAATGCAACTGAATCACGCTTTCCGGACCGAAGTATCCAGGCAGCTTGTTGGCTGCGGAATTCAGGATCACTGTAATGCACTCGTCGCTGGCTCTCGCGCGATAGAGCTTCCTGAGATCTTCGATCCGCAGTCGAGAAACGCCCACACTCAGGGAGCGTTGGCCCTGGGTGGCGTAGAATCGGGTACGGGCAGGACGAGCCGGTGCCCGCCGGAGGAAGGTAGATGTGCATCTCCCAGAGTGTGGGGCTAGACGCTCCGAACCAGAATGACGATGTCACCCTGATTCAAGCATTGTTAAACTTGAACCTCTCCCTGCTTCCGGGTGTGCCCTTCCTCACCGAAGATGGTGTACTGGGCCCGCACTCGCAAGCTGTCATCCAGCAATTCCAGAATCTGGTGGCCACGCCTGGAGCCGCTTCCGGCGTCATCGATCCCGGTTGCGTCACTCTCACCGCGATGCGAGCGGCTGTCAACGGCCAGTTAGGCTCCAATCTGCTGCACATCCTGATGCCGCTTTCTTCCCAGGAACAGGCGGACACCTTCGCCGCGCCGATGGTGGCTGCTATGAATGCCAATCAGATCAATACCCCGCTTCGTCAGGCCCACTTTCTCGCGCAGCTTGGTCATGAGAGCGGCAGTCTCCGTTACACCGCCGAGCTGGCAAGCGGCGCAGCCTACGAGGGCCGGACTGATCTCGGCAACACGCAACCCGGCGATGGCCCGCGTTTCAAAGGGCGCGGGCTGATCCAGATCACCGGCCGCACCAATTACACCAGTTATGGCAACGACAGAGGCCAGGATTACATCACCGGCCTCAATCCCAATCTGCTGACCACCGATCCCAACATCGCGGCCGATTGCTCGGGGTGGTTCTGGGCGACGCGCCACCTGAACGAACTGGCCGATAACGATGATTTGCTTACCATTACGAAGCGGATCAATGGCGGCACCAATGGCCTTGACGATCGCGCCCGCCGCCTGAAACTTGCCAAATGCTTGCTTATCCCCTAACCGCTGTCATCGTGCTACAAACCCTCACCGCCGTGCCTCACGCGGGACCGCAATATGTCGAACGGTGCGATCCTTGCACAATCGTTCTTCACGACGGCACTCCGCCCGCTGACTTTCGCTTCGAATTGGAGACGGTTCCGCAGGGGCGTGTGGTGAAAGCTATCATCTTTGAGCGCGGTGGCCACACCGTGCAGAAGCTCGACGTTCCCTCGATGACACCGCTCGCCCAAGGTGAGTCCTTCTTTTTTGGGGCACAGGAAATTAATTTCGATGGCTGGCTCGACCTGTTGCTTATGACCGAACGGGGATCCACCAACGCTAAGGCTGAGTACTGGGTGTATGACCCTGCGGCCGATCGCTTTCGCGACTTGGGCGAGTTTCCGATGTTTCGCGTGGATGCGGTCCACAAGCGACTGAGCACCTACGTCTGCAACGGGCCCGCGGGACTTGACTTCGAAAAACGCGACTACGCCTTCGAGGGCAATGACCTGATTGTGTTGACCGAAGAAACCCAGAAGCCCGTGCCCAGCCGTCGGGGATGGTATGTTCACACTGTGCGCCGCCACGAGGATGGCAAGCTGACAGTGGTCCTACGCCAGACGATCAAGCAACCGCCCATACCGTGACTGGCATGCCTCGGATCAATCGCCATTTGCCCTGGCTGCATACCGGTCACGCCAAAAAAAAACGACTACCCCGGGCGAACCAGATTTGGTTGGGAAAAATGCTCTTGTTGCCTAGAGAAGTATTGTGGGCACGAACCGTCGGCAACTGTTGCCGTTCCTGGCGGCTGGTTCTGGTAAGAGATCGGGAGACCGCCGCGGCCGTAGATTTTCGGAGCTTCCGTACTATGCATTCCAGCCTGATGTTGCGTGAGGGTGCAAGGCCGGAGGTCGTCCGGGACAACATGGGCCACGCCAACATCGACGTGACGCAGAATGTTTACGGCAAGAGTTGGTGGGAAGAGCGAGTGGATGCGGTAACGCGAGCTGTCGATGCCGTAACCATCGCTGCTCAGAATGCAGAGAAAGAACCCAAACAGGAACAGCCTGGATCCGCCAGCAACGAATGGGTGCCCCTGTGGGTGCCCCAGCAAGAAGCCAAAATTGCAAGATGTTGAAAGGATTGGTCGGCCCCTAGAGGACACGGGAAGCCCAATTCTGTTGAATGAGCGGTTTTTTGGAGGAAATGTAGTCAGCACGTTCATTCCGGGAGATTCATGGCGGATTCCGAACGGCCCTTTTGTCCGAAGCATAGCTGCAAATGTTCTCGTCGCCAACGGGCTTGGCGGCACCGCGTTCTACTCTACCAACCCGACCGTTGGAAAAGTGCTGAAGGGTTCCCCCATGATCCCAACTAGCATCGAGACTGCCGACGGTTTTGCTTCGGGAGTCGCGGCTGCTGAGGATACAGCGCAAGGGTTCTTTGCTGATCGCTACGAATCAACCTCTCCTGAATTTCAGGCCCTCTTCGCTGATTCAACTACAATGCTCAAAGCCGATCTCGACAATCTACAACAGGTTTTCAAACAAATCCGGTCCACTGGTAACGTCGACACAGAGTTAGACAAGGTTTTGGCGGAAGCGGAGCGGCAGCTGCGCCTCGCCAATAATTTCATTCGTGACGCAAGTGTTAAGGACAAGAACAATCTGGTCAAGGATGCAAACAAGTTGAGGACGATTAACAACCCTAAGACCTCGAGGTTCATGTTGCTCCTCAACGCTATTCCGACTTTGGTGCTTCACGGTCCTGCACGCGTAAGGCCCGAACTCGATATTGAACAAGCTAAGCTAGGGCAAGATATTGAGGACGTCGAAGCGTCAATCCATAACATTGATTCCGGCCCAGTTGGACAACATGCTCGCACGTGCGCCGCCAGAGATATGCTTCGTCCACGAGAGGTCGTTGATGCACTGCGGCACGAAGCGAACCGATTTGCATTCGGCCTGTTCGGAGTCTTCGACACCGGGCGCGTTTGGCCTGACCCTTCTGGCATCCACTACGGGTTGGGAGGAGGCGTTCGTTTCAGTTTGGTAAACATTAACGTTAACCTTGGATACGCGCTAAACCCTCATCCTCATGAGGCTATTGGGCAGGGTCGTGGCGCGCTTTTGGTTACACTGACCTACACCAATCTCTTCCGATGAGTTGAGAGTCGTACAGGTGCTCGTCTGTAGTGATTGCCGTGAGGCGAATCGAAAGCAGGTTCTCGAAAGCACAAAGAGTGAGGTCGCCGCATGCTCGATTATGACGAAGCTCACTCGCAGCGAGAGCCACATTTTTGGATGACGCGCCCGGGAGGCGCTGCGGTCGAATAGAAACATGGTTACAAGAAGTGTGAGCTCGAGCGGACATCAATCTAACGGGTTAGTGAATGGCATGAACTTGACTAGCTCAGACCCCACGTACCAAACATTTGGCTCGGCAAAAAAGATATCAGGAGAACTCAAATGCCAGATAGCGGATCCCCAGATAAAACACCGGCTTCAGCCACAGCACCGGCTTCAGCCACAGCACAGGCTCCAGCCGCGGTCACCGCTCCAGTTGGAGCGCCTGTTTCCGCTGTGGCGCGCGTGCCCGACCCAGCGGTAGCACCACCCAGAGACGCAGGAGCACCAAGCAGGGGGCTAATGTGGGTGGCCCCGACTGTGTCGTTTGCGGTAATACTTGGCTTTTTTGCTATGTTGGGTACCTTGCTGTATGAAGAATACAACCCATCCATAACAATGCCTGCAGTCAAGACACCCCCAACAGTGGAGAAACCGCCAACACTGGACAAACCAGCTGCAACAGATAAGTCTTCTACGGTGGACAAGCCAGCTGCAGCAGATAAATCCGCTGCGGTGGATAAGCCACCTGTGGCCGATAAGCCTGCCGTGACCGATAAGGCTCCACTGCCCGCAGGAACCAATGCGAATGCGAATCCGAGCAACCTCCAGAACGTCTTGTTCACATTGCTCGGAGCATTGGGTGCTGCGTTTACACAAGTCGTTAACTTTTGGCTGGGATCGTCGAAAGGGTCTTCGGATAAGACGGACTTGCTTGCTGCCTCGAACCCAGCGCTACGCAAGTAAGTAGTTCGTTGTTGCTAGGCTGCTGACGACCGAGCCTTGCCGTTCGCGTGCATCTGGCTCGGAATATCGGTGACAGCGTTGCTTCTCCGCCCGAAAACAGAACGTTAATCTCTCGCTGAGGCTTGAAGGCCTTTGCTCCACTTAATCAGAGCCCCCATAGCATCCAGCCGAGACATGATTGTTAGTGTGTTTTCGGCAAGCCTGCGGAACCCTGATACAAAAGCGAGCAGTAATTCAGGATTCAAGGACGATGAGCGCTAACTCCGGGTGTACTTCGAAAGAAGGAAATCCATGTCATCTCCGACGCCATA
>Ga0307479_10006702_pt1 | contig 10591 bp, 8 predicted proteins | sample atmos_gasesECM4C_FD_203743 | JGI IMG/M metagenome (GOLD analysis project Ga0307479, IMG submission 203743) | Hardwood forest soil microbial communities from Morgan-Monroe State Forest, Indiana, United States - atmos_gasesECM4C_515 | ecosystem: Environmental > Terrestrial > Soil > Temperate...
AAATGGCGGACGAACAGAATACATCGGTAATGATTCCGGTGGATATCGAAGCCGAGATGCGCAAGTCGTATCTCGATTACTCGATGAGCGTGATCATCGGACGCGCGCTGCCCGACGTGCGCGACGGGCTGAAGCCCGTGCACCGGCGCATTCTCTACGGCATGTACGAGCTGGGCCTCACGTCGACGAAGCCCTATCGCAAATGCGCGAAGATCACCGGCGAAGTCCTCGGAAAATATCACCCGCACGGCGACGCGCCGGTTTATGACGCGCTGGTGCGCATGGCGCAGCCGTTCAACATGCGGTATCCGCTAGTGGACGGACAGGGGAATTTCGGCTCCGTTGACGGCGACATGCCCGCGGCGATGCGGTACACGGAAGCGCGGCTTTCGAAAATTGCCGAGGAGCTGCTGGCGGACATCGAAAAGGAAACTGTCGATTTCATACCGAACTTCGACGAAACCGAACAGGAACCTACAGTACTTCCGACACGAGTGCCAAATCTGCTCGTCAACGGAGCGAGCGGCATCGCGGTGGGTATGGCGACGAACATCCCGCCGCACAACCTCCGCGAAATCGTCGAAGCAACGATGTTGCTGATCGAAAAGCCGGACACCACGCTGCGAGAGGTGATGAAGCTCGTTCCGGGCCCCGATTTTCCTACCGGAGGCTACATCGCCGGCCGCGAAGGCATTGAGGCCGCCTACAAGTCCGGGCGCGGCAGCTTCACCATGCGCGCGAAGGCCGCAATCGAAGAATCCGGCAAGGACCGCGAGAGCATCGTGGTCACCGAAATACCCTATCAGGTGAATAAATCGAAGCTCATCGAGCGCATCGCCGAACTCGTCCAAAACAAAAAGATCGAAGGCATTGGCGATGTGCGCGATGAGAGCGACCGCGACGGCATGCGCATCGTCATCGAGCTGAAGCGCGGCGAGGAATCGCAGCTCATCCTGAACAATCTTTTCAAGCACACGCAGATGCAGGAATCGTTCGGCATGATCATGCTGGCGATCGTCGGCGGACAGCCGCGCGAGATGGGCTTGCTGGAGTTCATCCGGCTATTCATCGAGCACCGGCGCGACGTGGTGCTGCGCCGCACGCGGTACGACCTGCGCAAGGCGCGCGAGCGCGAGCACATCTTGGTGGGCTACCAGATTGCCCTGGATCACCTGGACGATGTGATCCGGATTATCCGCGGATCCGCAAGCCGCGCTGAAGCAAAAGAAAACCTCCTCAAGTTTTTCTCCGAGCAGGACGTCACGATCACGGAAAACGGAAAGGCCAAGAAGCTCACGGGTGTCAAGCTCGATGGAAGAAAGTACAAGCTAGGCGGAGTGGAAGGAGAAGCGGCGCGCGCTGTCACTGGCGGCCTCACACCGGTTCAGGTCGACGCCATTCTAGAGTTACAGCTTCACCGCCTCACGCAGCTCTCGGTTGACGACATTCTGAAGGAATTGAAGTCCATTCGCGAGCGCATCGCCGAGCTCGAGGAAATTCTGGCCAGCGAGAAAAAACTGAAGGCGGTGATCGTCTCGGAGCTGAGGGAAATCCAGAAGACCTACGGCGACGACCGCCGCACGCAGATTGTCGACAAGGTGGACGAAATCAAGCTGGAAGACCTGATTGCCGACACCGACATGCTTATTACGGTCAGCCATGCCGGCTACATCAAACGCACGCCGGTGGATATTTATCGGCACCAATCGCGCGGCGGCAAGGGGCGCATCGGCGCGAAGACGAAAGAAGAAGACTTTGTCGAGCACTTGTTCATCGCGTCGGCGCACAGCTACATTTTGCTGTTCACGTCAAAGGGCCGCGTTTATTGGCTGAAGGTATATGAGCTGCCCGAAGCGGCAGCGGCCACGCGGGGCAAGGCGATTTCGAATCTGGTGAAATTCCAGGAGGATGAAAAACTAACGGCGCTGGTGGCGGCGCGCAATCTCGAAGACGAATCCCAATTTGTTTTCATGGCCACAAAGGGAGGCACGGTGAAAAAGTCGGCGCTGACGGAATTCTCCAATCCGCGGTCGACCGGAATCATCGCCATTACCCTCGACGTAAAAGACGAATTGATCGGCGCGAAACTCACGGACGGCAAGAAGATGATCTTCCTGGCGAGCCACGAGGGCCAAGCGATCCTATTCCGCGAGACGGAAGTGCGCGCTATGGGGCGCGGCGCCGGCGGCGTGAACGGCATGGACCTGGACAAGGAAGACTACGTGGTGAGCATGGACGCGGTCCAGCCGGACTTCGAGATCATCGCGAAGGAGCACAAGCAGACGACGCAGAATCTCGAAGAACTCGAGAACGAGCACATCAAGGATTCGCTGATTACCTTGATGCTCACGGTGTCGGAGAAGGGCTTCGGCAAGCGCACTCCGCTCGCGGAATACCGCATCACTTCCCGCGGCGGCAAAGGCGTCGTGAACATGAAGACCACGGACCGCAACGGCTCAGTGGTGGCCACGTTGCAGGTGACAGAAGAGTCCGACGTAATGATCATCGCGCACAACGGCAAAGTGATTCGCGTGCATGCGAACGAGATTCGCGAAGCGGGCCGCTCGACGCAGGGCGTGCGCTTGCTCCGACTCGAGGAAGGCGACTCTGTGGCCGCCGCCGCAGTCCTGCAGGAAGAGCAGGAAGAAGAAAAGAAGTAAGGACGAAGAAGCAGAAATACTCTGGATGCCGCGAAAGTGTCCGCCTTAATTAAGCCCGTCTGCATAACATTTCTGCCCGGCGAATGACCTATTTTCCTTAGCCCGCGCTACAATGCGCGCCGAGGAGATGCGATGAACTGGACACGATTCCTCCTGGCGGTAGTAGTCTCAGGCCTCGGCGCATCGGTCACTGACTGGCTGTTCATGGGCGTGCTGTTTCACAAGAAATACTTGGAAACGCCGGAGATCTGGCGCGCCAAGCCGGGACAACCTGAAACGACCAATATCATCGCATCCACCGTGATCGGATTCGTGAGCTGCGCCGCGTTTATTTATTTGTGCTATTGGACGTGCGCGCTTTCCGTGCGTCACGCCAGCTTGCGGATGGCCGTCCTCGCCTGGCTGGCGGCGCCGCTGCCGCTCATTCTCACCAACGTGCTGTGGATCAAAATGCATCCCCTTCTCGGACTTTCCCATTCGCTTGGCTGGCTGGCGCGGTTTGTCGTCACGGCGCTCGTTGCAGCCTGGCTGATGCATTAGTGCCGAAGCGAAGGTCGCACGTGGGATTTATTCGCTGGCGCTTAATACCATTCTCAACTTCGACAGCCACCGCTCGCTGGCGATTTTGCCTCGGAGTTGGAGTACAATCCCGGCCCATATGGCGAAACGGAGGGCGAAGAAAACCGCAAAGAGGAAAACCCGCCCGCGCAAGGCGCGCTCGAAGGCCAATCGAGGGCTACCCAAAGACGCGGTCACTCTGGTCGTCAATTTGCGCGCACGAGAGGGACAAGAATTGTTGCTTGAGGCCGAGCTTCGCGCTCTTGTCGGACCGACACGCCGTGAACAAGGCTGCCTCACCTACGACGTATACCGCGGCACCGAATTGCCAGGCGCATTTCTTTTGTATGAAGTTTGGGCCAGCCGCGAGCACCATCACCTTCATACGCAAACACCTTATTTTCTGCGGTGGAATGCGCGAAAAGACGCCGTCCTCGCCTCGCGCGACGCAACTTTTTGGAAGCAGATTGCCTAGCAAACGAACTAGATAACAGGTGCAAAGAGATCGCTGGTTGCTGCGCCTCTGGGAGACGATGATCCGACGAAAATCGTCAGCTCTCCGGAGGGGCGAGATAGTAGCCGGGGCGGGTGCGGACCTTCAGGCCGCTCCGGGCCACTTGGACATTGATTTCGTGGTAGCCAGTTTCGTTGGCACCCGTGGGCGTGTAGCTCAGGGAATACTGCGCGTGCAGTTCTCCGCCGATTTCATCGATGGCTTTCTCGATCGAGCGATCCTTGAACGTTGCAAGGTGAGCGCCGCCCGTAGCCGTGGCTGCAACTTCCAGTGCATGGTCTGAAATCTTGTCCTTGACGTGTTGCACGGCCCATACGGCCAGCGCCAACAAGTTTCCGGAGCCATACCGCTCCGCTTCCGTGTCGGGGGTCTGCGGGACTCCGGGTTGCGGCGGCAGGCCGAACGTGCCCGGAGGCGTCACGTGCGGCCGCGTGTCTTTCGGCTTGGATTGCAGTTCGGCGCGCGTCGTGGAAAGCCCCACGCTATAAATGGTGATATTCGAGAGTTGCGCTTGACGCAGGACCGCGCCGAGCTGCGTCTCGCTACCGACATCGGTGGCCTCGGACAAAATCAACAGCACGCGCCGGTGCGCGGGACGCTCCGGCGTTGCTTGTGGACGTCCACTTAGCATTTCTACCCCCACGGCCACGGCGTCATAGAGCTTCAACCCTGATGTGCCCGTCTGCAGATGTGCGACGGTTTTTTCGATCTGGTCCGCGTTCGTGGTGAAGTCCTGCAGCTTGTCGACCGAGTCGTTGAAGCCCACGATGGCGGCCTCTCCTGTCGGCCCCATGACCGTTTGCGTCAAGAGGATGCCGGTCTTGCGCAATTCAGGCAGCAACGGGTCGATGCGTGAACTGGTTTCGAGCAGGGCTACAAGCGAAATCGGATCGCCACCGAGGTCGAAGTGGGAAATTTTCTGCTCGACGCCATTGTCAGTGACGCGGAAATCCTTCATCTCCAAATTGGAAACCATCTCGCCTTTTGCATCGCGCACCGTCACCGGCGTATTCACCAGGGACACGCGCACAACCATCTTCGCCGGGGCTTTGGGAGGAGCCTGCTGGATGGGCACGCCGGGGCGCGGCGCAATGGGACCTTCCGGCGACTGCGCGCCCAGGGGAATAGCCGCAAATGACGAGCCGAGCAGCATCCAGAGCACGCTTGCGCTTCGCCGCATCATCCCTCCCCTAGCCAAGATACTAGTCTATGTCCATTCCCCCATTCTTGCTTGTACCCCGACGTAAGTAGCGAACTGTCCCGTCGGAGTGTACTCAATTCGACGCAGGCTAGGCGGCAAGCGTTGCCGCGTGCCATTACACTCCCTACAATGGATGTTCGCTCGTTCCGGAGGAAGAGTCATGTCCGCAGGGCATAGGAAACTGAAGCCGCAGCACGCGCCGAAGGCACCTCATGAGGATCCAAAATTTCTGGAAAGCACACCCGCGCGGCCCCTGCGAATTCTCGCGGAGTATATCCATCCGCTGGTGCAGCTCAAGAGGGAAGGCATCGGCGACACCATCGTGATGTTCGGCTCGGCGCGCATCGAAGCGCGCGAAACAGCGCAGGTACGGCTCAAGCGTCTTAGGGAGAGAAAAACATCGACATTCTCCGATTCCGACCGCGCCAAGCACCGCGCCGCACTGCGCCGCGCAAAAAGCGCGCTCGAAATGTCGCGCTACTATGAAGAAGCTCGCGAGTTGTCGCACAAAATTACTTCCTGGGCGTCCACACTAGGGCCCAAGCCGCGCCGCTTTGTGGTGTGCTCCGGAGGCGGACCGGGCATCATGGAAGCCGCCAATCGGGGCGCCAGCGAGGCCGGCGGCAAGTCTATCGGCCTTTCCATTGAGTTGCCGCACGAGCAGTTCGCCAACGCCTATATCAGCCCGGAACTAAGCTTCAATTTTCATTATTTTTTCATGCGCAAATTGTGGTTTGCGCAAATTGCCAAGGCGTTGATCGTATTTCCCGGCGGCTTCGGCACCATGGACGAGCTATGGGAGATGATGACCCTGCTGCAAACCGGCAAACTTCCCAAGCACAACATCATTCTCATCTACGGCAGGAAGTATTGGGACGAAGTGCTGAATTTCCGCGCCATGGTTCGCTGGGGCATGATCGATGATGACGATCACAATTTGCTGCAATTTGCGGACAATGTGGATGAAGCCTTCGATCTGATCCGAGCCGGGCTCGAGAAATACCACATGGAAGTCGATCCCATCCTGCAGGCCTATTGAAGCCGGTTCTGACCGCATAAATCAGCAACTGCATTCTGTTCAATGACTTAGAGCGCGCGAACGATCCCGCGAGGAATTCTTGGTAGGTCCGGGTTTGATTTGTATGACCGACTCCCACCCCAGCCATGGCGGGCCGAGCAGGGAGGATGCAATGAACGTGCTTTCCAAGAACAGTACAAAGCTGTTTGGCAAGGCCGCGCTGGCAGCGGCGGCGCTTGGCGGGTTCTTGCTATTTTCTGGAGCGCCCAGCGCGAAAGCGAACAATTGGGAGGATTGCGATCGGCGAGTCGATCGCGCGGAGTGGAAGCTGCACGAAGCGGTCGAGCACCACGGCTACTACAGCCGCCAGGCCGATCACTGGCGCCACGAACTGCGCGAAGAGCGGGAGCGCTGCTGGCGCGAACGGCGTGAACATGAGCGGCGGGAGTACCGCGATTACGACTGGCATCGTTACGATCGCGACTGAGCGTTAAGGGGGTTAGCAGCTCTCGGAAAAAGAAAACGGGGCGCGGCCCGCCGCGGCGAGCTGCGCCCCACTGTTATTTTTGGTTGAAGAATTAGTGCGTCGTTGCGGAAAGCTCTTCGGAAAAGACCGCTTCGAATCGCCGCGTTTCATCCTGATCGTGCAGCATCACGATCGGAACAACGCGGAGCGACTGATTGCATGCGCGGCACTGCGTCACCTCGCCCTGCAGGTCCTGCAAAAAGCCATCCGTAAAATGATAGAGCGCACGCTCGCGCCGGGCTTTCTTCTGGCCCTGCGCTCCGCAGTGCGGACAAACGAATTCCACCGTGTCCTGCTGCGGATCGCGGTCCAGTGCAGCCCAGCCCGTGCGGCGCACGCCGACAACTTCCACGTTACGCCGGTGCATCGGGGGCCTCCTTAGTTCCACGTCCACACCACATAAGATGCGGCGGGGTATCTTTTCGATACAGTTAACACAAATACTTTAGAATCCGACAGTTGCGAAACACGACTAGATTTTGCGCTGGAGTTTTGCTAGAGCACCGGCTCGCCGGCATGGCGCGCGATGGCTTCACGCGTCGCATCTCGCAGGCGAATCAGTTCATGCCAGTTGGAAGACTCGCCGCTATTGGGCGCAGCGCTCGCCGTCTTCGGCAGAATGGGCGGTGAAAGCGTGAGCGTCACGGTGGCAGGGCGTGGCAGATAGGTGCCGTCGCGGAGGAATCTCCGCGTCCCCGCAAGCGAGACCGGAATAATCGGAGCGCCAGTAACCACGGCCGCCTTGAACGCCCCAAGCTGGAAGGGGCGAATGCCGTCTTCTTGAGCAAACGTGCCTTCAGGAAAGACGAATACCGAATCGCCCTGGCGCAGCAGGTGCTCCATTTCTTCCGCTTGGCGCAACCGCGAGTTGGCATCGGTGCGGTCGAACCGCAGATGCCCCATCTGCTTCAGGAACGTGCCGATGAAGGGCATGCGCGCAACCTCCATCTTTGCCACGAAGCGGTACGGCACGCCCAGCCCCAGCATCAAAGGCAGCACATCGAAGTAGCTGGTGTGATTCGAGGCATAAATTTTCGCGCCTGGCGTCTCCATATGTTCCTTGCCAACTACCCGCACGCGGCAGCCCACCAGCGCGAACAGCACTTTCAGCGCGGCGGAGGTGAATCGGCCCGCCGCCTTCTCATTTTTGATGAGCTGCACGATCAACCACGTCGGCACAATCCAAACGAAAAAGACCAAGATTACGTAGATGCCATACAAGGTCTCAAGGCCCCGGCGCACGCCGGAAATAGCTGTTCGGCCGATAGTGCGCGCTGCGCTGGCCGCTGCCAGGCGCGCAATCTGAATCCATGCGGGCGCTATCGCAGCCGAAAGCGTGCCAGCGAGATAGAGTTGCTTGGTCTCTTCCCGGCGTAATTTGCCGCTCGATGTTTTTGGGATGCTCCCCGGCGGAATAATTTCGACGCGGTCGGGAGGCAGCCCCAGCCCCCCGGAAACTTTCTCGGTAACCGCAGCGGCGATGGCCGCGCGTTTCGCCGTATCCCTCTCCCGTGATTCCGCCGCAATCACGAGCTTTTCCGTGCCGGTTGCTTCGTTCTTTACGCCAAAGGCCACGATGCATCCTTTGCGGATGCCCTCGACGCGCGCGGCGAGCTCCTCCACTTCGTGCGGATAAAGATTGCGACCGCCCTTGATGATGATGTCTTTCACGCGCCCGGTGACGTAAATCTCGCCGTCGGCGCGGTATGCGCGATCGCCCGAATCCACCCACGCGTTGCTTTCTCTCGTTGCAGCCTGCTTGGGAAAAAGCTCTCTGGTAGCCGCCTCATTTCGGTAATACCCGCTCGTTGCGGAAGGTCCCCGAAACCACAGAAATCCTTCCGTGCGCTCCGGCACTTCTTCGCCGTTGGCATCTACAATGAGCACTTCGTGACGCGGGATCGGTTTTCCCGAGGAGACGAACGCAATCGCCGTCGCGTCATCCGGCGACGCCGGAACCGCGCGGCCCTTGGCGGTAAACGTTTCGCGTTCCACGCTGTCGATCAGGGGTCCGCGATTCAGCGGCGGGATCGCGACCCCAAGCGAGGCCTCCGCAAGTCCATAGACCGGGAGCTGCGCTTCGCGCCGAAAACCGTACTTCGCAAATCGCGCCGCGAATCGTTCGAGCGTTTCTGGATTGACCGGCTCCGCGCCGTTCAACGCCGCGCGCCAGGAGCTCAAGTCCACTCCTTCGATATCCTTGTCGGCGATCTTTCGGACGCACAGCTCGTAGGCAAAGTTTGGCGCGGCAGTAATCGTGCCGCGGTGCTTGTGGAAGGCCTGCAGCCAGCGCTCCGGGCGGGTGAGAAACGCGAGCGGCGACATCACCGCGAGCGGCACGCCGTAATGCAACAGGGTGAGCCACGCGCCGATCAGGCCCATGTCGTGATAAAGCGGCAGCCAGCTAATGCCAACGTCGCCCGGTCCCAGTTGCACAGCCTCGCCGATCGCGCGCATGTTGGCTAAGAGATTGGCGTGCGTCAGGACCACACCCTTTGGATCACCGGTTGAGCCGGACGTGTATTGCAGCAGGGCGATATCGCTGGCCTTGCGCGCGCGGCCCCCGCTGAGATGAGCCGGCTTTATGCCTGGGGCGGGAAGGGACGCTTTGTCCGCGGCGTCGATCAGTTTCTCCGCATCGGCGACCGCGGCCAGCGAGCGCACGCGAGGCTTCAGCAATTTTGCGACTGCTTCCGCGCGGCGGAATGTAAGAAGCATGCACACTTCCGCATTATTCAGGATCGCCGACTGCCGCGACGCGTATTCTTCGATGCGGTCCGCGCGGAATGGCGGATAAATGGGTACGGGAGTGGCGCCCGCCAGGAGAATTCCCGCATACGACACGAAGAACGCGCGAGAGGTCGGCAACATCAAGGCCACGCGGCCGCCGGCAGGGACGCCGCGCCGGGCGAGCTCCGTCGCACAGCGTTGCGCGGCGGCATACAGCTCGCCAAACGTGAGCGTCAGGCTCCGCTCTTCGCCTTCCGTATCTTCGGTGATAAGTAAGTGCGCGCGTTCCGCATCGTGTGCTGCCCGGTAGCGCAACACATCAATGAGCGTTTCCGCGGAGAAAACTCCGGCATGCTGGGCGTCTCGATGCAGCGTCTGCGTCGCAGCGGATGCGTGCAGCGCAGAGGGGAGGTTGTCTCCGACAGCGTCTGTTACCGGCGCCCCGAGAATCGCCTGGGTAAGGTCTTCCGGCGTGTTTGCTTCCGCTGCCGCGAGATCTGGCAGCCGCACGCCGAACGCGCTTTCCAGCCGCGCGAGCAATTCCACCCGTTCAAGGCTCCCGAGTCCCAGGTCGCGGTCGAGGTGCGACGCCGGACTGAGCAAGGGCAGCGCTCCCTGGCTGCCCAGCTCCTCGAGCAGACCGCGCACGATCTCCAGCGCGCGTTCGCGTATGGCCGTGGCGTCGAGTTGTGTCGTAGGCGTTGCCACAAGAACCGCGAAGGGCTGTCTTCTGCGAGAGGCTACCACGCGGAAACGCTAAATTCCACCGGCTAGCGTCGTAGGTGTAACCGCTTTCTCACGACCTTACGCGCCCTTTTGCTTCGCATGTTCCACCACGAAGCCTTTTGGAAGCAGCGTGGTCGAGAGGTCCACGCCCGAGAGATCCGCGCCGGTCAGGTCCGTTTCCCGCAGGATAGCCACGCCCATGTCCGCTCCAGAAAACTTGGCGCCGCTCACATTTGCCAAACGCAGATTCACGTTGCGGAGCAACGCGCGCGTGAAATTCGCATTCGAAAGGTCGCAGCGGAAAAATTCCACTCCGCTGGCTTGTGCTTCCGTCAAATCCGCGCCGGGAAGGATCGCTTCGGTCATGTCCGTATTGCGCAGGTCGGCCTGGCGGAGGTTCGCGCCGGACAAATCCGCGCCCGGCAGCTTGGCGCCGCGCAGGTCGGTCCCTTTGAGGTTTGCGTTGCGCAGGATCGCCCCGCTCAGATTTGCCCCGCTCAAGTCCGCGCGGGAAAGGTCTGCTCCGGTCAGGTCGGCGCGCGCGCCCCCGTCTTTCCCGCGAAAGAACCGCTGGTGCGCGTCAAGGATGTCTGTCAGCCGCTTGCCGTTATGAAGGATACTCTTCGCTTTCCGCAATCCCATGGACTGTCCACCTAAT
>Ga0307479_10006703_pt1 | contig 10591 bp, 5 predicted proteins | sample atmos_gasesECM4C_FD_203743 | JGI IMG/M metagenome (GOLD analysis project Ga0307479, IMG submission 203743) | Hardwood forest soil microbial communities from Morgan-Monroe State Forest, Indiana, United States - atmos_gasesECM4C_515 | ecosystem: Environmental > Terrestrial > Soil > Temperate...
CGGGACGTTCAGCATTTCCACGGGAAGAGACCTTCATGGTGAACTTACCCTTGGGGGCTCGAAGACTCTTCTTTATCTGCGAGACAAGGACTTTTTCCCTACCGATTTCCCCGACCGCTGTGTAAAGGGTGTCCTGCACAATCTGAAGAGGGTCACCCTTATCGAATGCATCTCGCCTGGTACCGGAACCGCTTCTTCCGGGCCCGAACGTTATCACTTTGCCGAAGTTTTTCCACACTTCGTTATTTCCGGGCCCACAAATATCGGCCCTCAAGAAAAGAAGATCACCGAAGTTAATTTCGTCGTCGACGATGCGGACACTTTGTTCTACGACTTCGACGCGTTTGGATACGTTCTTGACGCCCCTCAATTCATAGGGCCAATCGTTAGTGCGCGAGAGAGGGCTTACAGCCGCACCATCAAAACCGGGCCTGCGGCGCAATTGCTCTACTTTGCGGGTAATCTCGAAATCTTCGCGGCGGATACGGTACTGGGCAGGATATCCGCGTCGCATGGCCCCAGTTTCAACCTCGGTGGACCGCAAGGAGTCTGGCTCAAAAACACGATTTCTGTGACGATCGGCTTTAAGGAAGAACTCGCATTCAACGACGTAATCTTCCACACGTTAACCATTCTGCGTTACATGGGAATGTTGATCGGCCGCCCCCAGAACATCCTCAGCCTTAGCTTGCGAGCGAAGGAAGACACTGAAGTGCCAAACATCCTTCAGGTCTACTGGAGTATCCCGCCGAGACGCGATGCATCCAAGGAGCGTCGAGATCCGCACCCGGGAGACATTCTTCTCAATGTGATTCATGACCCAGAACAATTTTCGAGCGTGCTGGCAGCTTGGCTTCAGCGACAGGAGTCGTGGCATGACGCTCGAATGAGATTCTTTAATTCATTCGATCAACAGCGCGACTATGACATCGACCGCTTGACTGGAGCGGCCAACATGTTCGAGATCCTTCCGAGTTCCGCCGTACCCCCAGACGTAAACTTGACGGACGATTTTAAAGCGGCAATAGATTGCAGCCGGAGAATCTTCAGGAGTCTACCGGTGAGTCTGGAGCGCGACAGCATCTTGGGCGACCTGGGTCGTGCCGCAAAGAGTAAGCTCAAACACAAAATCCGCCATAGGGCCTACCTTGTAACCTCGGCGTTGGGTGCCCGTTTTGACCAGCTGGAGCTAGTGACTGACGAGGCTGTAAACTGTCGCAATCACTATGTTCACGGCAGTGAGCCAAGCTTCGATTACAACAAGAATTTCAGCGCCGTTGTATTCTTCGTGGACACCCTCGAGTTTGTGTTCGCTGCATCAGATCTTATCGAAGCCGGATGGGACATCAAGGCCTGGGCAGCCAACCCAACCGGAATGACCCACCCCTTCGGGGCCTACCGGGTAGAGTACCCACGTCAACTCGCGAACCTAAAAACTCTTTTGGGGTGAAGCAATCGTTGTGCCGAGAGGGGGCTGGCCAGCTTTGCCGGCACCATGTTCAGCGTTCAGCCCCCAACTGCCCCAAGTCCACTCCGAATCGATTTTTCCACAGCCCACTGTGACATCCAACCTTGCACCCCTCCTATAAACTAGTAGTAATATGCTTACCCTCCAAAATGACCTCCAGCAACCATCAACCCCGCCGAACCGCCCGCCGCTAAGTCCTATCGTCTTAATATTTTCCGCGCAAGTCTTTGGATCGAAAGATTTTACGCCGACGCCCCGGATATCCTCGCAGCTAACCACTGCGAAATCAAAGATTTAGAAACCAAATCCGTGAAAAAAATTTGATCCGGATTCGAAGAGCTAGTAGCCCCACGTCAGCGGTCAAAAACCTCCGCATCTGCACGCGCCGGGGCCCCCACTCTTCACCCGAAGGACGGAAAAAACGATTCAACACGTCGGTAACTTGGATGGACCGAATCCACCAGTGGACAATGAAGACGGGCGCTGCACTGTCAAAGTTTCGGCCTCAAGCCGGACGAGAGCATTCGTTCGCACAGGAATAAGTATTGCCGAACCGCAGCCTGCCTGTGAAAAACAACGGCAGAGAGGCCAACGAAATTCTGAGCTGATTGTCCTATGGATGACCGGAGGGGAGACCGTTTTGGGCGATATGAGATCCTGGCCGAACTGGGGCGGGGAGCCATGGGTATCGTCTACAAAGCGCGTGATCCCAAGATCAATCGCGTGGTGGCGATAAAGACCTTCTCCCTGGCCGGCCAAGCGCCGGAAGAGGAGCAGGAGTATCGGGAGCGCTTCTTCCGGGAAGCGGAAGCGGCTGGCCGCCTCTCCCATGCCGGAATCGTCACTGTCTTCGACGTAGGCGAGGAGCCTGAAACCCGGGCGCCTTACATTGTGATGGAGTTCGTAGGGGGTCGCTCGCTGGATAAGATTCTCTCCCGGGACGACCACAAATTACCTCTGGACGTGGCCCTGCAGTTGGCCCATGAATTGGCCGAAGCGCTGGATTGCGCGCATGGTCAAGGGGTGGTGCACCGCGACCTGAAGCCGGCCAACATTCTGATCACAGAAGACGGCCACGCCAAAATCGCAGACTTCGGCGTGGCGAAACTCAATCTCGCCAATCACACGCTCGGCGGCCGTGCCCTCGGCACCCCAGCGTATATGTCGCCCGAACAATTAGAAGGCGAGCCTGTGGACGGCCGATCGGACCTGTTTTCCCTGGGTGTGGTCCTGTACACGATATTGACGGGTTATCGGCCGTTTCAAGGCAATAGCGCCATGACCGTCTCCTACAAGGTGGTCAACCGCGACCCTATCCCCGCAACCGTGCTTGAGACTGATTTGCCGTCCGGGCTCGATTACATTATTTCCCGCGCAATGGCCAAGGACCCCGCGCAACGCTATCAGCGCGGCATGGAGATGGCTCTGGATATCCTGGACCTCCGGGAAGGCCGAGAGCTTTGGAGCAAGGCCAAGCAGCCAAATTCCCCGGCGGGCAGCGGGTCTTCGTCCTCGTCTGAGAAAACCAGAGTATCCACCAAGAGTCACCCGGGGACCTCAACGAACGCTCGATTGGCCGCCCACGCCAAGGCACGCGGAAACCGAGTGCCTGAGATGCTGGTCGAGAACATGCGCAAGAAGTCTTTCGTCGGTGCCTTGCTCTTGGCGGGAGTCCTCCTATTCGCCTTTCGACTGAGCCGGTGGGTTTGGCCGCGCGAAGGGCGTTCTGGAACGAGCATCGAGCGCGCCCTGAATTCGCCCTTGTCTCCCTCCACCAACGGTCTCGCGAGTAACGCGGGAGCGGCTTCAGTCGCTTCTCAACCCGCTCCCGCCGTGGCGACCCCGCCAAGCACGCAGAAGTCCTCCGGGATCGTCAAAAAGACGCCAAGGCCCGCCGCGAAAAAAGTTTCGCCTCAGCTCGCTCTGAACCAACCGGTCTCATCCGCCGCCGTACTCAAGGCCCCCGATTCAGCCACCCTGGAAATAGAAGTTGAACACACGTTTCCTCAGGCGCATCTTTCCATTTGGGTGGATGGAAAACTGAGCTACACCCACGGCTTGGAAGGGACCGACAAGAAGCGCCTGGTTGTCTTTCACCGTGTGCAAGGTCACGAGTTCCACGCCGTGCAAATACCGGCGGGACAACACGAACTCCGCGTGCAAGTGAAATCGGAACCGGACTCGGCGGATCATTCCGCCAGCGTGACCGGAGAATTTGCCGCCGGGACGGAAAAAATGCTGCAGATCCATTTCGACAAGCACGGCGAAATGAGTCTCACCTTGCAGTAGAAAGAAATCATTACCCAGAGAGGGCACGGAGATCACAGAGGAAATCGTGGATGGGGAGTCCCTCTGTGAAAGCCCGTGTCCTCCGTGTTTAAAGAGGTTGCGCTTGACTTTATCGGCACTGCGAAAGGGCCGCTCGCATGCAACGCTCGCACCTAAATCGTATTCAGTCTGCGGTCAAATTGACTTCATCCAGCCATACGTTGTAAGGATCGGCTTCGTAGTCTAAGTCCATCTGAAATGCCGTATCGATTTCCTCCAAGGTCCAGCCCGACTGATTGATATAGGACTTATTGACTTGAGTGGCTACACCGTTCAGCGTCAAAGTGTCGTAAAAGACCATGCTTCCCATTTGGTGAAAATTCCAGGTCAGATGATTCCACTGATTGGCCAGAATCTCCTGATTGGCTCTGCAGGGAATTCCCGTCGACTCCCAAAAGCCAATCGAATCGTCCCAGATATCCCATTGCCCCGCCGGGGTATCGCCTCTCAGGTTGCACTCCGTTCCCCACGTGAAGCGTATCGGGTTTCCACCCGTTCCTTGTGATGTGTCGTCGTAACCCTGATTCACATCAAATTCCAACGCCTGCGGATACTCCGGATGGTCCACCCAGAAGTACAAATCATAAGTAAAGTTGCTGACGCCATTCCCGCCCGCGATGGGATTGAAGTAGAGATAATTGGAATACTGGTACGCCGTATTGGGAGCGCCCCCTGGCGCGCTCATGCTGAACTGGGCCGACTTGCCGTCCATCGACGGTGTAGCCACTCCCTGGGTCATAGCGGAGGAAGGTACGTTCTTGTTTCCGGCAGCGCAGAGTTGCCCCGCACGCTGAGAATTCGGGGGGAACACTGCCGAGCAGGATTGCCACCCTGGCATGTTCTGAATGCCGCTGATGGTTGTCTGCGACTGCGTCGCGACCGTCACATTGATTGGAATGGCCGAGATAGACCCCATCATGGAGCCATCGTTATCTTCCGCCATCACCTCCACAGTGTGCGGACCCGGAGCCGCGAAGATCTGCGTGTTGATCGAATTCGAGGCTGTGTAATATACCGACACCTGATCGACATACACCCGCATGAAAAAAATCGGATTCTTCGGAGTAGCCGACGCTACCACAGTGAAAGGAGACGGCACGCTCGCGCCCGCGGTCGGGCTCGAAACTGTTAGTGGAAAATCATTCGAACCCGCCGGCGGCGGCGTTGCGGTCTGCGCCGGCAGCAGACTGCCGCCGGGGGTCCACCAGATGGGCACCGGAGGCGTCGAAGGATAAGAAGGCTGGGATGGAGGCGGCGTTGTGCTAGTCATTTTCGTGCTGGTCCCGCATCCCACGGAAAACAGGGTCAGTGCGAGCAAAAAGAATGTGCCACAAACAATACGGAAGCCCCGAATATGGGCGAACGCGGCGAGCATTTCCCAACCTCCCGACATGGGTGGCCGATGCAGGAATCCAGGATCGAGAGCGGGCGAACGACTAGAGACACATTACCTGCAGGCTGTAAAAACTATGGAGTTCCGGCATGTCGCAAGCAATACGGCGAGCACCTTAATGGCTGGCGGTGATCACTCTATTCGCACAATAGGGACTAAGGACATCGACGCCTAGCGGGGGTACGCAGTTTGGAGGTGTCTATCTTCGAGAATTCGAAACCATCAATCCACAAACGCAGACTCTTCTCCAGGTCTGCGCTTGGAATGATCGGGATACATGATTGAACAGGCATAACAGCCTCCTCTAGCCAAACTAAACGCCGCTCCATTTATAAGGAAATCATGTTATTAAGCGAATCATGCGAAACCCACGCTGTGCCTTCCTGAAACGCTTAATCGACGAAGTCACTCAACGCCGATAGCAGTTTAAATACCATGGCGTCTTTAGATACCGCGAAAGCACTACAACCTGGATTGGATTGCCGTATTGAGCAACCACCATCAAGAAGCACATCATCTCCCTTTTCGCGCCGGATAGATCGAGAATTATTTCTCGCGGCGGAAGAAAAGAGGTAGAGATGTGCGAAATACCAAGAATTTTGCGCTGCCGGCAGTCATCGCTCTTGCTGTCCTCAGCGCCCAAGCGATGGGTCAAATTTCCAAAAGTTCGGACCTCGATCTCAAGACTGACGATCTCAAGACTGACGATCTCCAGGCCGGCAATCTCCAGGCCAGCTTCGCCGGGAGCGCTCTGACATGTACTCAGCCGCCGGCCATCATCCGTGTTCCTTCGCCACTTGTGCAACGGGCAAAACTCAAGGTCCGGCTCGTGACTCTGCTGCGCGAAAGTCTGTACGACGATGCCAGCGGAATCGTGAATATCGCGCGGGAAAAAGAGATAAAGAAACTTGCAAATAAGCTGAGGAACGGACAGGAGTAAAACCGAATGACAGACTAGGCCTTTTCCCGAAAATTTCTGCACCTCAGCGGCAAACCTGGCTGCGTCGCTGGCATCGAAATCCTGTCCCGGGATTCGTCCGGTTGTGCCGCATTGCTTCGGGCAAGGTAAAGACTTAATGAAGCTGGTTGCTGACGAATTCGCCGGCGTCGTTTATCGCCTAAAGGGCCCAAACCCAAGCATCCTCGCATCACCGCCCCCAGTCCACGGATCGCCCGGAGATAGCCTTTGCGGGGCTCTCCACACATTCACTGAAGGAATAGACTAAATGCGACTTGCGTAGGAACCGAATGTGCACTCCACGCTTCGGAGGCCCACTCTAGCGTGCCTGAGGAGTCGAACGTAGATGGCTAATTCATCAGAGCCAATTGTCTGGCCCGGCCGTCCTTATCCCTTGGGCGCAACCTGGGACGGTGAGGGCGTTAACTTCGCGCTTTACTCGGAACACGCCGAAAAGGTGGACCTCTGCCTATTCGACGTTCTGGGAAAGAGAGAGACTCTTCGCGTTCCGCTCCCCGAGCAGACCGACATGGTCTGGCACGGTTATCTCCCGGAAGTGCGTCCCGGGCAATTGTATGGATACCGGGCACACGGGCCCTACGCTCCCGAGAAGGGCCATAGATTTAACCCTCATAAACTCCTTCTCGATCCCTATGGCAAGCAAATTCAGGGGTCCATTCACTGGAGCGACTCTCACTTCGGATACAAGGTTGGACACAAGAACGAGGACCTGTCTTTTGACCGGCGCGACGATGCGGCGGGAATGCCCAAAAATCGCGTAATCGACTCTGCCTTCACCTGGGGAGCGGACGCTCCCCCTCGAATCCCGTGGCACAAAACGCTGATTTACGAACTCCATGTAAAAGGCTTCACCATGTGCCACCCCGATGTTCCTGCCAACTTGCGCGGGACGTATGCAGGACTGGCGACAGCTCCCGTCATTGAATATCTCACTCGACTAGGCGTGACCTCCGTTGAACTGATGCCGGTACACAGTTTTGTGGATGATCGTCGCCTGGTGGAACGAGGCCTTAGAAATTATTGGGGGTACAACTCGATCGGTTTTCTCGCGCTGGAGCCTCGATATCTTTCGACGGTTTCCGTCCGTGAGTTCAAAACGATGGTTAAGACCCTTCATTCAGCCGGGCTCGAAGTGATTCTGGACGTCGTCTACAACCACACTGCGGAAGGCAATCATTTAGGTCCAACGCTCTCGCTGAGAGGTATCGACAATAGCGCCTATTACCGGCTCGAGCCTGAGAATCCGCGTTATTACAAGGATTACACCGGCACCGGGAACACTCTGAACATGCAGCATCCGCGGGTTCTGCAATTGATTATGGACAGCCTGCGATATTGGGTGCTGGATATGCATGTGGACGGATTCCGCTTCGACCTGGCCGCAACTTTGGCGCGCGAACTTCATGAGGTCAATCGCCTGGGGGCGTTTCTCGACATCATCCATCAGGACCCGGTCCTTTCCCAGGTGAAACTTATCGCCGAACCCTGGGACTTGGGTGAAGGCGGATATCAGGTGGGAAATTTTCCCGTAGGCTGGGCGGAATGGAATGACCGCTATCGTGACACCGTCCGCTCTTACTGGAAGGGTGATACAGGACAGGTTGGCGATCTGGCTTATCGCGTTACCGGTTCCAGCGATCTTTACGCGCACAGCGGCCGCCGTCCCTATGCCAGCGTGAACTTTATTACCGCGCATGACGGGTTCACATTGCAGGATCTGGTCAGCTACAACGAGAAACACAACGAAGCGAATGGCGAAAACAATCAAGACGGAAACAACAATAATCACAGCTGGAACTGCGGGATCGAAGGCCCGACTGACGATCCTGAGATCAAGGCACTGCGCGCCAAACAGAAGCGCAATCTGCTGGCCACGCTCCTGCTCTCCCAGGGCGTACCCATGATCTATGCGGGAGACGAGATTGGTCACACGCAAAACGGAAACAACAATGCCTACTGCCAGGACAATGAGGTCAGTTGGGTGAAGTGGGATCTACAGCCCGGAGATCGTGACTTCCTCGCCTTCGTTCAGCGCATGATTAACCTCCGCAAGCGCCATCCCATATTTCGCAGGCGACGTTTTTTCCAGGGCCGGCCGATCAAGGGTGCCAACGTCAAAGATGTTCTCTGGCTCAATCCGGCGGGCAATGAGATTAGCGAAGATGAGTGGCGAAGTTCTTCAACCTCCTGCCTGGGAATGTTTCTTTCCGGCCAGGGTCTCGACGAATTCGACGAACGTGGCCGGAAACTTGGCGACGTCGATTTCCTGGTGCTTCTGAACTCCTACCACGAAGACATTAGTTTCACCTTGCCGACCTTCCGGCCCGGCTCGCGCTGGGTCGCCTGGATGGATACTTCCCACGAGAGTGGTTTGCGTCCAGCCGACACTCATGATTCCGGCGCAGTATACCCGCTGCAAGCCCGCTCTCTGGTGGTTCTGATGGAGCGCCATACGAACGGAAAGAAGGAAGAGCCCAATGAAGCGGCGTCATAGCATGCCCTTCGGCGCTGAGTGTTGGGGCGATGGAGCAGTTCGCTTCCGCTTGTGGGCGCCCGCTGCTAGTCAGGTCGATCTTCTCCTTGTAGCCGATGGTCCACGGCATCTTCCTATGGAGCGCAGAAACGAAGGTTGGTATGAGCTCGTCACCGATGCCGCCATGGCTGGCGCACTGTATCAATTCCGGATTAATGACACTCAAGTTGTTCCCGATCCTGCTTCCCGCTTTCAACCTCGGGACGTGCACGGCCCCAGCGAGGTCATCGACCCCGACTCATTCGATTGGCAGGACGACGCATGGCGAGGCCGCCGCTGGGAAGAGGCCGTGATCTATGAACTGCACATCGGTGCCTTCACGCGTTCGGGAACTTTTTCCGGGGTAGAGGAGCGACTCGACTATTTGCACGATCTCGGAGTTACCGCGCTGGAACTTATGCCAGTGGCCGATTTTCCGGGCCGCCGTAATTGGGGATACGACGGCGTCCTTCCCTTCGCGCCCGATGGCACCTACGGCCGCCCTGAAGAACTCAAGCACTTAGTGCAAGCCGCTCACGCCCGCGGAATGATGGTTCTACTGGACGTCGTCTACAACCACTTTGGTCCGGAGGGAAACTACCTGGGCATTTACGCGCCGCACTTCTTTACCGACCGGCACAAGACTCCCTGGGGCAATGCCATTAACTTCGATGGCCCTGAGAGCCGGACGGTGCGGGATTTCTTCATCCACAACGCCCTGTATTGGTTAACCGAGTACCATCTCGATGGGCTGCGTCTGGACGCAGTTCACGCCATCGTCGACGATTCCACTCCCGACATTCTCACGGAATTGTCGGCCACGGTCTGGAATACCGTAGGGACAGATCGCCATGTTCACTTAATCCTCGAGAATGAGCATAACAAGTCAAGCCGTCTTAGACGCACGCGCCAATGCAAACCTCAGGAGTATACGGCTCAGTGGAACGACGATATTCATCACACGCTGCATGTTCTCACCACCGGAGAACGCGATGGTTATTATTCCGATTATTCCAATCGGCCGCTCGACCAACTGGGGCGCTGCCTGGTTAGCGGATTCGCATACCAGGGCGGTCCCTCCCTCTACAGAAATGGTGAGAAGCGTGGCGAACTAACCGATGGACTGCCGCTCACAGCGTTTGTCTCCTTCCTGCAGAATCACGACCAGATCGGCAATCGCGCCTTCGGGGAGCGTATTCTCACGATTGCCGATCCGCGAGCCGTTCGGGCGGCAGTAGCGATTTTCCTGCTGGCCCCCTCTCCTCCTCTGCTCTTCATGGGTGAGGAGTTCGGAGCGCAGACTCCATTCCTGTTTTTCTGTGACTTCGAAAAAGACCTGGCGGCAGCGGTTACTGCGGGACGGAGAAATGAATTCGCCCGGTTTATCAGGTTCAGCGATCCGGAGGCGCGCCGGGGCATCCCAGACCCCAACGCCGCTGCTACATTCGAGGCTTCGCGGCTTGATTGGGATGCTATGGATCAAGCCCGCCATCAAGAGTGGCTCCGCTTGTATCGACGGTTGCTGAGGCTCCGGTCCGAGCACATTGTTCCGCGGCTTTCCGCCGCATGCCAAATCCACGCAGCGTATGAAATCCTTGAGAACCGCGGCCTCACCGCCCGATGGGAGTTTCCCGACGGCGCTAAACTCACGCTGCTGTCAAATCTCGTTTCCGAATCGGTCTCGGGGCTGCTTGCGCCGGATTCAGCGATAATTTATGCAAGCCCCGAAGTGCGTCAGATTTCACTCCAACGAGGAACGCTACCGGGCTGGTCGGTAGTGTGGTTTCTAGAATCATGAAGCCCTGTCAAAACATTCCGAGCGCGACCTATCGCCTGCAACTCAATCGCGGCTTCACCTTCGCCCAGGCGACGGCGATCGTTCCCTACCTCTCCGCTATCGGCATCAGTCAC
>Ga0307479_10006704_pt1 | contig 10591 bp, 7 predicted proteins | sample atmos_gasesECM4C_FD_203743 | JGI IMG/M metagenome (GOLD analysis project Ga0307479, IMG submission 203743) | Hardwood forest soil microbial communities from Morgan-Monroe State Forest, Indiana, United States - atmos_gasesECM4C_515 | ecosystem: Environmental > Terrestrial > Soil > Temperate...
ACAGCAATGAACAGCCAGCGCATCTACGTGCTGGGTGAAGTGGTCCACAGCGGGCCGATGGCGCTGCTTCCTCACATGACTGTGTTGCAGGCCTTATCCACTGCGGGATTTACGCAATTTGCTAATCTCAAAGCGATTTATCTGCTGCGCGTGGAGAACGGGCAGCAGACGAAACTGCCGTTTAACTATAAGGACGCCATTAAGGGACGGGGCACACAGCAGAACATCGTGCTCAAACCGGGAGACACCATCGTCGTTCCGTAATTTGGTAACGAAATTGGAAGAGGTAAACGGATGAAAAAAGGCCAGATCATTTTGACCCTAGCGGTGAGTCTGTGTGCCGCCAGCGCGGCTTGGGCGCAGGGCGAAGAACCGCCCGCGCCTTCCCCAGTGCCTGCCTTCGGGCAGGATAATCCGGCGCCTGCGGTTGGCGAAAACCCGCCAATTTCCGCCATCGACCAGCCCGGACTGGAACCGCACGCGGCGCCCGAGAGCTTCCTGTTGCCCGGCCTGCACTTCAGTGAATCAGCGGATTCCAACGTCGGCGGAAGCCTCGGTGGGTACTCCGTGAGTCCGGTTACGCGGGCCCTTGGAAGCTTGACGTTGCAGAAGCTCTGGAGAAACTATGCCATCGCGATGGACTATATCGGAGGTGTGGTCTATTACGATCAGAAAGGGATTGGACTGGAGCAATTGCATCAATTCGATATTGACAACAGGATCAACTGGAAGCGCGGGCAGTTGGCGATCCGTGACTCCTTCAGCTACCTGCCGGAGGGCAATTTTGGCTTCGCGGCATACGGCGGAAGTGGGGCCTACAACTCCAGCCTTGGCAGCAGCCTGGGGTCGAGCATGTTGGGGGCTTCCGCGTTCGGCGGCCAGACCAGCGCGTTCTATGGAGGAGGCGGTGTTTCTGTGGGCGAGGTCCCGCGTCTTACAAATCAGGCCTTGGCTGACGTTGTCGAAAGCCTGAGTCCGAAATCGTCGGTAACTCTCTCCGCAGGATACGGAATAGTGCATTTCTACGGCAATCTGACGTCGCTGACGGGCGCTCCGGCGAACGTTTCTTTCATTGGCAGTAGCGAAGAAACCGTACAGTTTGGGTACGACCGCACTCTGAATGCGAAGGATCAGGTCGCTGTGAGCTATGGCTATCAGGGATTTAGTTTTTCTACCGAGGGCACAGCAACCCACTCCCATGTTTTGCAGGCCCTGTACGCGCACCGCGTTTCCGGCAGAATGGATTTCACGATCGGAGCGGGCCCCCAATTTACCCATATTAGTGAGAACGCTGCAATTTGCACTTTTTTGGGGATCCCTCTGAATGTTCCGACCAACAACTGTACAGCGTTTGGAGGCACCTTCGTGCTTGTGCCTCAGGCCGCCAATCACATCGGTGCTGCCGGTCGCGTTTCCCTTCGATACCGATTTACCAAGGCCTCGGTCTCGCTAAGCTATAGCCGCTTCAACACCAGCGGTTCCGGATTTTTTGCAGGCTCACGCAGCGATATTCTGCTATTCGACGGCCAACGGCCTTTGAGCAGAGTCTGGGATCTCTTTGGCGACGTAGGATATTCCCGAAACAGTCGGTTACAGGCGGGGGGGACCAGTGTAGCCGCGAACAATTTCAGCTATGTCTATGCTGGAGTAGGATTACACCGGCAGTTTGGGCGAAGTCTCCGGGGATTCGTGAGCTATCAATTCAACGACCTGTCTTTCGATTCGGCGTGTCCCTTGCCGGCGGGTTCTTTGGGTTCCCCGACTCTAGGGTGCAGCAGTCGGTCGCAGCGGCATGTGGGTTCGATCGGACTGGACTGGAATCCACGGCCGATCCGGCTTGACTAATTTGGGTAGCTGGCCATTAAGGCCAGCGGAATGGGCGCTGACATATGGAAAACCGTGAACTGACCATGGACGATTATCTGGCGATATTTCGTCGCCGGATCAAGCTGATTCTCATTCCGCTGCTGCTGGCGCCCCTCGCCGGCTTTCTGGTGTCATATGCCTTCTCCGCCAAGTACACATCGCAGTCCTTGGTGCTGGTGGAAGCACCGAAAATTCCCGACGCGGTGGTGCAGCAGGTCTTCACTCAGGATCTGACCCAGCACATTGCCACGATTGAGCAGCAGGTGCTGAGTCCGAGTCGGTTGCGGCCCATGGTACAGAGGTGGGGGCTGGCCAAAGGAGGACAGAGTGTCGACGATGCGATGGACAATGTCCGCCTCAATATGACGATCCAGCCGGTCATTACGGATCTCTCTCAGTTCGGCGCGGGGGGTAAGAAGAAGCCTGGCCAAAGCAGTCCTGTCCCCGGATTCAATGTCAATTACACGGCGTCGACCGCCCGCGAAGCACAGCAGATTTGTACCGATCTGACTTCGATGCTTCTCGAAGAGGATCTCAAATCGAGACAGGATGCGACCCAGGGCACAACTTTTTTTCTTACCAAGCAGGTCGAGGATGCCAAGCAGAATCTCGACGATCTGGATAAAAAGCTGGCCGCCTTCAAGAACCAGCATATGGGCCAGCTTCCCGGAGACGAAGACAGCAACATGAAGATTCTCATGGGATTGAATTCGCAACTCGATGCGAATACCCAAAACCTGAACCGGGCGACGCAAGATAAAGCTTATACCGAATCGATGCTGGCGCAGCAACTGGTAGCATGGAAATCGTCACAGTCCGCAAGCAACCCCCAAACCTTGCAGACGCAACTCTCACAGCTGCAGGCCCAACTCATCGATTTGCAGGGACGCTACACCGAGGATCACCCGGACGTGATCAAAACTAAGAGCGACATCGCGGAGGTGAAGAGGCAACTGGCCGCGATCAACGATACATCCTCGAATCCATCCGATTCTAAAAACGAGAAAGGCTCCGCCTCCGAGCCAGCGGAGATCCGGCAACTGCGGCTGCAGATCCACCAGTATGGGGACATGATTGCGCAGACGACGCGCGATCAAAAGAAACTCCAGCAGGAAATTGCCGTGTACCAGGGCCGGATTTCATCGAGCCCTACCGTTGAAGGCGAGTACAAGGAACTGGCTCGCGACTACGACAATGCGCAGAAGGTTTACCAGGACGACCTAGCCAAGCAAAGTACGTCGAAGATGGCGACCCAGGCTCAGCAGCAGCAAGAAGGGGAGCAGATGGCGCTGCTCAATCCGGCCAGCCTCCCGGATTCGCCCAGCTTCCCGAACCGACTGTTCTTTGCCGGTGGCGGATTGGGCGCCGGTTTGGTGCTGGGGCTCGGCTTGACGCTCTGGCTTGAGATGCGCGACAAGAGCATACGCACCGAGGAGGATGCCGAAGCCGCGCTGGGTCTTCCGCTTCTGGTGTCCATTCCGTGGGTAGTGGAAACCGAGGCCGCCAGTGGCAACGGTAAGACCCGTTTCTGGCAGCGGAAAAAAGAGACCGAGGACGGAAGGGAAGCAACTCGGATAAAGGCGAACCTCTAGGCAAAGACCATGTACAAAGAGTTTTATGGCCTTCGGGCGAATCCGTTCAATGTAAACCCCGATCCGCGTTATTTATTCCTGACGCGGCATACCGAGGAGGCGCTGGCGTGTCTGACGTACGGCATCCAGAGCCGCAAGGGTTTTGTCCTGCTTACCGGGGAAGTGGGAACGGGCAAGACCACGCTCATCAACAAACTATTGGAGTGGTTGCGCCTTCAGCAGGTGGCAACAGCCTTCATCTTCAACTCGCGCTTGAACACGCCGCAGTTTCTGGATTACATGATGGCCGACTTCGGCATTCCGTGCGATTCGAAGGCCAAGAGCCAGATTCTGCTGCGGCTTTATAACTGGCTGTTGGATCGTTACAGAGCGGGCGAAACGGCGGTCCTCATCGTGGATGAGGCGCAGAATTTGAGCGATGAAGTGCTGGAAGAGATCAGGATGCTCACCAATCTCGAGACCTTCACCGAAAAGCTGCTCCAGATCGTACTGGTAGGCCAGCCCGAACTGGAGCAGAAGCTGAAGCAACCGCAGTTGCGGCAGCTACGGCAAAGACTGACATTGCGCGCCAAAACGTATCCCCTCACGCTCGAAGAGACCAAGTCTTACGTCCAACAGCGGCTCCGGATTGCAGGTTCCAATGGCCAGGAGATTTTCGATCCTGAGTCCGTGGTCGCAATTCACCGTTATGCCAACGGCATTCCCCGCGTGATTAACTTGCTGTCCGAGCACTGCCTGGTCAGCGCCTTCGTCGATCAGCAGAAGGTAATAGCACCAGCAGTAGTCGACGGCGTGGCCCGGGATTTTGATTTGGGTGACGGGACCGCGGCAGGAATCATGACCCCGCCACCACCAGTGGTCAGTCCGGAGAAGTTCGATGTAGTGGAAGCTTTACGGTCGCTAGCCACCATAGCCGACCGCCTGCGCGAAGATGAGAAGCACCTCCCCAAGGAAGGGAAACTATGAGCAGAATTCACGAGGCATTGAAAAAAGCTGAACAGGAGCGGGCGGCATCGCAGGGAGGTTCGGCGTCGTCCGGTTTCGCGATGCCGGAGGCATCGGAAGTTTCCGTAAGGGCGTCGCACGAAGAATCGCCGGCAACCGTGTCCGTGGGAATGCCCTCTGGTGGTGTTCCATTTACATCCGGCATGCCGGCGTTTGGCAGTCCCTTCAGCCTTGACGCTCTGCTGGCGCGCTGCCCTCAACTGCCGTGGGCGCCAGACGAGAAGACGATGCTGTTTTTCAACGGCGACGAGAATGCACGTGGGACCGAGGAGTTCCGCACCCTGCGCTCGCGCCTGTATCACATGCGCGAGAAGATGACGCTCAAGAAGTTGCTGGTAACCAGCGCTCTGCCCAAGGAAGGCAAATCATTCGCCTCCGCCAATCTGGCGCAGGTCCTAGTGCGGCAGCACGGACGCCGTGTATTGCTGATCGATGCCGATTTGCGCGGTCCTCGCCTTCACTTGATGCTGGGAACGGCTGCATCCCCTGGACTTTCCGACTATCTCCAGGGCAAGAGCGACGAATTTTCGATTATGCAGCGCGGGCCGATGGAAAACCTGTTTCTGATTCCCAGCGGTGACCAAATCCCCAATCCCGCCGAACTGGTGGCCAACGGCCGCTTGAAGTTCCTGTTGCAGCGGGTGGAAGCTCTGTTTGACTGGATCATCATCGATTCGCCGCCGGCCGTACCGGTGTCCGATGCCAGCGTGCTGGCCAAGACTTGTGACGGAGTATTGCTGATCGTGCGTTCCAATGCCACTCCCATCGATATGGCGCGGCGGGCGCGGGAAGAGTTTCCCGACCAGGCCCTGGTAGGAATTGTGCTGAACGGCACAGACGGTGACTCCATTCCTTATTCACGTTATTACTACGAGGAATATGGAAAGAACGTGACCGATTCCAAGGCCCCGGGGAAATAGGGAAACCGTGATCCGGCTGTTCAAAGTCTACTACCCGCTGCGCACGCTCATTCTTCTCGTAGGCGAAGCCATGATCGTTTGGTCTTCGTTTGTCGTGGGAACGATGTTGCAGAACCGCGAGGACAGCTGGCTTCTGCTCAATGTCGAAGGCGGATACCTGAAAATTCTCGCGGTTACCGGACTCGTGCTGCTTTTTTCCCACGGATTCGATCTCTACGATTCGTCCAGTCTGGGGGCGAAATGGGACCAGATATTCCGCGTCTTGCTGGTGCTGGGTTTTCTGTCGCTGGCGCTGTCGGCTGTGGGTTTCATCTACCCGAGCATTCTGCCGGGAAATGGGTCGGCGCTGGCAGGACTCGTCATTCTGACCTTCACTTTGCTCGGCTGGCGTGGGGCTTACTTCTGGATGGTGAAACAACCCTTTCTCCGTGAGAGAGTTTATGTTCTAGGTACGGGAGAGCGCGCGCTACGCTTATTGACCGGTCTGCGGGAACGCCCAACCCTGGGCATTGAAGTGGTGGGCTGGACGGGGGATGTTGAAGGTGAGTTGACGCGGGACGCTGTAGCATCGCACCTGATGGCTTTGGCGAAAAAGGAAAAAGGTGTGCATCGGGTGATCGTCGCCATGCCGAACCGCCGCGGCACTCTTCCGGTGGAAGAACTACTCGACCTGCGCCTCGGCGGCGTCAAAGTAGAAGAAGCGACCTCGTGGCTGGAAAAGATTACGGGAAGAATCGAAGTAGAGCAGTTGTATCCCAGTTGGCTGATTTTTGCCGACGGGTTTCGCTTCAGCAGCGTCTTCCGATTGATCCGGCGGGCGGTGAATTTTACGGTTGCGCTCCTTGGACTGATTCTCTCTTTGCCCCTGCTCCCCTTCATTGTGCTGGCGGTCAGACTGGATTCTCGCGGCCCTGTGCTGTACCGGCAGCAGCGTGTGGGGCGGCGCGGAGCAATTTTTTACTGCTACAAATTCCGGACCATGCGGGTGGACGCGGAGGCTGATACGGGTGCCACCTGGGCCGCGGATGACGATCCTCGCATTACCCGAGTTGGCAGGTTCCTGCGTTCCTCGCGGCTCGACGAAATTCCGCAGTTGTGGTGCGTCCTGAGGGGTGACATGCATTTTGTGGGGCCGCGCCCGGAGCGACCAGAATTTGTCGAGTGGTTAAGCAAAGAAATTCCCTACTACGGCGTGCGACACGTGGTGCGGCCGGGCATCACTGGTTGGGCTCAGGTGCAGTACAAATATGGCAACACTCTGGCGGACGCGCGTGAAAAGCTCCAGTACGACCTGTTCTATATCAAGAACGCTTCGCTGGGTCTGGATTTGCTGATCATATTTCAGACCATCAAGATCGTGCTGCTGGGACGGGGAGCGCGATGAGGTGGGTATTTTGGGGCTCGGCTTTGGTGATTGCCTATACCTATGTAGGCTACATTGGCTGGTTATGGCTGCGAGCCCGCCTTTGGCCTTGGCCGGTAGTCCGTTCGCGACAGGAACCTTATGTTTCCATCGTGATGGTAGTGCGCAATGAAGAGCGCTGGCTCGAGACCAAGCTTCGGAACCTGCTTGAACTAGATTATCCGCCGCTCTATCAAATTGTCGTGGTCTCGGATGGATCGACTGACCGCACCGAAGCCATTCTGCGCCCGCATGCGGACGATCCGAGGGTGCACGTGCTGATGAATCAATTGTCTCGGGGCAAGGCCAGCGCATTGAATGACGCAATCGCTGTGGCTGCCGGGGACGTGATTGTTTTCACCGATGTTCGCCAAAAGATTGAGTCCGGGGCGATACGCCTGTTGATGGAGAACTTCGCGGACCCACAAGTAGGTTGCGTCAGCGGAGCGCTGATGCTGGGCGATCTGGAATCAGGTGAAGCAGGAAAGGGAATGGGGCTGTATTGGAGGATCGAAAAAAAGATTCGGGAACTGGAGTCGGACTCGGGTTCGGTCGTCGGTGCGACCGGTGCACTCTATGCCGTACGTCGAGAACTCCTGGTCCCAATACCCGAAGGAACTATTTTGGATGACGTCTATACTCCGATGCAGGTCGTGCGGCAGAAAAAGCGTGTGGTTTTCGATCCCCGGGCGCGCGCCTGGGATCATCCGGACCTGGGCGCAGAGCGCGAGTTTGCGCGGAAAGTTAGGACGCTCAGCGGCAACTACCAACTGGTGCAGATGGCGCCGTGGCTGCTGAGCGGCGAGAATCCGGTTCGCTTCGAATTTGTGAGCCATAAGTTGCTCAGACTGGCTGTGCCGTTTGTGTTGGTAGCAATCCTGATTGCGTCGCTGGTTCTTTCCGGTCCGGTTTACCGGAGCGCGCTCGCGTTACAGGCAGCGTTCTACGGCTTGAGTTTGTTGGCTGGGTTGCGGCTGAGTCGTGGACCCCTGGCGCGCATGGCGGATGCGGCACTCACGTTTGTGGTTTTGAACAGCGCCGCCGTCGTAGCTTTTTTTAACTTTGTCACCGGACGTAAAGCCGTATGGATTCGCTAAATACGCGATTGGGGCCTTCGTCGGCCGGTAGCCGCTCGAGGCTGGGCCAAACGAATTCTAAGATTTAACGGGAGAATTTTTGCTGGAAGAAGATCAAGAGATTCCTCCTCGCTCACTTGAACTGAGACAGGCCAGCGCTCCCCTGGGCGGAGCTTTCTTTTGGCTTAGTGCGTTTTACATTGTCTACTGCACCAGGCCAGAAGACTGGATCCCGGGCCTCTCCTATCTTCCCCTTGCCAAGATTACAGGTGTATTTGCCCTTCTAGCTTTGCTCACCAGTATCGGCAGGACGCAGCGAAAATTCCGCGACCTTCCCCGCGAGTCATTTTACCTGCTAGCTATGGTTGGAGTGCTCTTTCTATCGGCATTGCTGTCGCCGGTGTGGAAAGCCGGCGCCTTGAATAACACTCTGGATTTTGCGAAAGTCTGGGTCGTCTGGGTTCTGACGTTCATGCTGGTCACAGACTTCGCAAGACTTCGACGCGTCATCTACATTCAGACAGCTTCAGTGGCTGTAATCAGCGTGGTATCGATTGTCCTCGGAAGAAATCAGGCGAGATTGGAAGGCGTGCTTGGAGGTATCTATTCCAATCCGAACGATCTGGCACTCGCGATCGTGCTTACGCTGCCATTCGCACTGGCATTTCTTTTGAGCACGAAACGGATGTTGGCCAGGTCCTGCTGGACCGGAGCGCTCTTGATCATGGGACTTGCCCTGTTTAGGACAGCCTCCCGCGCTGGGTTCGTGGATCTTGTTATTTCGGGAATGGTCTGCGTATGGTATTTCGGGGTCAAAGGGCGACGTCTCTTTCTGATTGTGGCCAGTGGGTTGGCCGTAATCATATTACTTGTCGTTGCAGGGGGCCCGTTGTTGGACCGTATGGCCGCCACGGGCGGTAATGTGAACACTCAAGAGGAAGCGAGAGCCTATGGATCCTATGAGGAACGCAAGTACCTGATTGGGAAAGCGATGGAAGGTATTGGGCGCTATCCGATCCTAGGTGTGGGTGTGCGTAATTTCCAGACCTACTCGGGTGTTTGGAGAGATGTGCACGTGACCTATTTGCAAATCGCCGTGGAAGGAGGTATTCCTTCATTAATTCTTTATCTGCTGTTTCTTGCCAGAGCCTTCAGCAACCTTAAGAAGCTGCGACGCAGAAGAGACCTCGATGCCCCCACGTCCTTGTTTGTGGGTGCACTGCATAGCTCGATGATTGGGTTTGTTGTTGGTGCTTCATTCGGCCCGGTGGCGTACCAGTTTTTTCCTTATTTTGCCGTCGCATACACGTCGGTTCTGCTGGCGATGGTTCAGGAAGGTACACCGATCTCTGGATCGTCCTCATCTGGAAGACACTGGCTCTCCCGGTATGAGCGAACGACTGTTAGCAAAAGAAACTCTCACGACACGGTTCATGTTAGCGGAGGCAGCGGGTGACCCGGCCGGTTGAAATCGCCAGATTGGATTCTGAGCGAGTTGGCTCTGAGATATTGGGAAATCCACATTTAACCGACGCGACCGATGCCAGAATGCCTGTTCTGCCAGCAGTCTTTCTGATGACTGACAGCTTTCAGACTGGGGGCAGCGAGCGCCAGTTCGTCGAGTTAACGCGTGCTCTGAGTTCCGTAGCGTACCGGGTTAATTTGGGCTGTCTGCAGGAGAATGGTCCGTTACGCAAAGAGCTTGGAGCTGTGGAACGCTTCAATCTTGGGGGGAGTCTCTATCGCCTGCAGTCCATGCGGACACGGTATCGTTTAGCTGCCTACCTGCGGCGTCACAAAATTGACATCGCTCATGCCTTCGACTACTACACCAACCTTACATTGATTCCTGCCGCGAAACTGGCTCGAACCCCAGTTTTAATTGCCAGCCAACGCCAGTTGGGTGACCTGCTTACTCCAGCGCAACGCCGCGTTCAGCTGGCCATGTTTCGCTGGTCTGACTGCGTTGTCTGTAACTCGCAGGCGGCAGCTGACCCCCTGATTCAACAGGGATTGCGCCCGGACAAACTGCGTGTGATCGGCAACGGCTTGCCGCCTGCGGTGTTCGCTGAGGCCGTACCGATTGCTCCGCGGCGTACTGGTTTTTTTCGCGTCGGGATGATCGCGCGAATGAATGCTCGCTCCAAGAACCATCGGATTCTGTTGAATGTCGCGGCCCGCCTCAAGAATCGGCGCGTCAGCTTTGAAATCGTTTTGGTGGGCGACGGTCCGCTGCGACCTGAACTGGAGCGTCAGGCGGAAGAGTTGGGAATCAGCCATCTTGTGCAATTTCTCGGAGATCGAAGAGATATTCCCGAGATTTTAGCCTCCCTTGATGTGACCGTATTGCCCTCCGCCTCGGAAAGCCTATCCAACGCCATCCTTGAATCGATGGCCGCTGGCGTACCGGTTATTGCGAGCGATGTTGGCGGCAATGTCGAACTCATCACCCGAGACAGAGGAATCCTCTTTCCGCCTGATGACGAGGAGTCACTCGCAGAAGCTTTGGTCCGCGTCGCCGCTGACATGCCGCTGCGGGAAGAGCTAGGTCGAAACGCAAAAAGATTCGCCCAGGAAAATTTCACGATTGAGCAAATGCGGAAGATGTACGACGAACTGTACACCGAACTGCTGGATAGAAAAGGCTGGCATGCAAAGTCAGTCCTGGTTCGCACTCCGCGAGCTGCTCTTCATCGTTCATTGCGAGTCGCCATTGTGGCCGCTTCGTTG
>Ga0307479_10006705_pt1 | contig 10591 bp, 6 predicted proteins | sample atmos_gasesECM4C_FD_203743 | JGI IMG/M metagenome (GOLD analysis project Ga0307479, IMG submission 203743) | Hardwood forest soil microbial communities from Morgan-Monroe State Forest, Indiana, United States - atmos_gasesECM4C_515 | ecosystem: Environmental > Terrestrial > Soil > Temperate...
TGGACTTTGAAACGCGGCGACCCTGAGCGTCGTAGGCGTAAGTGACACCCGCGGAAGCTGAGAGCTGGCTTTCGGCGTCCCAAGTGTAGGAGTTGACGCCATCGGAACTGGTGTTGCCAGAGGCGTCGTAGCCGAAGCCGCTGAGGTGGTTGTTACCATCGGCTGTCATGGCGGGAGGAAGGTATTCCGAGCAACCCGTGTAGGCCGACGCGCCAGGCTGGGACTGAAGATTGCCCCATGCGTCATAAGAGGAGGAGTAGTCGTAACCCCAGCAATAAGGTCCAGTGGTCGCAGATGTGCCAGCGGTCTTAATGCGGTTTAGCTGATCGTAAGTGAAGTTTTCTGTTCGGCTGGAATTCAGATTGTTAATGATGGAATAGACGTGCCCGGCATTTTTGCTCGTCGATGGGTCTACGAAACTGTAGGAGATATCGATGGCGTTGCCGCCCGAGGAAGAAGCTTTGAATTCATTGGGCTGAAGGCGATTGTTGTAGGAGTGCGTGAGGTTGAGGCCGGTGAACCCCGAAGATTGGCCGATGGAGATGGCGTAGAACGTTCCCTGGGGCGTATAGCAAACGGCTCCCGCGAGACAGCCGGTTGGCACTGCCTGAAAGTCAGTGGCGTAGGTGATGCCGTTGGAGCCATCGGCGGCAGTTTTGGGGCGGCTGGCAGCGTCGTACGTATAGTTGACCACGCGCCCGCTGGGATACGTAATTGACGTTACGTTGCCAGCCAAATCGTAGGTGTAATTCACGGGGCGGTAACCCATCGCTGGAGTGTACTGTTCGTTTAGCAGTGGTCGGCCCAGTTGGTCGTAGCTGAAGATCTCGGCGCCGCCGGTGGCGCAACAAGAAGTGCCAGTCCATTGCTCCGTAAGTCGCCCAACGGTGTTCGTCAGTGTGGCGCCCCAGGCACTAGTCTGCTCATAGGCGAAATACGCTGTGAGCGTGCCGTCACTGTAAGTTTTCTGGGTGATGCGGTTGAGCGCGTCATACTGAGCGCAGGTGCGGATGCCGCGGGCATCCGTTTTTGAAACGATCAACCCAAGGAAAGTGCTGGGGCTGCAGTTTGAATCCGAATCGTATTTATAAGTGATGGTGCCGACTTCGGGGTTGTTAGAAGTCAGAAGGCGAGAGAGCGAATCGTAGCTGAAGTTGCGGGCACGCCATCCCGATGGAATGGAAGCGCATGTTGTGAACGAGCCGGAGTTCGTTCCTTTTTGGCCCGCGCACAGAAGATTGCCTAGAGCGTCGTACCGATAGTCCGTTTCGTAGTTAACCCCTGCTGGGTCTTCGAAAACTTGAGTCATGCGGCCGAGGCCGTCAGTAAAACTCTGACGGGATTTTCCTGTCTGATCTGTGACAGTTGTAGAGTTGCCTGAATAAGTAGTGAAAATAGTGTTTGCGGGCTGCGTGGATGGGCAGCCGCCGCCTGTGGGCAAAGTCCCGTCCGGGGGGACTTCGAGACATTTGCGGTCCAGGGCGTCATAGAAATAGGTCGTTGTGCCTGAACTCGTGGTGGGGTCGCCACCAGTGCGATACGGATTGGAGACGGTGTAAACCCGGCCGAGACCATCGTACGTCGTGTCTTTGTAAACCGTGCCTTGAGGATCAGAGGTGAGCTGAGTTTGCTTGACCAGGCCGAGGCCATTGGTCACGGCGACGGATGTAACGGTCAGCCCGGTTGAATTGATTTTCTTGGAGGTCGTCATGGTTGGAGTGGGTGGCGCGTCATTGTAAGAAATAGTTGTTTGGCCGCCGTCGGGAAAATCGGTTTCCGTCAAGCGATCCAGGCTGTCAACGTATTTGTAAGTGGTCACCAGATTGTTCTGGTCGGTAGAGGAGAGCATCAGGCCAGGAGTGTAATCGTAGCAGTGGCTTACGATGTGATTGACGCCACTGGTCTGTGGGTAGGTGACCTGTGTCAGGTAAGCATTGGCTGCACCGGAGGGCGGGGCGTGTCCAGCGCACGAACTGTAGCTGTCTGCATATGAATTCGTTGTCACGTGGCTGTTCGGATCGGTCATCTGATAGATCTGGCCGGTGTCGTAATAGGTGAAAGTTGTGGTCAGGTTTCCGCTGGCACAAGCGGTTGCTCCGACGAAACATTGTTTGGTTACTGTCGTCACGTTGCCTCGCGCCGAGCCTCCTGGGGCTGCCACGTGCTGAACAACTGAAGTAGATTGAAGGGCGCTCTGATCGTAAGAGGAATCGGTTTCTGCGAGGCGATTTCCCGACCCATCGTAGGTAATGACGCTCGAGGGCAAGTCCACAATGTGAGCGCCGGTAAACGAGGCGTAACTCTTGGTGGTTTTGCGGAGGAGCGAGCCTGCCAGGGTTCCTGAAGGGACTCCATTCGCGCAGCTGGGAAGAGTTGGCGCGCTTGTGCCAAGGTCGTAGGAATCGGTTTCGGTGACTTGCTCGTTGGTGTTGTAGCAGTTGACGACTAAGGAGGATTGGCCGTTGTCGAGCGTGGTTTGCTCGCTGCCGAGGGTGCGAGGATCGCTATTGTTCCAACTCTTGGTGACGGTTCTGAGCAGGCTGCCGGTCGTGTCGTAGTATTGGATGGTCTGCTCGACTGGCATCTGCTCCGTATTGTTATTGCCGACACAACCGTCGTCGTTGGCGTTGGGGTTCAGGTCCGGGACGCAGGGATTATAAATCGGCGAATAGGTATATACACTGTTGAAATTGGTATTTCGCACCAGGTCGTAGGTAGTGACCGTGGTGGTCTTGCTCGTCCAACTGCCGCTGCCGCTTTGCCAAGAGGTGCTATAGGAGAAGTGTTGGTGGAGGACTTCGCTTGTTCCGTCAAAACTAATGTAACGGTCAGTGATAGCAGGGAAGTCGATGCGGCAGGAGTATGTCGCGGAAGTTGCCCCGTTGCTGTCGTACAGCGCTGCGCTGTAGTACTGCGCCTGGGAATTCAGACCCCAAACGTACCGAACGTAACCGCCGGTTGGATAGGTGATCTTGTTCAGCATCCCGTAGGTTGAGTCATAGGCGAACGTGTACTTTTGCCCATTTGGGAGGGAGACCTGTGAGATTACGTTGGCGCTCCCGCTCATTGAGGTGGGGCAAGGGGTGTTGAATAGGCTCGGTAAGTTGACGGCGCTGATGGTGAAATTTGCGGACGCGGTTGTCCAGTAGGCTTGGTATGCAGAGCTGAGTCCGGCAACATTGACGTTGTCGGGGTTACTACCGAACGTTCCTACGCTTATGGCGGTGCGGCCAACGGTATCGGTGACCGTGGCCGAGCTCGAGGTGCCGGAGATGGAAACGGTGTTGCCGTTGCGGTCCGTAATGCTGGTTGCGAAGCCTTGTTGGGCGCCACCGAAGGAGTAGACGGTCCCGTTGCCGTCGGTTACGGTCACGGGTTGGCAACATGGGTAGCCGTCCTGAGTTGTGGCCAAGATGGGGCCCTCTCCGCCTTGGTCGATGCCGGGTGCTCCACACTGCGCGCCTATTGGAGTTGCAATCGGTGCGAGGCCGAGATTGTGGCGATTGCCTGCTGGGTCCTGAAAGACATAATTTGTGCCCTCCGCGCAGGTAAAGTTTTTTGTCGGACCTTGGTAAAGCCAGTTCTGCCGGGAGTGGGTCAGGAGGGGAAATGTGTAGCTCCATCCACCCTGGGCGAAAATGGCATTCGTGATCGTGGCCCAGTGCGGGGTCGGATTATTACCGGTCTGTCCATAATAGAAAGCCCCAGCGGAGTCATAGGCGACGTTGAACGGGATTGTGAGTTCTCTGCCGCTGGGGAGGCGGATTGGAATCCGAACACTTACGGAGCCGTTGGCGGGGTTCACGGTCTCCGCCGGGGATTGTATGTAATCGTGGCCGATGCCGGGAGTAGGGGGCGAGGTGGTATCGCTGGCTGAGGGAAATTGGGCGGAGGCTGTCCGCGAGAAGAAAACGACCGCTGAGAATGGAACGAGAATGAGAGTGAAAGTGCGAGAGAGGGATCGCATGGGGCCTCCGGGTTGCGCGGTCCACGTACCATTCGAGGAGGAGCGTGGAGGCTGTAATTTGCCGTCGGGAGGGTGAGACGACGCGCGGGAATTTACGGCAGAGCTATTTAGGCAACAATCGAGGGGATTCACTATATTCGAGTCAGGTAATTTCCCGAGGAAGGTACTAAGGGAGTACTACCGGCACGCACAGTCAAAAATGCGGAATAAACAGAACAACAATCTGAGCGAAGACTTGGCCCGGACCTACCCTCCGGGCCTTCCTCTTTTTCGCAGGGATGTCGGTTCGGGGGTTGAACACGTCTCAGTCTTCTAAATAAAGAACCTTGTTAGACTTTCAACGGGAGCACCCCACATGAAGAGTATTCTTTTGTTGTTCACGGCGGCTTTTCTCGCATCATCGACGGCTTCCGCCCAGATCAAGCTGGTGCCTCTGACCATCGCAGGGCCCAAGCCTGCGCATGCTACCAAGTACCTCAAACCGCCAGCTAAAAACTGGGATTGGGTAAGCGCAAACGGACATTGGGAACCTCTCGACAAGAACAACAAGAAAGCTGAACTAGCTGGCTTCTCATTCTCCGACGTGTCCTGTTCCAAGCGAACCAACACATGCGAGGAATCGTCAGCTTCCGTCATTCCAAATGTCGGGATTCAAGTGTCCGTCGATCACACCGAGTATGAAATCCTTAGCTGGCGCGACGACGGGCTCACGGCCCGGTATGTCGGAGGATCATGTAAGATAGCCCACACCCTAGAAATCGACTTCAAGACCGGAAGCGTTATTGTCACTGATGCGCCCACCAAGGTTGATCCCGAGATGTCTTTCTGCCCGAAGTCCTCGCTCTCCTACCAACTCATGGAGGGAGACGCCTTTACGGTCGTGGAGCCGAAAGGAAAGACCTAACGACTGAGAAATAAGGATCGTCGGGGCGAACAGGATCGCATGCTTGAAGCGTTTGCTCTCGAACGATGGTAGGCCTGGGAAACTTGCGTTCTTTTGTTGCGACTCGATGGGAGGGAAAGCTTGAGACAAACAACACTTATCTTGGCAGCTTTGCTTCTGTTCGGAGTTCCGGTGCTGGCTCAGGACACTATCCCGGGAGCCGACCCAGAGAACGGACGTGCCCTATCGCCTGTTTAGGAGCCAGAACATCCACACGCTTCTCAAATTGGACACGCGGACCGGCCTGATTTGGCAAGTGCAATGGGGTGACTCTGGGTTCCGTTGGGTCGAGCCGATTAACTCGAAGCCCATCGCTGTGGGAAAGTAGGTCGCTTCACGCTCGTACCAACACTGAACATATACACGTTCATCCTGCTCGACCAGGAAGATGGAAGAACTTGGCAGGTACAGTGGTCGCTCAAAGAGGAGGGCCGGTTCATTATAGCGATTAGTTGAAGGAACCGCGATGGAGTTCCATCTTAAATTCTTCGCGTGTCGGTACTTCTGCCTCAAGAAGCCGTTTATCAGAAGGCCACTATACCCCAAAACGCTGAGCCGACGGACAGGAGCGCAATGCTATACAGAGAACATATCCTATGGACGCAACTTTCAAACAATTCATGGAAACGTTGCATCCGTCGTTCGAGCGGTTAATGCTCATGATACCGCTGAACATGGCAGCCATTCCGTCGAAGCTACCTGAAAAATGTATTTACCTGCTCAGCGAGGGAAAGAATCATCTTTACGTCGGTCGAACCCGCCGCCTGAGACAGAGATTGCGCCAACACTCGGTCGAAGGAGCGCAACACAACCAAGCGGTGTTTGCATTCAAAATCGCACGGGAAATAACCGGGCGGCTCGCTGCAGCTTACTCTTCTAAGGGTTCGAGACTCTCACTATGCGCAGAGCCCGCATTTGCCGAGGCATTCACTCAAGCAAAAGCTCGCGTTCGCAACATGGATTTGCGCTTCGTAGAAGAAACCGACCCCACTCGGCAGGCATTGCTTGAAATTTATGCGTCAGTTGTTTTGCGCACGAAGTACAACGACTTTGACACCCACTAAAACTAAACGCAAGGAGCGGGCGAGAACTTAGATGCATTGCAAAAGACAGAACGGAACTGAACGAGCTTGGTTCAGCACCAGGGAGAAAGCCGAATGAAGCGAATGCTGCTTCAAAGTCGCACCTATTGGTATACGCTAATCATCCTCGCTTTGAGCAGCACCGCGAGTCACGGCAAAGGTCCAGCAGAGGATGCTATTCGCCGCGTGCGGATTGGGGATTATGGTGGGGCCGTGGGAGATTTGCTTGCGGTCATTGTCCTATTCTTAATCGTTGCTCTCATCCGCTGGCCGTTCAATCGTCAACCGAAGGCCGCAGCCAACAAACAGCAGATGCAATAAAGAACCTATTGTGTGCTGAGTAGCTTCCTCAACTTTTCTTTCCTGGTTTCTTGCGCCGGATACGTGGATTTTTCTTCAACCCACTTCAACAGCTTCGGGACATCGACAATATGTCGAGTAGGCTCCTGGTGAATTTCAACCTCGACTCGCTTTATTGTTTCATCTCCATTGGATTCCCACCTGACATCTTGCAAGCGACTCAATCCTCGAAGGACGGCTTCGTATAAAGATTCTGCGTAAACTTCGACGCTGTGTTCGGTATTGTGGCAGTCCTTCAAACGGACAATGCACTTGCTGATCGACATGACGGACTCGGAAATTGAGATTAGGATAGAAGACGCGGGAAACCAGCTTACTTTCTCTTGTCCGACAAGTCCATGAACAGTTTGACCGATTCGTCTGCACTTGTCCGCTAGGCACAGCGTTTATCGGGCACTGACCCCACTTGCTCGCGGACGTTAGAAACCAGAAAGGGCGCCGCAAGGCGCCCTTCTTTCTTTCTTCACGCCCTTGGCTTGCGCCTTGGGTTGTCTTTTCTTCTCACCCTTGGCTTGCGCCTCGGGTTGCACCTTGCGTGTCCCTTACGTCTCTCGTTGTACTTGTCAGCTTGAATCATCGCAAACCACAGAATTGCGCCCGAAAGCGCATTAATGAGCAAACTATGCAGGTCACTGAACCAGTCCATCCGACCCTCTGATCAAAGCATGACCAGAGGGCCCAGGGATTGTTTTCGTTTCCATTTAGTCCTCTCATCATGGGTCCACTAACTAAGATGCGTTTCCCCTTCAGGGAGTTGCGTGAGTCGGCCAACTCACTAAGTCGGGTTACCGGCCAACTGGAATTGTACGGAAGCACAATTTCATTCTTTCTTGTCCCACAAATCCTTGAACAGCTTGACCGTTCCCGGCCCATGCCCGGCGTAGTGGTTGTTCGCGAAAGCAAATAGCTTCCGAATCTTTTTGTTGTTCACCATCTCCTTGAGCAGATCGACCCAATTTTTCAAATCGCTAGTGCGGTCGATGACCGTTTTATCCCAGGTCGTCGTTTGTTCCTCGATACCCTTGCGATTTCCAAGCCAACGGACATAAGTAAAGTCAGCAGTGACCAAATCCAGTGCGCCCTTCATCTCCCACGGCCTCGGCATAAACGATGTGTCGGTCAGTGCCAGCGCAACATTATGCTCCCGGAGCAAATCCGTCAGCCGGGCGTCGAGCCAGTCTTTGTTCCGAACCTCGACCGCGAACTGACCGGCATTTAGGTCTGCCGCGCGTTTGAAGAAGGATTGCAAACGGGCGCGAAACTCATCGGGGCTTTTGAGTACCCACTTGTCGAACTTTGGGAATTGCAAAAGCATTGGGCCGAGTTTGTCGCCCAATAGATGCATTCTCTCGATGAACTCATCGAACTCCGGCTCGCAGTCCACCAACACCTTGTCGTGAGTCACGACCTGCGGCACCTTCGCTGCAAACACAAAGTCCGCTGGCGTTTTCTCGTACCAATTCTGGACGGTCTTGGCAGATGGCGTCCCGTAAAAAGTGCTGTCGATCTCGACTGTGGGGAATTGTTTCGCGTAGTACGAGAGATAGTTCGTTGACTTCATTCCCTTCGGATAGAAACTGCCTTCCCAACCGGACGCAGTGAAAGATGAAGTTCCAAGCAGGATTTGAGTGCCGGGAATCTCGAAGGGGCGAACGACTTCTTGCGGGATCGCAGGAGCAACGGCATCATCCGGCTTGTCCAACGAGAAGAGCGTACATTGAATCGGTTCCAGGTTTGGGCGCTTTTTCACGGCAGGGATTCTAACCCGCAACGGTTATCCAGGTGCCGTGAAGGCGCTGGATTATAAGGCCATGTGAGTACTGGGCCCGAACTTACCGATTTTCCAGCTTACCAGGAGTTGACTGTTAGCCGGGGAACCCTTCCTCCCTTCCCGGCAGTGCAGCGCATTCCGATGCATAATACGAGTACCTTGGGAGGCAAACCAAATGAGGGCAGCACGCTGGCTCTTAATCTTCTTATCCATGGCGTGTGTCGGCGCAGCGCAAGAGCAGACTTACATCGCAAAGTATCTCACTGATTTTCCCGGCCCGCAGGTCTGCAAAGACCCGACCACCGGAACGCTACTGTACGTAGAAAGTGACGGTCGGCATGTGGCTGCAATCTCCCGCGATGGAAAACTGCTGTGGAATAGAGACCCATTCAAGGACGCACATCTGCCGTTTTACCGAACGGAAAAACCGCAAATTGTTTACATCGGGCTAGCCTCGAAATTCCACCACCCAGTCGGCGAAAAACCGGAAAAGTTCGTTGAAATTTCGTTTAATAGCTCCCAATTTGGAACAATGAGGATTAGCAACGGCGAATTTCATTTCAGTGGCCAAGACTAGACCACAACGCATTCAAACGAGGCACGCAGACTTTGACCTGGTTGAGAGAATTCGCGCCGCGATGAGACCTTAAGCATTGAGAGGCGAGTGGTGCCTGGTTAACGCAGCTGAAATCGGTAAGGTCAAGTACGGCCGAACTTTACCGATTTGGCGACTTACCAGGACTTTAAGTCTGCAACGCTCCAAAAAAGAGTGAGGCGAGGATTGACCACAATTCAAATGCTCTAACGAAAGTGGTTCACGAGCATGATGTCGCTTGGCGTATCATCCAGTTGCGTATAGGCGAGCCATTTTCCGTCAGGAGAAAGAGACAGACCTCCCCATTCGATGGGAAGTTTATTCAAGGCAACAATTTGTCGGATCTTTTTCGTTACCAAATCAAAAAAACAGATTTTAATTGGTTGTGCTCGGCGGTCTATAAAATATATGCCATCATCAGCCAAGGCCCAGTCCGTTGTGTAATATATCGACGGCATTCCTTCTACTGCCCGGTCTTCACCTCCGCTAACGGAAACAACGCGAATTTCTGCCTTGGGATCGCCCCTTGCGAAATACAGCCACTTTCCATCGCGAGACTCCTTCACATTGGCAAGTAAGCCCGAGCCCTTAGCTATGAGCGTGGCGTCTGCGCCCTGTAGTGAGACCCTGAAAATTTCACCGTTCCCGACGTCTGTGGAGCTGAGGTAAATCGCATTCCCATCACGCGACCATGTGGGAAGTGAAACGCCATTTATGGATGTGGAAAGTCGTTTCGGAATTCCACCATCCGGATCAACTACATAGACGGACGCCTGTCCACCGGCTCGAGAATCGAAGGCAATCAGATGTCCCGTCGGCGACCATCGCGGAGAACCTGTCATAGGATGATTGAAATGGCTCAGCTGCACAGGGTTGCTGCCGTCGATTCCCGAGACCCAGACTTCCTGTACACCGCTTCGATCTGATTCAAAGACAATTCTCTTGCCGTCCGGAGAGATATCAGGCGCTTTTTGCACGCGAGTGGATGAGACGAGTAATCGATGGAGTTCCTGATTTGCGGGGTCCAGGCTCGTGCCCCATATATTTATGTTTTGAAAGCTGCGAGCGTAGGCAAGCCGCTCGCCTCGAAGTGCAACGGCAGGTTGATACGCGTCCTGCGTGAACGCTAGGCTAGAGGACCTACGGCTCTCAACCTCGACTTCCAATAGCTGGTTGGTATAACTATTCGTGAAGAGAACACGTTTGCTGTCCGCCGACCATGCGAGATCTTGTGGTCCTGCATCCTCATTCGTTACCTGTCGCGCGCCCGTGCCATCGGGTCGTATCACAAACACAAAGAAGGCACCATTCCGTTCGCAGTAAAATGCGATGCGAGGCCGGTTGGCAGAGAACACCGGAGACCAAGCTCGGTCACACTCGGCGGGTTTGGCCAAGTTACTCACCTCGCTTGTCTCGCGATCCAACAAACGCATAGCACCGTCGCCATCAGAATAGGCCAATGATTTGCCATCACTCGACCAGCTGAGAGACATTGGCGGCGTATAGGAGAAGACGGCGGATGCGAGTTTGCGTTCAGGACCGCCTATTGCCGAGACCTCAAAAATTCCGGAGTCGCCATTCGCCGATTTTCTAGCGAAGGCCACGGTGCGGCCATCGGGCGACCATGCCGGAGCCAACCAGACAGACGGTTTAAACGTAAGCCGAGACATATTTTCCGAACCAATTACCTTCACATATAGATCGAACTGGTGTTCGGCGTCGTTTTTTCCTCCATCCCAAGCGAATACGATTTGATTGCCATCCGGAGAAAAAGCCGGCATGACCTCTTGCCCTCTCAAGGTTGTAAATGGAATGGGGACCAGAGTCGTTGCGGCCTCTGCATCTTTTAAGTTAGAATAATGCCGCTGATTCC
>Ga0307479_10006706_pt1 | contig 10590 bp, 13 predicted proteins | sample atmos_gasesECM4C_FD_203743 | JGI IMG/M metagenome (GOLD analysis project Ga0307479, IMG submission 203743) | Hardwood forest soil microbial communities from Morgan-Monroe State Forest, Indiana, United States - atmos_gasesECM4C_515 | ecosystem: Environmental > Terrestrial > Soil > Temperate...
GACGATAGGCCGGACCGGCGGGGACAGCCTGATGGTCGAAGGCTGCTTCGAGATTCCGCTCGGCGAGCTGGCCGCGGCGCACGAGGGTACGCTGCCGGCCTTGTTCGGCTGATGCCGCCCAGGCGGCCAGACCCGCGTGGACGGGAAAGCGTCACGGCGGTGCTGGCGGCGCTCGACGCCGGGGCGGATCCGGACGCGGACGCCCTGAAGATCGCGGTCCGGCACCTGCTGCAGCTGCTCGCCACCCGGCATCCGGGGCACGCGCTGGAGGTGCGGGTTCCGCCGGTGGCCGCGGTGCAGTGCCTGGCCGGGCCGCGGCATACCCGGGGCACGCCGCCCAACGTCGTCGAAACCGATCCGGTCACCTGGGTCCGGCTGGCCGCGGGACGGCTCTCCTGGGCCTCGGCGATCGGCTCCGCGGTCGTCCAGGCTAGTGGTCCGCGCGCCGACCTGGCCGCTTACCTGCCACTAGTTGGCTAGACTGGCCGTGTGTGCGGCGTGTTCGGCGTCTGGGCGCCAGCGGAAGACGTCGCGAAGCTTACCTATTTTGGCCTCTACGCGTTGCAGCACCGGGGCCAGGAATCGGCGGGCATCGCGGTCAGCGACGGGCACCGGATCATGGTGCACAAGGAGATGGGGCTGGTCGCGCAGGCGTTCGATGAACCCGCCCTGACCACGTTGCGGGGCCACATCGCGGTGGGTCACTGCCGGTACTCGACCACCGGCTCCTCGGTCTGGGCGAACGCGCAGCCGACGTTCCGCTCCACTCCTACGGCCAGCCTGGCGCTCGGCCACAACGGGAACCTGATCAACACTCGTGAGCTGGCCGTGCTGCTTGATGGCCAGCCGGGGGTGGCGGGAGTGCCCGCGACCTCCGACACCGACGTGCTGACCGCGCTGTTCGTCAGCCAGCTGCCCGGTGTGGCGGGCGGAGTCGAGAACACCGCGGCGGCGGTGCTGCCGATGGCCAGGGGCGCGTATTCGCTGGTGTTCATGGATGAGCACGCGCTGTACGCGGCGCGCGACCCGCATGGCTTCCGGCCGCTGGTGCTCGGTCAGCTGGACCGCGGCTGGGTGGTGGCGAGCGAGACCGCCGCGCTGGACATCGTCGGCGCCGCGTTCGTCCGCGAGATCGCGCCTGGCGAGCTGGTCACCATTGACGAGAACGGGGTCCGGTCCCGGATCATCGCGGAGCCGCGGGTCAGCGGGTGCCTGTTCGAGCACGTCTACCTGGCCCGCCCGGACACCACCATTTCAGGCCGGGGAGTGCACGCGACCCGGGTCGAGGTGGGCCGCCGGCTCGCGGCTGAGCATCCCGCGGATGCCGACCTGGTGATCCCGGTGCCGGAATCCGGTACGCCAGCCGCGATCGGTTTCGCGGAGGCGAGCGGGATCCCGTTCGGTCAGGGGCTGGTGAAGAACTCCTATGTCGGTCGGACCTTCATCCAGCCAAGCCAGACGATCAGGCAGCGCGGCATCAAGCTAAAACTGAACCCGCTGCGGGATGTGATCGCGGGGCGCCGGCTCGTAGTGGTGGACGACTCGATCGTCAGGGGTAACACGCAGCGGGCACTGGTCGCCATGCTCCGCGAAGCGGGCGCCGTCGAAGTTCACGTGCGGGTCGCGTCCCCGCCGGTGGTGTCGCCGTGCTTCTTCGGCATCGACTTCGCCAGCCGCGACGAGCTGATCGCCGGCACCCTGACGCCCGAGGAAATCTGCGCGTCAATAGGCGCCGACTCCCTCGGTTACATCTCGCTGGCTGGACTCACGGAAGCGACCACGCTGCCCGCGAAACGGCTGTGCCGGGCATGCTTCGACGGCCAGTACCCCGTCCCGGTCGCCGACGGCGACCGGGGCAAGTACGTCCTTGAGGTTTCCTAAACGCCAAGCATCCTCGGCTGACTGGTCCTCGGATTCCTCGTCGTCGTCGTAGTCCGAATCGGACCCGCCCGACGTACCGTTACCGGAATCCGCACCGCCAGCCAGCTCCGCACGCAGCCGCTCAAGGTCGGAACCGTCGCTGCTCTTGTACTTGAGCTGACGGGCAACCTTGACCTGCTTGGCCTTGGCTCGGCCGCGCCCCATTGGCTCGACCCCCTCGAACGTCCGGAGCCCTGTCAGGCTCCAATGATCTCCGCCTCGCTGGAGCGTCCTAGGACGCCGCCGCTACCCCGCAACGGGGTGCGCGACGCTGGCCAGCATCCGTACAGGTACAACCGTACCCGCTTTGCGCCCCTGATGCCTACTCTCTAGGTCTGCAGGGGTCTCCCGGGGGTCTGCGGGGGTCTCGGGGGCGGCTAGCCCCTGAGTCCGGGGGGTCCCCGGTGGGTCGTCCCCCGGGGGAAAACGCAGCCTATGCCGAACCCGTGCCGCCCAACCAGATTCCGCGTAGCCGGCCAACGTCGGCCATCCGCCGTTCGGCCAGCCGATCAGCCGCGACCGACGGCGGGACGCCGTCGGCGTCCGCGATCGAGAGCACCTTGGCGGTGGTCCCGAAGATCTGCTCACATGCCGCCTTAGCCCGCTCGAAGCTGAATCCGGCCAGCTCATCGGCCACCTGGATGACTCCGCCGGCGTTGACCACATAGTCGGGGGCGTACAGGATGCCCAGGTCGGCAAGCAGCTTCTCGACGCCCGGATGAGCCAGCTGATTGTTCGCGGCACCGCACACGATCCGGGCCGTGAGCTTGGTCACGAGCTCATCGGTGAGCGTTCCGCCCAGCGCGCAGGGGGCGAGGACGTCGAGGTTTTCGGCAACCAGCGTGTCAATATCGTGGACGACGCGAACCTGCGGGTGCCGGGCGCGGACCGCATCGGTGGCCTTTTCGCTTACGTCGCAGATCACCACCTCGGCGCCGGCCTCGACGAGGTGAGCGGCCAGCCGGTGGCCCACCTTGCCCACGCCCTCCACGCCGATCCGGCGGCCGGCCAGGCTGGTGCTGCCCCAAGCGTGCTCAGCGGCCGCGCGCATGCCTTGCAGGACGCCGAGCGCGGTGAGTACGGAGGAATCGCCGGCCCCGCCATTGGCCACGGTGCGGCCAGTTACAAAGCGGCACTCCCGGGCGATGAGGTCCATGTCCTCGCTGCGCGTGCCCACGTCACACGCGGTGATATAGCGACCGCCAAGAGATTCGACGAAACGGCCGTAGGCGCGCAGCAGCGCTTCGGTCTTCAGCTGGGCCGGATCGCCGATGATTACGGCCTTGCCGCCACCTAGGTCCAGGCCGGCCAGCGCGTTCTTGTATGCCATCGCGGTGGACAGCCTGAGCACGTCGGTGAGGGCCTCGTCCTCGCTGCCGTACGGGTAGAACCGGGTGCCGCCGAGGGCGGGCCCGAGCGCGGTGGAGTAAATGCCGATAATCGCCTTGAGTCCGGTACGGGTGTCCTGGCAGAAGACGACCTGCTCGTGGCGGTCCGCGTGGTCGGCGGAACCGTCGTCTTTCTGGGGTGTCGCGAACACGTTTGTCACGGTGGTGACTTTCTCCTCCTGTCCTGGTCCGGGTTGAACCGGGATCGTGATCAAGCGTATTGCGGCTTGGGCGGCGGGAGGCGGGTGTGCGGCGGCCCATACGCTCAGTACTGAGTGGTAACTAACAGTAGAGACGATCTCGTTATCTGTTGGGACATCATTGTCGCCTGCTGGTATGTCACGATAAGACAGTGCTGAATTACGCCGCGTATCTTCGTGTGTACGAACCGGTGTCAGCGTTCCATGGGCCCCACCGGTCGCGCTGGGCTTTGTATGCCGTCTCGGAGACCCGCCCGCGCCGCCGCGATGCGCTAGCGGCCGAGCATGCTCATGTGCTGAGGCGGCTTCTTACCGGCGTGAGCCTGCTCCAGGAGGGCGGCGAGCATGCCTACGTGCGCTCACTAGACGGCGTCTGGTACGTGTGCCCGTGGCAGATCGAGCTCCGTTCGCTGCTGGCCAGCGGCGGTGGGCGGGTGACGGCCAGCGGTGTCCTCGCCCGCTCTCCAAATATCAGGCAGAGCAACTGGACCGTGCCGCTGGCCTGGTTCGTTCCGTTCGCCGGTCCCGAGCGGTGGTTTTCCCTAGGGGCGCGCGGCGAAGCTGGAGCACGCGGGGAGGCAGGCGGGCGCGGCGTACACCCGCGGGCGACCGTCCAGCGAACGCGGACTTTGGTGTACGTGACGCCGATGTCTCAGGCGCGACGGCGGGTCGCTCGCGGGCTGGTCGCGCTACGCGGCTTGCATCGCCTTCCGGAGATCCCGGAGCCGGGAATCGAGTCGGATCTGGCGGTGGTTGGCCGCTGGCTCGAGGAATTCCATCCGTACTCCCTAGTGGAATTGGACTATGGCGGTCTGGTCCAGCTGCTCGGTGACGAGGCGCTGAGCGGGGACGAATCGGCCGCCGAGATGAGCGCGGCGATCGACGGTATGTCACGAGGTAGTTGCGAAGTGGCACTTGCGATGTACCGCAGAGCACAGGCGAGGTGGCAGGCATTCGGCGAGTTTGAGCAGGTCAACTGAGCAACGGGAGGCCATGGTGGAGCACGAGCGAGGCAAGCCGTGTGGACCCCGCCCGGACACACGGCGGGCACTATTTCCGAATCCGGCGCGATGCGACTATAAGTATCGCTAGAATCACCCTGAGTGACAGCGATCCTCGGAGCAACGGGGCATCCCAGTACAGAAACTTTGCGCGTGGTGGTCGACTTGTCACCGGTGGTGATGGCAATATGGTCTCTGTCGGCCATATGGGACATCCCCGACACAGGCTCCCTTGGGAGCGCCAGGCACTAACAGGGAAACACAGGATCGGAAGTACTGGTCCAGGAGGAGAGGCCAAACACATGTCCGCACGTACACCAGAGGCCGAGCCGCTGCTGACGCCGGCGGAGGTCGCCACGATGTTCCGTGTCGACCCCAAGACCGTCACGCGCTGGGCGAAGGCCGGAAAGCTGACGTCGATCCGCACGCTGGGGGGACACCGGCGCTACCGGGAGACCGAGGTTCGTGCACTGCTCGCGGGTATTCCGCAGCAGCGCTCCGAGTGATCTGATGCCGTGTCCATGCGGTATGCGTCCGTGCCGGGCGCCCCGCGCCGGGATACGGCACGTTCGTTCAACGGAATGGGGGGTCGGCCTCGGTGGTAATTGTGCCGCGGTACAGGATGCCGTCCGGAAGGTGGGAGCTAGCCGGATGGAAAATCCCGCGGGGCACACTGCCGGGGCTGGTCCGCTCTTAGGGGAGGGTCGCACGATGCGTGATCCAGAGTTGGTCGCACGTGCTCAGCGCGCCGCGGCGCGCTTGGAATCGGCATGGGAACGATGGCGCGCACTGCATGGACTAGCGGTAACGCAGTCGCAGCCAGTAGTGAGCTACGTCGGCTACTCGCTCAAGGAACCGTGGGGTGAGCCCCGGGTCGTGATCGGGATCGACGCCGACGAGGCGGAATTTCTCGCGGATTTTCTTGACCGCGATGAGTGCGCGAGCACCGGACAGTTGCCCTCGCAACAGGCAGCCCTGCACCAGGGGATACCCCATCAGGGAACCCCGCATCAGGGGACACTGCCGCAGGTGCTGCTGGCCGAGCCCTCGCAACAACAAGAAGGTGAGTACGCGAGCCAGTTGCTCCTTGGCGCGTCGGTCTCGCTCGGTATCCCCCGCCAAGCGGTCGATGCCGGCCGTGAAAGGACGGCGGAACTGGCCGGGTGGTCCTCAGGTGAGCTCCCCGGCCAAGCGTCGGAGCAGCTAGCAGGATGGCCGCCGACAGGGATGACATCCCCGGGCCTCAACGCCGGGACAGATCAGCAACCCGGCACCGCGTAGCCTCGCCAGGCGCATTTTCTCACCGCATCCGCCGCCGAGCCGGGCCCTCACGGCTGGCGGTTGATGAGCGGGTTCACAGCACTGTCTTAGCGTGCACTCAGGATGAGCCAGCATGCTTTTGTCGTGAGAGGAGTTCCTCCTTTCACTTGCGTCCGGGCTCGGAGTGGCCAGGCCCCGCTCCGAGCCCGGACGTTTCTTCTCGTCAGGCGGGCGGCGTCAGGCGGGCGGCGCGGTCAGGCGAGCGGCGCGGCAGGCGCGACTGGCGGTACGGTCGCGGTGCAGAACTTGCACCTAGTGGCCGCTATCGGGATCTCGCTGAGGCATTCCGGGCAGCTGCGGTCGGCTGCCTCCTGCTTTCGTTCCGTGAGCGCCAGCAGCTTCATCACCGGCACCACCACCAGGAAGTACACGACGGCAGCGATGATGAGAAACGCCAGCAGCGCGTTGATGAAGTCACCGTAAGCGAACGTGCTCTTGTTGATCGTGAAGGACAAGCTTGCGAAGTTGGGTTTGCCGCCGATGGCGGCGATGAGCGGCGTGATGAGGTCTTTGACCAGCGCGCTGACGATCGCGCCGAATGCGACACCGATGACTACGGCGACAGCCAGCTCGATCAGGTTGCCACGCAGGAGGAACTTCTTAAATCCCTGCACGAATCTCCCCTGTTCGTTGTTAATAATCGGAATTGGGGCTATTGCGCGTAGCCTGGCCCGCGACGGCGCGATAGCGCCGCCTGACGCGCGACAGCGCGATAGGCAGCATCCTACGGAGGTTTGCGCCAAGTACCAGTCCCGGACACGACCCGACACGGCAGAATCACTGGAGCGGAAAGCTTCGATGGCGCGGAAGGCGCGAAAGGCGCGGATCGACTGCCGAAGGTGGTCGCCGGGAGGACACCTACCGGCCAGGACGTGCCCGCATGGCACGTGGCGCTTGCCCGGCAATGATTAGCACGGAAATTCGGGGCTAAGCGGAATTTTGCCGGTCGTATACGACCGGTTTTCCACTGCATAGCGTCAATCTTCCGCGTTATGGCGCTGCTGCAGGCCACTTTGGTCGCTTTGGTAACGCACGCCTCATGATGCTGGGTTGCGGGCGCGCTGGCGGCCACCGCCAGCGTGTCAATGGCGCCATCGAGTGCGCGGAGTCATCGAAGTCCGCCAGGAAATGTCGCGCCGGATGTCGAGAACCCGCACGCGGCTTCGTCTCGGGAGTGAACACGGCCACAATGGGCCGTAACGCACTAAGGAGAACATGATGGCCAAGTACCTGCTGCTCAAGCACTACCGGGGCGCGCCGGTATCGGTCAACGATGTGCCGATGGACCAGTGGACGCCGGATGAGCTTTCGGCCCACGTGCAGTACATGCAGGACTTCGCCGCTCGGCTCGAAGACACCGGTGAGTTCGTCGACACCCAGGCGCTCTCCCCAGCGGGCACGTTCGTCCGCTACGACGGCGAGGGGCGGCCGCCGGTCACCGACGGCCCGTTCGCGGAGACCAAGGATCTGATCGCCGGCTGGATGGTGATCGACGTCGAGACCTACGAGCGCGCGCTCGAACTGGCCGGCGAGTTGTCCGCGGCCCCGGGCGCGGGCGGGAAGCCGATTCACGAGTGGCTCGAGGTGCGCCCGTTCCTGGGCGCACACCCGACCATCACGGAGTGACGCATCGTGGACGAGGCCCTGCTGCGGACCCTCACCCCCACCGTGACCGAAATCCTGGTCCGTCGCGGAGCCGACTTCGCGGCGGCCGAGGATGCCGTGCAGGATGCCCTGGTAGAGGCTACGCGCGTATGGCCGGACGGTCCGCCTCGGGACCCCAAGGGCTGGCTGGTCACGGTGGCCTGGCGCAAGTTCCTCGATGTCGCCCGCGCCGATACCTCCCGACGGCACCGCGAGGTACGCGTCGAGCGCGACCCCATCCCCGGCCCGGGCGAGGTGGCGGACGACGCGCTCCAGCTGTACTTCCTGTGCGCGCACCCGTCCCTGACGCGGGCTTCGGCAGTCGCCCTCACGCTGCGCGCGGTCGGCGGCCTGACCACGCGTCAGATCGCGCAGGCCTACCTCGTGCCGGAGGCGACCATGGCCCAGCGGATCAGCAGGGCCAAGCGGACGGTGTCGGGCGTCCGGTTCAACCAGCCCGGTGATGTCGCCACGGTGCTGCGCGTGCTCTACCTGGTCTTCAACGAGGGCTACTCCGGCGACGTCGACCTCGCCAGCGAGGCGATCCGGCTCACCCGCCAGCTGGCCGCCAGGACCAGCCATGAGGAGGTCGCGGGCCTGCTCGCGCTCATGCTGCTCCACCACGCACGGCGCCCGGCACGGACCGGCCCTGACGGCAGGCTCGTGCCTCTTGCCGAGCAGGACCGCAGCCTGTGGAATACGCGCCTGATCGCCGAGGGCGTCGACGTGCTCCAGACCGCCCTCACCCGCGACCGCCTTGGCGAGTTCCAGGCCCAAGCCGCCATCGCCGCGCTCCACGCCGACGCCCGGACGGCCGAGGAGACCGACTGGGTGCAGATCGTCGAATGGTACGACGAACTGGTGCGCCTGACCGACAGCCCGGTGGCTCGCCTCAACCGAGCCGTCGCGGTCGGCGAGGCCGACGGCCCGCGGGCCGGCCTGGCCGCCCTGGCGGGGCTCGACCCCGCCCTGCCCCGCCACGCCGCCGTCGCGGCGTACCTATACGAGCGTGACGGTGAGCCAGTGACCGCAGCACGGCTCTACGCCCAAGCTGCCCGATCGGCGCCCAGCCTCCCCGAACGCGACCACCTCACGCGACAGGCCGCACGGCTCAACGCGCAGCTGAACAGTCGAGGGCGGGCGGGTAAAACCCCTGGTCAACACGGGTTAGTTAGTTAGTTAGTGGGGCGCCAGGGGGTCGAACCCTGAACCAATGGGTTAAAAGTAGCCTGATCACACGGCCCGACGCTCCAGCCAGCGCGGATGTCTTCGCGGAGAGTCCCGAACTTCCCCGTTTCCCGCGTGTCCGCTGGCTTCTCGTCCCACAGGGCGTCCCACGCTGTAACGGCTAGGCTCCGCACGCTCGGTAGTCACGACTCGCGCTATGGCGCGGGCAGGGTCTCCGAATTCGGGAAGGCCTAAAGGCCCCCTTCGAAACGCCCGAGTGTAAGGCGCCAGGCCCGTCCTGCCAAGGGCGGCAACATCTTTTGCGGTCCCTCACGGCGGCACAGACCGCCGCCGCGAGCCTCCTGCCCGCAAAACATCTTCCCGTCACTACGTGATCGCTGACGCGACCCTTGACAGGCCGCGCCTGCCGCCACGCTCCGCGCTGGCTCGGGCGAAGGGGCCTTAAAACCAAGGCCCAAGATCAAGAGCAGCAGGTCAAGACCAGTGACGAACCCGCACCGCTGCATCACCGGATGCAAAGACAAGGCAAGTGCCTACCCGCACGGGACCTACTGCCCGCGGCATGCCCGGATGATGGCGCCACGCTCCCAGTGGGCCGCGCTCGGAGTTCCGTACCCCGAAGGCCGGGAGCCGCCGCAGCTGCCTGTACCGCGGGTGCTGACCGGTCCTGCCCGCACCCGGCTGGGCTGGTTTCCCGAGGCCGACCCGGTCGGCGTGGTGTACGCGCCATGCCCGCGAGGTTGCGGCCGCCCGACGTGCTGCCTGCCCGGCCAGTCCATCCCGTCGTGCCTCGGCTGTGAGGTCACGGCCCATCTCTCGAAGGAGAACCCGTCATGAACGAGACCACCGTAACCGTCACCGGCAACCTGGTCGACCAGCCCGAGCTCCGGTTCACCCCGGCCGGCCAGCCAGTGACCCGCTTCCGCGTGGCATCCACGCCGCGTTACCTGGACAAGGCCAGCAACACATGGAAGGACGGCGACAGCCTGTTCCTCACCTGCAACGTGTGGCGCCAGTCGGCCGAGCACGCCGCCGAGTCGCTGGACAAGGGCATGCGGGTCATCGTTACCGGGCGCCTGCGTCAGCGGACCTACGAGGTCGACGGCCAGAAGCGCACTGTCTTGGAGCTCGAAGTGGACGAGGTCGGCCCATCCCTCCGCTACGCCACCGCGAAGGTCACCAAGGCCACACGGGCAGCTGGCGAGGCTGCCAAGAACAGCGCGGACCCGTGGGCCGCTGACGGTGACCCCGGTCCTGGCAGCACTGCCGGTTACCCCGACGAGCCGCCCTTCTAGGACAGGGAACGGGGTGCGGTACCCGGTGATCCGCCAGGCGCCGCACCCCGTACTCCGCCTCGATCTGGTGAGAAAGGACCACGATCATGGCTGCGAACACCGCAGTAACGCGCGCTGAGCTGGAGATGATGTTCATGCAGGCGGCCGAGGGCAGGGCGGTACCGGACATCGAGGTGGCCGGTGACGTCGCCGCGTGGCGCGAGGCGCAAGGCATCGAGATCACCATGGCTGAGCTATGAGCACGGGAAGCGCTATCGAATGGTGCCAGGTCACGTGGAATCCGACCACTGGCTGCGACCGGATCTCAGCCGGGTGCGACAACTGCTATGCGCTCACGCTCGCGAAGCGGCTCAAGGCGATGGGTCGGCGAAGTACCAGAACGACGGCGACCCGCGTACCTCCGGGCCCGGGTTCGGGCTGACCTTGCATCCGCAGGCGCTCAGACAGCCGTACACCTGGCCAGGGCACCGGCTCGTGTTCGTCAACTCAATGAGCGACCTGTTCCATGCGCGAGTGCCGCTCACCTTCGTCCGCGAGGTGTTCGCTGTCATCGCCGACACACCGCAGCACACCTACCAGGTGCTCACCAAGCGGTCAGCGCGGCTGCCGAAGATCGCCGCGAAACTCAGCTGGC
>Ga0307479_10006707_pt1 | contig 10590 bp, 7 predicted proteins | sample atmos_gasesECM4C_FD_203743 | JGI IMG/M metagenome (GOLD analysis project Ga0307479, IMG submission 203743) | Hardwood forest soil microbial communities from Morgan-Monroe State Forest, Indiana, United States - atmos_gasesECM4C_515 | ecosystem: Environmental > Terrestrial > Soil > Temperate...
GCCACAGTGGCGGGCTCCTTCGTCGTGGCCTGCATCACCTACGCCGGGTTGCTCGAGATGCCCACCTCGGCGCGGTCCTTCGACCAGACCCTCTTCACCTGGATCCCGGTGGGCGGGCTGAACGTCAAGGCGGCCCTGCTCGTCGACCCCCTGTCGATGACCATGGCGCTGTTCGTCACCGGGGTGAGCACCCTCATCCACCTGTACTCGATCGGCTACATGAAGGGCGACGAGGACTATCCGAAGTTCTTCCTGTACATGAACCTGTTCGTCGCCTCCATGTTGATGCTGGTCCTGGGCGACAACCTGCTCTTCACCTTCGTGGGCTGGGAAGGCGTGGGGGTGTGCTCGTACTGGTTGGTCGCCTACTGGTTCGGCCGACCCACCGCCGCCAGCGCCGGCAAGAAAGCCTTCCTCTACAACCGCCTGGCCGACGTCGGATTCCTCATCGCCGTGTTCCTGGTCTTCGACAAGACCGGCACTCTGCAGTACCACGGCATCTTCGCCCACGCCTCGTCGATCGATCCGGCGGCGCGCACCGCCATCTGCCTGCTCTTGTTCGCCGCCGCCGCCGGGAAGTCGGCCCAGCTCCCCCTCTTCCCGTGGTTGGCCGACGCCATGGAGGGCCCTACGCCGGTCTCCGCCCTCATCCACGCCGCCACCATGGTGACGGCCGGGGTGTTCCTCATATGCCGCATCAACCCGCTGCTCGCCCTGTCGCATCCGGCCCAGCTGGTGGTGGCGAGCATCGGAGCGGTGACGGCGCTCGTCGCCGCCACCATCGGCTGTGCCCAGCAGGACATCAAGAAGGTCCTCGCCTACTCGACGGTGTCCCAGCTCGGCTACATGTTCCTGGCCGCCGGCACCGGTGCCTACGAGGCGGCCATCTTCCTCATGGTCGCCCACGCCTTCTTCAAGGCCGAGCTCTTCCTCGGCGCCGGCTCCGTGATCCACGGTCTCGACAACGAGCAGGACCTGAAACGCATGGGAAACCTGCGCCGGTGGCTGCCGCTCACCTTCGCCACCTTCGTCTTCGGCTGGCTGGCCATCGCCGGCATCCCGCCGCTCTCGGGGTTCTGGGCCAAGGGCGACGTGCTCGACAACGCCTACGTCCGCTTCCCGGTCCTGTGGGTCGTGGGACTGGTGACCGCCGCCTTGACCGCCTACTACATGACGAGGTTGAGCGCGCTCGCCTTCTTCGGCGACGACCGGTGGCGTGAGGTGTTGCACGCGCCGGCGCCGGCCGCGGCGGGGACGGGCACCGGTGCTGCGTCGCAGGACGTGAGCGGGGGCCGCAGTCCGGAGCCGGTCCCCGGCGCCGACATCGGCACCGGGGCCCAGCGGGAGCTCGACGACCATCCGCACGAGCCGCCCTGGGTCATGGCCTGGTCGCTCGTGGTCCTGGCCGTGTTGTCCTTCGCCGGTGGGGTGCTCCTTCTGCCGTGGCACCCCGGCTGGTCGCCGCTGCGCTGGCTCGACCCGGTCTTCGGCCCACGGCTCTTCGACGCCCATCTGTCGGGAACGGCCCAGTGGGTGCTCGGCGTGGTGGACAGCCTGGTGGCCGTGGTCGGCCTGGCGGTGGCACTGCCGCTGTGGTCGCGGCAGCCCGATCGCCCGGAGCTCGAACCGGCCGTGCTCCAGCGCTCCTACTACCTGGACGACATTTACGACGCCCTCATCGGCCGGCCCGGGCAGGCCTTTGCCCGCTTCTCGCTAGTGGTGATCGACAACCAGGTCATCGACGGTGCCGTGAACGGGGTCGGGCGGCTGGCTCGCGACAGTGGGAGCGTGCTGCGTAGGGTACAGACGGGCTTCGTTCGTCAGTACGCGCTGGGTATCGCCGTCGGGGTCGCCGGACTGCTCGTCTTCATGGCGGCACGGGCGTGGGCGTGATCGTGGGACGGCCTCGGTGACCCACGACACGGCCTTCCCCTTCCTCACCGTGCTGGTCCTGCTGCCGGCGTCCGGCGCGCTCGTCGCCGCGCTGGTGCCGGCGGGGCTGGGGGAGCGGGTCCAGGCCCGGGTGGTGCAGGCGATCGGGCTGGCCACCACGCTGTCCACCTTGGCCCTGGCCGCCACCATCGCGGCGCGCTACCAAGCCGGCAACGGTGGCTTCCGTCTCGTGAGCCAGCACATCTGGGCACCCCAGCTCGGCATCTCCTGGCACCTCGGGGTGGACGGGATCTCGCTGTTCCTCGTCCTCATGGCGGCGGTGCTCTTCCCCTTGGTGCTCTTGAGCGGAAGCCTCGGCACCAATCGCGACGCCGTCGCCTGGTTGCTTCTTCTGGAGGCGGGATGTCTCGGCAGCTTCGTCGCCCTCGACCTGATCCTCTTCTTCCTGTTCTTCGAGCTGACCCTGGTACCGGTGTACTTCCTCATCAGCCGATGGGGCTACGCCCGGCGGGCGTACGCGGCGATCAAGTTCTTCATCTACACCTTCCTGGGCTCGGCCTTCCTGCTCGTCGGCATCGTGGCCCTGGCTTTCGAGCACGAGCACCAGACGGGCCGACTCACCTTCGACCTCGTCACCTTGATGCACACCCGTCTCGGTCTGGCATCACAGGTACTCCTGTTCTTGGCCTTCACCGCCGCCTTCGCGGTGAAGGCCCCGGTGTTCCCGTTCCACACCTGGTCGCCCGATGCCTACGCCGAGGCGCCCACGGCAGGATCGGTGGTGCTGGCTGCGGTGATGGCCAAGATGGGGACCTACGGCATCATCCGCTTCGACCTGACCCTGTTCCCTCGGGCGGTGGTGGACCTGGCCCCCCTCCTCCTCACCTTGGGAGTGGCCGGGATCATCTACGGCGGGATCGTGGCCTGCGCCACCAAGGACCTGAAGCGGCTCGTGGCGTACTCCTCGCTGGCGCACCTGGGTTTCGTCGTGCTCGGCACCTTCGCCCTGACCACTCAAGGTGTCACCGGCGGCGTGGTCCAGATGGTGAACCACGGGCTCATCATCGCCGTGCTGTTCATCGCCATCGGATGGATCTACGACCGGCGTGGCACGTGGAGCACTGACGGCCTGCGTGGCCTGCAGCGCCCCGCCCCCGTGTTGGCGGGGATCTTCACCGTCGGCATGATGGCGGCGATCGGACTGCCCGGGCTCAACGGCTTCGTGGGCGAGTTCCTGGTGCTCATCGGCACCTTCGTGACCCACCGGTGGTGGGCGGTGGTGGCCACCGGCGGGGTGGTGCTGGCCGCGCTGTACCTGTTGTGGGCCTACCAGCAGGCCTTCCACTTGGAGCCCGACGCTGCCACAGCGGCGGTGTCCGACCTGTCCTGGCGCCAAGCCGCCGTGGTGGCGCCCCTGGTGCTGATCATCGCCTTCCTCGGCATCTATCCGAAGCCCCTTCTGGACCGCATCACGCCGTCCGTGCAGCGGCTCGTGCAGCAGGTCGATCAGGGGGGCGGGACACGTGAGCCGGTGGTGTCGAGAGGGCCCGCGCCCACGTCCTCGTCGCCGTCGGGCGCGTACACCACTTCGTCACCGGTGTCGCCATACCCAGTCACCGTGTCGGGCGGAGCCGGACGGTGACCTCCACGCTCGCCGTCGCTGGCCACCTGGTAGTGCCCAAGATCGCCTACCTGTCGATCTTGCCCGTGCTCATCTTGTTGGGCGGGGCCGGCGCCATGCTGGCCGGGTCGGCCGTGTGGCCGAGGAGGCTCCCGCCGTCCACCACCACGACGCTCACGGTGGGCGTGGCGCTGGCGGCGCTCGTGGCGTCGCTCGTGCAGTGGGGCGACATACGGCACCACGGCCCGCACGTGGCCATCGCCGGCGCCGTGGTCCAGGACGGCTTCAGCGTGCTCATCTCCGTCCTCGTCACCTCGGCGGCTCTCCTCACCGCCCTCGTGGCCGATACGTGGCAAAGGCGGCACGAGAGCGGGTGGGGCCCCGAGCTGCAGGTCCTCATGCTCGTCTCGGCGGCGGGCGCCGTCGTCATGGGTGAGGCCAACGACCTCATCGTGGTGTTCCTCGGCCTCGAGATCATGTCCATCGCCCTGTACGTGCTGGCGGCCTTCGATCACCGACGCGAACAGTCCGGTGAGGCGGGACTCAAGTACTTCGTGCTGGGCAGCTTCTCCTCGGCGGTCTTCGTCTACGGCATCGCCCTCGTGTACGGGGCCACCGGCACCACCGACCTCCCCCAGATCACCGACTACCTGGCCCGGAACATCCTTCTCCACGACGGGCTGCTCTTGGCCGGCCTGGCACTGCTGTTGGTGGGCTTCGCCTTCAAGGTGGCGGCGGTGCCCTTCCACTTGTGGACCCCTGACGTGTACCAGGGTGCGCCCACCCCCGTCACCGGATTCATGGCCGCAGTGGCCAAGGCAGGAGGGTTCGCCGCCTTGCTGCGCGTCTTCATCTCCTCGTTCGGGGTCCTGCGCACCGACTGGCAGCCGGCCGTTTGGCTCGTGGCCCTGCTCACCCTGGCGCTCGGGGCGGTGGTGGCGCTCGTGCAGCGTGACATCAAGCGCATGCTGGCCTACTCGTCCATCAACCACGCCGGCTTCGTGCTGCTCGGCGTGCAGGCCGCGACGTCGCGGGGGGTGGAGGCGGCGTTGTATTACCTGTTCGCCTACTCGTTCATGGTCATCGGGAGCTTCGCGGTCGTCACACTCGTGGCCGGGTCCGGTGACGACGACCACGACCTCGAGCGCTACCGGGGATTCGCCCGTCGCTCGCCGCTGTTGGCGCTGGCCCTCACCATCCTGCTCCTGGCCCAAGCCGGCATCCCGTTCACCACCGGCTTCCTGGCCAAGCTGGAGGTCGTCTCCGCGTCGGTGGGCGCCGGGTCGACGGCCCTGGCGGTGATCGCCATGGTGACGGCTGCCATCGCCGGGTTCTTCTACCTGCGGGTGGTGCTCCTCATGTACGCCGCCCCCGCCGAGGTTGGAACCGGCGCGTCCGGCTACGGCGACGACGGCGAGCTGGCACTGGCCGGCGCCGGCACCGGGTCTTCGTCGATGACGATGTCGGCCGACGGCGAGAACGGGACGGCGCGGCTGGGCGGGACGCTCACCCTTTCCTTGGCCCGCACTCCGATCTCGTCGTGGGAGGTTCCGGAGGCGGCGGCCGCCGTCGCCATCGCGTTGTGCGTGGGCGTCACCGTGCTGTTCGGGCTGTGGCCGGCTCCGTTGACCGGATTCGCCCACCTGGCGCGCCTCATCATTCCCTAGTTTGCGCGTGGTGAACTGGCGCACCGTCGACAGTATTCTGGCGGCGTGAGCAGCGACCGAGTACCCGGTGGAGTCGTGCACAAGCTTCCCGCTGACCTGCGCACGGCCCTGGCGGCCAACCCCTTGGCACTCGATGCTTGGAACGACATCACGCCTCTGGCCCGCAACGAGTTCATCTGCTGGGTCGAGGACGCCAAGCAGCAGATGACCCGGGAGCGCCGGATTCGCCGGACCCAGGAAGAGCTGGAAGAAGGCCAGCGCCGGCCCTGCTGCTGGCCGGGGTGCAGTCACCGAGAGCGCAACGGCCGCGCCTGAGCTGCCTTGATGGCGAAGATGCGCCGATCAGCCCGGGACTTTCTGGCGCGTCTCAGGTAGGGCCGAGCCGGGCCAGCCCGGCCAAGCCCAGGCGGAGGGCATCCCGTGGCGCAATGGGGCGCACCTGTGGGCAGCGACCGGCGGTGGCGGCGGCGGAGACGACCTCGATCAAGCGCCGGGGGGCTACCGGCTTGCGGAGGCAGCCGAAGACGGTCGAACCGAACTGGTCCCGTATGGCCTCCTCGTCGAAGTACGAGAACGCCGACACGACCACGACGGTGGCGGTCGGCTCCAGGGCCTCCAGCACCGCGGTGCCATCGACGTGGCAAAGAGACAGGTCCAGGACGACGACGTCGAATGCTCCGTCAGCGATCAGCCAGGTGGCGGCGGCGCCGTCGGCGGCTTCCGCCACCGTGAAGCCTTGCGAGCGGAGGATGTCCGCCATGGTGGAGCGCACGGCGGGGTCGTCGTCGACCACCAAGACGTTGCCCTTGTGCCCGCCGGCCGGGTCGAGGTGCTGATCCTCAGAAGTGCGGTCTTGTCTTAGCATCACCGAGCCGCCTCTCGCAGCGCGATGCGGCGAGTGGTATCCACAGTCCTATCGGCCGCCTACGGGCGGGCGATAAGCGGTGGAACGGTTGTTGTGCGTTCGTTCGCGACGCAGCCGGCTGTTTCACGCCCGTTGCCCACCGACAGCTCGGGGTGCGACCTTCGGCCCGAGAACATCGGTCGGAGACGCTGAGTCCAGCGTCGCCCTCCGACCCGCCCTCCGGGGGACACCAGGGTTCACCCTGATACCCACAGCCGCGGGCTCTGTGCGAGGCTCACCAGGTGATCGAGGCTCGCGGGCTCTCCAAGCGGTTCGGCCACGTGGTGGCCGTGGACGACCTGTCCTTCGATGTGCGCCCGGGCACCGTGACCGGCTTTCTCGGACCGAACGGATCGGGCAAGTCCACCACCATGCGAATGATCATGGGCCTGGACTGGCCTGCTTCCGGCACCGTGAGCGTCGTGGGGCGTCGCTACCACGATCTCCCGTGGCCCTTGCGGGAAGTGGGCGGGCTGCTCGAAGCAAAGTCCATCCATCCCGGTCGCTCCGCCCGGGCCCATCTGCTCACCCTGGCCCGGAGCAACGCCATCCCACGTGGGCGCGTCGATGAAGTGTTGGAGCTGGTGGGACTCACGTCAGTGGCCGGCAAACGGGTCGGCAAGTTCTCGCTCGGCATGGGCCAGCGCCTGGGCATCGCAGCAGCCATGCTCGGCGACCCCGGCGTGCTGTTGTTCGACGAGCCCGTGAACGGTCTCGATCCCGAGGGCATCCGCTGGGTGCGCACGCTGTGCAAGAAGCTCGCCGCCGATGGTCGCACCGTGTTCGTCTCCAGCCACCTCATGGCCGAGATGGCGCTCACCGCCGACCATCTGGTGGTGATCGGCAAGGGCAAACTGATCGCCGAGACTTCGGTGGCGGACTTCGTGGCTCGCAGCTCTCGCAAGTCCGTGAAAGTCCGCACGCCGGCGCCGCACGAGCTGTCCAACGCCGTGACCAATGCGGGCGGCACCGTCATCTCCGATCCGGACGGGTCGCTGACCGTCACCGGCCTTTCGGCATCCGAAGTAGGTGACCTGGCGGCGTCAATGGGCATGGCCCTGCACGAACTGACCCCCGTCGCCTCACTGGAGGACGCCTTCATGGAGTTGACCGACGAGGCTGTCGAGTTTCGAGGCGGATCGTGACTGCGGTACTCGAGGCTCCGGCACCCTTCGCCATCGAGCTGCCGCCGGGCCGCGTCGGCCTGCGCAGGGCCCTGGCGGCCGAGTGGACCAAGCTCTGGTCGGTCCGCTCCACCATGTGGACGCTCGTTGCCACGGGCTTGGCGGTGGTGGGCTTGTGCGCGCTGAGCACAGGCACGGTGAATCCCTCCGAGATCATCGACGACCCGACTCGCAGGAGCCTGATCGGCGTGTTCCTCGGCCAGCTCATCTTCGGGGTGCTGGGTGTGCTGGTCATGAGCGCCGAATACGGGACAGGCACGATCCGCGCCACGTTGTCGGCGGTACCCCGCCGTCCCGTTGTGCTCATCGCCAAGGTGCTCGTGTTCGGCACGGTGGCGGTGGTGGTGAGCGAGATCCTCACCTTCGGCGCCTTCGGCATGGGACAGGCCATATTGTCGGCCAAGCACGCCGTGGGGTCGGCGACGGCGGCCCAGCATGCCCAGAAATTCGGGTTCACGGTCCCGCACAACTTGAAGGCCCTGCTCTCGGCCGGCTCGGCGTCCTTGGGGCAGCCGGGCGTCCTGCGGGCTGTGGTCGGTGCCGGCCTCTACTTGGCGGTGCTCGGGCTGCTGGCGCTGGGGCTGGCCACCATCATCCGGCACACCGCCGGTGCGATCTCAGCCTTCGTGGGCGCGGTCTTGGTCCTGCCCCTCATCGTCCAGGCGTTGCCGGAGTCGATCAGCGACGCCATCGCCCGCTACCTGCCGGCCAACATCGGCCTCGTCATGTTCTCCACCCATGGCACCCCCGACCGCATCGCGTCCGCCTTCAGCCCATGGGCGGGTTTCGGCCTTCTCGTCCTGTACGCCGTGGTGACTCTGGGGATCGGCTGCTGGGTACTGGTGCGCCGGGACGCCTGAGTCCCGTTGGAGGCCAAAAGTACGCCCGAGATAGCATTTGGGCGCGCCCGCGGTGCCGAGGACTTTCGGGCGCGACATGGGTCACCGGCGGCGGTGGCAGATCTGCCCCGGGCGCAGAACGGCGGTGGGCGGAATGGTCGGGCGGATTCCCTGGGCCCTCGTGGTCGTGGTGGCTTTGGCGACGTCGGGAATCGTTTCCGAAGGGGCGAGCGTGTCGAGCGCCGTCTCGGTCGCAACCGACTGCGTGGCGCAACCCGAATACGTCGCCCCCACCCCGCCCTCGAGCGATCCGTTCTACCGCTCGCCCAACCCCTTACCGGGAGGATCGTCCGGTACGGTCATCGCTTCGCGCTCGGTCTGCCTGGCGGGGTTGGAGATGAGCCTTCCCCACGAGGCGTGGCAGATCATGTACCTGTCCTCCGGCGTCGAAGACCCGAGCGGGACGCCCTCGATCTTGCATGCGACGCCCGTGGTGGACATCGCCACGATCATCCTTCCGTTCACGGGCACGCCTGTCGCCGCTCCACTTCCCCTGGTGTCCTACCAGACCGCTGAGGACGCCGACTCCGAGCTGTCTGCTCCCTCCTACACCCTGCGCTCGGGATTCGGCAGCGCCGACACTACTGCTGTCGTGAGTCTCTTGACGCACGGGGACGCGGTCATCGTCCCGGACTACGAGGGTCTGCAATCGGAATTCGGCGCGGGCGTCCAAGCGGCCCACGCCGTACTCGACGGCGTCCGAGCGGCGGAATCGTTTGCTCCGGCTGGAGTCGGGGGCACCCCGCAGTCTCCGACACCTGTCGGCTTGTGGGGTTACTCGGGCGGTGCCCTTGCCACCGGCTGGGCAGCCCAGCTAGCCGCAACGTATGCGCCCAGCGTGCACATCGTGGGTGTGGCGGAGGGCGGAGTTCCTGGTGATCCACAGGCGGTCGTCGACAACGTCAACGGGAGCTCCAGCTTCGCCTTTTTGTTCTACGAAGCCGCCGTAGGAGATTCGGTGGCCTACCCGAACCTCTTCTACGACGAGGATCCCAACCCCGGAAACGGCGAGGTGGGGGGTTCTGGTACCACCGGCTTCGCCACGGTCGCCAACCGGGCCGGCCGGCAGATGGCCGCTGCGTATCAGGCCGGTCAGAGCCCGACCGTGGCGTCAAGTATCTCGAGCTACACCTGGTGCGGATGCAACCCCGCCGACAACCCCGGCGAGTTCCCCGGCATCAGGGAGTTGCTCGACCTCAACACCATGGGGCAACCGGGAGAGCTGCCCCATGCGCCGGTGTACGTCTACGAGGCCTACTTCGACGAGCTCGTGCCTTTCGCCGGAGTCCAGAACCTCGTCAACACCTACTGCTCTGCAGGCGTTGCGGTGACGTTCCACGTTACCTTCACGACCGAGCATGTTTCAGAGGCGGTCGTGGATGCGCCCTCTGCAATTGAGTACCTCCAAGCGCGTCTCGGCAGGCTCGCCGTGCCCTCTACGTGCGGTCTTCCCTACAACGGCGGGGCTCCGGATCCACCGGTCAACACGGGAAGCGTCCTCAAGGGCCAGCTCTGAGAGTCGTGCCGGTGATCGAGGCAGGGCAGTAGGGGTTGCGCAATCCCGCTCCTTTGCGGCCGTCACCCAGATGCAATCTGGGTGGCCAGAAGAATCCTCGTCCTGAGGGCCCAGTCGGTAACGCCGGAACCTAGAGTTTCCCGCCAGGTCGACGGTGGAGAAGTTCCGACGCACGGCACGCCGCAGTGGCACGACAACGGTTGCGTCGTTCGCGGCTCCGCTCGTGGCGGCGACGGCCTTTGCCATCAGCACCGCGCCCGCTGCCATTACCGTCCGTGACGCGCCCGCTATGGCGGAGTCGGCGAGCACCGAGCCGGCGTTGGCCATGACCGGTTCCACGACGTCCGACGTCGTGCCTCAGCCGAGTGGCCAGCCGTCCGTGTTCGTGAATCGGGGCGGCGCCCTCTGGAACTATTGGTACTACGCGCAGACGCTCAACTCGGCGGTGGTCGTGCCGAGCGGCGTGGTGTCCAACCCGGTGGCCGTTCTCCAGCCGGACGGGTCGCCCAGTGTGTTCTATGAGGGCCCGGGCGGGTCGCTGTGGAACGTGTGGTACGTGAACGGGAACTGGGACTCAGCCGAGATCGCCGGGAGCGGCGTGGCATCGGGGCCGGCCGCCATCCTGCAGAGCAACGGCGAGCCCACCGTGTTCGTCCAGGGACCGGGCAACTCCCTGCTCAACTTCTGGTACATCCCGTCGCAGGGCATATGGGGAGCAGGCACCGCCGCACCGACGGGCTCGGCGTTCTCGGCGCCATCGGTGATCGCCCAGGTCGACGCCGGCGACGCCCCGAGCGTGTTCGTCCAGGGACCGGGCAACTCCCTGCTCAACTTCTGGTACATCCCGTCCCAGGGCATATGGGGAGCAGGCACCGCCGCACCGACGGGCTCGGCGTTCTCGGCGCC
>Ga0307479_10006708_pt1 | contig 10590 bp, 7 predicted proteins | sample atmos_gasesECM4C_FD_203743 | JGI IMG/M metagenome (GOLD analysis project Ga0307479, IMG submission 203743) | Hardwood forest soil microbial communities from Morgan-Monroe State Forest, Indiana, United States - atmos_gasesECM4C_515 | ecosystem: Environmental > Terrestrial > Soil > Temperate...
CGGGCCTTTTCGTTTTCGCACGTGGTCGCAGTGGCAGCAGCAGTCCGGAGGCCGCATGGCGCAGGAAGAAATCCTCGAGGAAGCGCGAGAGCGGCTCAAAGGCGCCGGCGCGGCCGGGGTGCTGGCCTGGGCCGACGCGCGATTCGGCTCGCGTGCGGGCATCGCCTCGAGCTTCGGGGTCGAGGACGTGGTGCTGATCGATCTCGCCGCGCAGCACGCGCCGCGGCTGCGGGTCTTCACCCTCGACACCGGCCGCCTGCCCCCGGAGACGTACGAGGTGATGGAGCAGGTGCGGCGCCGCTACGGCGTCGCCATCGAGAGCTATTTCCCCGACCGCGAGGCCGTCGAAAAACTGGAACGCGAGAAGGGCTTCTTCTCCTTCCGCAACAGCGTCGGTGAACGCAAGGAGTGCTGCCGGATCCGCAAGCTCGAGCCGCTCTCGCGCGCGCTGGCCGGCCGCGAGGCCTGGGTCACCGGCCTGCGCCGCGAGCAGTCGCCCACCCGCGCGTCGGTCGATGCGGTTGCGCTCGACGAGCGCGGCCTCTTCAAGCTGAACCCGCTCGCGGACTGGACCGAGGCGCAAGTCTGGGCGTACGCGCGCGAGCGGAGGGTGCCGCTCAACGCGCTTCACGCGCAGGGTTATCCCTCCATCGGCTGCGCGCCCTGCACGCGCGCGGTCGCGCCCGGCGAGGACGTGCGCGCGGGCCGCTGGTGGTGGGAATCGCCCGAGCACAAGGAGTGCGGCCTGCACGGCCGCCGGAGCTGAGATGGAGCGCCTGGTCCTCGCCGCCGTCGCGCTGATCGCCTCTGCCGTCAACGGCGGCCTGGGCTACGGCTTCTCCTCCATCACCGTGCCGGTGGCGCTGCTCTTCCACGCCGGGCGCGTGCTCAATCCGGGGCTGGTGTTGATCGAGCTGTTCATCAACGGCTTCGCGCTCGCCGCCAACCGCCGCGCGGTGCCCGCCGTCTGGCCGCGCATGCGGCCCATGCTCCTGGGCGCCGTCCCGGGCGCGCTCGCCGGCAGCGTGCTTCTGGCGTGGGCCGAGCCGGGAATCTTGAAGCTCGGCACCTTCGCGGTGATCCTCCCGCTCATCCTGCTGCAGTCGGCGGGCCTGCGGCGGCCGGTGCGCAACGAGCGCCGCGCCTCGCTGCACGCCGGCGCCGCGCTGGGCGCGCTCTACGGCTCGACCACCATCTCCGGCCCGCCGCTGGCGCTGGTGTTCAACAACCAGGGCCTCTCGCGCGACGAGTTCCGCGCCGCGCTCAGCCTCTTCCGCATCGTCGAGTCGAGCTGCACGCTGCTCGCCTATCTCGCGCTCGGACTCTTCACCCGCGAGGCGCTGTCGGTTTCCGCGCCGCTCTTGCCCGGCGTCGCCGTCGGCTTGCCGCTCGGCTACCTCGCGGTGCGGCGTTTGGACGGCGAGACGTTCCGCCGCGTGTGCATGGGCACCGACGCGCTCCTGGTCGGATTCGGGCTCGCCCACAGCCTGGTCGCCCGCGGGGTGGTCTCGCCCGCGCTGGCCTGGAGCGGATTCGCCGCGGTGGTCCTCCTCGAGGCGGCCATCCTCGCCGCGTATTTCTGCCGGGCGCGCCGCCCGCTGGGAGCCGCGCCATGAGCCTCTCGCACCTGCGCGAGCTGGAAGCCGAGAGCATCCACGTCATCCGCGAAGTGGCGGCCGAGTTCGCGCGGCCGGTGATGCTCTACAGCATCGGCAAGGACTCGCAGGCGCTGGTGCACCTGGCGCGCAAGGCCTTCCATCCTTTGCCGCTGCCGTTTCCGCTCCTGCACGTCGACACCACCTGGAAGTTTCGCGAGATGTATTCCTTCCGCGACGCGTACGCAGCGGAGCACAAGCTGCAGCTCCTGGTCCACACGAACCAGCGCGCGCTCGACGAGGGCATCAACCCCTTCGACCACACCAGCCAGAAGTACACCTTCGCCATGAAGACACAGGCGCTGCTCCAGGCGCTGCAGGCGGGCGGCTTCGACGCGGCCTTCGGCGGCGCGCGCCGCGACGAGGAGAAGTCGCGCGCCAAGGAGCGCATCTTCTCCTTCCGCGACCGCGAGGGGCAGTGGGAGCCGCGCCGCCAGCGGCCCGAGCTGTGGAACCTGTTCAACGCGCGCATCGACCGGGGCGAGAGCATGCGCGTCTTCCCGCTCTCCAACTGGAGCGAGCTCGACGTGTGGCAGTACCTGCTCTTGGAGCGAGTGCCGGTGGTGCCGCTCTACTTCGCCGCCGAGCGGCCGGTGGTCGAGCGCGGCGGGAACCTGATCGTGGTCGACGACGCGCGCTTCCGCCTGCGGCCCGGGGAGCAGCCTCGGCTGCGGACGGTGCGCTTCCGCACGCTGGGCTGCTACCCGCTCAGCGGCGCCATCGCTTCCCACGCGCGCACGGTGCCCGAGATCCTGGAGGAGATGCTGCGCAGCCGCCATTCCGAACGCCAGGGCCGGCTCATCGACCACGACGAAGAAGGCTCGATGGAGACCAAGAAGCGCGAGGGCTACTTCTAGATGATCGCCCAGAGCATCGAGAGCATGCTGGCCGCGCGCGAGCGCAAGGAGCTGGTGCGGCTGGTGGTCATCGGCTCGGTGGACGACGGCAAGTCCACGCTCATCGGCCGGCTCTTGTGGGAGACGGGCGCGCTCTACGACGACCAGATCGAGCAGGTGCGCCGCGCCACCCGCAACGGCGACGCCATCGACTTCTCGCTCTTCACCGACGGCCTGCGCGCCGAGCGCGAGCAAGGCATCACCATCGACGTCGCGCACCGCTACTTCGAGACGCGGCGGCGCAAGTTCATCCTCGCCGACACGCCCGGCCACGCGCAGTACACGCGCAACATGGCCACCGGCGCCTCCACCGCGCACGCCGGCATCGTGCTCGTCGACGCGCGCCTGGGGGTCTTGCCGCAGACGCGGCGGCACGCAGCCATCGCCTCGCTGCTCGGCATTCCGCGCCTCTTGGTGGCGGTGAACAAGATGGACCTGGTGGGGTTCGAGGAGTCCGTCTTCCGCCGCATCGTCTCCGAGCTGCGCGAGTTCGCGGCGCCGCTCGGCTTTGCGCAACTCTCGTTCGTGCCCGTCAGCGCGCGGCTGGGCGACAACGTGGCGCTCCCCAGCGCACGGATGCCCTGGCACCGCGAGGGGACCGTGCTCGATTTCTTCGAGACGGTGGAGGTGCCGCGCGCGCAGGGGCCGTTCCGCTTTCCGGTGCAGACGGTCCTGCGGCACGGGCATCGATTGCTGGCGGGGCAGATCGCCTCGGGCTCCATCGCGGTGGGCGACGAGGTCGTGGTGCTGCCGTCGGGCGCGCGGACGCGGGTGAGCGCCATCGAGACCTGGGACGGGGCGCTCGCTCGCGCAGAAGCGCCGATGTCGATCTCGCTGCGGCTCGCCGACGAGGTGGACGCGGGCCGCGGCGACCTGCTCGCGCCGCCCGACGCCGCCCCCAAGCCGCGCCAGCTCCTGCAGGCGACGGTGGTGTGGCTGACCGAGCGGCCGCTCGACCCGGCCCGCGCTTATCTGCTCAAGCACACCACCCGCACGGTGCCGGCGCGCATCGAGCAGGTGCGCTCGCTGCTCGATCCCGAAACGCTCGAGGAGCGGCCGGCGGCATCGCTGCGGCTCAACGACGTGGGCCGCGTGGCGGTGCGCTGCGCGCGGCAGGTGGTCTGCGATCCGTACCGGCACAATCGCAGTACCGGCGCGTTCATCCTCATCGATGCGCTCAGCAACGAGACGGCGGCGGCAGGCACCATCTCCGAAGGAGGCGAGGCGGGGGCGCGGCGCGTGGAAATGGTCGCGGCCGGCAGCATTGCGCTGGCGCACGAAGTGGAGGAGCTCCTCGCGCACGCGGGACACGTGGCGGCGGTGGTGCAGCGGCCGGAAGCGGCGCTGGCCTGTGCGGCGGCGGGAATCATCGCCATCTACGCCGGCGATGGGCCGTTGCCCGATGCGCTCGATCTGCGCCACGCCGCCGACTGGCGTCAGGCGCTGCGGGAGCTGCTCTAGGCTCATAGGACGGTTGCCCGATTCGGCCGGTCGCCCGATGAAGATGCGCGCGGACCTGCCTCTACTGCGATCGGGGGAGTCACCTACCGGAGCAAAACATGCGGTCCATCGGAATCGACGCCATCGCGCTGGCGGTGCCGGAGAGCTACCTCGAGCTGGCCGACCTGGCGCAGGCGCGCGGCGTCGCGCCGGCCAAGTACACCGAAGGCCTGGGCGTGCACCGCATGGCTATAGCGCGGCCGCACGAAGACCCGGTGGCGCTGGCGGCCAACGCCGCGCGGCGTTTGCTCACGCGGGCGAGCGTCGACCCGGCGCGCATCGGCCTCTGCGTGGTCGGCACCGAGACCGGCGTCGATCACAGCAAGCCCGTCGCCGCCTGGCTGCACCGGCTCCTGGAATTGCCGCAGCGCTGCCGCGTCTACGAGGCCAAGCACGCCTGCTACGGCGGCACCGCCGGCGTGCTCACCGCGGTGGACTGGATCGCCTCGGGCTCCGCGCGCGGCCGCTCGGCGCTGGTGGTCTGCACCGACATCGCCCGCTACGAGCTGGGCAGCGCGGGCGAGCCCACGCAGGGCGCCGGCGCGGTGGCGCTTCTGGTTTCGGAATCGCCGCGGCTGTTCGCGCTCGAGCCGGGCGTGACCGGATCGTTCGCGCGCGACGTCGACGACTTCTGGCGGCCGCTCTACCGCCGCGAGGCGCTCACCGACGGGCACTACTCGGTGCAGTGCTATCTCGACGCGCTCGCGGGCACCTACGCGGCCTGGAAGGAAGCGTCGCGCGAGGCGCGGCTCGACGGACCGCTCGCCCGCCGCTGCTATCACGTGCCCTACGGCAAGATGGCGCGCAAGGCGCACCGCCACGCGATGCAGCTCGACGGCGCGAGCGAAGAGGAGGCCGACGCTTCCTTCGCCGAGGCGGTCGCGCCGTCGCTGCGCATCCCGGCGCAGGTGGGCAACATCTACACCGGCTCGTTGTGGATGGCGCTCGCCTCGCTGCTCGAAGCCGAGAGCGCGCAGCTCGAGGGCCGGCGCGTCGGCCTCTTCAGCTACGGCTCCGGCTGCCAGGGGGAGTTCTTCGCCGGCAGCGTGCCCGAAGGCGGAGGCGCATTCGCGGCGCAGTTGAAAATCTCCGAGCCGCTCGAGCGGCGCCAGCGTCTCTCGTTCCCCGACTACGAGGCCATCCGCCGCGGCGACATGGAGGCCGATCGGCGGCCCGCCGCTCCCGTCGAAGGCGCGGGCGTCCGCTATCTCGGCCTGAAGGACGAGAAGCGCGTCTACATCTATTGACCGACGGCTGGCGGCTTCGCTTCCACCGCCATCCCCTCCACGAAGGCGGCGCTGCCGATCTTGGCCACCGACTCGTTTCCAGAGAGGCCGCTGGAGATGTCGATGGTGGCGCCGTTGTCGCGCTCGACCACCACCGCCACGAGGTGCAGCTTGCTCTGGCCGTCGACGACCGCCACCCGCTGCCCGCGCGAGTCGTTCAACAGCGCCGTCGCCGGCAGCTCGAGCACGTGGTGCGGCGAGGGCAAGGTCAGCGCCACCTCGGCGTACATGCCGGCCATCAGCGCGCCGTCGCGGTTGGGGACGCGGATCTCGGTGTTCATGGTGCGCGTCGAGGCGTCGAGCTCGCCGGCCGCGCGCGTCACCTTGCCGGCGAAGACGCGCCCCGCATACTCGCGCACCATCACGTTGGCCGACACGCCGGGCCGGACGCCCGGCGCAACGTCCTGCGGCACCTGCACGAAGATGCGCGCCGGATCCATCGCCGCCACCCGGAACAGCGGCTGGCCGTTGGCGGCCGTCACCAACGAGCCGATCTCGACGCTGCGCTGGGTGACCGTCCCCGCGAACGGCGCGGTCACGCGCGCGAACGCCTTCAGCTTCTGCAGCCGGCGGATGTTGGCCTGCTGCGCGGCCACGTTGGCCTCGGCCACCTTGACGTTGGCCTCGCCCACGTGCGCTTGCGCCTGGCCCTGCTCGAGGTCGGCGCGCGAGACCACGCCCGAGGGCGCGAGCCGCTCGAAGCGGGCGAGGTTCGCCTGCGCCAGATCGCGGTTGGCTCTTGCCAGCGCCAGCGAGGCCTGGGTCTGCAGCAGCTGGGCCTGCGCCTGCTCCAGCTCCTGGTCCAGCTCCGGCGTCTCGATCTCGGCGAGCAGCTGCCCTTGCTTCACCCTGTCGCCGATGTCGGCGCGCCAGGCGCGGACGTAGCCGCTGGCGCGCGCGAAGAGCACCGTCTCTTGCAGCGGCATCACGCTGCCCGGCAGCTGCAGCGCGCGATCGCTGGCCAACAGCCTGGGCGCGATCACCTCCACGCGCGGGAGCGCGTGCTGCGAGGCCTCGTTCGACTCCGCCAGCGCGGCACGCTCGGTGCGCCGCCGCAAGTAGCCGAAGCCGAACGCCGCCGCGAGCACGGCGAGCAAGGCCAGGCCCGCCGCCAGAAGGCGCTTCTTGGAGACCGTCGCCGCCTCCGGCAAGACGAAGTCGAGCCGGTGCTCCGCCGGGCGCGGAGGTCCCTCGGTCATGCTCCCTCCAGGACCGGATCGACGGCGGCCGGCGGCTTCTTGCGCAAGATGCTGTACATCACCGGCACGAAGAAGAGCGTGGTCACGGTGGCCAGCGCAAGCCCGCCGATGACCGCCCGGCCCAGCGGCGCATTCTGCTCGCCGCCCTCGCCCAGCCCGAGCGACATGGGGAGCATGCCCAGGATCATCGCCAGCGCGGTCATGATCACCGGCCGCAGCCGCGTCATGCCCGCGGCCAGCGCGGCCTTGAGCGAGTCGTATCCGTGCTCGCGCATGTCGTTGGCGAAGGTCACCACCAGGATGCTGTTGGAGGTGGCCACGCCGACGCACATGATCGACCCCATCAGCGCCGGCACGCTCAAAGTCGTGTGCGAGAGAAAAAGCATCCAGCAGATGCCGGTCAGCGCGCCCGGCAGCGCCATCAGGATCACCAGCGGGTCGAGCCAGGACTGGAAGTTCACCACCATCAGCAAGTAGACGAGCAGGATGGCGAACAAGAGGCCGAACCCCAGCCCGCGGAACGACGACTGCATGCTCTGCGCCTGCCCCCGGCGGCTGATGGCGGTGCCCCGGGGCAGGTCGGGCTTCATCTCCTGGACGATCTTCTCCACCTTGTCGGCGACCGAGCCCAGGTCGGTGCCGTCGACGTTGGCCTGCACGTCGAAGGTGCGGGCCACGTTGTAGTGGGTGATGTTCACTGGTCCTTCGGTGCGCGAGATGGCCGCCAGATTCGAGAGCAGCTGCGGCTGCGCGGCGCCGTTGGAGATGGGCGTGGTGTTGAGCGCGCCGATGGAGTCGATGTCGTGCTGCGGCGTCTGCACGGCCACCAGGTATTGCACGCCGCGCTTGTCCAGCCAGTAGCTGGGCGCCACCACCGCGCTCGAGGCCATGGAGACGAGCAGGTCGCTGGCCACGTCGCGCTCGGTGAGCCCCAGCTGCCCGGCCATGGTGCGGTCGACGTCGATGCGCAGCTCGGGCTGGCGGGGCACCTGGGCCAGGTGCACGTCGGCCGCGCCCGGAATCTGCGCGATGCGCGCGCCGATCTGCCTCGCGACCTCGAAGGTGGCCGCCTCGTTGCCGATGGCGCCCACCACCTGCACGTCGATGGGCGCGGGCAGTCCGAAGTTGAGCACCTGGGTGGAGATGTCGGGCGCGAGGAAGAAGAAGGTCTGCTCGGGGAACGTCCGGGCCAGCGTCTCGCGCATCGTGCGCACGTAGCCCGCGGTCGGCTGGTGGCCGGGCTTGAGCGCGATGAAGATCTCGCCGTCGGCCGGAGAGACGAGCGCGCCTTCGCTGAGCGAGAGGTTGATGCCGCTGTAGGGAATGCCGGCGTTGTCGAGCAGGGTCTGGATCTCGCCCGGCGGGATGACTCCGCGGATGACGTCCTCGATCTGCAGGAACTTCCGCTCCGTCTCCTCGATGCGGGTGCCGGGCACGCCGCGCACGTGCAGCTTGATCAGCCCGGCGTCGACGGTGGGAAAGAAGTCGCGGCCGACCAGCGGCAACAGCGACAGCGAGGCGGCGACGAAAGCGAGAAAGCCGATCACCGTGGCCTGCCGGTGCTCGAGCGACCAGGCCAGCATGCCGCCGTAGCCGGTCCGCATCCGCTCGAAGCCGCGCTCGAACGAGGCGATGAACTGCCCGAAGGCCCCCGACGACTCGGGCGTGTGCTCCTGGGCGTGGCGCTCGGCGTCGCCGGCCATGAGGTAGTGCATCATGGTCGGCACCAGCGTGCGCGAGAGGAAGTACGAGGTCAGCATCGCGAACACGACCGACATCGCCAGCGGCACGAAGAGCGACCGGGCCGCGCCGGTGATGAACACCACCGGCACGAAGACGATGCAGATGCAGAGCGTGGAGACCAAGGCCGGCGTGGCGATCTCCGACGCTCCGTCGAGGATGGCGCGGAGGATGGGCTTCTTCTGCGCCATGTTGCGGTGGACGTTCTCGATCTCCACCGTGGCGTCGTCGACCAGGATCCCCACCGCCAGCGCCATCCCTCCCAGGGTCATGACGTTGAGCGTCTCGCCCAGCCAGTCGAGGACGATGATGGAGACCAGGATGGAGAGCGGGATGGAGACGATGACGATGACCGTGCTGCGCCAGCTGCCGAGGAAGACCAGCAGCAGCAGCGCGGTGAGCCCGGCGGCGATGAGCGCTTCCTTGACCACGCCCTCGATCGAGGCGCGCACGAACACCGACTGGTCGAAGAGCAGCGCGACCTTGAGCTCCTTGGGCAGGCGCGAGAGCGTGGTGGGCAAGAGCTCGCGCACCCGCCGGACCACGTCCAGCGTGCTGGCGCTGCCCTGCTTCAAGATGCTCATCAAGACCGAGCGCTGCCCCTCGACGTGGACGATGTTGGTCTGCGGCGAGTACCCGTCGCGCACGTGGGCCACGTCGCGGACGTAGACGGGCGTGCCGTGCACGGTCTTGATCGGGATGGACTCCAGTTCCGCCAGCAGGTCCGGGCTGGCGTTGAGCACGATGGGATATTCGTTGACGCCGATCTTCGACGTGCCGGTGGGCACGATCACGTTCTGCGCGCTGATGGCGTTGGTCACGTCGCGCGGCGAGAGCCCCCAGGCGAAGAGCCGCTGGGGGTCGATGTCGATCATGATCAGCCGCTGCTTGCCGCCGTAGGGATAGGGAATCTGGATGCCGGGGATGGTGGCCAGATCCGAGCGGATGAAGTTGACGCCGTAATCGAAGAGCTGCTGCTCGCTGAGCGAGGTGCTCTCCAGCGCCACCTGGAGGATGGGCACGTTGGAGGCGCTGTAGCGGATGACCAACGGCGGGGTCATGCCCGGCGGCATCTGCCGGATGGCCACCTGCGAGGCGGCCGTCACCTGGGCGGTGGCGGCCTCGATCTTGGCGCCCGGCTGGAAGAAGATCTTCACCACCGAGATGCCGGTCAGCGACTGGCTCTCGACGTGCTCGATGTCGTTGACCACGGTGGTGAGGAAGCGCTCGTAGTTGTTGACCACGCGCTTCTCCATGTCCTCGGGCGAGAGGCCGGCGAAGTTGAAGATGACCGAGATGACCGGGATGTCGACGTCGGGAAAGATGTCGGTCGGCATCCGCGAGATGGTCAGCACCCCGATGATGACGATGAGCATCGACATCACCACGAAGGTGTAGGGGCGCTTGAGCGCCATTCTGACCAGCCACATCATGTTGAGAGTTTCCCCTTGGGTTGGAGTGCCGAGTCTATGGAAAGCGGCCGCTGGCCGCGAGGAGATCGATGCGGGCCTGGCGGGACGCGTCCTCGGCCGAGAGGGCGGCCGTGTCGGCGTCGCGCGCGCGCCGCTCGGCGTCCACCACCTCCAGGTCGTTGATGGCGCCCTCGCGGTAGGCGAGGTTGGTCAGGTCGAGCGCCTCGTGGGCCAGCCTGGCGGCTTGCCGCGCCGAGAGCAGACCTTCGTCCGCCCGGCGCACCTCTTCGAAGCCGGTGCGAACGTCGGAGCGCGCCTGCAAGAGGAGGCCCTCGAGCTGCGCCTTCGACTCCTCGTAGAGCGCCGACCGCTCGCGGCGCAGGCCGTAGCGCGCGCCTCCATCGTAGAAGGGCACCGTGAGCAACAGCTGCGCCTGCCATCCCGTCTCGGGCTGCGTGCTGGTCGGCGGGTGCTGGTAGAAGGGCTGCACGCTCGCGGTCAAGAGCGGCAGGTAGTCGGCGTAGCTGTCGCGCAGCACCCGGCGCGCCGCCTCCGCCCGCTCTCTTTGCGCGCGGACGTCGGGCCGCAGCTCTTCGGCATCCTTCAAGGCCTGCTGCGAGGGGGGCGGCTCGGGCAGCGCGATCTGCTCGGTCACCTCCACCGGACCCTCCTCGCCGACGAGCACGCCCAGCGCCTCCATCGCCTTCACCAAGTTCGCTTGCGCGGCGGCGAGGTTGGCCTCGTCGGTGGCCAGCTCCTGCCCGGCGCGCACATCGTCGATCCGGTTGCCGGTGCCCGCTTCGAAGCGCGCGTGCGCGTCCTTGAGGTGCGCCGTCGCGTCGTCGCGCGCCTGGCTGTCGATCTGCACCAGCCGGTGCTGGGCCATCACCCCCAGGTACGCG
>Ga0307479_10006709_pt1 | contig 10590 bp, 6 predicted proteins | sample atmos_gasesECM4C_FD_203743 | JGI IMG/M metagenome (GOLD analysis project Ga0307479, IMG submission 203743) | Hardwood forest soil microbial communities from Morgan-Monroe State Forest, Indiana, United States - atmos_gasesECM4C_515 | ecosystem: Environmental > Terrestrial > Soil > Temperate...
ATTGCATGACTTTCTCCTGTATAGAAGATATCCCGCCGGCAGCGCGAAAGTTCATGGTTCGCGGTGCAAGCGGGCTTGAGTGTCAGTTCCGACATCGAGTTTTCGGTGACCTGTGCGCTCGCTACGATTTTGCTGTCGTCCGCTGAAGCGGGCTCGCGTCTTCTTCTCACTTGTACCCAGCGCTTACGAGCTGGGCTAATGAATTCCGCCGCTACGCGGCTGGCGCTTTACCTACCCACTCGTTAGTCTTCATTCGCTCTAGCAACGCAGTCGTTAGTCTTCAGTCGTCAGCGAACAGTAGGTTTTGCTGACGACTGGCGACTGACGACTGGCGACTAGCTCGTACCAAGACCAGCTTCGCTGCGCGGCTTTACCAACGCCGCACCTGAGAGGTCACGGTTCAGCCGAGAGCCTGTTTTATCGCGTCCTCCAGATTGCGCAGCCCGGATTCGAGATCGGCGCCCAGATGCACGCGCAGGGCGCGGCGTCCACGCTCGGCGAGCACCTGGAAATCTCCGCGAGCCTGCGCCGCTTTCACAATTCCGAAGGTGTATTTCTGACCCGGTACCGGCAAGTCCTTGGCGTCATCGCAGGTCAGTTGCAGAAACACCCCGGAATTCGGCCCGCCCTTGTAGGCTTGTCCCGTGGAATGCAGGAAGCGAGGACCAAAGCCGAGGCAGGTGGCCACGTGTTTCCGGTCGCGAACCGCATGACGAATGGTCTGCAATGCTTTTTCGTGGGACTCATTCATCTGGATGTAGCCGAGGACTGCGAAATAGTCGCCTGACTTGATACGGCCGAAGTGTGCCTTGAGGTAGCCAGCCAGCGACTTGTCCGAGCCGGCAGCCTTGGCTAGCTCGGAAGCATTTTTCTCGTCCGTGAAAAGCTTCGCGCCTTTGTCCTCGAGAATCGGTTTCTCGGCAGGCAGGGAGCCCGTCTTCTCGTATTCGGAAGTGAGATTCCTGGTGGCAATCTTGCTGGCTTCCACATCGGGCTGGTTGAAGGCGTTGATGCCGAGAATGGACCCGGCCACGGCGGTCGCAATTTCCCAACGGAAGAATTCCTGTCCGAGGTCGTACTTGTCACCGACGGCGATGCGTACCACAGGATGGCCGGCTTTCTCGAGGGCCGCTACCTGGGCGTCCTGCTGCGCGTCGGGAGCGGAATCGAGTCGCAGGTAGGCGAACACGCGATCGTTCCCGTACACGTCGGGCGCGCCGATCGACTCGCGATCCACCGGGATGATGCCCTTGCCCTGCTTGCCCGTGGACTCAGCCAGCAACTGCTCAAGCCACGCCCCCAGATCGAAGATACCCGGGGAAGTGATGATGGTGACTTTGTCGCGGCCGGCTTTGGCGGCCGAGCCCAGAATCAGACCGAGCACAACGCCGGGGTTTTCTTCTACCGGCACACACGATGCACAGGCCTGCACCATCTCCTCGGTGCGTTCGAGGAACTTCTTCGTGTCGAGCCCCATCACGGCTGCCGGCACCATGCCAAAGTTGGAGAGCGCCGAATAGCGGCCGCCGATGCTGGGGAGTCCCGGGAAAACGTGGCGGAACTTGTCGCCTTCCGCAACCTGCTGCAGCTTGGAGCCGGGATCGGTAATGGCGATGAAGTGGCTTCCCGCTTTTTCGGGGCCGACGGCTTGTTTCACAAGCTCGAAGAAATACTGCTTGTAGATGTTCGGTTCGAGCGTGGTGCCGGATTTGCTGGAGACGATGAACAAGGTCTTCGCGACGTCGATCTTGTCATCGAAGGACTTGATCTGCGCTGGGTCGGTGGAGTCGAGCACGTGCAGTTCCGGATAGCCGGCGATTTTGCCGTAGGTCATGCGGAGAACTTCCGGACAGAGACTGGAGCCGCCCATGCCCAGCAGAAGCACATCGGAGAAGCCGGCGTTCTTCGTGTCTTCTGCGACCTTGCGGAGATTTTCGTGCTCCGCGATCTGGTTTTCGGTAATGTCCAGCCACCCGAGCCAGTTCGCCTCGTCCGTTCCGGTCCAAAGCGAGGCATCGCGCTGCCAGAGGCGGCGTACTTTGCCGTTGGCCCGCCAATCATCCGCGGCCGTTTTGAGCGAGGCGGAGAGATCCTGCGGAAGGACATAGGTCTGTTTGCTGACGCGGGGCGTAATCCCCGACTTGCTCGATTTCTCGACCGCGGCCAACAGCTGATCAAAGGCGTCGGCGAAGAGCTTCACTCCATCCCTGGTCAGCTTGTCGGTCACCTCTTTGATGGAAATGCCGGCCTTGGGCAACGAGTCCATGGTCTGCTGGGCGGACTGAATGTCTTCAGTGAGACTGTTGCGCAGTTTTCCGTGATCGCGGAAGGCATCCAGGGTGGCCGGAGGGATCGTGTTCACGGTGTCCTTGCCGATCAGTTCCTCGACGTAAAGCACATCGCGATAATTCGGATTTTTCGTGCTGGTGCTGGCCCAAAGTACACGCTGGGTTTGAGCGCCCTTCTTGGCCAACGCGTCCCAGCGCGGACCGCTGAAGATCTTCTGATAGCCCTGATAGGTGAGCTTGCCGTTCGCGATTGCCACCTTGCCGAGAATGCTCTTAAGCAGCGCTTGCCTGGCAGGATCTTTTTCCGTCTTGAGCTTGTCGTTCACGATCGAGTCAACGAGAGTATCGATGCGGCTGATAAAGAAGCTGGCCACACTCGCGACCCGGCTCAAGTCGCCGCCATTGGCAGCCAGTTGCTCTAATCCCGCGATGTAGGCTTCTGCCACCTGTTCATAGACTTGCTGGGAAAAGAGCAAGGTCACGTTGATGTTCATGCCTTCGCTGGTCAGTTGCTTGATCGCGGGAAGCCCTTCGGGTGTCCCGGGCACTTTGATCATCACGTTGTCACGGCTGACTGACTTCCAGAGACGGCGTGCTTCGGCGATGGTGCCCTGGGTGTCGTTCGCAAGATAGGGCGAGACTTCGAGACTGACGAATCCATCTTTCCGTTTCGCGCTCTCGTAAACCGGGCGCATGAGATCGGTGGCGTCCTGGATGTCGCGGATGGCGAGCAGTTCGTAGCGCGCCTTGGCATCCAGGTCAGTTCGGTCGCGCAGAGAATTCAGGAAATCGGTGTAATCGGTGCTGCCGGCAATGGCCTTCTCAAAAATGGACGGATTCGAGGTCATCCCCCGCAGCCCGTCTTCTTCGATCAAGCGCTTCAGTTCGCCGCTCGTGATCAGGTTACGCCGGATGTAGTCCAGCCACACCGACTGGCCATACTTCAACAATTGCTTGAGGGGATTAACGGCCTTACTGGCTTCAATGGTCTCTACGGGATTCATGAGGTCCTCCAGAAATGAAACTTTGTGAGTTGTTACCAGCGCTGTGGCCAGACAGCGTGGCGTAGCGCGGGCATCTTGCAGGCATGTGGCGGTTGCCACAAAACGGCGGGCCGAGACGCCCGCAGGACAGCCGGCGAGACGCCAGCGCTACAGACGTGAGCGAATGGAATCAAGTTCATGTCGTCCAATCGACCACTTTCGTATCTGACTACCGAAGCTACTTCGAATTCGATATGGCTTTACGAGCCGCAGCGACAACCGCTTCTGTCGTGAAGCCGAAGTGTTTCTGCAGGTCTTTCCAGGGAGCCGACGCGCCAAACGTGTGCATGCCGATCATCTGTCCTTTCGGGCCCACGTAGCGTTCCCAGCCGAATGTACTGGCCATCTCGACGGAGACGCGAGCCGTCACGGCCGGAGGCAACACGCTATCTTTGTAAGCCTGATCCTGTTTCTCGAAAATTTCCCACGAGGGCATGCTGACCACGCGTGCCTGGATGCCTTCCGCCTTGAGCTTCTCGTAAGCATCCACGCAGAGCGGAACTTCACTGCCGGTAGCCATCAGAATCACTTCCGGTTTGCCTCCAGGGGCGTCGGCCAGAACGTATGCTCCCTTGGCTACTCCGGCAGCAGACGCGTACTTCGTGCGATCGAGCGTCGGGACAGCCTGACGGGTGAGAACCAGCAGCACCGGTCCATGATTGGTCTGAACCGCCAACTTCCAGGCTTCGACCACTTCGTTTGCGTCGCCGGGACGCAGGACTATCGTGTTAGGGATAGCACGCAGGGCGGCCAGTTGCTCGATGGGCTGATGCGTGGGCCCATCTTCTCCCAAGCCGATCGAGTCGTGAGTGAAGACATGAATGACGGGCGTTTCCATCAGCGCAGCCAGCCGGATTGTTGGACGCTCGTAGTCGCTGAAATTGAAGAACGTGCCGCCAAAAGGCCGCAGCTTTGATACTGACATGCCGTTCATGGCCGAGCCCATGGCGTGCTCGCGCACGCCGAAATGAATGTTGCGACCGTTGTACGAGCCCGGCCAGAAGTCGCCGGCGCCTTCAAATTTCAAAGGGGTTTTATTCGAATTCCCTAAGTCCGCCGAGCCGCCAATGAGCCAGGGAATGTTCTGGGCAAGCACGTTCAGAACCTTGCCGGAGCTCTCGCGGGTACCGGCGCCCTTGGGATCCGCGGGAAACGCAGGCAGGTTCTTGTCCCATCCCTGCGGCAATTCGCGATGCTGCATAAGATTCAATTGTTCAGCGAGTTGCGGGTATTGCTTCGCGTAATCCCCGAACATCCGCACCCATTGCGAATGCACTTCGTGTCCGCGCTTTCCGACCCCATCGCGAAAGTGTTCGCGGACACCTTCGGGCACGAGGAACTTGGCGTCTTCGGGCCAGCCGTAAAAGCGTTTGGTCAAGCGAACCTCGTCTGCTCCGAGAGGCTCGCCATGCGCTTCGCTGGTGTCGTGCTTGTGCGGCGATCCGTACCCGATGTGGCTATCGACGACGATGAGCGTCGGCCTGTCTTTCGTATCGAGGAATGTCTGGTAAGCGCGCGCCAGCATTTCCATGTCATTCGCATCACTGACCCGGGTGACATTCCATCCGTAGCCCACGAATCGGGTCATGACGTCTTCGCTGAACGACCAGGAGGAGGGGCCATCGAGCGTTACCTTATTGTTGTCGTACATCCAGCAGAGATTGCTGAGCTTAAGATGGCCGGCAAGGGAGGCGGCTTCGGAGGCAACGCCCTCCATCAGATCTCCATCGCCGCACATGGTGTAGATGTTGTAATTGAAAATCTCAAAGCCCGGACGATTGTAGGTAGCTGCCAGCCAGAGGCCTGCGATGGCCATACCTACGCTGTTTCCGCAACCCTGACCCAGAGGTCCGGTGGTGGTTTCTACTCCGGTGGCCAGATGGGACTCGGGGTGCCCGGGAGTGCGGCTGCCGAGTTGTCGAAAGCGCTTGATCTCGTCGAGCGAGACGGACAATTCGTCGGTGACCTCGGTATCGCCTTTCACCCGCCGTACGCCTGCGAGATAAAGAAGCGCATAGAGCAGCATGGAGGCGTGGCCGTTCGAGAGCACGAAGCGATCGCGGTTCGGCCATACGGGATTTTCGGGATCGTAACGCAGGAACTGTTGCCAAAGCGTGTACGCAACCGGCGCGAGTCCCATGGGTGCGCCAGGGTGGCCGGAATTTGCTTGCTGTACGGCGTCGATGGCTAGAGTGCGGATGGTGTTGATGGATAGGGTATCCAGTTGCGTTCCCGTCACAACTGCTTGTTCACTTGCCACCATGCGGAATTCCTCCCAGGAGAATGGATGGTTGCCAGTGCAACCGAGAGATGAAGAAACAGTGTCCTAACCTATTGGATTCCCGACGAGTGACGGAAGTTACATTTCACATGAGTGTACGAGTGTATCAAGTTCTTGCGACCTGTGGATAATGCAAGCCGCACGCCTGGATGGGGACTGTGAACAGGATGTGACAGCGGAGGCACTGGCTCGTTGCACTGAGCCCAGGTTAGCGTCCGAAGAACGGACGCGAACCTGGGGCACCGCACCAAAGCTTGTAACCGCAGAGGTCGCAGAGAACGGCCGCGGAGGACGCAGAGAAAGAGCTTTTAACCGCGAAGGTCGCGAAGAAAACCTGTCAACGGGTCACGATTAAGGGGAGTCCATGCTAGCGCCCAAGACGCGAACCTGGGCACCGATTAACGATCGGAACGTCTACTTTTGAAGTTTCTGCAGGTAGCTGTGTTCGCTGTGCTGGGCCTTGGTGCTGTTTTCCACGAACTTCAGAAATTGCTTCATGCTCTCGCGAACGGAAGGATCAAGTTCGAATTTCACACGGACTCCAAAGCAAGGGTTGCTTTTGATCACAATGCCGTTGAGAACAAAACCTTTTATCCAGACTTTACCGCTGGCCAGCCACAGTCCGATCTGAACGTCGACTCCGCTTTTGATGGGTGTGACGGTCTCCACGTAGCAACCGCCCATACTGGTGTTCGAGAGATTGCCCCAGATCGGTGTTTCCGATCCGTCGATCTTTAACTCAACCGCAACGAAACATTTGATCCGCGGGAAGCGTCGGCGATCATCGACCCATGACGGCGTGTAGGTAGCCGGCTCAAAGGGTGGAATGTCGGCGGCAGGCAGGGGCGTGGGTACCTGCATAGCGATCGGAGCGGCCGGAGGACTGGCGGCGGAGGTCTTCGCATTCGCCGGCGCCTTGATCTCGCGCATAGCGGCAAGAAGAGCTTCCTCCCGTTTATCCGGCGACGCTTCACGATAAGTCTGGAGTAAAGTGCCGAGGTGTCCCACCAGGTCCGGATCAGTCAACAGTTGAGTCCAATCCGTTCCTGCTGCGTTATTTTTCTTCGAGTCGCTCATAAGAATTCGGCGTTGCAGTTTTCTCCGGCACGCGATCTTGCCAGCTTATAGGGTGGAGCAGGATTGAGCGCAACACAAGATGACCCAGGTTACGGAGGTAAGTAACTCGCAGTCGTGCAGGAGCCGGCTAGACAATCGCGGCCAAGCCCTCGCAAAAGACGTCGATCGTCTTTTGCTGCTCCGCAGAGAGTCCCAGAAACTCCACTCCATGGATGAAGCCCTTGCGGTAGCGAACGATGGCACGGACCGCCGAGACCTCGGTTTGACCAGGAAGGCGAAATTCCAGCGACAGCACTTCACCGGACGCAACTTCCTCGGTTAAGACAATACCCATTCCCCCGCGCCCCACATCGCTGCACCGGCCCGGGATTTCCAGGTACCCCTCGGGGCGCAGAACTCTGGCCTTCACGGGAAGATCGGCGCGATACCTTGCGTGGCGCCGTTGCCAACTGCGCTGTTTCAGTTGCACGGCTTTTTCCAGATAAGAGGAACTCATGGATGAATGGCCGGTAGTGCCAGGCGGCATCCCCTGCGATCGGGTTGCAAATTTATAAGCGGTTGTCCTTACAAACTCGTTCCCAACAAGCATATTCGTCCGAAGAGCGCTGAGAAAGTATCGAAGGTAGGAGGGCGAAAGATCTTGCGTTGACCATCCCTTTGGGCAGCAAAAGGCGTCCAACTGCTGCGGGAAGGATCGTTCCTTTTGCATCGCCGTTCGGCCTATGTGAATCAGGATATGGATGTTATGCGTTAACGGCAGCACAAGATGTTGTACGATGTCGCTCACGACCGAGCGACTCCAACTCATCGACCATGCCTATTAACCGTGCACCCACTCTGGCGTTTTCTTTGCTCTACATTTTTTGTTGGTTGGGTCCGGGAACGGCGGCCGGGCAGACCAGTTCCACTAGCTCAGGCGCTCCGACCAGCGTGAACGTGACCATCCCTCAGTCGGTGACGCAGAACGGCTATACCGGAAGCGTTCCGCTAGCGCATCCCACTCCCGGAGTGTTGTCGATTTCCTTTCTCGAGGCCATTGACCGCGGCCTCAAGCAGAATCTCGGGCTCCTGTTATCCGAGGACAACACGATTTCAGCCCGCGGAGAAAAGTGGACGGAACTCAGCAACCTGCTGCCCAACGTGATCGCGCAGGGCCAGGAAAATGTGCAGCAGACAAGCTTATCGGCGCTTGGCTTGCGGCTTTCCATTTTCCCGCGCGTGCTTGGGCCATTTAATTACATGGATATTCGTGCGTTCCTGAACCAGTCGGTGTTCAACTGGAACTACATTCAGAAAGAACGCGCCGCCGCCCAGAGCGTAAAGGCGGCGGAGTTTTCTTATAAGGACGCGCGCGAGCTGGTGGTTCTGGTGACGGGAAACGCGTACCTGCAGGCGATTGCGGGCGCGGCTCGCGTCGAAACCGCGGAGGCCCAGGTGCAGACGGCGCAGACTTTGTATACCCGGTCTTCCGATCAGCTGAAAGCGGGTGTGATTCCGGCCATCGATGCCTTGCGCGCGCAAGTCGAACTGCAAAGCCGACAGCAACAGTTGATCGCAGCTCGGAATGAATATGCGAAACAGAAGCTCGCGCTGGCGCGCGTCATCGGGCTGGCTTTGGGACAAGAATTCGTGCTCGCGGATAAGGCCCCTTATGACGCGCTGATTCCGCCGACCCTGGAAGAGGGCTTGCGCCGCGCCTACGCGTCGCGATCTGATTATCAGGCGGCATTGGCGCAGGCGAGAGCCGCAGAATTGTCGAGACGGGCCGCCGCTGCAGAGCGCTACCCCAGCTTCGATCTGGAAGGCGATTACGGCGACATTGGCGTGAACCCCGGGAATTCCAACGGTACGTTCCACGTGGCCGGGACTCTGACCGTGCCGATCTTTCAGGGTGGCAAGGTGCGCGCGGATACTCTCGAGGCGGAAGCGACTCTGCGGCAGGCCAGAGCGCGGCTTGAGGATTTGCGAGGTCAAATCGATAACGATGTGCGAACCGTACTCCTCGATCTCAACGCAGCCGCTGACCAGGTGCAGGTCGCGCGCAGTACGGTGGATCTTGCCGAGCAGACATTGGCGCAAGCCCAAGACCGTTTTGCCGCCGGGGTAAGCGACAATCTGGAAGTCGTGCAGGCGCAGGAATCCGTCGCCAGCGCGCATGAGGCATACATTTCGAGCCTGTATGCTCATAATCTCGCTAAAGTGGAACTCGCGCGCGCGCTGGGCAACGCGGAGCAAGGCGTGAAGCAGTATCTGAAAGGCAAATAGGAATGGGAACACCTACGCGATCCGTCCCTGAAAAAGAGCTTGCGTCTCCGCCTACCGCGCCAGTGCCGGCGGCCGATAACAGCCTGCATTCGCGCCTGGCTCGCCGGCATGATCCGCGCTTCCGGATGTTCCTGATTCTTGCCGTTATCTTGTTGTTGATTGCCGCGGTTTTCCTGTGGCGCTACTTCACCAGCTACGAGTCCACCGACGATGCCCAGATTGACGGACATGTGAACTCGATCAGCGCGCGAATCTCTGGCCACGTGAACAAGCTGAATGTGCAGGACAACCAGTACGTGCAAGCGGGAACGGTGCTGGTTGAAATCGATCCCACTGACTATCAGGTGGCGGTGGATAGCGCCCAAGCCGACTATAACGACGCCAAAGCTACAGCCGATGCCGCCTTCGTCAATGTTCCGGTGACTTCCATCAGTACCCAGAGTCAGACTTCATCCGCGGATGCGGACGTGGTCAATGCGCAGGCCGGGGTCAGGGCGGCGCGCCAGCAAGTGGAGGCGGCCAAGGCAAATCTGCAGCAGGCAGATGCCAACAATGTGAAGGCACAAAACGACCTGGGGCGCTACAAACAGCTCGTCGAGAAACAGGAAATCTCGCAACAGCAATATGATCAGGCGGTCGCGGCGGCGAGGGCCGGCGAGGCAACAGTCCAGGCCGCGCGTGCCACGGCCGATGCGGCGGCCTCGCAGGTGGTCCAGGCCCAGGGCAAGCTGGAGCAGGCATTGGCGAACCAACGAGCTGCCAGTACGGGACCGAGGCAAATTGCCATCGAGCGTGCGAAGGCAGATTCGGCGCTCGCCGCCGCAGCACGCAAGAAAGCAGACCTGGAGCAGGCGAAGATCAATCTTTCCTATACCAAGGTCATCGCGCCGGTGGCGGGCATCGTCAGCAACCGCACGGTCGAGATCGGGGAGAATGTTCAGCCCGGGCAAGCGCTCATGAATCTCATTCCGCTCGAAGGCGACGACATCTGGGTAACCGCGAATTTCAAGGAAACCCAGTTACGCGACATGAAGGCCGGGCAAAAAGCGACCATCTACGTAGATGCAACCGGCAGGAAATATAAGGGTCGTGTGGACAGCGTTGCCGGGGCGAGCGGCGCCCGCTTTAGCCTTTTGCCCCCAGAGAACGCGACCGGAAACTACGTGAAGATCGTGCAGCGCATCCCGGTAAAAATTGTGTTCGAGCGTGGCGAGACCAAGGGTCACGAGCTGCGGCCGGGTATGTCGGTTGAGCCGAAAGTCTGGATTCGTGAATGAGCACGGCAGAGCTTACGCTGAACCCGGCAGAGGAGTGGCGGCCCGCAGTCAATCCATGGATTATCGCGCTGGCGGTAACGCTGGCCACGTTCATGGAGGTGCTCGATACCAGCATCGCGAATGTCGCGCTGCCGCACATCGCCGGCGGGCTTTCCGCCGGACAGGACGAGAGTACCTGGATTCTGACTTCCTACCTCGTTTCCAATGCCATCGTTCTACCACTCAGCGGCTGGTTATCTTCGATCGTGGGCCGCAAGCGCTTTTATATGGGCTGCGTCGCCGTGTTCACGGTGAGCTCATTTTTGTGCGGGTTTGCGCCCAACCTTCCGGCGCTCATTATTTTCCGGATTTTGCAGGGA
>Ga0307479_10006711_pt1 | contig 10590 bp, 8 predicted proteins | sample atmos_gasesECM4C_FD_203743 | JGI IMG/M metagenome (GOLD analysis project Ga0307479, IMG submission 203743) | Hardwood forest soil microbial communities from Morgan-Monroe State Forest, Indiana, United States - atmos_gasesECM4C_515 | ecosystem: Environmental > Terrestrial > Soil > Temperate...
CTTCAGCCGCCGAAGGCGGGGCCGCGTCTCGCGGCAGCCTTGAGGCCGGCCGATCGCCGGTCTACTCCCACCATAGTTGCTCTCATCTTCGGAGGGCCGAGGTTCTCGCACAACTCGGGCGCGTGACGCGCGCCAATGCGCAGCTCTGCCTGCGTTTCTCTTAACCCCGCCCGCTTTGTGTCGCCTGCTTGTCGCAACGCGCTGTTATGCGTAAGGAGGCCTGCCCAAGTCGTTGATTCGCCCGCTCGGGGCTCACACTGCGGGTATCAACAAAGGGGGGCGGGGGATCGGAGCGGGTGGCGCGCAGGTGATGCAGCCACATCGCTGGGTGGATCGTCGAGGGCGGACGCGTTGGGGGCCGACGGTGGCCCAGTCATCGATCTGTCATGTGGAACTGTTAGGTGCGCGGCATGGGAAGTGACGGAAGTGAAGAGCGCCCGGAGCGGCGCTTTCGGACCCTGTTTATTTCGGACGTTCACCTCGGAGCCCGCGGCTCGCAGGCCGATCGATTGCTCGATTTCCTGCGCAGCCACGATGCCGATACGATTTACCTCGTCGGCGACATCGTCGACGGCTGGGCGCTGAAGTCGAACTGGCACTGGCCGCAATCGCACAACGACTTCGTGCAAAAGATGCTGCGCAAGGCGCGCAAGGGCGCGAAAATCATCTACGTGCCCGGCAATCACGACGAATTCCTGCGCAACTATTACGGCACCCATTTCGGCGGCATCGACGTGGTGGAGAACTACATCCATCTCGGCGCCGACGGCCGCCGCTATCTGGTCATCCACGGCGACATCTTCGACCTCGTGGTGCAGAACGCGCGCTGGCTCGCTCATCTCGGCGACAAGGCCTATGAGTTCGCGATCCAGATGAACCGGCTGGTGAACTTTTTCCGAAAAATGTTCGGCAAGCGCTACTGGTCGCTGTCGCAATGGGCCAAGCTGAAGGTCAAGAACGCCGTCAACTATATCGGCGCCTTCGAGGCCGCACTCGCATCCGAAGCCCGCCGCCACGACGCCGAGGGCGTGATCTGCGGGCACATCCACTACGCCACGATCCGCGATGAGCACGGCATCCGCTACATGAATTGCGGCGACTGGGTCGAAAGCTGCACCGCGCTCGCCGAGCATGAGGACGGCCGCTTCGAGATCATCACCTGGACCGAGCCGTTGCGCGCGGCTGCGCCTGCGCCGCGCGTGGCCGCGCGCGCGGCTGCATGAGACCCACGATCCGGACCCGAAGGGCCGCGTTAGCGCAAAGTGCGAAGCGGTTTTCCGGGAAGATCATGCTCAAACAATAGAAGGACAACGGCACACACATGCGCATCCTGGTCGCGACCGACGCCTGGCATCCCCAAGTCAACGGGGTGGTGCGGACGCTGACCACCGTCGCGGAAGCGGCGCGCGGCCTCGGGGCGGAGTTCAGCTTCATCACGCCTGACTCGTTCCGCACCGTGGGGATGCCGAGCTACCGCGACGTGCGGCTCGCGCTGCCGCGCCCGGCCAAGATCGCGCGGCTGATCGCCGAGGCAAGGCCGGACGCGATCCATATCGCGACCGAAGGCCCGATCGGCGTGCTGGTCCGCCGCTATTGCCGCAAGCACGGCGTGGCCTTCACGACGAGCTTCCACACCCGCTTTCCCGACTATGTCTCGGCCCGTGCACCGGTGCCGGAAGGCTGGGTCTGGGCCACGCTGCGCTGGTTCCATGGGCCGAGCAAGGCCGTCATGGCGGCCACGCCAGCGCTGGCGGCCGAATTGCGCGAGCGCGGCTTCCGCAATGTCGTGTTGTGGCCGCGCGGTGTCGATACCACCCTGTTCCGGCCGCGCGAGGGCGACCTCTGCCAGCCGAAACCGGTGTTTCTGTGCGTCGGCCGCGTCGCCGTGGAAAAGAACCTCGAAGCGTTTCTCGATCTCGATCTGCCGGGCACCAAGGTCATCGTTGGCGACGGGCCGGCGCGGGCCGCGCTTGCGCAAGCCTATCCCGACGCGGTCTTCCTCGGCGCGTTGCACGGCGAGGCGCTGGCGCAGGTCTATTCCGCGGCGGACGTTTTTGTGTTTCCGAGCCGGACCGACACATTCGGTCTGGTCTTGCTGGAAGCGCTGGCGAGCGGCCTGCCGGTCGCGGCCTTTCCGGTGGCCGGTCCCCGCGACGTCATCGGCAGCGCGCCGGTCGGAGTGTTGAGCGAGGACCTGCGCGCGGCCTGCTTCGGGGCGCTCCAGATCAGGCGCGAGGCCTGTATTGCCTTTGCCGCCAAATACACCTGGGAGACCTGTGCAAGGGTATTTCTCGATCACATGGCGGAGATTCCTGCCATTGTGCCGGAGCGCAATGCGGCCCATGTCCCTGCGGAGCATCCGCGCGTTGTGGCCTGAGGCGGGTCATTGCGATGTGATCCGCGCCGCGGGCCTGCCACCTTGCGCCGGGAACATGGGGCGCGGTAGACTCGTTCGATGACAGACATCTCATCTCTCCCGGTCAGCTCCGCCGATATCGACGCGGCGGCGGGTGTCGTTGCGCCGTATGCGGTCCGCACCCCGCTGCTCAGCTTTCCCGTTCTCGACGAGCGGGTCGGCGCAAAAGTGTTCTTGAAGCCGGAAATGCTGCAGCGGACCGGCTCGTTCAAGTTCCGCGGCGCTTTCAACAAGCTTTCGTCGATCCCCGAAGACAAACGCTCCGGTGGCGTGGTGGCATTTTCCTCCGGCAACCATGCGCAGGGCGTGGCGGCGGCGGCAAAGCTGCTCAACATGCAGGCAACCATCGTGATGCCACAGGATGCGCCGGCCTTGAAGCGCGAGCGCACCAAGTCCTATGGCGCGGAGGTCGTGCTGTACGACCGCGACCGCGAGGATCGCGAGGCGATCGCCAGCGAGATTGCCGCGAGATCCGGCGCCACCATCGTGCCGCCTTATGACGACGCCTACGTCATCGCCGGACAGGGCACCGCGGGGCGCGAGATATCGGAGGACATGGCCGCGCGTGGCCTCGAGCCGGATATCGTGGTCGCGCCGGCCTCCGGTGGCGGCCTGATCGCGGGCGTCGCCACTGCCGTCAAGGCGCGCTTTCCGCAAGCCAAGCTGATCGTGGCCGAGCCGGAAGGCTATGACGACCACGCCGCCTCATTGCGGGCGGGTCACCGCGAGGCCCATCATGCGCATGGCCGCACCATCTGCGATGCGCTGATGGCCCAGATGCCGGGCAAGATCACCTTTGCGATCAACAGCCGCCTGCTGTCGGGCGCCGTGACCGCGTCGGACGCCGAAGTCGCGGCTGCGGTGTCCTTTGCCTATCGCGAGTTGAAGCTGGTGGCCGAACCCGGTGGCGCGGTGGGGCTCGCGGCGCTGCTCGCCGGTCACATCGATGCGCGTGGCAAGATCATCGTGATCGTGCTCTCCGGCGGCAATGTGGATGCGGATCTGTTCGCCAAGCTCGTGGCGTGAGGCTGGTTGAAACAAGCCGGGCAGAGCATCGCGCTCTGCCCCCGAGGTGACGTACGGCGCGATCAGTGCATGAAGGCCCGGTGACCCGCCGACTGGGCCACGTGTAGCTCGGCATTGGCGTTGATGTTGCCGCCGGTCTTGATCGGGGCGTTGCCGCCACCACCTTGGAAGCGATGACCGGGCGGTGGATTGGCGTTGAGCTTCAGCACCTCAGAGGATTTTCCGTCGATCTTGACCGGCCGATGCGGCGTGCTGGTTGGTTCGACCAGATGGTTTGCGGCGCCATTGCCCTTCAGCTCCTGACTGGCGCCGGCCTTGCCAACCGTCACCGGCAGCGTAACGACCTTGCCGATGTTGGCGGCATTGGAGGTGGCGTTCGCGGCCGGGGCTGGCAGGGTGACGATCTTGGTGAGAGTTGGCGATGAGACTTGCGGGCCGGCATTGGAGAGTTTGAGCGTCGATCCGAGTTCGTGCGAGACAAGGAGGCGTGTCGGTTGCATCAACGGCACGATCTTGGGTTCGGATTGCAGTTTCAGCGCCGCCTGGGCGTACGGGCTGTTGCCGTGGTTGTCATAGAATGCCTTGTAGACGAGCGGCGAGTTGGCGAGCACCGCGCGATGCCAGGCCTCGGCTTCCAACAGATTTGCGAGCAGCCAGCGGATGCGGTCGCAGAGCGGATCGTGCGGGAACATCTGGATGAACTCCTGATAATAGTCCGGCGAGCCCTCGCTGAGCACGTAGTCGTAGGCCTGCCGCGCCGACCGCATCGGCAGGTTCGAGGCCATCTGCACGACCGGGCCGTGCGCCGGCGGACGGCTCGCGGCGACCGCGCTGTCGCCGAAGAAGGTGAAGTCGCTCGTCAGCGACGAGCTCTCCCAGGGCGTCTGCACGCCATCGGTTGCGTGATTGACCTCGAGGCGGACGCGCTTGAACAGCTGCTCGATCGGCACGTTGGGCTCGCGCGCGATCTGCAGGAACGCTTGCGTGTAGGGGCTGTGGCCGCCGCTGCCATCCTGCGCCTCGGCGCCCGGCGCGGTCGAATAGCCGACGATCGAGCCGTTCGGCGCATCGACGATGGCAAGGCCCCGTCCGGCGTCGTTGATGGTCGGGAAAGGGTTGTTGCGGCAGGCGTCGAGCACCACGATGCGCAGCCGGCTCGGAATGGCGTCGAGCGTCGCCATGACGTCGACGAGGCGGACCGCATTGCTCTCGAGATCGGAGGGCGAGGAAATCTTGGCGTCCACCGGCACCAGATAGTTCTCGCCCGCCAACTGCACACCGTGTCCTGCATAATAGATCATGGCGACCGTGTTGGCGCCGCGGGCGGCGATCTTGGCAGAGAAGTCCTGCACCACCTTGATCATGTCGTTCTGCGTCAGGTCGGTCGCGGCGATCACCTCGAACCCCGCCGAGTTCAGGAGCTGCGCCATCGACTGCGCGTCGTTGTCGGGATTGGGCAGCTGCGGCGCGTGCTGATAATTCGAGTTGCCGATCACCAGCGCGAGCCGCTGTTCCGGCTGAGCGAGGGCGTGGGGCGGTGGCGGCGCGGTGTTGGCGTCTTGGGCGAACGCCGAGCCGAAGAGACAGCTGAGCAGGCCGGCGCATAGGAGCAGTGATTTGAAGCGGGGCATCTGGAAACCGGACATCGTGTCCTCCTCGAGCAATCGCGGTTGGCCGAGATTGGTGGCGGACACGCTAGACCGGGTTCACCGCGCCTTGCGTGATGTCGGTCACGATCGAGGTTCGCGCGCGATGAAGGATCGATGAACGGGTTTTGGGCAGACGATGTGCGCCTACGAAAAGAACGCGATCCGCTCCGCCTGGCTCATGCGGCGGATCGGCGCCAGCGGATCGTTGGTCGGCGTGCGATGCTGCTCCAGGAAGCCGTTGGCGAGCAGCGTCGAGCCGAGGGAGGGTTGCACCACCGGCTCGGGGGCAGGCGTGGGCGGTGGCTGGAACGCCGGCTGACGCGGCTGCGGTTGTTGCGGCGCCGGTGTGGGCCGGCGGAGATCCACCGGCGCTGGCGCTTCAGTGACGACTGCTGCTTCGGCAAGCGCGAGCGTGCCGACGTCGTCGTCGATGGCGCTGAAATAGTCGTCGTCCTCGGTCTCGTCCGGCGCGGCCATTTCAATGGCGACCATGTCAAGGATCGCCTCGTCATCGGCGTCGCCGGTATCCGCGGTCTCGTCGGCGATTTCGATCGCCGACACCGCGGCATCGACCGGCAAATCCGGTTCGATGATCTCCGGCGCAATCGCTTCCGGTTCGCCTGCCTCGAGCTCCGCGTCCCCTGTCGAAACGTCCGGCGCCACGTTCGTTGCGACGGGCGCCTCTTGCACCGGCGAGGCTTTCGCAAAAACCGGCGCCTCCGCTTCCGCCGCCACGACGGGAGCAGGCACGGCCACATCTTCGGCAGTCGCCGGCGCCGCCGCGGTCTCGCTGGACGCACCCTGATTGCCGTCGTCGCCAAAACCGTCGATCTTGTCCCGGATCAGGTCGAATGCGGCGCTGACATCCGGGCGCGGGTCGATCTCCGAGATCTGGCCGCAACTGGCCTCGATCGCGCTGACCTGCGAATCAATCAGGTCGCAGATTCTCGAATCCGCGCCGATCTCGCGCCAGCGCCAGGAGATCTCCTTGATGATACGGGCGCCCTTGCGGACCGGCGCGAGGTTGTCCTCGAGCGGCAGATCGGCGAGCGCGGCCGACGCTGCATTGGCGGCCTGGTCGACGGCGTTCCTGATCGCGTTCAGCGCTTCCGGCAGCTTGTCATCAGGGGGAGGCTGCCGCTGCGCGACCAAGGCGTCCTCGATCCGGGCCACGGCGTCCAGCACCATGCGGGTATCCGCATTGCGGTTGCGTTTGGCGTACTCGCCGAGGAACCAGCGTCCGCGCGACGTCTCCATGAAGGCGTCGCGGATCGCATCATAGTCCCCTTCGCTCGGCAGCGCGGCGCGAGCGGAAATCGGCGAGAGGGCAAATGCTTCGTCGGCCATGGCAAACTCTTCCGCGCAAATCACTACGCGTTACGCTAACGATCACCATGATATTGACCGAATCGCAATTGGTTTGATGCCCGCCGGAACACAAATCCCCATCGCATCGCATGCCGCCTCCCGCCGATTCGCCGGCCGGGTCGGGCTGGTCTACGGCACAGTGTTCGGACTGATCGGCACCCACACGCCGTTCTTTCCGGTCTGGCTCCGGGCGATCGGCATCGACGCCTCCTGGATCGGGATCATCAGCGCCGTTCCCTCGGTGACCCGCTTCACGATTCTTCCCTTCATCACGGCGCTCGCCGAACGGCGCCACGCGCTGCGCGGCGCCATCGTCCTCACCGCCTTTGCGACCGTGGCGGGCTTCGCGCTGATCGGCGCCCAGCGACGACCGGTCGCGGTGTTTCTGGCCTATGTCGTCACCTGCGCGTTCTGGACGCCGATGCTGCCGCTCACCGAGGCCTATGCGCTGCGCGGCGTGCTGCGTTATGGCCTCAAATATGGTCCGCTGCGGCTATGGGGATCGGCGGCGTTCGTGGTCGGCGCGCTGGTCTGCGGATTGCTGGTCGAATTGATCACGGCCGAGCGGCTGATCTGGATCATCGTCGCCGCGGCCCTTCTCGGAGCGGCGAGCAGTCTTGCGCTTCAACATCTGGATCGGCCGGCTTCCGGCACGGCTGCGGTGCACGGCGACACTGCGCTGCTGCGCGACGGGGGCTTCCTTGCGGCCATCTTCGCGGCCGCCCTGATCCAGGGCAGCCACGCCGCCTACTATGCCTTTGCATCGATCAACTGGCAGGCGCATGGGCTCGGCGGGTTCACCATCGCCGCTTTATGGGGGCTTGGCGTGCTGGCCGAGATCATGGTCTTTGCGCTGTCGCCGCGCTTTGGCCTGCAGCCGTCGTCGCTCATGGCGATCGGGGCGTTCAGCGCGGTCGCCCGTTGGCTCATCATGGCGCAGGAGCCGCAACTGGCTTTGCTCGCTCCGCTCCAGCTTGCGCATGGATTGACCTATGGCTTGACCCAGGTCGGCACCATGGGGCTGTTGGTGCGTCTCGTGCCCGATCATGTCACGGCGCGCGGGCAGGGCTATCTCGCCGCCTGCAGTGGCATCGTCACGTCGGTGGCATCGATCCTGTCGGGTGCCACCTACGCCCATTACGGGCAGGGCGCCTACTACCTCATGGCCGGCATGGGCGCATCCGGCGCCATTCTGATCCTGCTGATGCGGCGCCGGCTGATTTATCCCCACAGTTCTGGGGCCGGCGGATGAACCAGGCTGCCCTCATAGCGCAGCCCGTGATCGCGATCCCGGGCGAGCAGTAGCGGACCATCGAGATCGATGAAGCGCGCCTGCGGGGCCAACAGCATCGCAGGCGCCATCGACAGCGAGGTCGCCACCATGCAGCCGACCATGATGTCGAGGCCGAGCGCCTTGGCGGCATCGGCCATCGCCAGCGCCTCGGTCAGCCCGCCGGACTTGTCGAGCTTGATGTTGACCGCGTCGTAGCGGCCGCGGAGCCCTTCGAGAGAGCTACGATCATGCACGCTTTCGTCGGCACAGACCGCGACCGGGCGCTGGATCAGCGCCAGTGCCTCGTCCCGGCCGGCCGGCAGCGGCTGCTCGACCAGCGTGACGCCGGCTCGCGCGCAGGCGGCGAGGTTTCTCTCGAGACTGTCCGGCGTCCAGGCCTCGTTGGCATCGACAATGAGCTCGGATTCTGGTGCTGCCTTCCGGACGGCGGCAATACGCGCGACATCGCCCTCGCCACCAAGCTTGATCTTCAAAAGCGGCCGGTGCGCGGCCACAGCTGTTGCCTCGGCCATGGTCTCCAGCGAACCCAGCGAGATCGTATAAGCCGTCGTCACGGCCTTCGGCTGAGGCCGCCCGAGCAGGTCCCAGGCCCGTCTGTCGCTCCGCTTGGCTTCGAGGTCCAGCAGGGCGCAATCCAGCGCGTTGCGGGCGGCGCAGGCGGGCATGGCGGCCTGGAGGGCATGCCGGTCGAGCCCGTGCGCAACCATATCCCGCATCGCCAGCAGCGCCGCCTGCGCGCCGTCGGGCGTCTCGCCGTAACGCGGGTAGGGCAGGCATTCGCCGCGTCCGACATGGTCGCCAAGGGCTATTTCCGCCACCACCGTCACAGCCTCGTACTTGGTGCCGCGACTGATGGTGAAGGCGCCAGCGATCGGCCAGCGCTCGATTCTCGCGGAGAGCGTCGGAGATTTCGCAGAAGTCATTTCAAAATCTGGCCATTTTCTGAACCTCGGGCTTGCCGGGCAACACCAAGTGTGGCTCGTATAGCGCTTTCGAGCGCAGGGGATAACGGTTCCCGTGAAGAAAGCACGTCAAGGCCGTTAGGGCCGCGCTTGCCACCGGAACCTGCAAGCTGACGTTAGCGTGTCTCGACTATCCTCTTGTGCGGGCAGCGAATCGGCCCAGGGAGCATCGTGAATCGTGAGCGGCGACCCGAAATTGGAGCGGACGGCCCGCGGCAGTGCGTTGGCGCTGTGCGCTGCCGGCCCATGGACGGCGAGCTTCGCCCCGCTGCTCGAGCGGATGGTGGCGGATGCGGAAAAGCTCGCCGGAAGCAGGCCGGACATCCTGATCGATGTCTCGCAGGTCTCCAAGCTTGACACCTTTGGGGCCTGGCTGATCGAGCGGCTGCGGCGGAGCCTGACCCAGGGCGGCATCGAGACCAAGATCGCCGGCCTGTCGGAAAACTATTCCAGCCTCGTCGACGAAGTGCGCCAGGTCAAGTCAGCCCCGGCTGCAGCGGCGAGCTCGGTCACGATCACCGGCATGCTGGACCAGGTCGGCCGCAGCGTGGCGGGCGTCGGCGGCACGATCGCCGGGTTGATCGACATGCTCGGCGCAGTGCTCGCGGCAGGCGCCAGGGTCTTTGTCCAGCCGCGCAGCTTTCGCCTGACCTCGACCGTGCATCACCTCGAACAGGTGTGCTGGCGCGCGGTGCCGATCATCGTGCTCATCACGTTTCTGATCGGCTGCATCATCTCCCAGCAGGGCATTTTTCACTTCCGAAGGTTCGGCGCGGATATCTTCGTGGTCGACATGCTCGGCGTGCTGGTGCTGCGCGAGATCGGCGTGCTGCTGGTGGCGATCATGATCGCCGGCCGCTCGGGCAGCGCCTATACCGCCGAGCTCGGCTCGATGAAAATGCGCGAGGAGATCGACGCGCTGCGCACCATGGGATTCGACCCGATCGAGGTGCTGATCCTGCCGCGCATGCTGGCGTTGGTGATCGCGCTGCCGATCCTTGCGTTCCTCGGCGACATGGCGGCGCTCTACGGCGGCGGCCTGGTGGCGTGGCTCTATGGCGGTGTCGATCCGGAAGCCTTCCTGCTGCGCCTGCGTGATGCGATCTCGATCGATCACTTCACGGTCGGCCTGATCAAGGCGCCGGTCATGGCCGCGGTGATCGGCATCGTCGCCTGTGTCGAGGGGCTGGCGGTCGAGGGCAGCGCCGAGTCGCTTGGCCGCCACACCACGGCATCCGTCGTGAAAGGCATCTTCTTCGTGATCGTCATGGACGGCCTGTTCGCGATCTTTTTCGCCTCGATCGGAATGTGACCATGGCGCCATCTTCCTCCGACGCCATCATCCGGGTTCGCGACGTCACGGTGCAGTTCGGCAGGACGCGCGTGCTCGACGGCCTCAATCTCGATGTGAAGCGCGGCGAGATTCTCGGTTTCGTCGGTCCGTCCGGCGCTGGCAAGTCGGTGCTGACCCGTACCATCATCGGGCTGGTGCCCAAGGTGAGCGGACGCATCGAGGTGTTCGGCGTCGATCTCGACGCGGCCAATTCCACCGCCCGCCGCGGGGTCGAGCGGCGCTGGGGCATCCTGTTCCAGCAGGGCGCGCTGTTTTCTTCGCTCACGGTTCGGCAAAATATCCAGTTCCCCGTGCGGGAATACCTCAAGGTGTCGCAGCGGCTGCTCGACGAGATCATGGTGGCGAAGCTCGTCATGGTCGGGCTGCGTCCGGAGGTTGCAGACCGTTTCCCGAGCGAACTCTCCGGCGGCATGATCAAGCGCGTGGCGCTGGCGCGCGCGCTGGCGCTCGATCCGGAGCTGGTCTTCCTGGACGAGCCGACCTCCGGCCTCGATCCGATCGGTGCGGGCGATTTCGATGAG
>Ga0307479_10006712_pt1 | contig 10589 bp, 15 predicted proteins | sample atmos_gasesECM4C_FD_203743 | JGI IMG/M metagenome (GOLD analysis project Ga0307479, IMG submission 203743) | Hardwood forest soil microbial communities from Morgan-Monroe State Forest, Indiana, United States - atmos_gasesECM4C_515 | ecosystem: Environmental > Terrestrial > Soil > Temperate...
AGCGCAACACGCCTGTCAGGATCTTGAAAGTGTTGATCAGGAGATGGCTCTTCGCCTCGATAAGGGCCAACCCGAGCGCGAAGCTGATTACCTGGCCCACCCCGCCGCCGAGATGCGTCAGGAAGTCGGTCACGTGGACGAGCATCGAGATGATGGGGATCGCCAGTCGGGTAAAGGTGGTGGACAGTTGTAAGTAGATCGGCCCGACGGCCCTGACCAACACGGGCAGGAGCGCCAAGAGCGCTAGGACCTCCTGCTTGTGCGCCTCGAACAGGCTATGCATCGCGGCCTTGCCTGAGGCTGACCGCTCCCACTCCCCAAGTCTGTTGAGCATCCCGGTCAGGGTCGTGATGATGCCAGAGCCCAGGCCCACCGTCTGCGAGAACATGTCGTAGATGTCTCGCCCGAGTACCCCGATGAAGGTCGCCCAGATATGGAAGAGGCCGATCAGCTTGTCGACTGTAGTCATGAAGTGTCCGAACCCTGTCGTGTTCAAGTTCGTCACGAAGGCCAGGATCTTCTGCAAGAACCCGCCGAAGTTGTTGCTGGTCGCGATGTGATCGATCGTCTTCAGTACCAGCTCTAACGACTGCACGAAGATGCCCACCCCGGTGGGGAGGTTTCTGGCGAAGACGTTCTCCAGATCGTTGAAGATCGAATGGCCCTGGGTACTCAGGAACGTGAGCAAGGGCTTGATCGCCGTACCGATGATGCCGAAGTTGCGCTGCGCAGCTTGTCCGATCAGCGGGAAGTAGGTCTGGGCCATCGCCATGACCGGGGTTGCTATCCGGCTGATGAACGTATGTTGCGCCTGTGACGTGACCTGGTTAAATAGCGCGCCGAAGGCAGCCGTCTGGGTCGTCATCTGCTTCATGGCCTCCTTGGCGACCAGAATGTCCGATCCCATGCCGACACCCATCGTGCCGAGGGCACCCAGGCCCAGGAGGCCGCCTCCGAGTGCCCCTCCGGCCGCAGACCCGGCGAGTCCGACGCCGGTCATGGCAACGTGCTCCGGGCCGAATCCTGCGAGCGCACCGATAGAGCCGATCCCGGCCAAGCCGAACGCCCCACCGCCGAATCCAAGGAGAGATAGGAGCGATCCGGTTTTTCTCTTGTCAGCCGCCGTCTTCAGGACAGCCATCTCGGCTGTGGCCGCCGCCGTGTCGAGATTTACAGGAATCGACAGCTTCATCGCGTTGACCATGGCTCGAATGGCCGCGATCTTCCCGTCGAAAGGCTTGGAGTCGGCGACGAGCTTCAAGGCGGTCGTCTGGGAAGAAAGTGCGAGAAGTGCCAACTTGGCCTGGGCGAGTTTTGCCCTGAAGTCATCGGCGTTCGCAGTGATCTGTGCGACGACCGGAGGGAGATACGTACCACCAGCGGGCATTCAGAGTTACTCCTTATCGACTATGACGACGGTGAGCGATGGACTCATCAAGAGAAGCTCCTTACTTGTGTGGTTTGCGGGATCATCCCAAAGGCGCCGAGGTGTCCTCTCTGCGTGCGTTACTCGGAGTTAGTGGCCACCCAGGCAGATCCGGCGTAGAGCCGACGACTTACCCCCTCCATCACCATATTTCGCCTTGGCGTGCGTTAGCTTGGAACAATGGTGATTTCAAACGGCTCTGGTAATAATTTGGCTAGACCACGCGGCGACTGGAGTCGACGGCCCGCGCGGTGGCTCTCAACACGTCTACGTAGCTGTGGGCCGCCGCGTACGACACCGGAAGCGCTCGCGAGTGTCTCGATAGCCCCGCGTCTTAGACAGGCGTAGAGCGTTAAGCTCGACCCGTGAACGCTCCGCGTCGGTCTTTTCGCAGTAGCTGTCTGTGGGGATTGGCAGGAGCGCTCATATTCCTTGCTGTCTTCTTCTTCTTTTTCCACTGATGGTCGACGACGCCCGGCCAGGGCTAGGTTGACCGGGCTGTTCGCATTACTGAAGAAACTCGACCAGATCCGAGAGTCGAGTCTGTTTACTAGCGCGTCTTCCCGTAGAGTCGAGGTTGGTATCTGTCGTGTCCCCTGCCCCCCGGCGAAGCGCCGCCCAAGGCGGGCCGGTAGCTGCTGAGGGCCCCGGTGGCGCGGGCGTCGCCGAGCAGATGAGGAGTAATGGCTAACTCCTTGTCGCCGGGGGGGCAGGGAACGCGACTGGGCTGGTTACCTCGTTGCTTAGCGCAGCGCTACACAGGCCACTGTGTCACCAGTCGTTTAGCCACTGCTCGCTGCGGTCATCGCGCAGCCAGCGGAGAATACGGAGCCACCAGCGCATCAGGCGCTCTCGCCATATCCGAGCGTCTTCAGCTCGGCCCTGACTGCCGCGCCGTAAGATCTCCCGATCTCGATCCGCGTGTCGATCGCTCGCACCTTGGCCCTGAGGTACCTGATAACAGCCTCGGCGACCAGCGCCTGTTCTTCGAGCTTGTCGGCCGAAAGCCTGGCCAGATGTTTGCGCTGCTCGACAGGGCCAGACGCCTCAACGAAGGCCCGGCTCTCGGCGATGTCGGCGCGGTGGCGCTTCTGTATGGCGTCGATCTCGGCATCGCGAAGGGTCGAGACCACGGCGTCGAGTTCTTTGCCAAGCTCCGTGAGTTGCATCACGACTTCGTTTGGCGTCAGGAGGTTATAGACGCGAGCGGTCGTCAAGACGCACCCGCTCTCGGCTGGCATGCATCGCACCGTTCGGGGTCTTTGCTCTGGGTCGTCACGAACGGATAGCGGTGCGTGATCTGGAGGCTCGGGCGAAAAATCCTGCCGCATTCACATTGCTGCACTTTTTGGCCAGGGACGGCCGGATCGTCGTAGTAGGGGGAGACTCGATCGAGTCCGGGCGGACCGTTATGGATTCGAAGGAAAGGCTCGGTTGGCATCACTCACGTCACCACCCTGCAGGCTGCGCGTGCCGGTGCGCGGCGAGCGCTCGCTCGGCCAGGTCAAGTCTTTTCTCGTAGATAACGGTGTCGGCCACGGCGATCCTCGCATCTTCGAGGGATTCGCTGGCAATATTTCCTCGTGCTGACGTAAGGAGTCGACGAAGCTCATCGACCTCGGCCTGGAGTTTGTCACGCTGCTCGGCCCACGCACCCTGCGCGCGTTGTAGTGATTCGGCCTGCGACTGTTGACGCTCTCGACGCTCCTCGGCCGCCTCCTGATCAGCCCGATCGCGACGCTGTTCGGCCAATGACCGTTGCTGGTAGATTGCGATGTTCCGTTCACGAATCTCCCGGATCATCTCGGCGTCATCGCGCCTCTGTCGCTCTTTCGCCGTACGTACCGCTGCTTCGAAGTCGTACTCAGCCATTAGATCTCACCGAGCCGGTGGCCTTCGATTAGTCGTGCACGCGTTAGGCGATAGGCTGCCGCCTCCCGGGCTTCCGGCGTTGTTGCCTTCCGCAGGTCGCGCTCGGCGGCGATGATTCTGGACTGTGACTCCAATTGCGTCGCGTCCACGTCGGGGGACTCAGGCGTGTAATCGCCGAAGGCGGCATCTCGCAACGCGCGATATTGGGATCGGCCAGCTCCCCGGTCGCCTTTACGTTGGGCGTTGCGAACAGAGCGCGCGCTGGCGTTGAGGATTTCGCGTGGCTGGAGCTGGCCCGAAGTCCCAACCCCGGCCAGCGCGGCGGACGCGACGTCGGACGCGGCCTTGCGAACCTTGACGATTTTTTCCCTGGCGAGTTGGTACGCGAAGGACCGCGCGCTTTGGAGATCTCCAGCGGCCGCCGCCGCTTTCATGGATTTCTTTAGGGCGCGCCGCCGCTGCCCCCTCCAATCGGCGCTCAGCGCGAGTTCGTCGATCGCCTTCGTGAGTCGCGTCTTCGTCATCTCATAGCCGACGCTGTTCTTCGACTTCTTCTTGGTCTTCATGTGCGAACTCCTTGTTGGTCGGTAGTTGGACGATTGGGCCGCCCCTCTGGGCGCTTCCTCGGTGTCGATCGGCTCGTCCCCGGCGCGCTCTTGGCATGGCTCACCCTGACGCTTCCTCCTGAGTTGCCTCCCGGAGGAAGGGTCCCTGTGAGCGCAGGCCCTAACTGCCTTGACCAGCCTGTTCGGTCGAGACGCCCTCGAGCGCTCCCTCGGCCTTGGTTACGAGCGGCGAGAGTACAGCGAGCGGTCGGACGTGGGCAGCACGCGGTCCCCTTGCGGCTTCGCTGGGCAAGAATTCCAAGGGGTCGCTCCGATGCGGTTAGCCATCGTCTCGTAGTGACCCGCGATCAGCGCGGGCGAGCGCAGCGGCTACAAACGCGCGGCTCTGTGCTCAGCCGAGAGTGCCCTGCCTTTCGGCCAACCTCTCTTTTTCACGATGTCGCTCTGCTTGGTTCCAGTCATAGAGGTCGCTCCTGTTTTCCTTGAAATCCGGTAAGACGCGCCGAGTGAGGTGTATATGGGTGGTACGAGCGAGCAAGAGCTGGCGTTGCCTTTGCCCTAGCCCGACTCGCACGCACCCACGAAGACGACGACCAGACGGAGGGCTGGACGCCGTCCTCGCCGGACCCACTTGTTTGGCACCACCCGGGAGACGTTAGGCGAAACGATGGATTCGGTCCGTCCTATGGTCGGTTGTGACTTGTTTGAGTCGGGGCTACCGGAGCAGGGCTCGCCGTTCCCCTCGGACTCGGATCGCTTAGGGCCTATGTCGACGACTCGTTTGCCGGTGTCGACGGTCCTACAGGTCGTAGCAGCTGTTGCGAGTGCCCCCTAGCGGCTCTGCCGGTCGCTATTTCGCCGTCTTACGCCGCTTTCGCGCTGCTATCTTCTGCTCTAGTTGCGCCGATAGCCGGGCAGCTAGTTCCGGATGAGCCTTGTCCCACTCTGTCTGGATTCGTATGGCCTCGCGGGTGAGTTCGGCGACGTTGACGCTCCCGTTGGGCCGAGTAGATCGTTTGACGGCCGCAGTGACGGCATCCGGGTCGTCTGTAAAGACAATGATCGCCTTGATGGCACGCCAGGCTCGCGCGAAGGTCCGGTCGGACCACTGGTCACGGACGAAATAGTCCTTCATTCGCTGGCGCGGGAGATTCACCGGGCGGCCAGGCTTCCGCGCCGAAGATTGTTTGCCATTTGGCATTAAACTCAGGATGACATAACCGGGGCTCGGACATTCGGCCAAGCAGCATAGCGTCGGCATCAGCATCAAAGTCGTCATCGAGAGGCAGCTCATCGAGCCAATCGCGGACCTGAGGGTCCTCGACTTCGGCAGCTAAAAGATGCAGGCAATCGTCCGTTCTTAATCACCTCTGATGGAATCGCTCTGGGTCAGGCTGATGGTTTCTCGGTTGGGCGGCACCTAGCCCTCTTAGCAAGGACCTCGTATAGTTGAGTAGCCATGTCAGGAAAGCGGTTCAATGCGAAAGGGAAGTCACGCAAGCGTGTCATGGAGAGGAAGCGGAAACTACTAAACCCGATCCAGCGCGGGAGCCTGCCGCCCTACGTGCTCAAGCTAGACCTCCCAACTGATCTTCCGGGAGCCCGGCGAGAGGCGCGCGTGGGAGAGGGAGTGGCGTTCAGCGCCTAGGAGCAATAGGTAACGATCCCCTAAAACGAGGGAACCTAAAGCCGATCCCACATAAGTCTCTTTCTCTTGAAGCTTCAGCTTCCTCTCCCACATGTGGAACAAATCCCACGCGTTACGTCTCTATCGGAGCAACGCTCCTGTGTGGAAGTCGGGAACAGAGCTAAAGCTCTAGGAGACCCCGGTCGTACAGCAGGTTGTACCTCGACGATTCGAGCCGCCTTGCTATCGCGTGACGTTGGGAGTGGGCCAACCCCCCACAGCCTGTTTTACGTGCGCTGTTCGAAGGTTACACGCGTCTCGTCGCTCGTCTCGGACGCGCTGTCAAGCAGCGCGAGTAGAGACGACAAAAATCCGCCCCGCGTCACCGCATGCTGTTTCTCGTAAGGAACTTCTCTACCCGAAGAGCTACCTGTGCGAGTAGCCACGTCAGAGAGTTCCCTTACGAGAAGGTGGACAGGGACACAACCGGGGGTTTAGTTAGCGAGGCGTAAGAGAAGCGAGGTTCAGGAGCAGGGTTCAAGAGCGGGCACGCGCCGTCCATCGGACTGGTTCAGGGAACCGACTATGGCTCGGGCAAAACCGCGCTCAGAAAGTTGCTTCGCTCCCCCCAATAGATATGGGGTGGTAACGAAAATCGAGATCCTGCCCAATCGCTCGGGGTCGCTAGTCGTCCAGCGGTCGCGAGAGGTAGACTTCGCGCTCGGCGACCATCACGATGGCGGTCGCGCTCGCCGGGAGGCCCCACATGGTCAGGCGGGCTGCAGCCTCGGCCCGCTTGACGGGATCAGGATCGTGAAGGGCGACCTTGACCGTCTTACTCACAGCTGCACGGGTCGGTATGCGGTTGACCACGTTGCGTCTCATTTCTCCCTCCTTTTCGGCTTGAGTTCAAAAGTGTTTTCGTCTGCGACGCGCTCGATGTGAATAGCCCCCAAACTCGCGAGGCGCCAGACCGCACGCCAGAGCAGGGAATCCCCCTCGCGGTCTCTGTCCGTGAGGAACGGTGAGAACTCGTCGCGCCGGCGCGCACCCGCCGCCAGCTCGATTGCCACCTCCTGGACGACCCAGTCCTCCTGCACGAGCCAGGGCACTCGCTCCACGATCTTTCGAGCCGCTTCACGGAATCGCGCAACTTCGGGGACGGGGGCGGGCGACAGGAATTGGTCCGAGCGCTCGGGAATCCAGGCGCGCTTGGTTCCACCTCCCCGTTTCTTCCAGCCCCACCGGCGGTGATGGTCGTGGGCGTCGGAGATACCGGGGATTGGTCCCGGGTCGGGACGTGAATCAGGGTTGAACGCGCCGGCCTCGTCGAGCGAGTCATCGAACGAGTCGCGGTCCCTCAGGGAGGCGTCACGATTGGCGCGTTGGCGCTCCTCCGCCCGGTCACCGGCTTCGCTTAACGCGCTCCCGCCAACGTGGGCGGTGAGGCCACCGCTTCCCCCAATAGATATGGGGTGGTAACGAAAATCGGGCTCCCGTCGTCGGTCTTTCTGCTGCTGCTTCCATCGGCGTTTCCGCTCGGCGCCCGTCATTGCTCCGTGCTCGGGATCGTCCGGCGGTCGACCGCGCTTTCGTTTCACACTCATGGGGATTTTTTGCCATTTGGCATTAAACTCAGGCAACTTCCCGGTGATTCGGTGACGCCGCCAGGCATCGTGGTCACTGCCAAGTCACCGGGGAAAAGGCTCGTCAGGAGTCGGCGCACGAACATGCGACCCGACCAGAAGTCGGCACAACCACATCCGCTGCACGGGTTAGTTGCATCGCCGCCCAGCTCGCTCTTGTGAGGCTCCTCGTACACCTTATAGTGCTGCGTGAAGAGGTGATGGCACCAGTCGCATGGTTCGTCCACCTCCGCCTCCGACGAGTCAAAGGGCGAAAACTCAAACGCATCGAGATCGTCCCCAGGGGAAGATTCGGGATTGCACCCGCGCTTAGGCATCTCGCTCATCCTCTTGCCGACTAAGCGGGGCGGTTTCTTCACCAGCAGCACCACCTGGACCGGGCAGGGCGGCCGGGAGCTGGCGAAAGGCGCGCGCCAGTAAGACATCACGCGGGATCAGACGACGCCGTGCCAACGTAAAGGACGGGAGCAACCCCTGCTTGACGGCGCGCAGGATCGTCGACTCCGAGACGCCCAAGATGGCGGCGGCCTCACTTGTGGTGATGACTTGAGGGACAGGGGCGGGGCGGGACTTCGATTTCGGCATGGAGAACTCCTTTCGTTGGACTTGTGGGCCGAACGAATGGAGAACTCCATCGCCTGGGCTTGCGGCTCTAACGAAATTTTACGCGCGTATCGAGCAGAAAGAAACTAGATAGTTTAGGACAACGCACAATCGCTAAAAATGCTGGTATCCAGCGGTACTTAGAGAGACAGATGGGACTATAATGCTAGCTATGGGCTCTCGCGAAAAGCGCAAGTCAGAAGACCTGATCTCGATCGTAGAGGCGATCAAAGAGTTTCGGATCGGGCGGGGCACGATCTTCAGGGCGATGGACGACGGCGTTCTCAAGCGTTATCGGCGCGGTGGTGATCGGTCGGTCTATCTCTCGCGCAAGGCCATTCAAGCGTGGCGCTCATTTAAGGAGGAGAAGGCTAGATGAAACGGGACTATGGTTCGGGGTCGATCGCGCGACACAAGAACGGCACATTTCAAGCCAAGCTCCGAGTTGTTATAGACGGGCGGGCAACGAGGCTGAGTCTCGGCTACGCGCGTACGCGCCGGGAGGCCGTGCAACTCCTCAACGAGGGTCGGAGGCGCTACTACGATGCGGCGGGTCGCAAGCTCCCACGCGGCGCCGCTGACACCGTCGAGAGCTTGATCGAGCGCTGGCTAGACAAGGTCGTCAGGGCCGGTCGTCCGAGCACCTACGAGCTTTATCGCAAGGTCTTGCGGCAGCACGTTATTCCCATCGTCGGGCAAAAGCGTCTGGACAGCTTGACGAGGGCGGACGTCGAAGCCGTTCAACGGCAGGCGCATGAGCGAGGCCTTAAGCCGAATACCATCAAGACGCTACTCGGAATCTTCAGCGCCTCCTTGACCTACGCCGTCGACAAAGAGGAGCTGCCCGGCGTGAGGAACGTCGTGCGCGGTGCCGACCGGCTCTATCGCCTGAGGCCGCGAAGTTACCAATTTCTCTCGCCACAGGATGCGACTCGACTGCTTGCGGCCGTTGCCGACTCACCATATGGCAACGCCTACGCGGTGATACTGGCCGAGGGCCTTCGACTGAACGAGGCGCTCGCTCTACGTTGGCAGGACGTCGACCTAGAGCTAGCGACGCTACGCGTCGAACACTCGATGGCGTGGGTCGACGGCCTGCGCGTTCTCGGCGAAACGAAGACGGAGAAATCGCGTCGGGCAATGGACATCTCGGCGACCTCCGTCGCGGCTCTGAAGGCCCAGCGTAAGACGCAGATGGCCGAGCAGGCCCGTGCCGGCAGCGAAGGCTTCCCCTGGCTGAACCACGATGGGTTGGTTTTCACTTCGGCGTGGGGAGCTCCAGCGTCCGACTCGGCCGTGCGAAAGGACTTCACCCGATGCCTTCGTGCTGCTGGTCTGCCACGGATGCGGCTACACGACCTGCGACACAGCTGCGCCACCATATTGCTGGCTTCGGGCTTGCCGGTAAACGTGGTCAGCGAGAAGCTCGGCCACTCTTCGGCGTCGATGACCTGGAATGTCTACGGGCATGTCATCCCCGCGACCCGCCGGGCGGCGGCCGACGCCATGGATCGGGCGTTGTCAATTTAGGGGGAGTGGCCTAACCGCCGCTCTCCTCGTAAGCCCATCTAAGCCCAACCATTTCCAGACCCTCGGTTTCGGTCTGGCTTTTTCTGAACTGGAGCGACCCACCGCGACCCAACTAGGCCGAACTGGCCGAGTACCGGCGTTATACTGCCGACCGTCGGTACCCCAGAGTGAACATCCACAACTTGCTCCACCCCGGCTTCCACTTTCGAAAGCGGGTGGTCGCCGCCTACCAGCAACACGTCGACTACCGGCGGGAAGCTGCCCTGCGGATGTGGGTCGCCTTCATCGCGACCTTCCTGTTCTTGCGATTCCTGACCTATGGCATCCGGTACCATTTCCTGCCCGCCCGCAATATCGTCACCAGCGGTGGCCTGCACATCCACCACTTCGTCTGGGGCATCCTGATCCTGCTGATCGTCGGCTTTCTCGGCATCACCTTCTGGTCACCGCGGATTCACGGCTGGCTGGCGCCGCTGTACGGGATCGGCGCGGCGTTGGTTATCGATGAGTTCGCTCTGTGGCTCAACCTTCGCGATGTCTACTGGCTGCGCGAGGGCCGGATCAGCATCGACGTCGCCGTCGTGATCGGCGCTCTTCTTGGGCTGTATTACGCCGCCGACCGCTTCTGGAGGCAGGTCATAACCGAGATCCGCGCTGGGCTCAAGTTCGCCGCCACCGAGGAAGGCCGCCTGTTGCGCCGCAAGCCGGCCTCCAAGTAGCGGCTTGCCAGCCCGCGAGTCTCGGCCCACCACGACCTTCTCGGTGGCGCCGGCCGATCGAGAACGGATTCACGAAGGGCTGCATGCGCTCGGTGGCCTCGACGAGCCGCCGGGCCCCTACGAGGCGTGGCGGGCGAAGCTGTCGGACGGAGACAGTCAGGCCCGCGCCATTTTGTATACGTCGGGCAAGCTCGTGGTCTCCGGCCACGCGCCGGCCTTTGACCAGGTAGTCGCGCTGGTCGAACCGGTGGGGAAGAAGATCCCGCCGAAAGGTAAGCCAGTGCCGGCGGAGGGGCCGTCCGACCCCGCCGTCCCGTCCGAGACCGAACCGCACATCGGCACCGACGAAGCCGGCAAGGGCGACTTCTTCGGGCCGATGGTCACGGCGGGCGTCTACGTCGATGCGCGCACGGCGCAGCTGCTGCGCACACTCGGCGTCCGCGATAGCAAGCTGGTCAGTGATCGCGAGCTCCGAGGCCTGGCGGCGAACATCCGTGAGGTGGTCGCCGACCAGCAGCGCGCGGTGCTGGTGCTCTCGCCGAAGCGCTACAACGAGCTCTACACGCAGATGCGGAGCGAGGGGAAGAACCTCAACACACT
>Ga0307479_10006719_pt1 | contig 10582 bp, 10 predicted proteins | sample atmos_gasesECM4C_FD_203743 | JGI IMG/M metagenome (GOLD analysis project Ga0307479, IMG submission 203743) | Hardwood forest soil microbial communities from Morgan-Monroe State Forest, Indiana, United States - atmos_gasesECM4C_515 | ecosystem: Environmental > Terrestrial > Soil > Temperate...
AGCGCCTTGGCCTGCAGCACGTCTTCGGCGCGGCGCACAAAGCTCACCGCGATGTAATCGGCGTTGTGCTTCAGCGCGAATTTCAAATCCGCTTTGTCTTTGAGAGTCAGCGCCGGCACGCGCAACTTAATGCCCGGCAAATTAATTCCTTTGTTCTCGCCGAGTGCGCCGCCGTTCACAACTTTGCAAGTCACTTCACGGCCGCGCACTTTCATGACGCGCAATTCAATCAGCCCATCGGAAAGCAAAATCCTGTCGCCCTTGTGAACTTCACGCGGCAACGGCGTGAACGTGGTATTCACCCGCGTCGAATCCCCCAGGATACGAGCGGTAGTAATTACAAATTGTTGGCCGGCAATTAACATCACGGGCTTGCCGCCGGCCAACACACCGGTGCGAATTTTTGGGCCTTGAAGATCGGCAAGGATGGAAATGGTTTTGCCCTGTTCCAGGGCGGCGGCGCGTAGCAGCGCGATATTTGCGGCGTGATCTTCGTGCTTGCCGTGTGAAAAATTCAGCCGCGCCACATCCATGCCGGCGCGCAGCAGTTTTTCCACGATGCGCCGCGACTTGCTGGCGGGTCCGATGGTACAGACAATTTTCGAGTGACGGAAACTCATAGTTTCGAAATTAGTACATCGCGAGTAGTTACTGTTAGTGCGCCCTGTTGCGCTAATTGACCCAGTTGTCGGGGCGCGACGGGGGGTCTTTGTGCTTGTTCATGTAGACCTGGAATTTTTTCTTGTTGCGCTGAACTTTCCAGTCGGTGACGCTGTTGCGCACACTGTAGAGAAACGAGCCGCGCCGCAAATAAATGTAGCCCACCAGCATGCCGCCCAGATGGCACAGATGGCTGACGTTGTCGCCGCCGCTGCTGAGCGTGCCAAAAAATTCGATGGCGGCCATGACCGCGACATAAGGCCGCATGGGAATGGTCACCGGCAGGGGAATGAGCCAGATGCGCCGGTCGGGAAATAAAATTGCGTTGGCGATAAGTATGCCGAAAATGGCGCCGGATGCGCCGATGGTGGGCACCAGAGAAGCTTCCCCGCCGAACAGCACGGGAATTGTTTTCACGATAACTTCGATCAGCCCCGCGCCTACGCCGCACAGGAAGAAATAATTCAGGAAGCGGCGCTTGCCCCACACCTGTTCCAGTTCGCGGCCAAACATCCACAGCATCAGCATGTTGATCAGCAAATGAAACAGGCCGCCGTGCAGAAAAATGTAGGTGGCGGGCTGCCAGATGCGCAGGCCATGAATCACCGCGTCGGGAATCAAACCAAAGGTCTGAACGATTAAGTGGTAGGCGGGGCCGCTGCCGAGCAGAATGTTCGCCAGCGTTTGCACCAGAAAAACGCCGGAACAAATTAATACGATCAGCTTGACGCCGGGAGTAATGAATCCGCGCCAATCGAAGTTGTAGCGGCGCGAGCTGAACGTGGGAGGCATAAGCGCAGTGTACGGCGCGGGACGCGGCGGCGTCAAAGTGGGGTTGCCACGTACGTGGCGTTTGTGGATGAGTGCGGCGCAGGCGGGAAAAACTACGGGGAGAAAATTCCGTAAACGACGGGTCCGTCGCGGCAGACGGGCCTGCCCAGGCTGGTGAACCTGCCATAACGGGTTGAGCAGCGGGTTGTTGTGGAGGATGGTCGACCGGAGCAAAGCCCTCCGGGTCGTCTTCGTCCGGTTCTGTGGGTTCTTCGGGTATTGCGGGTTCTTCGGATCCGGAGATTATGAAGCTACCGCGGGCAGGCACTTCTATCCCGTAGTGGGTGGCTTTGTCGCCGTCGAGCTGGTGTTTGATGCCGGGGAGAGTGCGGAGAAGCAGGCTGGCGATGTAGGCGAGTCCGGTGGCGCGGCGAGTGGAGATATGGCCGCCGGCCAGGAGACGAAAGAGATGGGCGAGGGAATGGTTGATGCCTTCGGGGGTCTGGAAGTCTTCGGCGTGCTCGGCAAGCAGGTCGGCGAAGTTGTAGGTGTCGGTGGAGGGAGATTCGGAGTGGCGGGGGCAGAACCTGGACTGCGGGTCCTGGATGACGCAAGCGCACTGGCGGCCTGTGGGGGTGTGGTACTGGCAACGTTCGGCAGCGCGGGCGGCTTGGGCGTAAGCTTCGGCGTAAGGGTCAGATGTTTTCATAGGCGGTCCTTTTTAGGTTCTAATTTCATTTCTAAAAATTTAATTTGAGGGGAGGGGTATACCCCCCTTTTTTTCGAAAAGAGACTGGAAGACATTGAAAACAAAGAAACCGAGCGTGCAAAAAGAGAGGCTTGCTGGAAATTCGGAGTTGGAGGTTGGAGATTGGAGGGGCGAAGAAGCAGCTTGAGAGCAGGGCTGGAGGCTGGCGATGATGAGAGTTCAAGAGCCGAGGCGAGAGGCTTGAAAGTGTTGGGTGCAAAATTTGAACCGCGGGAGGCTGTGAATCTGGAGACAGGTTGGCCGGAACGGAATGCCGGAGCGCGACGGTGATGGGGCGATTTGCGACGGTCATACGTTATTTTACTGTTTAGATATCTTAACTACTACCGAACTAGAGGACAGTGCGGGGCAGGGAAGAAAAGCTGGCCGGCCGACTTTGAGATTGAAGAAAGCGAAGACGCACCCGAGCAGTTAGAGAACCCCTACTTATGCATTAGCTATTTGTTTTTCGCTACGGCAATCGCTTTGGCCATCAGCGATTGGACAAAGTTCTGAAAGCACAATTCTGGCGCTGGCTCTTTAAACAGTCCCTTCGGCCCGTCAGTGGCATTGGACATCAAGAAACAAGCCGAATCATAAAGCCTTTCACGAACAAGCTTCGTCAGAAGGATTTGGTACCGGTTAGCGTACGATGAGGCCTTGAATTCTGGAAAGACCTTGAAGTGCGGTTCCCGAGCTCGAATGGAACTTATCGAACCCGGTGCCTCCTCGAGGAGCATTAAATAACCGAGCCAAGGTCTTGCAGAAGGATTGAACGCTCCTTCGCGGTAAGCTGCCCAGATGTCCACAGCGCTCCCGATTGCTTCCTCGGTTCGATTATTGTAGTTGTTCCCGAACGAACCAACCTAGGACTTGAATTCTATCCCGGCCAGTAGCTTTCCGTCGGACACAATGAGAAGATCCCACTTTTTTTCGGGGCGATACCAACCAGGAATCTCCACACACTTTTCGGAGTACACGTGTGCTTTTGGAAGTCCGCTTTCGCAGAGAAGGTCTCGGACGAGATTGACGAAGCCATTCATTTGAGCTCCACCGGTGACCGCAGAACGCGCGCCTGCGTCTTTGGCGCCGGAAGCAGCCTGTTTCTGTGACTGCGTCGCTCGAGTGTTCCAGAAATGTCTAACCGCGTCTCGGAGACGCTTCTCCATTTTAGAGTTGCGGCTCATTCTTTGCGGGTCATCTTGAGGATTTTGATGTTGTTCTTGTTGAATAACGATGAGGTTTCGCTCTCAACGCGCTCTCGCGCCATATCGAAATAATGCTCATCTACTTCAAAACCAACACTATTTCGACCGGCCTTCGCGGCCGCAACCGTAGTCGTACCTATGCCAAGGAATGGGTCGAGAACAGTATCGCCAACGAAACTGAACATGCGTATTAGGCGCTCGGCAAGCTCTACCGGATAGGGCGCCGGATGGTGACGTGTAGAAGCTCCAGTAAGGCCCGACCATATTTGTTGGAACCATTCTTTGTGTTTTTCCCCGGAAATTACGCTCAGTATCCGCGCCGGAATCTCAGGGGCTCGGTATCCGCCTGGTTTGCGCTCCATTAGGATGAATTCGATATCATTTTTTATGACGGCATTCGGTTCGTACGGTTTCCCGAGGAAGCTTGAGCCATTTTCGACTTCGTAAACAGCGAGGAAGAAAAGCGTCGGCTTGCTGCGCTCCTGTCTGCGGCAGGCGGGCCTGCCGGAGTGCGGGCAGGAGGAATGACCGTGCATCTGTGGCCCAATCGAGCGCCACGAAATTAGTTGGTTTTAAACTTTTCTAGACGCAAATCGGAAATCATCCACGATTTTATTTTCCGCAGTCGTTAAATGTCGCGGCTCGCCACGCTCGACGGCCAAGACATACCAACCGGCAGGGCGAGGCAGGCCGCATCTGGCGGCGTCGCTGAGCATTTGGTGTTTGTGCCTGCAGCGACAGTCACCCTGACTATCCGTCCAGGCGGCTTCGTAATGAATGTTATTGAGGGAAGCGTACCGATACCGCAGGCCCGTCATGATTTGCTTGACCAAAGGGGGCATTCGGTCGGGCGACATGGGAGTAATCCCTTAATAGTCTGGCTGGGCGCGCATTCTAGCGATACTGCTTGTTGTCTTCCGTTTTACCTCAAAACGCGGAACCTGGCTACCGAAGTTTCCTGAGCGTACCTAACGAGGAGAGTGGAACAAAGCGGGGAGAGATTCCTCGACCCACCACGGAACCTGGGGCATCCGGCTCTTGGCAAAAGTGCAAAAGCCCTCGGCTGAAATTTTCCAGAACATACCTTACGACGAGGAGTTGAAAAAAACGGGGAGAGATTCCTCGGCTTGCTCCGCTCGGAATGACGGTGGTGCGGTTTGCGATGATGAGCGAAGAGAGCACGGCAAAGTCAAAAACCCCAGGTTCAAAATGCGAACCTGGGGCACCCGGCTGGGGCACCCAGTGGCGGATTTTCTATCGATCATTTTGTCTTCACGATGAACCTGTGGCCGCCGCTGTACCCGCTGCGTGTTGAGAACGCTCTGCGGCCTTTTTTAAGCGCGCCAGAGCATCCGCTACTCCCTCGTGTAACTGCCGGCTGGCGAAATGTTCGAGCATCCATGCCCACCATCCAGGTGAGATTGTGAAGTCTCAACCAAAGCTCACACGGCAGTGCTGATTATCCAGCGGCCCACACACTATGTGGTTGTGCACGGTGATGCCGAACGGTAACTGCGTCGTCAGATCCAAGGCCCGTTTGTGGGAGTCGATGCTCGCAACGGTGATCTGCACGTTCCAATCTTTCCCGAGTGCTCTCGTTCGCGCGGATATTCGCTGCCCCGACTTGGCCGGGCCAGCCGGCTCCATCGCAAACTGCCAGCACGTTTCCGCATCCCACCACAACCCATAATTGGCGGGATCCGCCAGGAGTTGCCAGACCTGCTCGACGGGCGCTTCCACGGTGGCGATGGGACAAGTGCTTATGCTCATGGAGATATCACAATCCACTGACAAGTGAAAAATCAAAAGACTTAGATTCGAAATGCGAACCTGGGGCACCCGCGGACCGTTGTGACATCGAGATTAGGCTGCTTCTGGTGTTGCTTCTGGTGAGATTGAAAACGGGTTAAATTCGTTCATTAGGTGTTTTGTGGTTTTCATGACGGTCGGCTTGGGACAAAATTGCTTTATCGCGGGAATAAGTTCCGAATAAAGGTTGGCTTTGTCGAGCAGGATGGCTGCACCAAGGCTTTCGGCTAAAGTTTTTGCCTCGGCGTCATTCCAGAGAGAGATAGCCAGAACGCATTTGGAATGCAGGAGAACTTGAGCTTTTATCACTTCCGCAGGATATTTAAGCTCATCGTCGAAGTGCAGTTCCAACAATAAGACATCAGGCTTCAAAGCAGCGCTCATCTGAAGAGTTTCGGCGAAGTTGGTTGCTTCACCGACGAGTTCAACGGAGGGTTCTTCGTTAAGCACTCTCACTATGACTGGACGCATAACCGCGTTGCCGTCCGCTAACAAAACCTTTATAGACATCACGAGCCTCCGGGCTAACGGAATGTGAGGTTCAACTAATTAATACGACAGACGATGCGTAAAACGAACTGCGGCAGGATGGGGCTCTTTCTTTTGGGCGGATTCTGCGACTCGGGGTCGCGCCATCTCTTTTCGGACGCCAGCCAGCGCTGCTTTCGGAGATTCTTTCCGGGGTTTCTTCTGCGTCATGCCCAAGTATGGCAGGCCATCAGGACAACTACTGTCCAATCCAGTACATAAGGCTAACTGGTGACAGGGCGTGTAAATATCTAACTAAAATGGAAAACGATCGGTGGGAACCCTGAAACGCAAAGCACGTAGCTATAAATGTCGAGCTTCACGAGTAACAGTGATGCGCCGAATCGATTAACACGGATAGTACTGCCATAGTACCAGGTGTCCAATAGTAAACAGACGTGTGAATCCATTCCAGGCAGTATTAAACAAGAGTTGACTCTAATTAGGCTCGGGGTGGCAATAGGCGCGGATCTGGGGAATGCCACCCCGACTTTTTTTTGGCTGGCTGGCCAATTATCAGCGGAAAGTAACGATCAATTTCCGTACAAGAGAGAAAGATGGAGAGATTATGACGAAAATTGTGACGGAACGATCGAACGACAATGGCACACGCACTGTGCCCACCGAAAGTGTCGCGGGCATTCTGGAACGTGAACTTAAACCTATTATTCATGAGTGGATGAGGTTGGTAGAAAAACAAGAAGACCTGATGTCCATTGCCTTGAGCTACGAAGATCGCACCGGGCATTTGCCGGCGCTGCTCCGCGAAGTTATTGTGCGCCTGCGCCTGGACGCCGGCACAAAGGCCGCGGTCTCAGTAGCAGCGAGTCACCACGGCGACCTGCGCCGTAAACAGGGCTATACGGTGGCTATGGTGGTGGAGGAATCACGCCTCCTACAGGTTTGTCTTTTCACCACCCTGCACAAAAACACGCACCTGATCGAATATAACAAGCTGCTGCTCGACGTGGTGACCATCGCAGACGAGGTGGACGCGCAGCTGAAGCAACAGATGCTCCGCTACATGGAAGCCAACGCTATTGGACCCAAGCCCAACTGAGAAGTCACGGTGCATTTCAAAGCCCATTCAATTTTCTGTCCCACTTCCCTCGCGGACGATGCGAGGTGAGGCCGTATGAAAACCGAATTAAAAGAGTGCGTACTGCTGATTCGGTGCAATCCCGCCGACGTACGCCTGATCTCAAGGGCATTGACGACCCCTTCGCTTAACACATTAGAGCTTGAGTCGGTGAACAAAGTGCCCGACGCGCTCGAACGAATCCGTAAGGGTGGCGTTCGGTCGGTCATCATGGACATAGAAGTGCCGGAAGGGTTGGCCAGATTTGAAGAATTTTTGTCCGCCGCGCCCCACATTCCTATCCTGATTCTCAGCGGAACAGAAACTGAATGCATCGCCAGGCAAGCGGTGGAACAGGGCGCCCAGGACTACCTGCTGAAGAATCAACTGGAGGAGTTCAGGCTAAAGCGGGTCGTACGCGGCATGATTGAGCGCAAGGCTAAGGAGGAAGCGGCGATTCAGCAGCAGGAGCTCGCCGACGTAATTCTGTCGTGCACCGGAGACGCGGTGTTGATTGGCGATAGCACGGGTTGTGTCGTGCATCTAAATACAGCGGCGGAAGCGCTGACTGGATGGTCTTGCCAAGAAGCCCTGGCCCGGTCGATTGGTGAAGTGTTTCAAACTATTGACGCGATTAGTCGGGAGCCTGTGAGCGATCCGTTGGCCGTGGTTATTGCTGATAAAGGAAATGTGCCGCTGTGCTCGAATTGCGTAATTGTCCAGCGGAGTGGTTCTGAAGTGGCAATTGAGGGTTCGGTTGCGCACACTCGGGACCGCACTGGGAAGACAACCGGGACGGTATTCGTGTTCAAGGATGTGAGCGCAGCGCGGGCAAAATCGCTGGAGCTTTCGCACCTGGCGCAGCACGATTTCCTGACAGACCTGCCGAACCGAGTCCTCCTGAACGACCGTATAACCCAGGCGATTTCCTTCGCGGCACGCTACAGCAAGCAGTTGGCAGTGATGTTTGTCGATTTAGACGGCTTCAAGAGGATCAATGATTCGCTTGGACACACTGTCGGCGACAAACTGCTGCAATCGGTCGCCAGCCGATTGGTCGCTTGCGTTCGCCGCTCGGATACCGTGAGCCGGCTGGGCGGAGACGAGTTTGTCGTGTTGCTCTATCAGGTAGAGCACGCCGAAGACGCCACTTTCATCAGCAAGAAAATCCTCGGCGCTCTTACCGCACCGTTTTCCATTGAGCAAAAGCATTTGGACATCAGTGCAAGCATTGGGGTGAGTACCTATCCGGACGATGGGCAGGACGTGGAAACCCTAATACAAAAAGCCGACACGGCCATGTACGCGGCGAAGAAACTCGGACGCAACAATTGCCAGTTTTTCAGAGCTGATATGCAGGCTCGAGTCTTAGAGCGGCAGAGTCTGGAGGGCGATCTGCGCTACGCGTTGTCCCGAAACCAGTTTACGTTGCGCTACCAGCCCAAGATCGACCTCAAGACGGGGGAGATCACGGGAGTGGAAGCCCTACTGCGTTGGCAACACCCCAAGCGCGGTTTGATCTCACCGGTACAATTTGTTCCGATCGCCGAAGAGTCCGGATTGATCGTTCCCATCGGTCAGTGGGTGCTGCTCCAAGCTTGCCGACAGTCGCGTGCGTGGATGGATGCGGGAATTCCTCCGGTGCGTATCGCTGTCAACGTATCCGCAGCGGAGTTCATGGCCAAGGATTTTCTGTCGGGAGTTCGCGCCACGTTAATTTCGACTGGCGTGGACCCTCACAATTTAGAACTGGAGCTAACCGAGACGGTGCTGATGCGAGACGCGGAGTCCGCTGTAAGGATTCTTCACGCGTTGAAAGCCATCGGGGTACAACTTGCGGTGGACGATTTTGGCATCGGCTACTCGAGCTTCAGCTATTTGCAGCGATTTCCACTGGACGCTTTGAAGATTGACCGAACCTTTATCAATGAAATTTCAGCAGCCGGAGAAGGGGCCACAATCCTGAGCGCCATGATCGATATCGGCCTGAGCTTGAAGCACCGCGTGATTGCCGAGGGCGTGGAAACAGTCGAGCAGTTGCACTTCCTGAAAAAGAAGGGCTGCAGCGAGGGGCAGGGATACTTATTCTGCCACCCGATAATTGCTGAAAAGTTCGTTGAATTTTTGAAGTGCGGCGTGAGGGAATCCGCTGTGCACTAGGAAACAATGGGATACGCTTCTTGTAGATAGTCTTCGCACGCAATTTCTCCACGCTTCAAAACTCTAGTAGCTTAAGGGTGTGCCACCGGGGCCCTTTAATATGCTGCGGCATTTGAAGCGCCGCACTGGCCGCAGTGATCTTCATTTCATCACGTTTTGTTGTTATCACCGCAAAAGATTGCTGAACTCGGTAGGTCCCCCAGAGAAGTCTATTAACTAAGAGAGATGCTACCCGCCGAGCTCGCGGACAGCTTACTTAGGCGCCATTCAAACATTGTTACCAGGAGGGCACGCCTGTTCTTTTCCTGTACTGGCGTTATCTGGCCTCGTACGGGCTGATGAAGGAGAGTGATCTCTGGCACGTCGGTAGATAAGAAAGCTGGATGGGCAAAAATTGCGTTCATGGGGAACATTCACTCCGACAACGCCGCCAGCATTACGATGACGGATCGACGAACTGGGGCGATTGTGTATGCGTATGCGGTGGACAAGAAGAGCACGCTGCATGGTCAACAGACCACTGCTGAGGCATGTGCCAAGCATCTGGAAGCACACATCGAAGGCCACAATTAGAGTTAGTCGACCGTAGTGCGAAGCCGCACCATACCCTACGACGAAAGATACGAGCAAAAGCCCCGGACGCGGATACGCGCCTGGGGCTTTTGGCGTTTTGAGAGATTTGAGGTGGGCGTTGACGGGGAGTGGAAAAAAGCGGGGAGAGATTCCTCGACTGCGCAAGCCGATCCTTCGCGGGAGCGAAGGAGGAAGAAAAACATCGGCTTGCTCCGCTCGGAATGACCGTGATGGGAAGTTCTTGGGGTACCGGCGTTGAACACGTGCCTGTGGGGTTGGGTTTGAACTATAATTCTTCGCAGCCACGTTGAAGGAATGCCATTCGTGGTCGCGGGGTGCGCCGGGGCGGGGAACCACGACGCGCCTCGCTTTATTCCATGTAGATAGATAGACGGAAGCGATGGTCCGGCGGGTACATGGTGGTTGTTATTGAGAAATCAAAGCGCAAGAGGCGTGCTCATGGCAAGTGCAAAAGCCCTCGCCTGAAGTTTTCCTGAACGTAGTTTACGCACGAGAAATACTAGCGGAAGCCCCGGACGCGGGTAGGCGCCTGGGGCTTTTGGTGTTTTTGGGGAATTTGAAAGGCGTGGTTGGTGGGTGTTGACGTGGAGTGGGAAAAAAGCGGGGAGAGATTCCTCGACTGCGCTCGGAATGACAGTTTGGATTGGCGCGCGCAGGGTTAGTCGAGGTTTTTGCGGGCGAAGTAGAAGAGGGAGGCGCCTAGCAGGGCGAACATGAATATGCCGAGCAGGGATTGCGCGGAAGTGGGCATGGGGAGCTTTTCGTTTACGGCTAGCGCGGGCCAGAGCCTGGGGCCGAGGCTGAACAATTTTTCGGGCCACGGGAGGCGCAAGACTGAGGTTAGCCAGTGCGGCACGCGGTTGGAGATTTCTGGATCCTGTAGCAGATTGATGATGATGCCGAGGAGACCGAAGACACCTCCGGCAGCGATGAGTCCGCTGGAGTAGAGCGCGCCGGGGCTGGCTTCGCTTTCGTCTTTCTTTTTGGTGGTGGCGTCGATGAGCGAGCGGATCAGGCCGCCTGCAA
>Ga0307479_10006721_pt1 | contig 10580 bp, 6 predicted proteins | sample atmos_gasesECM4C_FD_203743 | JGI IMG/M metagenome (GOLD analysis project Ga0307479, IMG submission 203743) | Hardwood forest soil microbial communities from Morgan-Monroe State Forest, Indiana, United States - atmos_gasesECM4C_515 | ecosystem: Environmental > Terrestrial > Soil > Temperate...
ATGAAAATGGGAGAATCGGATGCTGGATTGCACTACTTTCCGTTGGTTAGAACTGTGAGCAGTACGCGATGAAGGCGCAACTCCTTTAGAAAAATGGAGCAAAATTTGTGAAGAGATGGCCAGTGCGAATGACCCTCGTGATGGGGGGCTGCCTGCTAGTCGGCTGCGCGCGAAATCCTCAAATCGCAAAGATGAAGCACTTCGAGAGAGGTGAGACGTACTTTCAAAAAGGGAAGTGTCCCGAAGCCGCTATTGAATACCAAAACGCCATCCAGATTGACCCACGATTCGCGCAGGCACACTTCGAGCTCGCACAATGCTTCGTGAGGCAGTCGCAGTGGGCACAAGCTTATGGGGAGCTGCTGCGAACGGCAGATCTCGAGCCAACCAACTGGAAGGCACAACTGGACCTCGGCAACCTGCTCCTCGCCGCGGGGAAATACTCTGATGCGCGCGATCGCGCTCAAATCGTCCTGAAGGGTGATGCGCAGAACGCACAGGCACAAGTGCTGTTTTCCCAGGTGGCTGCGGCGCAGGGAGATTTGCCTCAGGCTCTCAGGACGGCACAAGAAGCGGTTCAGATGGATCCTGATCGTCCGAGTTCCTATCTCAACCTGGCGTTGATACAGGACAGGAGCAAGGACCCAGTTGGTGCCGAAGAAAATTTTCAAAAAGCACTTTCCGTCGATCCCAAGTACACGCCTGCAATGCTTGCACTCGGCAATTTATACGAGCATCAGAAGCGATGGGGAGAGGCCGAAAAACAATTCGGACAGGCGATTGCAGTCCAACCGCAAGACCCCCTACTTCGTGGGCTTCTTGCCCGCCTCTTCCTGAACGAAGGACGAAAAGATGCCGCTGAACAGGTGATGCAGGACGCGAAGAATGTGCTAAAAAACAACGCAAGCGGATATCGAATGCTCGGCGATTTCTATTTCAGTCAGGGAGAAATGGATAGAGCGCTCGCCGAATTTGCCTCGCTGACTTCCGAGCACCCGAAGGATCCTGCGGTCGCCAAGACTTATGCCCAGACCTTGATCCTGAAAGACCATTTGGACGAAGCGGCCAAGATCAACGACAACATCTTGAAGAATTCTCCCAAAGACATTGATGCGCTTATCCTTCGGGGACAGATTCTTATCCGTGAAGGAAAGGCGGACGATGCCCTGCAAGTTCTCGAAGGCGCAGTGAAGGACGCCCCGGACAACGCCATGGCTCGCTACAACCTCGGCATCGCTTATGCCGACACGTGGAACATCGGCCGGGCTGAGGTCGAATGGCGGCAGGCCGCGCGGCTTCAGCCAAATATGATCGAAGCGCATCGGGCGCTTGCCAAAGTCGCATCGCAAAAACGCGATCTGTTGATGTTGGCCGAATGTGGGGAACAGCTGATAAAGATCGAACCACACTCGCCTGAGGGCTATGTCGTCCACGCTGAGGCACTCGTCAAACGTGGAGATGGAGCGGAAGCCGAAGGGGATTTGAGAAAGGCGATGGAGGTCGCACCGGAAGACGCGACCGCCTACATTCGAATGGGTGATTTGCGTGCGTTGCAAAAACGCTACGATGAAGCCGGAAAGTTCTATTCTGAAGCTCTCGGTCGCAATCCCTCCGCGGTAGAGGCTCTAAGGGGCCTGATGAATCTGGACCTCGCCGGCAGTCAGACTGCCAAGGCTTTGCGTCGGGTACAGAATCAGATCGCGCTGGCGCCGAATAACAGTCAATTCTATCTCCTGCTCGGACATGCCGAGCTTCGAAATCAGGATCCTGTTAAGGCAGAAGCAGCGTTTGAGAAGGCAATCGAACTGGACAAGAACGACGTGGAAGCATTTTTGCTCCTCGCAAACGTCCAAGTTACCCGGGGATCGACGGAAAAGGCAATCGCAGGTTACAACCGCGCGCTCCAAGCCAATCCGCGCGACCTTCGCATCTACGTTGCCCTTGCTAATTTGATGGAAGCCCAAGGTAACTGGCAGCAGGCGGAGAATCTTTATCAAAAGGCGCTTCAGATTCAGCCGGATTACCCTGTGGCCGCAAATAATCTTGCGTACTTGATGCTCGAACACAACGGCGACGTCAGCGTCGCGCTCTCGCTCGCTCAGACAGGCCGCCGCGGTTTACCAAGCCTGTCGAACACGGCCGACACTCTAGGATGGGCCTACTTCTCCCAAGGCGTCTACAATGCCGCGACTGATCTGTTGCAGGAGGCGATCAAAGCAGATCCACAGAATCCCACATATCACTACCACCTCGGTATGGCCTATCAGCGGACAAACAATTACGCGATGGCGAAAAGGCAGCTGGAATATACGCTGCAAATCAGTCCCGACTTCAGGCAAGCCGATGGAATCCGGAGAGTGCTGGCGGAATCGCCAAAGAAAGATTGATGTGGTCTCCTAAGTTACACGCAATACGAAGCGGTCTTAATCTAAGTCTTCCTGAAAATCCTGAGCCGACCGAGGTGTGGCTGAGGAGAATCCGTAGCGTGGAGAGCAGAATTGATTGAGACCTTAATCACCGGAGCAACGGGCTTCGTCGGGCCACACCTCATTGAGGAATTGCGTGCCCGTGGCGATCGCGTGCGGATCCTCGCCCTGCCGTCGGAAGATACATCGCGGCTCGAGCAAGAACAGCTCACCGTTTACCGCGGCGATGTGCGCCAGCCCGAGACGCTGATCGAGCCCATGCGTGGTGTCGATACGGTCTTCCATCTTGCTGGAATCCACGGTTTGTGGCGTCCCAAACAAGAATATTACGACGTGAATGTGACTGGCACCGAGAATGTCTGCCGTGCCGTACTGGCCGCCGGTGTGCGCCGGCTCATCCACGTCAGTACATGGATCGTCTACGGCATAGGGCTGGGCCAGCCCCTGCACGAAGACCTCCCACTGAGGCCCGTCTCCGATTTCTATGCGGTGACCAAGGCAGAAGCGGACAAGCTCGTGCAGCGTTACATCGCCCTGGAACGCCTGCCCGCCGTGATTATCCGTCCAGGCATCATGTTCGGGCCGGGAGATCGGGTCAACTTCGCGCGCATGGCCGATCGCCTCCGTGCTGGCAAAACCATCATCATCGGGTCAGGACGCAATGCCCTTGTATTCTTCTATGTCACCGACATGGTCAAGGGCTTGCTCCTGGCGGCCAGCCACGAGCGGGCCGTCGGCCAAGCCTACAATCTGTCGAACGACCAGCCCCTCACCCAGGAGCAATTCTGGCGCGCGGTCGCGGAGGAAATCGGTGCCAAGCCACCGCGCGTCCATGTGCCCTACCACGCCCTCCATGCGCTAGCGTATCTCGCCGAGCGGGCCGTGTCGCAGGACCATCCCCAGCGCCAGCCCCTGATCACACGCCTAGGTGTCGAACTGTTCGGCACCGACAACAGGGTCGCCAACGACAAGGCGCGACGTGAATTAGGCTACACGCCTCGGGTTAGCGTCCGAGAGGGCGTGCGGCTCACAGCAAGCTGGTATCTCAAAGAGTGCACCTCGAGGGGCATGGGGAAGCCTTAGGGGCTAGGAAGTAATTTGCTGCCCTCTTTAGCTACACTTAGCTAGAGGGCAACTGAGGGCTTGGCCTCACGGACCATTGGCAACTCTCTAGGGCACGCGTTCCTGCCGGATCTCTGGGAAAGACTTGCGTCGAGGCAGACGCAAGCTTAAGTGAAAACTAAACACCTTATTGCGCAAGCATTTGCCCAAATTCGCTTAGTCGAATCTTGATCTTCAGATAGTCTGCGAGTGCCTAAAAGTCACCTTCTCTCCTGTGCATAACTCATTGTAAACAAACATGTTATACAACACTCACTGGTAATCAGTCACGTTACTGGTGGTCAAGCTGCCCTCGTTAGGCCGACAGCTTGCAGTCACCCATGACGCGGGGTAGTTGTGTATCCCCCGCGCACCCCAGAGAGTCCCCGAGAGCGAGAGTGCTATGAAGCTGAGCGTGATTTCACCGACCTTTAATGAGGCAGAAAATGTGCCTCGGCTTGTGTCGGAAATCAGCCGATCGATGGATGGAATTGAGTATGAAATCTTGATTGTCGATGACAACTCTCCGGATCTGACCTGGTCTGTGGCCCAAGATATCTCGCTCGAGAACCCGCGCGTGCGAGTGTTGTGCCGGACTCAGAACCCAGGACTCGGACCGGCAGTAATCGACGGATTCAATGCTGCAACCGGCGACGTTGTGGCTTGCATTGACGCTGACTTGCAGCATGATCCCAGCATCCTGCCGAGAATGGTGAAGGAACTGGCAGGCGGCTCTGATGTCGTGGTTGGTAGCCGTTATGTGGATGGCGGTGGCACGAAGAATTGGGGCTTGCTTCGACGTTTGGAGTCGTTGTTCGCGACTAAGCTGGCCCAGGTCTTCCTCGGAATACAACTAAAAGATCCGATGTCTGGCTATTTCCTGATGCGGCGAAATGATTTCTCGGCGGTTCAGAAGGATCTCAACGCAAAGGGTTTTAAAATCTTACTCGAAATCCTTGCCAAGGTTCAACCCAACAACGTGCGAGAGGTTCCCTATACTTTCCGTGCGCGCACGGCCGGAGAATCTAAACTTTCGAGTAAGGTCGTGTTTCAGTATCTTGAGCAGCTGTGGCGGCTTTCACGGATGGGTCGACGCTACTCGCGTTCTCTCGAGAAATTCGCTGCTGTGAGCAGCTTTGGGATGATCGTGAACTTGGTAGTGATGGCCTTGTTCTTCCAGTTGACGACCTTAAGTGATTGGCGTGCCTCGGCGCTAGCTAGTTTAGCGGCTAATTTCAGCAATTACATCTTTAAGAAGATGCGGACATCTGCTGACCGCACACACCGCGCCCTGCACATGCTAAAAGGATATCTGTCCTACCTGGGGATATCGGCGTCGGGTCTGGTTATTACCACTGGCACATACGCCGGGCTGACTTGGTGCCTAGGACGACTGGACCTGTCACGGAATCTGACCGGCATTTATGTACCTTTGGTAGCGTTATCCCTGCAACTCATTGCCATCCTGTTAGGGATGTTTTTTAATCCCGAAGTGAACCATCATATTACCTGGCCGAGCGCAGAGAAAGTACGGTCACGAACACGAAAAGACGACAGATTTCTCGTTCCTGGCCCGCTAAAACCAGGCCCGCCGCTGTCGCCAGCCCCGAGCCAGGAAACCGCGGAACTCTAGGCAAGTATCTTGCTGCGAAGTTCCACCCATGCACAGAATTCCAACCACGTTGGCCCGCAAAGTGGGGTTAACTAAGAGCAGCCTAAAATGTTCTGACAGTGGAAGGGCCAAGATGAGATACCAACTCTTGATTTGTTCCTCTCAGCCCACATCGTTTTTCGCTCGCCACGGCGTTAGTTTGAAGGGCCACTGATCGACTCGTAGAGAAGCACCCTATCTATAGCATTGTATATGCCGGCCCGCGTCACGTCGGTAGGTTGCCCAATATACACTTGGATCGTTCCTTTCGGGCATTTCAGATCAAGTTCATGCACGTTAAGATCAGGCTGGCCCGGATCGCGAAGCCAGGCGTAAGGACCAACATACGAATTCTGTAAGGTGGACAAAATACATGAGTGCGACTGGCCACCCGTATCTTCTGGTTTCAGCTGCTCCGCTAAGTTGTAGAGCGCCTCAGCGAAACTCATGGCGCTATCGGACGCCGGCGTCCAATTCTTCTGAACGCGCAACAGTCTCCCTTGCTGATCGAAGGTCAAAATGGCCACTGCGCGCGCGGCCGATGTGTCAGACACCACCCATCTAGAGTCTCGCATCTTGCTGAGCAGGTATTTGCTTTTCGCCTTGAGCTCCGCAAGCGCGGCGTCCCTGGACATCCCCAGGCTAAGTCCGACATTGCCAATCAAGATTAGCGATTGCGTCTGATTCTCCCCAGCTGGAGTAGCGGTCGCTAATACGAAAAGTAGCGGCAAGGAATGAAGAAGACCTCGCTTCGCCATATTTCCTCCTCTCACGCTGCTTGCTAAGTAGCTTGCCCGATTTTTGAAAATGTCCAACGGTATCTCCCGAATCTTGATTCTTGGCAAGCACTATTTGTCCCGGGTCCGGCATCAGCGCTCACGGCATCAAGCTGCTGTAGAACATCAAAGCCAGGAGCGGGGTGAACAGAAGCGCTACGACGGTGAGTGCGCCAAGAACCCAATCGGGAAGGTGCCGGGCAAGCGGTACCGCAGGCAGCAGGAGAGCTTCCTTTCGAACCATCGACTCTTTACCAAGGGCCAAAAACGCCAGCCAGAAAACCAAGAGAAAGAGCAGCAACCAGGCGTCTCCAGGCGAACGACGTGTCGCGCGCGCGGCGAAAGCAGTCAGCAGCACCACTACGATTGCTATGAAGAGCGCGCTTGCCTCAGTGATGGCTATTCCCCGCTGCCTCCAATCCATATAAAAGAAAACATTGGTGTTGTCGATGAGTGGCATTAGGGGCAAGCGAGGTTTCTCCTTGTACGCTGCCTGCGCCAAAAAGAACGTGCCCCATGCACCGACGAACAGTCGCTGCACAACGAACACGAGCCAGAGACCTGCGGACATTATCGTCCCAACGGTTACAATCCTCCGGATTTTTCCGCTCCAAGTGATGTCTTTCAAAGAATAGAACACCCAGGCGACAAACACGATTCCAAGGAAAGCACCGGGAGGGTACGTGAGCGTCGCCGCCGCCCCAGAGACACCGCAGAGTATCCATTTTTCCTTCAAGGCAAAATGTAGCGAAAGTAAGATGAAAAACGCCACCATGGAAATGGGGAACACGGCATGGTAATAGATAGCGCCGGGGAACACGGCTGCGAACAACAGGCAGAGAAAACTCTTAACTGTCCGTTCCGCGCGCAGAAACTTGGTCCACATCAGGAGCAGGGTCAGCAGGCAGAAGATAGCTGATAAGAGTACACCGCCAGGCAACTCTGGCACTCCGATGCGGGCCAGGAGCCAGATTAACGCCGGGTATGCGGGAAACCAGGCAACATTGCCGCACCAATCTTCCTGCCCCTTGCCCTGTTCAGCGATCGGCGCACCTTCTAACGGTATATCGCACGGATAAAACTCGTAACCTTTGTCGGCAATGCTCAGGTAGACGCGGGAGTCCCAGCGGACCCAGCTATCAAGGTTGAAACTCGTTGCGAGTCTCGCCGGACCGCCGTCCAGGCGGTGATGGTAGGCTTCGTAAATTGGGGCTGTTGCGAAACCGACCCAAAGCAGGGTGCGTGCGAGCAGAAAGACGCAAACCGGGGGGCCGAAGCGGACTAGCCAACGCGGCCGCGAGCCAGTGCCAACGATTAACAACGCTCCGGCGCTCAGCACCGCACCCAGTACCGACCAAGTGAAGACGTTCCATCGCGCGAGATACTCATCCAAGGGGCGCGTTGTGTGGCCCCCGAGGATGCGAACGACAAAGGAGCCGAGACCTTCTCCGAAATATGCACGGGGGATGTAGTGCCGAACCATCATTGCGAATGCGATCCAGGCGGCCGCCATCGCTAAGGTGGCCAGGCTGATCCGCACAGTCAGGGGATCGGCGATGTGCTCGGAATCTGAAAGACGCCAGCGATTCATATTGTGCTTTGCTGCACCAATTTTACTCTGCTTCGGTAGTCGGCTAAAGGCGTGTTGCCTAAAGGGAGGATTGCAAATAGAACACGCGATAGCCCACTGCCCAGGCTTGTCCTTGGGCTTCATGAATTTGGACTGCACGGGCCAAATTACTTTATTTCAAGATCGTTTATGGGGATAACTATCTTGCGCCCCATAGTCAGCATCGTGAGATCCAGCGACTGCGCGGTCACCTCTAGCGGCGCAGGACTTTCGTAGACGAAGAACTTGCGCCCCTTCCAGTACGCGGCGTTGCTCTCGATGGGAAAGGTGGCAAGGAGACGGTACGGGGAGTCTTGCAGATAGTTTCTTAATGTTTTCTGTATGTCGAATTCCGTCGGACCGTTATCCACAACGATATAGCGAACTCCGTACAGAGAGAGCAGTCGAACCAGTTCGGCCCGGTCATGGACAAACTCTACGCTTCCAATGGACTTCCCGATCAGTGTGGCATATAAGACTTTGCGCAAAACGACACATTCTCGTTTGGGGTCGAGGGTCCGCACGTAAAAAACGAAATTCCCCGGCAACTGGCCATCAAACAAAACAAATCCGGGCCTCCCATTCTCCATGATCTTACGAGCAATCGGCTCATAGCCGGAAACATATTCCCGCTGGAAATGCCATGCCACCCACGTTTCGTGGGCTATCAGGAGTGCTAGAACTGGCACGGTGATTATGCGGGCGCGTCTTGGGACAGCAGAACTCGTCAAAGGCCCAATAATCAGGAGAAGGAAGGCCGGAATCCAGTAAATGGCGAACCGCGGATCCTTATCTCGCAGAAACGAAAATGCCAGGTAACATGCCGCAATCCAAGCGCCGATTAGGCGAAGGAGGCGGGTACTAGCCCACCACCGGCAAGTCACAATCCCCACCATGCTGAGCACTAAAAGTGGCAATCCCAGTTGCACCAGCAGAGCATGAGGGTAGAAGAGTAAGGCATTGAGATGTTCGTTGCCCTTGGGAATTACATCTAGCTTAGCCACTGTAAATGCTAATCGAAAGGCAAACACGTAGAAGGGACCTGCCAACAGGAGAATCATTCCCAGTGCCACGAGCATGCTTCGTGTGCGCAGTAGTCGCAACTTCTTTTCCGTCAGAAGGGTTAGCAAGCAGAAAAGCACCAGATAGATGCTAAGTTGCTTTGTCAAAAGCGCGAGCGCCGAAAAAAGTGCAAACCAGTACAATTCCTTTGGCTCTTCACTCTCGAGGTACGAGAGCCAAGAACTAGTGGCGGCGATGCAGAGGCTCAGGGCTGGGACTTCAAGCATCACACTCCGCTCGAAGATTAAAACGAACGGGAGTAAAGCGAACAGAAGTGTGGCGAACACAGCGGCCCACTGGTTCAGGAGCTTGGCTACTAGCCGGTACCAGTAGTAAAGACCAAACAGGGCGAAGGAGAGGATAGCCAGGCGGGCGGTGACCGGCGAAGGGCCTAGTACCAGAAAGAATATGCCTTCGACCAAGTAAACGAGTGGAGGCCAGACCCCAATCCCAAGAGCGGGGTAGTGGGCATACCACCGAAGGCCGTAATGCATGGGATCTGTGATCGGCCAATCGCGGAGTACATCCGCAAAGAAGAGGCCACCGACAGCGTGGAGAGTCTCGTCATCGTTAAAGTAAAAGTCGCCTCTCCGGATTCCATGCGCCAGCAACGGAATAGCGAGGAGAATCACGACGGCTGCCGGTAGCCAGGGGGCTTTTGTGGACAGGGGGCGTGGAAGGATAAGGTCAGGCTTTCTAATCAAAATGCGGTCCTCCCGGAAACCAACTTCTCCAAGGCCAGGTTCTACAGCTCGCTGCTATTAATGGGAGGCGCAGCACTCCGATTCACGCGCTCCAGCTGCGCCGGGCTCTATCCGAGCCCGGGCCGAGAGCTGCTACTTCCTTTTTCAGGGTTTCAACTGGAGGCAGGGCAATTTCCCGCGCGACGACTTGTAAGCAAATCCCGATTCCAATCACATAGTAAAAGTAGAAGTCGTAGGCCAAATGCGCGAAAAGTTCACCGAACAGGAATGACCATGTGGCAGCGATGGTTCCGCGTGCGAGCAAGTCCAACTCGGCAGCCTGTGGAGAGTTGGAAAGACTTCGGGTGATGCGGCCCAGGTTTCGCAGAAGAACAAGGCTCATTGCCACATAAAGCAAGAGTGCGGGGATGCCTGCCTCCGAGGAGAGCTGGGTGAATGTATTGTGGGTGCCGATCCAGGCGTACCCCTTGCCAACACGTGAGCCGTAGACGACCACAAAGTTTCCCAGCCCTAGGCCAAAAATAGGGTGCTCGAGCGTAAACTCGATCGAATGCTGCAGTGCATCCTTTCGCGCCCATACGGACTCTTCCGCCGATATAACAACACCGCTCCGCTCGTCCGATCCATTCCACATGGACCCGACCCGATCCCAGAATGCCTGAGGCGCGAGTGCTGCCGCGATGGCAATCATCAACAGGAGAGCGAATCCTGCTACGCGGCCCCTCGCGCGACCCCGCAAAATCAGCAGCCATGTGAGCGCCGTTGATATCAACACGGTGAGTAAACCGCTTCGCGATCTTGTGAGTACTAACATCCACATCGTAAGCGCACACGTGGCTAGCAACACGATTGACTTCAGAAGGGAGCGGCGGGTGACAAAAAGAACCGCCATGAAGGGAAGAGTCATTCCTATAGCGATACCTAGGAAATTTGCTGACAGAAACCCCATCGTCACACCGCCCAATCTGTCCCCCTGCTGGATTACATGTTGACCTCGCTCTGTGATATTTTCGCGTAGAACGACCGAAAGGCCCGCCACAACTAGCTCACTCCAGATAATCATCCAGAGCAGCCGGCGGATGCGATCGAGCGAAAGCACAGTCTGGGTGATCAGGAAGAATATGAAAAGAGTTTTCACCCAACCCTGAACAATCAGGTCAAGGCTGTTGCTTCTCCAGACGGAGAAAGGGACGCCCAGCAGAAACCATCCCGTTAGCAAAAACATCAGCTTGAGTTCCGTCGACCAGACGA
>Ga0307479_10006723_pt1 | contig 10580 bp, 9 predicted proteins | sample atmos_gasesECM4C_FD_203743 | JGI IMG/M metagenome (GOLD analysis project Ga0307479, IMG submission 203743) | Hardwood forest soil microbial communities from Morgan-Monroe State Forest, Indiana, United States - atmos_gasesECM4C_515 | ecosystem: Environmental > Terrestrial > Soil > Temperate...
CGAAGAGTCCCACCAGGAGCGGCGCGACAAAGAGCGCGCCCCAGTAGCCGATGCCGGCCTTCTCGAGAAGGAACCAGGCCACGAACGCCCCCAGCATGTAGAGGGCGCCGTGGCAGAAGTTGATCACGTTCAAGAGGCCGAAGATGATCGCCAGGCCCAGCGACAACAGCGCGTAGAACGAGCCGTTGATCAGCCCGATGAGCAGCTGCCCGAAGAGGGCCTGGGTGGCGACCGCGAGCATCCGCTACTTCTTGGCTGCGGCGACCAGCGGGCATTCGCCCTTGTCGAGCGGGCGGAAGGCCTCGTCGGCGGGGACCTCCTTGATCAGCTTGTAGTAGTCCCAGGGGCCCTTCGACTCGGAGGGGGACTTCACTTCGTAGAGGTACATGGGGTGCATCTTGCGGCCGTCGGCGCGGATGCTGCCCTTGCCGAAGATGGGGTCGTCGGTGGGCATCCTCTTCATCTGCTCCACTACCGCCTTGCCGTCGGAATCGCTCTTCAAGACTTTCAGAGCTTTCAAATAGTGCAGGACCGCCGAGTACGTCCCTGCCTGCGCCATGGTGGGCATCTTGCCGCCCATCCGCTCGGCGTATTTCTTCGACCAGGCGCGCGTCTTGTCGTCGCGATCCCAGTAGAAGCTTTCCGAGAGCAGGAGCCCCTGCGCCGTCTCCAGCCCGAGCGCGTGGATGTCGGAGAGGAAGACGAGCAGGCCGGCCAGCTTCTGGCCGCCCTTGACCAGGCCGAACTCGTGCGCGGCCTTGATGGCGTTGATGGTGTCGCCGCCGGCGTTGGCGAGGCCGATCACCTTGGCCTTTGACGACTGCGCTTGCAGGAGGAAGCTCGAGAAGTCGGTGGTGTTGAGCGGGTGCTTCACCGAGCCCAGCACCTTGCCGCCGCTCGCCACCACCACCGCGGAGGTGTCGCGCTCCAGCGCCTGGCCGAAGGCGTAGTCGGCGGTCAGGAAGAACCAGGTGTCGCCGCCCGCCTTCACCTCCGCCGAACCGGTGGTGTGCGCGAGCGCGTAAGTGTCGTAGGTCCAGTGGATGGTGTTGGGCGAGCAGGCCTTGCCGGTGAGATCGCTCGAGCCGGGGCTGGAGCCGAGGAAGACCTTGTTCTTCTCCTTGGTGATCTGCGAGACGGCCAGCGCCACCGAGGAGGTGGGCACGTCGACGATCGCATCCACACCGTCCACGTCGTACCATTGCCGCGCGATGTTGGAGCCGATGTCCGGCTTGTTCTGGTGATCGGCGAAGATCACCTCGATGGGAGTGTCGCCGATCTTTCCGCCCATCTCCTCCGCCGCCATCTTGGCTGCCACCACCGATCCCTCTCCGGCCAGGTCGGCGTAGAGGCCGGAGCGGTCGTTGAGGACGCCGATCTTGATCGTGTTGTTGGTGAAGTCGGCCTGCGCGGAAGTTGCAAACGCAACAATTGCTGCGGCAAGCATCGAGATGCGCATCGTTGGCTCCTTTCAGACTCCGAGGTAGTGCCGGACCTTGTCCATGCTCTGCTGCAGCGCTGCGTTGGGGATCTCGTCGACGATGGAGCCGCGCTCCATGACGTAATGGCGGTCGGCCACGGTTTCGGCGAAGCGCAGGTTCTGCTCGACCAGCAGGATGGTGAAACCGTCGCTCTTGAGCTTGCGGATGACGTTGCCGATCTGCTGCACGATCACCGGCGCCAGCCCCTCCGTCGGCTCGTCGAGCAGGAGCAGCCGCGCGCCGGTGCGCAGGATGCGGCCGATGGCCAGCATCTGCTGCTCGCCTCCCGAGAGCCGCGTGCCCTGGCTGTGCAGGCGCTCCTTCAAATTTGGAAACAGCTCGAAGATCTGTTTTTCGGAGAGCCCGCCCTCGCGGATGCGCGGCGGCAGCAGGAGATTTTCGTACACGTCGAGGCTGGCGAAGATGCCGCGCTCCTCGGGGCAGAGCGCGATCCCGCGCCGCGCGATGACGTGGCTGGGCTGGTCGATGGTCTCGAAGCCTTCCATCTTCACCGACCCTTTGCGCTTGCCGACGATGCCCATGATCGACTTCAAGGTGGTGGTCTTGCCCGCGCCGTTGCGCCCCACCAGGGTGATCAACTCGCCCTTGCGCACCTCGAGGTCCACCCCGTGCAAGACGTGCGATTCGCCGTACCAGGCCTCGAGCTTGCGCACTTCAAGCATGCGCGGTCCCCAGGTACGCGCTCTGTACCGCGGGGTTCTGCGACACGCTTTGGTAGTCGCCCTCGGCCAGCACCTCGCCGCGCGCGAGCACGGTGATGCGGTTGGCCAGCGCCGCGATGATGCCCATGTTGTGCTCGACCATCAGCACGGTGCGGTCCTTGGCCACGCGCTGGATGAGCGCGGAAGTGCGATCGACGTCTTCGTGGCCCATGCCCGAGGTCGGCTCGTCGAGCAGCATCAACTCCGGATCGAGCGCCAGCGTGGTGGCGATCTCGAGCGCGCGCTTGCGGCCGTAGGAGAGCTCCACCGCCGGCGAAGCCGAGAAATCGGAGAGGCCCACTGCCGCGAGCAGCTCCTGCGCGCGCGCGTCGAACTGCGCGAGCGCCCGGTCCGAGCGCCAGAAGTCGAACGACCGCCCGCGCCGCCGCTGCAGCGCGATGCGCACGTTCTCCAGCACGCTGAGGTGCGGGAACACCGCGCTGATCTGGAACGATCGGACCAGGCCCATGCGCGCCACCTCGGCCGGCTTGGCGGCGGTGATGTCGCGGCCCTTGTAGAGGATGACTCCGGAAGTGGCGGGCAGGAAGCGCGTCAAGAGGTTGAAGCAGGTGGTCTTGCCGGCGCCGTTGGGCCCGATCAGGGCGTGGATGGTGCCGCGCCTCACCCGCAAGTCCACGCTTTTCACCGCGACGAATCCGCGGAACTCCTTGGAAAGGCCGCGGGTCTCGAGGATCACCTCGGTCGCTTCGGGCACGGGGCGCTACTTAGTCGCAAGCTTGTCTGGCGCGCAAGTACGCGGGTTGCAATTTAGTGCGCCGAGTGCTTTCGTCCCGCTCGCAAAGTCGTTGCCTCTCCGAACACAGGAGCAGATGCGATGACCATCTCCCGACGAAAACTGATCCAGGTTGCGGGCGCAGGCGCGGCGGCTCTGGCGCTCCCCAAGCGCGCGCGCGCGGCGAGCAAGAAGCTGCGCATCTTGCAGTGGAACCACTTCGTCCCCGGCTACGACAAGTGGTTCAACGGCCAATACATCAAGGAGTGGGGCGAGAAGAACGACACCGAGGTCACCGTCGACAACGTCGGAATCCCGGCGCTCAACCCCACCGCCGCCGCGGAAGTCTCGGCCAAGCAGGGCCACGACCTCTACATGTTCCTCGCCCCGCGGCCCGACTACGAGGACGACGTCATCGATCACCGCGAGATCTACGAGGAGTGCGAGAAGAAGTACGGCAAGCCGATCGACATCGCCATCAAGAGCACCTTCAATCCGCGCACCAAGAAGTACTTTGCCTTCTCGGACAGCTTCGTCCCCGATCCGATCAACTACCGCCTCGATCTCTTCGAGCAGGTGGGCGGCAACGTCGACTCCTGGGACAACATCCGCAAGTACGGAAAGCTGATCAAGGAGAAGACCGGCACGCCGGTGGGCATCGGCCAGGCCGCCGAGCTCGACACCGCCATGGCCATGCGCGCCGTGCTCTACGCCTGGGGCGGCAGCGAGCAGGACGCGGAAGGCAACATCGTCCTCAGCTCCAAGAACACCGTCGAGGCGGTCAAGTTCGTCAAGGCGATGTACCAGGAGACCATGACGCCGGAAGTGCTCTCCTGGGACCCGTCGTCGAACAACCGCGCCATGCTGGCGGGCAAGGCATCGGTGGTCTTGAACGCCATCTCCATCACCCGCGAGGGCGAGAACAAGAACATGATGGAGAACGGAACGCCCATCGCCGATCGCATCGGCCTGGCCAAGGCCGCGCAGGGGCCGGTGCGGAGGATGGGCCTCGAGCACGTGATGAGCTGTTACGTGATCTGGAAGTTCGCCCCCAACATCGAGGGAGCGAAGAAGTTCCTGGTCGACTACGTGGGCAACTTCCACCGCGCCTTCGAAGCCAGCGAGTATTACAACTTCCCTTGCTTCACCAAGCAGGTCCCGGACCTGAAAGAGCTGCTCGCCAAGGACCCCAAGGGCAAGCCAGCAGGCAAGTACAGCGTGCTCGCCGACGCGCTCGATTGGGCCACCAACGTCGGGTATCCGGGCTACGCCAACGCCGCCATCGGCGAGATCTTCGCCACCTGGGTGGTGAACACCATGTTCGCCAAGGCCTCCACCGGAGACATGTCGCCGGAGGAAGCGGTCAAGGAGGCCGACGCCAAGTGCAAGGCGATCTGGAAGAAGTGGCGGGAGCGCAAGCTGCTCTAAATGGCGATCGTCGAGACTCGGCAGATCCGCAAAGCCTTCCAGGATCACACCGCCGTCGATGGCGTGGACCTCGCCACGCGCGAAGGCGAGTTCCTCGTGCTGCTCGGCCCCTCCGGCTGCGGCAAGACGACGTTGCTGCGCATAATCGCCGGGCTGGAGAAGCAGACCTCCGGCGACGTGATCATCGGCGGCAAGGTGGTCAACGACCTGGCGCCGCGCGAGCGCAGGATCGCCATGGTCTTCCAGAGCTACGCGCTCTACCCGCACCTCAACGTGGTGGGGAACATCGCCTTTCCCTTGAAGGCGCATCGCGTGCCCAAGGAGCAGATCGGCGAGCGGGTGCAGAAAGCGGCGGCGATGTTCGGCATCGAGCGCCTCCTGCAGCGCAAGCCGCGGCAGCTCTCGGGCGGCGAGCGGCAGCGGGTGGCGCTGGCGCGCGCGATGGTGCGCGAGCCGTCGGTGTTCCTGCTCGACGAGCCGTTGTCGAACCTGGACGCGAAATTGCGCACCAGCGCGCGCGACGAGCTGCAGGCGTTGCAGCGGCGCATGGGTACCACCACCATCTACGTCACCCACGACCAGGTGGAGGCGATGGGCCTGGGCCACCGCATCGCGGTGATGTCGCGCGGCCAGGTGCGCCAGCTCGGTCCGCCGCAGGAGGTCTACAACGAGCCGGCCGACACCTTCGTGGCCGGATTCCTCGGGTCGCCGCCGATGAACTTCTTCGAGCGCGGCGACGCCATCGTCGGCTTTCGCCCCGAGCAGATATTGCCCAAGGGTTCGTACGCCACCGACGAGCCGCTGGTGCACGTCTGGTTTCGCGTCGACCGCGTGGAGAACCTGGGCGCCGATCGCCTGCTCTACGGTTCGTTGCGCGACCTCGCGCCCGAGGTGCGCATGATCATCGACCTCTCCTTCACCGTGCACCTGCCGGTGGTCGAGGGGCAGGCCTACGAATTTTCCATCAAGCAGAGCGACCTCAAGTTCTTCGACAAGAAGAGCGGCCTGCGCATTCCAGGGCGGCCGCTGTGAGAGTGATCGACGCGCCGAAGGCGCCCCGCATGGGGACCCCCTGGGGGGGAAAGACCGCCGTCGCCGACGACGAGGGGGCGCTCTCGCGCATCCTGCTCGCGCCGGCGCTGCTCTACATCGGCGCGGTCATCGGCCTGCCCTTCTTCCTCTCCATCTGGTTCAGCGTCAGCGACGTCACCGTCAGCTCGACGGTCGGCCACTACGTGGGCCTGGAGAATTTCCGCTCGGCCCTGGAGGACCCCACCTTCCGCCGCGCGCTGGGCAACACCTTCTTCTTCGCCTTCGCCTCGCAGATCATCGTCCTCGTCCTCTCGGTGGTTCTGGCGATGGCGCTGCAGAAGGAGTTTCGCGGCAAGTGGTTCGTCCGCCTGCTCATCCTGCTGCCCTGGGTGGCGCCGGTCTCGCTGGGCAGCATCGGATGGCTGTGGATGCTCGACTCCATCTACTCGGTGATCAACTGGATGCTGCGCGCCGCGCACATCTTCGGCCCGCAGACCTGGCCCATCTGGCTCGGCCAGCCGAATCTGGCCAGGGCCTCCATCATCGCCGTGCAGGTGTGGCGCACGCTGCCGCTCGCCACGGTGATCAACCTGGGCGGGCTCAGCTCCATCCCGCAGGACATCCACGACGCGGCGGCCATCGACGGCGCGGGCTTCTTCCGCACGCTCTTCCAGATCACGATTCCTTTGGTACTACCTATACTTCTGGTGGCGGTGCTCTTCGGATTCGTCTTCGCCTTCACCGACATGATCGTGGTCTGGGTGCTCACCCGCGGCGGACCCTACGACATGACGCAGGTCCTGGCGTCGCTGGCGTTCTTCAAGGGCATCGACGGCGGCGATCTGGCGGGCGCGTCCGCGGTGGCGCTGTTCCTCTTCCCGGTGCTGGCGGCAGCTGCGATTTTGATGCTGCGCCTGGCGCGGCGCGCGGAGGTCATGTGAGGGCGCGCATCGCGCATTGGGGCGTGGTGATTGCCTTCAGCGCGTTCGCGTCGTTTCCGTTCCTGTGGATGCTGATCACCACGTTCAAGAAGACCAACGATCTGACCGATCCGTCGCACAACCCGTTTCTCTTTACCGACGGAATGACGCTGGAGAATTTGCGCGTGCTCTTCGAGGAGACGCTGTTCGTCCGCTGGATCGGGAACACGCTCTTCGTCGGCGTGCTGGTGGTGCTGATCACCTTGTTGCTCGCGGTGCCGGCGGGATATGCGCTGGCGCGCCTGTCGGGGAGCTTCGGCGAGCAACTCGGTATCGGAATCTTTCTCACCTATCTGGTGCCGCCGACCATTCTTTTCATTCCGCTGGCCAAGGTCGTCGCTACTTTGCACCTGCAAGATTCACTTTGGAGCCTGGTGCTGGTCTATCCGAGCTTCACCATTCCCTTCTGCACCTGGCTGATGATGGGCTTCTTCAAAGCCATCCCCCGCGACATCGAGGAGGCGGCGATGGTGGATGGGCTGTCGCGCCTGGGGGCATTCACGCGCGTGATCCTGCCCATGTCGGTGGCGGGGCTTCTCACGGTGGTGATCTTCACCTTCACGCTGGTGATGCAGGAGTTCGTCTACGGGCTCACCTTCATCAACAGCGGCGCGAAGTTCACCATCTCGGTGGGCGTGCCGTCGTTCCTGGTCCGCGGCGACGTCTACTTCTGGGGCTCGCTGATGGCGGCCTGCTTCATCGCCAGCGTCCCCATCGCGTTTCTCTACAATCTGTTTGTCGACAGATTCATCGCCGGCTTTACCGTCGGCGCAGTAAAGGGATAGTCGGTATTGACAGTTCGGGATCGACCGAGCAGGCTCCGACAAAATCGCGAGGTGCCCATGAAGCGCAGGACCTTCTTGAAGGGTTCAGCAGCTGCAGTGGGGGGCGCAGTCGCGCTGGGGTTCGATCTGCAACCAGCGCGCGCCGAGATGCGCCAGTTGAAGATCTCCCGCACCACCGAGACGCGCAGCACCTGTCCTTACTGCGCGGTCTCCTGCGGAGTGATCATCCACACCATCGGCGACAAGGCCAAGAACGTGAAGGCGTCGGTGGTGCACGTCGAGGGCGACCCCGACCATCCCATCAACCGCGGCACGCTTTGCCCCAAAGGCGCGACGCTCAAGGACGACATCGCCAACCCGAATCGCATCACCTCTCCCAAGGTGCGGCGGCCCGGCTCCGACCGCTGGGAAGAGATCTCCTGGGACGACGCCATCGCGCAGATTGCGCGCCACATCAAGGACACGCGCGACCGCACCTTCGTGGCCAAGAACGCCAAGGGCCAGACCGTCAACCGCACTCCCGGCATGGCGATGATCGGCGGCTGCACCGATACCAACGAGTTCAACTATCTGCAGTGGAAGTTCATCACCTCTCTGGGAGTTCCCTACCGGGACAGTCAGGCAAGGGTTTGACACGGTCCCACGGTGGCCAGTTTGGCCGCCACGTTCGGCCGCGGCGCGATGACCAACGGGTGGGTCGACATCAAGAACGCCGATGTCGTGCTCGCCATGGGCGCCAATCCCGCCGAGAACCATCCCTGCGGATTCAAGTGGACCATCGAGGCCAAGAAGACGCGGAACGCAAAACTGGTCGTGGTCGACCCGCGCTACACCCGCACCGCCGCCGTCTCCGATCTCTACGCGCAGATCCGTCCCGGCACCGACATCGTCTTCCTCAACGGAATCATCCGCCACGCCCTGCACACCGGCCGCTTCCACGAGGACTACGTCAAGATCCACACCAACGGTCCGTACATCATCAATGAGAAGTTTGGTTTCGACGACGGGCTCTTCTCCGGATTCGACGAGAGCAAGCAGACCTACGACAAGGCCGCCTGGGCCTACGAGCCCGACGAGAAGACCAAGGCCTACAAGGTCGACATGACCATGCAGCACCCGCGCTGCGTGTTCCAGCTCTTGAAGCAGCACGTCGATCGCTACACGCCCGACATGGTGGAGCGCGTCTGCGGCACGCCGAAAGATCTCTTCCTCAAAGTGGCCGAGGTGGTCACCTCCACCGGAAACGCGGCGCGCGTCGGAACCATCACCTACGCGCTGGGCTGGACGCAGCACTCGACCGGCGTGCAGATCATCCGCGCCGCGGCCACGCTGCAGCTGGTGCTGGGCAACGTGGGCCGGCCGGGCGGCGGGGTGAACGCGATGCGCGGCCACTCCAACATCCAGGGCGCGACCGACCTCGCTGGCACGTTCGAGATCCTCCCCGGATATCTCGCCACGCCGCGCGGTGAGTTGACCGACCTCAAGACCTATCTCGACAAGGTCCCGCCCAAGACTCTGAACTCGGCGCCCTGGGCGAGCATGAACTATTGGCAAAACTATCCAAAGTTCATGATCTCACTCTTGAAGGCGATTTACGGAAAGCATGCCACCAAGGAGAACGACTGGGGATACGAGTGGCTGCCCAAGACCGACGGCAACTACTCGTGGATGTACATCGCCGACGACATGTATCGCGGCAACAAGAGCGCCGCCGGCGGGACCGAGCCGGGGCCGGAGGGATTCATCACCTTCGGCATGAATCCGGTCGGGATCGGCCCCAACAGCGCGAAATGGATCAACGCGCTCTCCAAGCTGAAGTGGATGGTGGTGGGCGAGAACTACGAGATCGAGACCGCCACCTTCTGGGACTCGAAGAAGACCCGGCGCTATGGCGGCCCCGACTCGTCGCAGATCAAGACCGAGGTCTTCCAGCTTCCCTGCTCCGGCTTCGCCGAGAAAGACGGAAGCTTCATCAACTCGGCGCGGTGGATCCAGTGGAAGTGGAAGGCGATCGATCCGCCGGGAGAGGCCAAGACCGATCAGGAAGTGCTGGCGCGAATCCTCATGGCCGTGCGCGAACTGTACAAGAAAGAGGGCGGCGCGCTTCCCGAGCAGGTGCTCAACGTCGATTGGAATTACACCAATCCCTACTCACCCGACCTGGCCGAGGTATTGAAGGAGATCAACGGCAAGGCGCTGGCTGATATCAAGGATCCCAAGGATCCAACCAAGGTATTGGCCAAGGCGGGCGAGCAGCTGTCGGGCTTCGCGCAGCTGCAAGATGACGGCAGCACCATGTGCGGCAACTGGTTGCACTCCGGCGTCTACACCCAGGCCGGCAACCTGGCGCAGCGGCGCAACAATGCCGACCCCACCGGGTTGGGCATGTTCCACGAATGGGCGTTCTCCTGGCCCGCCAACCGGCGCGTCATGTACAACCGCGCCTCCGCCGACGCCGAGGGGCGGCCGTGGGATCCCACCCGGCCCGGCATCAGCTGGAACGGCGAGAAGTGGGTGGGCGACGTTCCCGACATCAAGCCCGACTCGCCGCCCGGCCAGTTCGGCGCATTCATCATGAATGCCGAGGGAGTGGGGCGCCTCTTTGCTCCGTCGCTCAACGACGGGCCCATGGCCGAGCATTACGAAGCGATCGAGTCGCCGATTCCCAATCCGCTGCATCCCAAGCACACGTCGAATCCAGCGAGCGTGCGATTCAAGTCGGACAAGGACATCTACGGCACGCCCGATCAATTCCCCATCGTGTGCACGACCTACCGACTCACCGAGATGTACCATTACTGGACGCACCACACCGACATCCTCAACCAGCTCCAGCCCGGGTTCTTCATCGAGATCCCCGAGGAGCTCGCCAAGGAGAAAGGCATCGCCAACGGCGCGCGGGCGCGGGTGACTTCGGCGCGCGGATCGATCGAGGGCGTGGCCATGGTGACCAAGCGCTTGTTCAAGATGGCCGTCGACGGAAAGCAGGTGTGGCACGTGGGGTTCCCGATCCACTGGGGCTACGAGGGCGACAAGAACCACCTCGGGCCGCTGGCCAATTTCCTCACGCCCTCGGCGATGGACCCCAATACCTGGACGCCCGAGTTCAAGACTTTCCTGGTCAAGCTCGAGGCGGCCTGAGGAGGAGCCATGGCGATCCAAGAACTCGAAATCCGCCGCTCCTCCGCCTCGCTGCGCGGGACGCGTACCGGAATCCGCACGCTTCCCACCGTGGCCAAGTACATCGACACCTCGACCTGCATCGGCTGCAAGGCCTGCGAGGTGGCGTGCCAGGAGTGGAACGACCTGCCGCTGGTGCCGACGCAGCAGACCGGCACCTACCAGACGATGCCGACCTTGCACGCGACTTACTGGAACCTGATCCAGTTCCGCGAGATCGACTGGCAGGGCGGCGTCTC
>Ga0307479_10006724_pt1 | contig 10579 bp, 6 predicted proteins | sample atmos_gasesECM4C_FD_203743 | JGI IMG/M metagenome (GOLD analysis project Ga0307479, IMG submission 203743) | Hardwood forest soil microbial communities from Morgan-Monroe State Forest, Indiana, United States - atmos_gasesECM4C_515 | ecosystem: Environmental > Terrestrial > Soil > Temperate...
GAAGGTTGGAAGGGCGGCGTGGTGGTGACGGATGCCCAGGGCGAATCCGTTTATTCTGCTGATATCGCTACCGATCGATACGGTGAGTTCGAAACCGAGATCCCCCTTAACGAAACATCGGTCGGACGAAGCCAGCTCAAAGCCGGGTTCGAAGACCCGAACGGCGGGGAGCTGAACTCGTACAGCGACTTTGAGGTGGCAAACTACGAAGCTAACGCGTTCGAATTGAATGTGGCCATGCCGAAGCAGCTCAGGCCCGATGTGGAAGCCCGGGCAGAAGTGACGGCGAAATATTATTTCGGCGCTCCTTTAACTCAAGCCAAGGTCCGTTGGACGCTGCAGGCAGCGCCGATAAGCTTCAGCGCCCCGGATTTTGCCGATTACTTGTTTTCGCAACCGGACGAGCAAGCGAAGACTACGACGGTGACCGGTTCCGCCTCCTACGACGGTGTGCATCCGGTGGTAATCCAGCCAACGATGCCGGCTCCGAACGGAAAGCCGATCCAAGGGGTTCTTACGGTGGAAATGACGGACGTGAACCAGCAAACGGTGACCGAGTCCCGCGTGTTCCAAAAGGCGCCCGCTGCTTTCTATCTCGGGATTGCCGTGCCGGAGACGTTTGTGGTCCACTCCGGAGTACCGATTCCCGTTCAATGCGTTGCGGTGACTCCTGACGGTAAGCCATTGGACCAGGCGGTCGATGTTCAGTTGGAATTATTCAGGAAGCGCTCAGAAACAGTCCGAGTCAAAACCGCGGGGAAGGCGGTTTCTTTTCGCACTAACTCCTTCGACGAAAAAGTTGGGGAGTGGAAAGGCCAGACCCTGCAGCCGGTGTTGAAACTGGCGAAGTGGTCGACGGCCGGCGGCAAAACGGCTGAGGTGACCTTGCCGGCCGCGGGTGAATACATTTTGCGCGCTCACGCTAAAGACCAGGACGGGCGTGAAACTTGGACCGAGTATTCACTCTATGATAGCGGCGATGAAAATGTCACCTGGAGTTTCCGGAACGCTGCACAAATCGATTTAGTTCCGGACAAGGCGGAATACCACCCGGGCGAGACCGCGAAGGTGTTAGTTAAGAGTCCTTTCACCGGGGAGGCGATTGTCGATATCGCTCGAGGCGGCGATATATTACGATCGGAGCGGGTCAAGCTCGAGGGTAACACGCCGGAGCTGGAAATTCCGATCACTGCCAACGACCTTCCCGACGTTTATGTTTCCGCGGTGTTAATTCGGGGCGCAACAGATAGCACCCGGAAGATAAAGACACCGGAGTTTCGTTATGGGTTTACAAAATTAGCGGTTAGTGATCCTGCTACCAGACTTCGGATCGAGATCGCGCCCAAGCAGACGACGTTTGAACCTGATCAGCCGGTCGAAGTTAAATTAGAAGTGAAGGACGGCTTAGGCCGGCCGGTACCGAACGCGAAGCTTACTTTTTTCGCGGTTGACGAAGGTGTGCTGGCTCTGACCGGATACCAACGACCGGATCCTTACAACACGTTTTTTGGCGAAATCCCATTAAATGTTCAGATGGGTATGACGTTGGATTCGCTGCTGGCAGAAGATCCGCAGGATCTGCAGTTCACTAACAAAGGTTACTTGATCGGCGGCGGCGGTATCGAGGGGCCGGGGATTAAGCTCAGGACGAAGTTCCCGGGGACCGCGTGTTGGTTACCATCGCTTCACACCGATGCAACGGGCCAAGTGACCGCGAAATTTACCGCACCGGATGCCATTACCCGGTATCGGTTAGTAGCCGTCGCCGCGGCACGGAATAATCAGTTCGGGTCAGCTGAGTCGGCGATAACGATTCAGAAACCGCTGTTAATCATTCCCAGCATGGCCCAATATGCTCGCTCTGGCGACAAGTTAGGGGCGCGAGCTGTTATCAGAAACGATAGTGGGCACCAGGAAAGCGTCCGGGTGTCATTAAAGCTCGATGATCGTTTTTCCAGTGCCAAGCCGACAGAGGTTACGCTCACATTGGAGAACGGCTCCGCGCAGACGGTCGGTTTCCCGTTGGTAGCCGGCAGTCCTGGGTCGAGCCATTGGCAATGGGTCGCTCAAGCCCAAGATCACTCCGATGGGGTAGCGGCTGACACGGTGATCGGGCCGGCGGGAACAACCCTGCGCGAGGTTTATCTCAGCGATCTTCAGGAAAAGCAACAAGACCTGTTTGCGGGGGTTAATCCCCAGTTGCTGGAAGGTCGAGGCGTGGTGAGCGTTATTTTGTCGAACACGCGTCTAACTTCGTTGCAAGAGGCGGTCGCATCGCTGCGCACCTACCCTTACGCTTGCTCGGAACAGCTGACATCGAGCTTAGTGCCGTGGCTAGTCGGTGAGCAATTAAAGTCAGCCGTGCCCAACTTGTTAGCGAACGAAACGAGCCGGCGCGAGAGCGTCGATCGGACGTTGAGCGAGCTTTTCAATCGGCAAACCGGATCTGGCGGACTGGCTCTTTGGCCTGGCGGGAACGAGCCCTCGCTGCTCGCCAGCGCGTACGCTGCCTGGGTAATGGCCGGCTTACAAGAGCAAGGAATCGAGCTACCGGCAAGGAAATGGCAATCGTTGTTAGCGTATCTTAGCACCAGCCTGCGTGGTCTGCCGCAGGTCCATGATGATATTCGGTTCCAAGAGCTGGCATTGGCGGTTTGGGCCTTAGCCGCAGCCGGAAAACCAGAAGTCGCCTATGAGGAAGCTTTGTTTCAAGCCAGAAGCGAGCTCTCGCATGAAACCCGAGCGATTGTGGCCTTAGCCTTTCTATCGAGTGGTAACGCCCCAAAGGAGGTGATTGATGCTTTGCTTGATGCAAAAGTGAGCGCACCGGATGCTGCCTGGTTGTATGGAGGAGGCGCGCGAGAAGATGCCCTCCGTTTGCTAGCTTGGACGCGATACCGGCCACGGTCCCCGGAGGTCGCTGCGTTGGTTAAGGAGCTATTAGGTCAGCGGCATAACGGGTGCTGGAATAGCACTCAAGAAAATGCCTGGTCTCTGATCGCGTTAGCAACTTACTATCGAATTTCAGAAGGCGCCGGTAAACCCGTTGATGGTTTGGTGGTAGCCGGTACCAGGTCGCTGCCTTTTTCGGTCAATCGGAAGACCCCAGCTTGGAACACTGGATTACTTCTGGATCCCGCCAATCCGTTGAATGATCTGTTGGTCCAGCGCAATGGAACGGGTTCACCGCTTTTTGGCGAGGCTAAATTTGAAGTCTACCCTGTAGTCGTTGAGCAACCTCGCCAGGATCGGGGGTACGCGGTTTTTCGGACTTACCAGAAGGTTGGTGATGACGGCAAGTTACAGCCGGCCGATAACTTAAAAGTAGGCGATAGGATAGTAGTCACTATCAACATTAAATCAAACCGAGCGGGACGCTTGGTTGCTATCGATGATCCGGTGCCGGCGGTGTTTGAGCCGATTAATCCTAATTTCCGTGCGGCCACAGCGGATGAATCATCGGTAGATCTAGGCTATGCGGATTATCGCGCCATCCGCGGTGATCGAGTTGAGATTTTCCGCGATCAATTCCCGGCCGGCGACTACAGCTTCACTTATCTTAGCCGGGTGCGTTTTGCCGGCGAAGCGGTTGCTCCGGGAACAAAGGTGCTGGAGATGTATCGGCCGGATCGGTTTGGGCTTGGAGAAACCACGAAGGTCGTGACGAAAGCGTTAGAAGGGGAATGAGTCGGCGTGTCGGCGACGGGGCGTGTCTGAGATTGCCATGAAGTGGCATAACAAAATAGCCCAGGGGTTCAGCCCTATAAGCGTTAACTTAAGCGAGACAACTAGATTCTGTCCCGGGGGGACTGGATGATAGTAGCCAGGCAATTTATTGCCTGGTATCCGTACGAAAAAGGGGACCCGTCCCGTAGGGTACGGTGTGATTGGGTCGGATAGGCGCGCCACGATTCGGACGATTAATCAACCGGGGTAGGGATCAGACCGTGCCCTACGGGACGGATTCTCAATTGGACGTGTTCCAGGCAATAAATTGCCTGGCTACGATCATCTAGTCCCTCCGGGACAAAAACTCTCATCTCTTTTTAGGTTAACGCTTATGGGGTTCAGCCCTGGGTGACGCGAGCAAATGAGCCGACCTGAAAGCAATCCCAACCCCGCGGTAGCGGGGTGCCATTCGGACAGAGCGCATTACTCCAGTACTCCATCACTCCGTGTGCCCGGATTCGAGGACGAGAACGAAGCGCCTCACGCACGATGTCTCACAGATCGGTGCAGCGGCCGTCATGCAAGTCGCGCAGCGCCTCCTCGGCTCGCCGATCTAAATGACCGGCCTTTACATCTTGCTCGAACTGATGGTCCCAGGCTTGAGCGTCAAAATCGGCAAACCAAGCTCGAAACGCTGAGAGTTTGTTACTACTCAGCTTGCTTACCGCGGCCTCGATCTCTTCTAAGGTTGCCATGAAGGAATTCTATTGTGCGCTTACCGCCGGTCAAGTCAGGCGACGGGGGTTATTGAGTAAGTCGGCGCAAGAAATTCACCCATCATGGGGACAGGCTCATGTCCACCAAGAACTTCACGCGGGCTGCACGTCAATTTCTCGTTCTTGCGCTAGCCATGCACCATACCGGATCGCTTCTCGGATGTCCGCTTGTTCCAGGTATGGATATTCCGCCAGCAATTCGCTCTCAGTGGTTCCAGCGGCAATCTGCCCGAGAATCATCCCGACTGTTATCCGCATGCCACGGATGCAGGCTTTCCCGCCCATAATATTCGGGTCCCTTGTTATTCTCGGAAACTGCTCCACGGACCAAAATATATGTTGTTTCTTGAAACGCGAAAGCTGGACAAGACGCGGGGATCAAGCAGAGAATCAGGCCGCGCTGCGCTTCCATCGCATTTAATCATTAAAGATTCGGTAGAAAGCTGATCATGAGTAAGGCTCGCCGACTAAGAACTCGGCCGATCGCCTTGTTCTCGATGCTGGCGCTAATGTTTTCGCTAGGTTGGCTTGCGTTAGAGATCGCCTGGCGATTGACGCTTGTGCCTTTGCCCCTAACTAAATCGCCGCTGCAGAGCGTTGAGTTTGTCGACCGAACGGGAAAACCGTTACGACGGATTCTGCAGGATCAGAGAATTTATCGGTCGCGGTGCTCTTTATCCGAGATCTCACCGAATGCGATCGCGGCAACCCTGAGCGCAGAGGATAAGCGGTTTCGGGCTCACTCCGGAATTGATGGGTTGGCAATTGTCCGAGCTTTGGTCCAAGCGGTTCGTTCCGGGCAAATTCGGTCAGGTGCTTCTACCATTACTGAGCAGTTAGTAAAATTGAGCTGTCCGGATTCGCCGCGTGGGGTTTGGGAGAAGATCAGCGAAGCCTGGGGCGCTCTAAGCCTTGAGCGTCATTGGACCAAGGATCGCATTTTAGAGGAATATCTGAACCGTTTGAACTATGGCGACCTTCAGGTGGGTCTGGCTGCGGCCAGCTGGGATTATTTTGAGAAACCGCCCAGCGACTTAAGTGCGGCTGAAGCCGCGTTCTTAGCCGCTATTCCCCAAGCTCCTAGCCGGCTCGATCCGTTTACCCACTTCGCTGCTACTAAGGCGCGCCAGCGTTGGGTGCTGCGGCGGATGCAAGTAAATGCTTTTTTGGACGATGTAACGTATGCGCGGGCCTTGACGGAACCGTTGCGGTTGCGGGAGCATAACCGGGAGTTTGAAGCTCCGCTGTTTGTTGATCTGCTGCTGGAACGGCGCGGCACACTGCCTCCCGAGGGTGGGGTGGTAAAAACCACGATCGATCTCTCGCTGAACCAATGGATCGAGCAAGTGATCGCTCGTCAGTTGCAAACGCTCGCCGATAAGAACGTCACGGCAGCTGCGGCGGTGGTTATCGATAATGCAACTGGCGAAGTTCTGGCTCTAAGTGGGTCGGGCGACTATTTCGAGCCTGGCATTGGTCAAATTAACGGCGCCTGGAGTGCGCGTTCTGCCGGTTCAGCGTTGAAGCCTTTTGCCTATATCTGCGCACTGGAACGCGGCGCCTTTCCCGGCACGGTGATTGCCGATGTGCCCACCGATTTTCCTACGGAGACCGGTCTCTATCATCCGAACAATTATAACCACAGGTTCTATGGACCTGTTACCCTCCGGTTTGCGTTAGCAAATTCGTTGAACGTAGCGGCAATCAAAGTGTTAGAACAGGAAGGCGGCCCGGAGACTCTATATTCTGCGCTTCAACGCGCCGGGATTACCACGTTAGGACATCCGGCTGCTTATTATGGTTTGGGACTAACCATCGGTAACGGAGAAGTGCGTTTGCTGGAGTTGACGAACGCGTTCGCTTCGCTGGCGCGACTGGGAGTGTATAAGCCGTTCCGGTTGCTCAAGAAGGACGAAACGGCGATGCGGCGAAACGGCGAAACGGCGACTTTGGGATCAGCTCAGCGGATTTTCGATGAGCGAGCGGGTTATCTGCTGGCGGATATGCTCAGCGATAACCATGCGCGAGCCGGAACGTTCGGTCTGAATTCTTATCTGTCATTCGATTTCCCGGTGGCGTGTAAAACGGGGACGAGCTCTAACTATCGGGATAACTGGACCATCGGGTTCACACCTGAATGGACCGTTGGGGTCTGGGTAGGGAACCCGGACAATTCGGCGATGCGTGGCATCACTGGAGTTACCGGAGCTGCTCCTATCTTTCATGAAATCATAATGAAGCTGCACGACGGCTATGGGACCAGCTGGTATCAGGCGCTGCCTGGGGTTGAGCACTGCTACATCGATCCGCTTACCGGGCATCGAGTCTCTGCCGATCAGCCTCGTGCCGTGGAAGAGATTTATGCCTGTGCCCCCGAGCCGGCTCGTACAGAGGATTATGACAGTGCCGGTCGGGTGCGCTTATCCGAGGTTTACCACGCCTGGATTGAAAGTGATCAGAATACGTTGGGCGACCTGTTGGCTCGAGGCCGGCCGGCCAATCATCTTCAAATCCTCGAGCCCGCGCCTGGCGCCCTTTATTATCTTGATCCGGATCTGCCGGCAAAGGATCAACGCCTGGTCCTACGAGCGGATTCGACGGGCCAAGTCGAATGGAGTTCGCCTACCTTGGATTGTCATGCCGAAGGGACTCTGGTCACGATCGGATTGCGCGAGGGACGGCATGAAATTGCTGCTCGTGATGCGGCCACTGGGGAGACAGCTTCGACCTGGATCGAAGTGGAGCCGTGGTGAGAGCCGGAGGTGATTAGTGATTGGTCACCCTATTTTTTCATGCAGATCAACAATAGACGGACAAACAGGAAGAAAGTCTTTCTGCTTTGGCTCTTCTTTTTTTTGCGGCCTTTGTAATACAACAGGGAGGGTTAACTCATTTATGCGAGGATTCTGCCAGAGGGACAACATAACGAATTTCACAGCAAGGCCGCAAAGGCCACAAAGAGGAGTTTATGTCTTGGATCTTTGCGGCCTTTGTGACCTTGTTGTGAAATTCAGTCTTCGCCCTTGTGTCCTCGCGTGAGATTTCGTTTTGGTTGCGGCTACGCCGCCTTTGTACTGCTATTAGGACATTTCGCTCATTTTCGCGAGGATTTAGTCCTAACATCGAGGAGATAGGGAGGAAACGGAGAATAATCTCACGCAAAGACGCAAAGTCGCAAAGGTTAAGACAGTTGGAAACCTCGCGCAAAAGTACGAGGGCATCATGGGGAAATAATAATTCATAAGGAGCCGTTTCTTGGTGGCTCGGCCTTAGATTATCTTCGCTCGCCAACCCGATGCATCGCGTCGAAATCGACAAATGCTCAGCCCCCACATGGTCTTAACCTTTGCGCCTTTGCGTCTTTGCGTGAGATTTCCTGTGCGTTGGTTGCGGCTACGCCGCCTTTGTGCTCTTTTGTGGCTGTTTTTTTCCTCCGCGTTTGGGGGTGCGATCTTGACTTTCCTGTCTGTCTGACATTGTGTCTGACATGAAGATTTCAACCCGATCGCTGGTTCGCAATTTTCCAAAAGTTAAGGCAGCCGCACGCAAAGGACAGATTGTCGAGATTTGCGATGGAAGAACCGGAGAGGCGTTCCTTTTAACCGCTAAGCCCACGCAGACTTTCGGTGAGCTGGCGAGATCGGCCAAAGGAGTTTATTCTGGCCCTCGCGATCTATCTTCTCACGAGGGTTTCGATGCCTGAACATATTCTCGATACCGGCCCGCTGGCCGGATGGATCAACCGGTACGACCAATGGCATCTGTGGAGCGTCTCGGTCATGGAGGGGCTCATACCTCCGTTGATCACTTGTGAATCTGTGATAGCCGAAACGGCTTGGCGTCTTCGCGGCTCGAGAGAGGCGGTTGACCAACTTTACGGCTTGGTTGAAGCGGGAGCTCTAAGGATTGTTCAGTTGCTCCCAGACCACATGCCTCATCTGCGTGCGCTTTCCGCAAAATATCCCAAGATGGATTTTTGTGATGCAGCACTGGTTCGTCTGTCAGAAATGCACCCCGGGGCTGTTGTGCTAACGACGGATACAGCGCACTTCACTATTTACCGGCGCTTCCAAAATAAACGAATCCCTCTTTTGCATCCGAATCAAAGGTAACAACGCGCAACGACGCCGAAAGCCAGGAACGTTATTGCGAGAACCCATTATTCGGATTTCCTAGCGGACGCCGTATGCGCATCCCCAACGCTTTCCCCAGCCCATAAAAAAAGGTACGGCGTTTATCTTGTTGCGCGGCGCGCACCGCATCGCGGCGCAAGATTTCGCCGATGAGCAACGGATAATCGCTGAGAGTATGAGTGATCGAAAACCGATAGGTTTCCGTCGGATGAACCTTCCTTCGCCGCAATGACATAAGAGCTCTGCCGAAGCATTGCGGTCCTTGTTATTATCAAAATTATATTACCCTGCAAGCGTTTTTTTACTTAATCCGTAAATTGGAAGCCAAGTACTTGGCTCGCAGAGAAAAGGGGCGAGGTGATTAGTGAGACGTGGTTGATGATTTGTGAGAGGGAACGTTCCCGAAGAAGGACCATTTCCTGTCAATACCCGTTGTTTTTCCAGACCAGCCAGCCGGTGATTTATCAATCACTATAGCTAGGGGGTGCCCGGATGGCGGCTGCGCTTCGTGGTATCGCGGAATCAGTGGCTAATTAGGAACTCTTCTGCGTGACCGAACAGCGTTCGTAATCGCACCATCGGTCGCGGACTTTGCGGTAGCACGGCGAGAACATTCGTAGTGGAATCCGCAGCGTTGACAACGGCTTTGGATCGTTCATTTCCCGGTTGAACATTGGCTTCCAGGCGATGCAGCCGCGTGACAAATGAGATTTCGTGCCGCCCATCGTGTGGAGCGGCCTTGCTGCCGCTGTCGCCACATGGTCGCCGTCAATCCGGCAGTGATACGGAAGGCTAATGAGAATCGAGGCTGGACAAACGGCTGCGTATTCTAGAAGAATCAGAAAATATGGAAAAAATAACATCGAGGGACGGGTCCTCTGTTTCGGGCCGGTCTGGCGCACCGGCAACGTCCGTCCGTAGGGCTTCTGTTAAGGCATGGCTGGCAAAGCTAACTGGCGCTGGTTACGGAGCATTGCCGCAAGGAATTCACGGAATGAACGCGAATGAGATTCACTACAGACACACGGAGGTCGCAGAGATCGGAAAAGAATGACTGTTCAAGGCGAGCAAAGTAAGGAAACGCGCATCTAGCGCTATAGCGTTGCGTGACTCCTTGACGGAACTCGGAAGCCGGCGCAATGCGCTGGCTCTTCGGTACTTAACGCCATTGAATGGCATTCAGGAGCTGGGCTAGGTGCACCCCTGCCTTCGCAAGCTGTTCGGCGGCGATTGGCTGGTTCGATTCGGTGTAGTTGTTAGGTAGTTCGATCGCTATCCGGAGGCGTTGTCCATCAATACTGGCGGAGCCGAGGATGATGTTCTTGTAGGCTTGTTGAGCCTGTTGGACGGAGTCGATGGCCCATTGTTCCGCCCAGACATGATAGTTACCAGCGGTCACACTAACCGCTTGAACAAACTTGGACTCAAGCCAGCCGGCAAGCAGATGATAATCGGACGAGTTGCGAATCGCGAAGACGAGCGCTTGATCCCAAAATGCGTGGAGTTCCTGATTCGGGTCGGAACCGAAAAAGAGATCGTTACCACCTCGATCATTAGGCTTTCCGCTACAGAGGTGTGGATCCCTGATTAGGATAGGATGGGCAAGATCGGAAAGATCATAGAAGCCGGTTCCGCAATGCAGCGGCTGATGAATGTCGCCTACGAAATGAACCAGCAGGCGTAGAGCTTGCGGCTTTGTGAAATCGTCTGGCTGGTTTTCTGCCGTCTCCAAAACTGCGATGCAACGCTTTATGGCATGAGTAACATCGTTGACTGAGGTGAAACGGGTGGCTTCGCGGTAGTCCTTGGTTCCCAACGGCAGATCGACAAAATGCCAGAGAGCATTTGTGGGGAACTTATCATTAAAAGCGCGCGCCTCCGGATCACTATTCAAAGGACCTCGGCCGGAAGCAGCTGCGCGTACGTCATCGGCCCAATTAGCGACAGACGGTAAATCGGCGTCGTGGCCCTGTTTGAGGAGATCGGCAATATGCGACTCAG
>Ga0307479_10006725_pt1 | contig 10578 bp, 10 predicted proteins | sample atmos_gasesECM4C_FD_203743 | JGI IMG/M metagenome (GOLD analysis project Ga0307479, IMG submission 203743) | Hardwood forest soil microbial communities from Morgan-Monroe State Forest, Indiana, United States - atmos_gasesECM4C_515 | ecosystem: Environmental > Terrestrial > Soil > Temperate...
TCGGATTGTTCTTAATCCACCCGCCCGCAGCAAAATGGAAAAAGTCATCGCACGGCAAAACGGAGCGGTCCAGATTCGCAAGATCGAATCCGTGGCCGCCTTGGTCCGCGCCTCCCGCGAATCCTCCGCATGCCGCAAGCGACGGCGCAAATGACGCGTCACCGCGTGCGGACTCCCCCGTTTGCGCGGCCGCCCCCACCGAAATTCCCAGCAGCACGACTGTGACAAGCATGCATCGCATAAGCCGCATCTTCATCCCTCGCTTTGAATTTCCCCGAGCGCCAGCCGCACGCCAGAATTCACTCTCCGCGCACACGAGAAGTATTTTCACAAATTTATCGCTTTTCGGATTTCGCCCCAAGCAGGAGACTGCCCGCCCGCTGCCTCACCCGCATATATTTTGATGCCGGTGCACGGGCCTGTCAATCGCCGCCATGACCGCGAGCGGCACTCGGCTCGAAGTGCACCCGCGAGCTGGAGTTGCTGAGGTATCGCAGAAGCTGCGTAACAATCTTCCCGGGTGTTGGACGTGAGTGGAAAAGGAAACGCCCCGTCAGCGGGGTGCGGCGGCTGGCGGTGGCCGCGGGCGGGGCTGACGGGGCGCAATCCAGCAGTTTAGGAAATCGGGACGCGCTCAGCGCGGATCGCGTTGACAGCGACGTACCTCAAGCCGTCTGCGCGGAAGAATAGAATTACGTTCGACTTCTGCACATAGATTGCTTCAAGTGTGTGGCCTCGTTCACTTCGGCTCACCATCAACGCGCTCTGGCCCGGCGCAGAATACGGGGAGAGGACGCGCGCCCGTAGGTGAACCGTTTCTCCATTATGCCGCAGGGTCACGAGCCGCAAGGCCGCTCCCGAACCGAGCTCCACGGAGTACTCGCCCGCAGGAAGCGTCTTGCCTGAGCACTCGACGTCATAAGGCAGCATAAAGCTGCCGCGGAATTGCAGGCCGGCTTGCTGTTGGTTCGCGGCAGCCAATTGAGAAGCTTGCCTGATAACCGCCGGGCTGACTACGTCGTAAAAATCGGGAGCCACTTCTGTTTGCGCGTGGCAAGGACCCGCCAGAGAGGATAGGAGCACCAGACCAAAGAACACCGCCGAAATTCTCACTGCCGTCATTGTCTTCATGATGATCTCCTTTCGCTTCGATTAATTTCTTGCCCAAATGAAAACTGGCCGATTCCGTCCGTACGATCCAAACGATCGTCTGCAATGCGTCAAACACCACGCAACCTAGAATGGTTTTGATTGGGCTCATGGCGCGCTCCGGCCCGCCCCTTTCCGTCCCTGCAGCCCTTTCTCAATCCCGACTTCATCAGTTCAGTTTGGTTTCGCGTCTTCATGCGGCGCATTTTTAACCTTTCCGTGATTCGCATCAATGCAGGGAGAGACAATTGTTGGTAAGGTGTAGGTAAGCTGGAGATTTATTGATTACACCCCACTTAGGCATAGTCCCCAAAGGCAGGGGTGCTTGAATTGAACCGTGCACAGCGTTAAGATTCCTGAGCCCTCACGCGCGAATGTCCGAACTGATAAAATCTGCTGGAAAGATTCAATTTGGCGTCTATGAAGCGGACCTGTGCACGGGCGAGCTGCGCAAGCACGGACGCAAGATTCGCCTCACCGGACGGCCATTTCAGATCCTCGCGCTGCTTTTGGAACGCCCGGGCGAATTGCTGACGCGCGAGGAAATCCGAACCAGACTCTGGCCCGCCGATACGTTCGTGGATTTCGAACACGGAATGAACAGCGCGATCCGAAAAGTTCGGGATGCGCTGGGAGATTCAGCCAAGAAACCGCGATTTGTGGAGACGTTGGCGCGGCGAGGCTATCGGTTTATCGCTCCTCCGGAGATGATTGACCGCGTCTCACCTGCGACTGCGCCTTCCGCTTCGCCAGCGGCGCCGACGAATGAGTGGGTTGGAAAAGAGGCAACAGTGATTGACGGGAGCGGGCACAACTTTGTACTGCTTCCGGTAGACGAGGAGTCGTTGCATGAGAAGGAGAAGTGCGAGGCGGCCAGCGATGACCTGGGAATCTCGTTGCTGGTGGCGGCGGAGAAATTGTTGCTGGTTTCCTGCGGGACGAAAGTAAAGATTCTGGAAGCGCGGCAGCCAGACCTTGGATGCAGCGTTCGAATCCTCAAGGGACAGTTTGTGGGCGCAACTGCGTTTGCGCCGCGCCAGTTTCTGGAAGGGCTGCCGTGAGCTCGTCCGATTTGTTCGGCAAATAATTTTTGCAACCACGCCGCGTGACGAATCATTCGAATCCAACTAAAAATGAGAACAGGCGGACTTTCGTCCGCCTGTTGACTTCCATACGACTCAAGCCCTGAGGTGTGGCCGTTTTGCGATTGCAGCGCGAACGATCACTTAGTTCGCGGCAGCTCCGACCGGCTCGTCAGCGCTCTCGGTCTCGCGCGATGGTCTCGACTTGGCGTGATCAATTTCGATGCGGCCCTTGAAATATGCGCCGTCCTCGATGCTGATTCGCGCAGTGATGATGTCGCCCGTCACCGAGCCGTCCTTCTTGATCTCGACGCGATCGCTCGCGCGGAGGTTGCCGGTCACTTTGCCGTACACCACAACCTCTCGCGCGGTGACTTCTGAGGCCAGCTGGCCGGTGCGGCCAACCGTAAGCCGCTGACCCGCCAGCGAGATCGGGCCTTCGACTTTCCCATCCACTTGCAAATCCTCTTCGCCGGAAATTCTGCCCTTCACCTCGACGCTTGAGCCGAGGCAGGCGAGATTGCGCGCCGCCGGACTGCTGGAGCGGGATGAAGCCGGTGAACTGAAAGGAATCGGTTGCGATGCCGGCGCCTGCGCCGGCGAATAGCCTGGCACTTCATTTTGCGATTGCTTGGTCCACATTTTTCCTCCCTCGTTCGATCGAAAGCGTGGGCTCAGCCCTGACTGACCGCCGTAGGACCAATGTAGGCGCTTGATGCGAATGGGGGCAATCGCAAAATGGTACAGGTCTGCTCTCTTGTGATACCTGTCCGAAAGGACAGGTTGGGCAAGCAAATTCCGTAAAACCTCACCGTCGCGCACGATCCCTCGAAATCGAGCAATTGCGGATGCGACGGATGAGGGTTTCACTAGAGATTCTTCCGGGGAGTAAATTCCTGATTGTGCATGACGGTGATCAGCCAGCGACCACTCTGCTCGGTCACCACGAGGTTGAGGAGACCCTTGCGGAGGGGAATCGTCGAGCCGTCCACCTCGAGGGCGCCGGTCATCTCCCAATGCACGTCCACGCTCGCGATCGTGGGACTCAACATGCGGATCTTTATATCCGTGGCGGTCTGGTGCGTGTCCTTGAATCTTGTGGAGAACATCGGCGCATGGAATTCTTCAATCGCGCTGCGTCCATGTGCGCCCATGCCGATCACGTTTGTGAAATCCGCGTCCTCCGCAAACGTAGCAGCGAAAGCGTGCACGTCATGGCGATTCCAGGCATCCCCAAATGTTGCAACGAGGGCGCGAATGCCGTGTTCCGCGGCGCTCTCCTGCTGCGCCACCAAAGCGAGCGGAACTGCTGCAATCATGAGCAGCAAAAGCCATTTGTTCAGCACCGTCATCCCTCCTTCACCGATCGAACTGTAGCAGGTACCAGCCGGCTTACTAGCACGGCGGGACAAGCCGCCGCGGTGCACGTCACTCTAGGCATTATCAATTTGGGCGCGCTGGAGGCGGTCTGAATAATCCACGTAGAGCGTCTTCCACTCGGTGTAAAAATCCAGCGCGGCCTGGCCGGATTCCCGGTGGCCATTGCCGGTGTTCTTGATTCCTCCAAAGGGCAGATGCGTCTCTGCGCCGATGGTGGGCGCATTGACGTAAACGATGCCGGTTTCGAGATCGCGTTGCGCGCGGAAGGCGTTGTTGACGTTGCGCGTGTAGATGGCGGCAGACAATCCGTAGCTCACGCCGTTGGCAATCATCAGCGATTCATCAAAAGTCTCAAATGGAATCACGCTCACCACCGGCCCGAAGATTTCTTCCTGGCAGATGCGCATTTTCGGATCGCAATCAATGAACACCGTCGGTTCGTGGAACCAGCCGTGGCTGTATCCACCGCTCTCGAGGCGATGACCGCCGGCGGCCAGAGTTGCGCCCTCGTTCTTGCCAATCTCGACGTACCTTATGACCGTCTGAAGCTGCTGCTCGTTGATGCACGGCCCCATGTCGGTCGCGGGGTCGAGTCCATCGCCGACTTTCAGGGCTTTGGCTCGCTGGATGAATTTGTCCACGAACTCGACGTACACTTTTTTGTGAACCGCCACGCGGCTTGCGGCCGTGCAGCGCTGGCCGGTGGTGCCGAAGCCGCCCCAGATGGCGCCGTCCACGGCGAGGTCAAGGTTGGCGTCGTCCATCACGATGATGATGTTTTTGCCGCCCATTTCGAGGTGGCACTTCTTGAATGTTGGCGCGCAGGACTCGCTGATAATGCGGCCCACTTCCGTCGAGCCAGTGAAGCTGATGAGATTCGTGTCCGGACTCTCGAGGATGGCCTTGCCCACCACAGTCCCCTTCCCCGCTACGAGATTCAGGACGCCGCGCGGCAGGCCCGCTTCGGCAAGCACTTGCGCGAGGTTGTAAGTGGAGAGCGGCGTATCCTCGGCGGGTTTGATGACGACGGTGTTGCCTGCCACGAGTGCTGGCATGATCTTCCACGAAGGAATGGCCATGGGGAAATTCCAGGGAGTGATGAGTCCGGTGACGCCAATCGGTGAGCGGACGCACATCGCAAATTTGTTGGGCAACTCCGAAGGTGTGGTTTGACCGAACAGGCGGCGGCCCTCGCCGGCCATCAGGTAAGTCATGTCGATGGCTTCCTGAACGTCCCCGCGTGTCTCGGCGAGAACTTTGCCCATTTCGCGGGTCATGTCGCGGGAAAAATCTTCCTTGCGCTGGATCAGAATTTCTGCGGCGCGAAAAAGAATTTCAGCGCGCTTGGGCGCGGGCATCAGGCGCCATTTGGCGTAGGCGGCTTTTGCGGCATCAACGGCGAGCGCGACGTCTTCTTCGGTCGAGAGCGGGAACATGCCGATCAGCTCGCCGGTGTTCGCGGGATTGCGATTCTCGAGGGCTTTCCCGCTGCGGGATTCGACCCATTCCCCGTTGATGAAGTTCTTAAAAACCTTGGGCATCACTGCGGTGGCCATGGGTATTCCTCCGTGGGCTTCGTGGTGCGTGCCGATGATTGATAGGGACGAGGATTCGATGATGCAACGGTCGTCGGAGACTCAGAGTAGCAAGTGGCCCGAGCGGCGTCAACGAGTGGCTGCACAAGGCCGAACTCACCGCGGAGGCGCAGAGAAATTCAGATTGGAGCAGCCGCGGGACCCCGGGAAAGTTGGCGATTGAATTTGGTTGTCGACGTTTATTTTCAATGAGTTGCGTCATGTTCTAATGTTCTGAGTTGGCGATTCATTTTTTGCTGTTTCGGGCGAGGGGCTCAAGGGTTGTGGCTGGCTCGAGTCCGAGGCTTGGGAAGGTTCTAGGATGTGCCGCACGAAGACATGTCGCGGCGGCTCAATCCACTTGCCGTCGTCGTTTATGTGGCAGTGAGCATAGATGGCACGGATGACCTCGGAGGCGGTGGGCTGGACCTCTCCGGCGCGCTCGATGATGTTTTCGAGCGCATCGCGGACACGCTTGCGCCGGCGGGCATAGAGCCCGGTGGCATGAACGTGGCGATAGATGGAGGAGTGGTCGGCGATGCGATAGTCATTGGCGAGTTTTTCCGGGCTGCGCCAGCGGAGGAAGTCTTGCTCGAGGGCGTCGCGTTTTGGGTGCGCGCACACCCTGCATTTGATTCTGTGGTAGGCGAGATCAGCCTGCGCGCGGCGCTGGGCGCGAGGTTTTTTAGGCGCTGAGATTTGACGTTCGCTCTTTACAGGTTGCTTGCTGCCAGCACCAGGCGGTGCAGGGCTCCGCTTCGTCATGACACATGCCTCCCAAGTTAGGTTGGCACGAAGACGAAAAGGAACGCAAGGGATCCGTGCGGTGGACTTTGGGGGTTGAGGTTTGGAAGAGCGCGAATCAGGGAGGCCGTGACAGGTGTATCTGTTTTTGTGTGCAGCCAGCAATTTCCTCGACGCCAGCCGATCGTGGGCAGCGGAATTTTCAGGTGATGGAGACGAGTAACTGCATCGCTGCGTAAAGCGCAGCGATGAATAAGGAGGATTTCTTCGACGCGTCGCCTGCCAGGTCTTGCCGTTAATCCGACTGGGCGAAAGTGCGCAAGCTCCGGATGCTCCCGCTGATAAGTTTCGAGACTGGCAGGAGAACGCAAACTCAATCTTCTGGGCAGCCCGAAAGAGCTGAGCCAGCAAACGGAAGTCTGGCTCTATCGGGAATAGGAGCCACGGCCGAGAGGCCAAGACGCGCGGCGAAGGATCAGCAAGAATTTACACCCGCGCTCCTCCGAAGCGCGCCAGGAGAGCTTTTGCGCTCTTGACAAAGACCTATCATGGAAGTCGGATTATCGGACATGTCCGGTAAGCGCGGTGGTCTCAATGGGTCGACGCAACACTCGGGTCGGACCCGACTTGCGTTGAAAACAGAGACTAAATCGCTCGTCGGATTAGATCAGCCGGAACGCTACCCTGGCTAGGTTTTGACCGAGTACAGCCAAACAGATCGCTTCTCCCGGGGAAGCATTGTCGAATCAATGCGTTGGATGGTGTTGGATGGACCGGTTGAGCTGGCACGGAATATTGAACAGGTCCGGATACTTCTGCAACTGTCCAACCAGGCGCGCCGCGGGGCTCCAGAACTAAGGAGAAAGCCGAATCGGAAACTTTCGCGGACGATGTATCATCACGTTCGCGGGATCGCCATGGACTTCCCCCTAAACAAACAGACAGCGGTAATTACCGGCGCGGGAAGCGCCGAAGGAATTGGTTTTGCTATCGCGCGGAGACTGCATACTGCGGGAGTGCGCGTGGCAATTACTTCTACGACGGATCGCGTTCATTCCCGCGCCCGCGAACTCAACGCCGGCGGCGAGGGAGTACTTTCCTTCGTTGCCGATCTCACCGTCGAAGCCGAGGCGAGGAAATTTGTCGATTCAGTACTCTCGCGAACAGGCCGTATCGACATCCTGGTGAACAACGCCGGCATGTCGCAAACTGGACGGCCAACAGATAGTAAGCCGCTGATCTGGACCTCGTTCGCGGAGTGGCAAAACCAGATTGCAATTACACTGCACACCGCGTTCCACATGACCCGCGCGGTGCTACCAGGAATGATGCAGCAAAAGTACGGCCGGATTGTGAATGTTACGTCGGTGACGGGACCGCTTTCGAGCAACGCGGGTGACGCGGCCTATGGCGCGGCGAAGGCGGCTATGGATGGAATGATGCGCGGCGTTGCCCTCGAAACGGCTGGCGACGGAATCACGATCAATGGCGTCGCTCCCGGCTGGATCGCAACAGCGTCCTCGACCGATCACGAGAAAATCGCGGGGCTTCATACACCGCTTGGCCGCGCCGGCACGCCGGACGAAGTGGCTGCCGCGGTTTGTTTCCTCGCTTCGCCCGAAGCTTCCTACATTACTGGACAAGTCCTGGTGGTCGATGGAGGCAACATCCTTCAGGAGAACAAGGGTGGCTGAAGCGAATATTCCATCTTGACAGTCCAGCAGAGTTCATGCGGTCGAGTTCGGAAGTGAGTTAGGCCACGGCGCTCTCGACGGTTTGGTTGCTTCTCAGTGGCTCGTAAACCTCTCCGCTCGCCCACAACCTTACGGTACATGGCTAACTCGGCAGCCCGTATCAACGTGTCTAGGAATTCGCGGGCTCCGTTGCCGATTTGACTCGAAATTCGGTCGAGCGGTTGCCGTTAGCAACCTTCTCGTCGGCTTGGTTGAGACTCAGAAGTTGCCAGCTTGACACCCCTCTGCGGCGTTCCTATACTCCTCGGCGCCTCGAATTTCCGCCCGGGAGGACTCCGATGTTGAAACATTTGCTGGCCGTTTTCCTGATTGCCGCCTCCGCAACCGTCGGCTTTGCGGAAGACCGCGGAAAAATTCATCAACCCAAACTTACTCCGCAGCAAAGCGGCACTACGCAGCTGCTGATCTCTGTCAGTCCGGTGAACTCCCGTGTGGTCTGGGCAGCCGGAACCGGCGGTACGTATGTGGTGACGACTGACGGCGGAGAGACCTGGAAAGCCGCTGTCGTGCCGGGAGCCGAAAGCCTGCAATTCCGCGACGTGCACGGCGTAAGCGACAAAGTCGCCTATCTAATGTCCATTGGAAACAACACTACAGATTTTCGTATCTACAAGACCGTCGATGGTGGCGCGACCTGGACGATCGAGTTCACGAATCAGACCGCCAACGCATTCTATGATTGTTTCGCGTTCTGGACTCCGCGCCGCGGCATCACCCACAGCGATTCGGTGAGCGGAGTATTTCCCGACATTCGCACAACCGATGGAATCACCTGGCAGTCCATCGCCGGCAATATGCCGGCCGCGCTGCCGGGGGAAGCTTCGTTTGCGGCAAGTGGAACCTGCTCCACGAAACAGGGAGCAAGAAATGCGTGGGTTGCCACAGGCGGCTCGACAACTGCGAGGATCTTGGCCACCACAGATGGAGGCGATACCTGGAACGCATTTGACACTCCGCTGGTAAGCTCGCCGAGCGCAGGCGCAATCTCGGTGGCCTTCCGCGACCCCCGGAATGGGATCGTGGGTGGCGGCGATTTGGCCTCAAACGACGCTGCCGATGCGGCAACGTCGAACGATGGCGGCCAAACGTGGACACTTACGAACAAACCGCCCGTGCAGGGCGCCATTTTCTGCCTGGCCTATGTCCGTGGGATTCGCCACGGCGAAGATGAAGAATTCGCCGACGAGAACGACCGTGCCGTCGTGGTCACCGCGGAGACGGCGCCGGACTTCGGCTCAGGACCAGCGGCCTGGACTCCCGATGAGGGCCGTACTTGGTTCTCACTGCCCGGAGTGAGCGGCTTCTGGGCCGTCGCTTTCGCGAATCCGGAAGCCGGATGGTTTGTGGGCAATGGCGGTCAGATCCTGAAGATCAGCTTCTAACATAGCCTGGCGCACATGGAGCGGCGTGCCTGCTGCCCACCCCGTTTCCCCGGAGGAGTTCGGTAGCCCAGTTTTTACGCCAAAGGGCCCGCACGTTCGCGAGGCGGGGCGCGAGATGATTGATCGGGCGCTGCAGAACGCCGGAGCCCGCTAGAAAATCCTGTTGTATCAAGCCGAGCCCGCCTTCACGCGTGATGGAGGGCCGCGTTTCGACGCGCATGCGACCGACCTCGCGTTTGCAGAGATGATCCGTCTATTCCGTGAAGTTTTCGACGATTGAATGGACTCCTGAGCGCAGCGAGTGGATTAGCGTTTGGGCGGATTGGGGCTACGAACATTTGGAGTGAACTTGCGGATGACAAATTCCTGGAGGAGATTGGTGGCGGCGGTTGTGCCAATGCCGATGAGCGTGTTTTCGAACGTGAGTCCGGCTCCATTGCGATCTTTCGCCGGATAGTAGGCATTGGAGATGCCGCCGGCGGCGAGACTTCCAAGGATATTCGAATAATTTGCCTGCCAGTGGCCATTGTCGCCCTTGCAGATGACTGCGTTGGCGACGGCATATAGAAACCGAGATCGCTTGCTGCCGGTTCCCTTGTAGAAATAGCGCGGATCCTGTTTGAGGAGTGACGGGAGTATGGCGCTGCCAATAAACGTGCTAGAAACAGAGTCTGCGAAGGCGGCGCCGTAGCGCTTTCCATAGCCCTCTGCGCCTTGCCCATATCCGCCGAATTGATTTAACGCCTGCCCGACTCCCGCAGTGGCCCCGATTAGTGCGAAGGAAACCGGATCTATAGTGATCTTCCAGGCAAGCTCAAACTTTTGCTTCGGGGTGAGGGGAGCTGCGTTGGGAACGTAGCTGACATAAAAATTCGGGATAAAGCCAAGCACGCGCTGCTTCTCTTGCTCTTTGATCTGTACTTCGGCCAACTCGATCTGAGGGGGTACCACCTTTACTTCGGTAACTGCGGTGGCAACTGCCAAGACAATCTGCGTGACTTCGTGGCTCTCCCGCGGACGGAGCGTTCCAGAAGATGATTGCGTCGCAAAGCCGGGCGCATCAATCGTGAGTTGAAAGGGCCCGGGAGCGATGTTGGCGAAGGAGAATTGGCCGTCGTCGCCTGATAGCACCTCCTGACTCGTGGATTGAGCCTCACGCGTAAGTTTCACGCGCGCGCCAGCGATGACGGCTCCGGTTGGGTCCACGACAGTCCCGCTCACGCTGCCCGGCAATTGCTCATCGGGCGATTGCTGGCTGGGCGATGCGGCAGTTCCCGGTCCGTTAAGGCGTTCACTATCTCCCCCGAGGGCAATTTGGGGCGGCTGAGATTGAGCCAGAGCTGGAAAGGCGCAGGGGAGGATACTCAGGCTAAGCCAGGCTAAGCTGCCTGCGGCGAGAACTGAGCTGCGGAAGTTTCGGTCCAAAGATTCCTTGCATGAGCGTTTCTTCGTGGAATTCACGCCTATTACTTTACAGCCTTCCCGCTATCTTCCAGCAAGGATTGACGGACCG
>Ga0307479_10006727_pt1 | contig 10577 bp, 13 predicted proteins | sample atmos_gasesECM4C_FD_203743 | JGI IMG/M metagenome (GOLD analysis project Ga0307479, IMG submission 203743) | Hardwood forest soil microbial communities from Morgan-Monroe State Forest, Indiana, United States - atmos_gasesECM4C_515 | ecosystem: Environmental > Terrestrial > Soil > Temperate...
AGATCTATTGAACGGCGAACAGTCCTCAGGTTCGAAACCGAAGATTCGCGACGCCGACAGCAGCAAGATCAAGCAGATTAAGATCGACCCACCAATCCTCAATAGAATCTTCAATGGTTCGCCTCTCAGCCCGCAAATTAGTGAGCTCTAATCCCAGCAAGATAGTTCCAATCCAGTATTTCCGTGAGGCTTCAGCGAAGATACACCCAACCGCCTCCGTAGTGCTATCCGGGCGATTGTGACCTTTGGGGTTGGCGGAAAGTCCCATGAGTTCAGGCATAAGTCTTGGTAAACGCATTATAAAAGGGGGCCCTTTGAAGTAGGTTTTGATCGTTCGCATCACCACCTACAACAAGGAGCACGCTCATGAATGACGCCAAGTATATTGGGCTCGATGTGCACCAAGCTACGATCTCGGTGGCCGTTCGCGATTGCACCGGCAAGCTGGTGATGGAGGCCATTCTGGAAACCAAGGCGGAAACGATTCTCCAGTTGGATGGGCTGGAGCAGCTGACGGTTCGCCGTCTCGGTGTCGAGCTCAACGAGCAATTCGGAAGTAATCTTTGAAAGGCTGACGCAAGAGACGTTCATAGGAACCTCCCGAACGTCAACTGGTCGGCGCCGTGCTTTTCGCATCTGATCAGCGGCCTAAAATTTGCACTTCCAACGGGACCAGTGTGACACGCACGCAATTCAACGGTCCGGTTCCCGTCGTGCCGTCCGTTTCCTGAACCACGACAGTACCGGCGACCAACTGCTGCACCGCGCTGGGAGCCTGCGGCGCCTGTTGATTGCTGTACAGGATCCGCATTTGATTGCCCGGATTATTGAGCGTCATGTCCACGATCACATAGACCGAAGAAGGATTGGCTGTATCTGTATTTGCGGCGATGACGATCTCCTGATCCATCAAGATGCGCGAGAAGGCGAGGGTGCCATTGAGAAACGTGGAAACGCCAAAGTGCCCTCCATCGCCCGAGATCGGCCGGAAATAGAACCGTCCATAGCGCAAGGCCGGACTCGCGCGGCGGACCGCTGCAATTTTTGAAATCTGCTGGTAGTAGAGCGTGTTCTGCGCAAACCCGGGACCTCCCCACAATGCTTCACGCACCGCTGGATCGGATCCCGCGCCGTGCAGACCCTGCTCTGTGCCGTAATAGAGGCACGGAATTCCAGGCAGGCTAAAGAGGCAAGCGAGACCAAGCGTCACCTGATTGTCATATTGCGTAGGATTGGCGGGGTCGACGTAACGAATGCGCTCCTTGACATCATGATTGTCGAGAAAAGTAACGAAATAGCGCGTGGCATCCCCATGCGAGCTGAGAACATCCGCTTCCTCGTGCTTGCGAAATGCATACATGGCTATGAGGTCCGAAGGCGCCGAAAATCCTTTCACACAGGCTTAAGCTTGAAATAAAGTGGAAAATCCAGAGCGGCATCAACACCGACCATGTCCGTGCCATCCGTGGTGGTACGGCCGATGAAACTCGCGATCTCCTGTTCCGCATTCGGGACAAAAACTTCACCGAAGGTGAAGAAGTTCTTTTTGCCGATGCTGAGGGCAAATTCCCGAATGGAGTTGCCGAATAGCAGAGGCAAACGATTTTTGAGATAGCGAAGCGTGTCGATGCGGAAAGCGTCGATATCGAAGCGCGCGATCACATATTGATAAGCGCGAATCAGAAATTCCTGGAGATTAGTGACATCAGTGCGGAACTGCTTGAGTGAGGCGAAATCGCCCACCGTGTCGTCAGACGGTCCGGCTGTTCCCTGGCGCCGAAACCAATCGTTTTTTTGCAACTCGACCGGCCAGACTACTGCGTCGGGTGGCGGGTTAGGGATGGTCACGATGTCCGGCCACTCGCTGTGCGCTTTTCCAGCTGAGTCCCGCCACTGCACAGGTCGCGCTGAAGCTCGGAAATCAGCCTGCGAGCCTTGCGAATTGATGGAGGGGCTCACCTGAGTCGCAGACGTAGGCAAACACATCGCCGGTATGGTTAAGGACGATATCAAGGATGACGTAGAGTCCTAGATCGTGGGCGGAATCGACCAGTGCGCGCAGCTCGTCATCGGCATTGTTGGGGTCGCGTGCGAAACGTGAATCGACGTGTAGAAAGTCGTGAATTCCATAACCGTGATATGTTCCTCCCTGAAACGGAACATTCTTCAGAACGGGACTGAGCCAAATGGCCCCTGCACCGAGTTGCTTTATGTACGATAGCCGATCCTGAATGCTGGCCAAATTGCCGCCCTGGAAATCGTAATAATTTGGATCATCAAACGGCGTATGGCGGGGCGGCGCCTGCGAATTGTTGAAGCGATCGACCATCAGCAAATAAATCCACTGATCGCGCCAGTCTGCCGGTGAGGCGAAGACTTGCAACGGCCCTCCGGTGTCCCGATAACGGTTGAAAATCGTCAGAAAGTCAGGCGCGTACAGAGAAGTGGCCATCGAGGGCTCCTTCGCGAAGGGGACCTAAATTATAGTCGCTCGGCAACTCGGCACGAAGTGTGCACGGATGGAGCCTGTAACTGCCATCTAGCTACTAACGTCCAATCGATTGTGTTGCGGGATTAGCGAATGGCTGTCCGCGAAAGAGAAAATCGAGACCAATCTGCAAAACTGGTCTGAAGCCCCGGGGCCCCGTCGAAATATCATTTGATTTGACCCGCCGCAAGGGCGGCTGCTTCCACGTGCGTCGAGCGCCTCGAGCTTTGGCCAATAGAGGCGCATGAACATGTGGAAAGTCTCGCTCGGTGCGGGCAGCCAGTTGGATTCGTTCTCTTTGCCCGGCGAATCGTGCTGGATGTGCAGAGTCAGACCGCCATCGGCGTCGCGCTTCATATACAGGCACGACCCGCCTTCTGATCATCTAAACTCAATTGAATTCGAGATATGACGCCTTCCTGCCGGTTCTTGTGACGGGCATGGCTATGATAGAGTGCGCCCGGGTCGCAGCCGCGCCGCGCGCTTGCGCCGACGAAATGCTGCACATGCAGCAAGGAGGTTCCCATGCGCTTTCCATTGTCTACCGCAGTTACGTTTGCCGTGCTCTTTATGTTTCCTTCCCCTGGGCGCGCCCAGGTGCTCACCGAGCACGACGTTTCGGTTCGCATGGCCTTGACGATCGCTGAAACGGCACTGGCGGAATGCGGCGTCAAGACATCGGTTGCGGTCGTCGACCGCACAGGCCGGCTCCGCGTTTTCCTGCAGGGTGACGGGGCGTCACCGCACAATCTCGAACTGGCTCGCCGCAAGGCCTATACGGCGCTGACGTTCGGACGCACGTCCGCCGAGTGGGCGCAGCGCACCGAAACAACACTTCAAGGGCAACGGATGCTTAGCGACGTTATTCCGCTCGCCGGCGGTGCTCCGATCAAAGTCGGCCAGGAAACAATTGGCGGCGTCGGCCTGAGCGGAGCCCCAATGGGAGGGGCGCAGGAGGAGGCCTGTGCCAAGGCCGGCATTGCCAAGGTAGCCGATCAACTTCGCTGAGACTGGCGGCAACCTGCCTGGCGGCTCAGGATTTGAAATCTGTCGCACCGCTGGCGTTTGCACAGCTTGGCCAGGATTTCCATTGTGGGCGGATAGCTGCTCAGTCGGCGATTCGGAAGCTGTTGACCTGTACTGGGACTCGACCCTTGAGAGCGCCTCTGCTGGCAAGCTACAACCGGCCCTAGGTGGGCCGCGCTATACAATCAGACTCGCTTTACCTTTTGGCACAACCACTAGGGCGCCCATTGCAACAAGGCGCCCTAGTGGTCAACCACGTTTGGACAATCAATTACAGATTGAATGGCCCCGATCCTTCGAAAGACAGCCCACCTCAGTAGGAATCCAGCCATGCCGGGAACCTCGCGCACGGCGAAAGCGATCCCGCGCTGAATCGGATCGATGGGCCCGAGTTGCTTACTTTTTTGCAGGCTTCGAGGCCCTGGCAAGCAAGTCCAGGTACGTATTCAATTCGGCGGTGGCCTTCTTGGCGTCGCCCGACTTCACTGCGTCTTTCGCGGCGTCCATTTCACTGTCGATGTTCGGAAACGTTTGTTCCAACCCGCTCGCATCCCATTTTCCTTCCAATTCGTCCATCTTTTTCGAGGCCCCTTTCATATCTTTGGCGGCCACCAGCTTGAGCGCTTCCTGGGCCAGTGTCTGGTACGGCTTCAGGTTAGGAGTGCTGGCCTGCTGCGCGGCCGACAGGGTGGGCGTGAGGGCGCAGAGCATCGCACAAACTGCGACCGCCAGAAATGCGTGTTTCAGGAAAGTTCGTGTCAACATGTGTATTCTCCGTTCGTAGGTTTGTAGTTTGCGCTCGCCGCTGCCGCAGCGAAACGAATTGCGTGTTCGAGGTCCTGAATAGGCAAATAATATCTCACAGGACACCTGAAGCTAAGCTGAAAATTCGTTGCTCGATTTCACGGAAACGGAGCAGGGTAAGAAGGCCCTGACGAGAGACTCTGAAATCGTTCGAAAAGTTACGCAAAAGGCGCTAGCTCGAAAGATTCATTTTGTTCGAGTGGGCCGAAGGACATCACCTATTTCGGCCTATCGCATTACCACGTCGACCACATAGCGAATGCCAACGATTTTGCCGGCTCGACTTGGCTGGTCCAGCAGCCGGAGCGCGACGCTATGTTTGCGGAAAAGGGTGGCGCTCCGATTACACAGCGTGCGAAATACATTGCGCTGAAGGAAAGACTGCATCTGACTCCCGCAACAAAGCCAGGTTAGGCTAGTGTCGTCGGTCAATCGCACCCTCTCCGCCATTTTGCGGTGACGTAACCGAACAACGAGACGGCGGGCTTGGGGCTTTGTTCGAGGCGCTAAGCGCAGGGCGGGCTCTTCGAATCCACGCACTCCGCCACTTTCTAACTCATTCAGCACATTTAGACGTAGATTTAGCTGGCAGAGCGCTTTTGGTATTTGCGGCACCAATGAAAGCCGGCGCGCAGCATCGGGCTCAGTTGTTCAAAGAGAGGCCGTGGGAGCGCGGCCAAGCAACGCATTCGTGGAGAGAAAGGAAATTCGGCTCCCCCGCGGTTAAGGTCGGCTTCGCGCTTCGGCTTCCGCTAGCCAACCACGCCTCAAATGTTCGGGCGAAACATTTGAGAAGTAGGGTTTGATATCGAGAATCGGGGTGCGATCGAGCATATCAACTCCGCGGACGTGAAGGCGTGGGCCCTCGCGGCGGAGAAGTTCGACCACAGTCAAGCCAATCGGATTCGGGCGCTTAGGCGAGCGCGTTGCGAAGACGCCGTGAAGGCGATTATCGCTGGGTGGCATGCCAACTAATTCGAATCCTTCGGAACGATCGAATGCCCAGATCACGAACAGGTGAGAAAAGCCCTCGATATCGGTAAGACCGAGCTCGAGTTCCGGCTTTATTTCGAGAATGCCATCCGCGCTGTGCTTTGTGCCTAAGCCTCTGGGGACTTCACGAGCATCCTTGTAAGGACTTCCCACGTATCCGATGGCCTGCATGGAAAACGTGTTCACCGTAACCCTCACTTTCTATACTTTCTTTTCATGAGCCGCCTGAAGTGCAAGTCAGTAGTGGGTTGCCTTTTATTCGCTCGCCATCTCGGACGTGGGCGATCACAAAAAGGACGCGTCGAAAGCGTCGGGGAACAGATCCGACATGCGGCGCACCGCCATATGGCCGCTGAGGTTTGCCAGAATCACTTCGGCCTCACGGCAAAATTCCCACAGAATCTGCCTGCATGCGCCGCACGGGGGAGTTAGCCGCTCCGTGTCGGCTATGACGGCCACCGCATTGAACCCGCGCTCGCCTTCGGAGAGAGCTTTGAAAACAGCCACACGCTCTGCGCAAAGAGTTAATCCGAAAGTCGAGTTTTCGATATTGCAGCCGGTAAAGATACGGCCCGAATTCGCTCGAAGGGCAGCACCCACGCGGAAATTGGAGTAGGGCGCGTGGGCGTGTTCGCGGGCCTTCGACGCGGCAGCAATAAGGTCCGTTCGTTCCTTGTCCATCATTTCACTCTGCGTTAGCACCTGGGGCACCGATCACCCGTCGTACGAGCGGCTGCGCCTTTGGGGCTTCGCGTGTGATCTGAAAACTAGCCGCAATCAAACGTCGCGCATCATCGAGGCGTTCCAGAGAATTGTAATGGATGGTGCAAAGGACCTCGCCCTGCCGGACGGCATCACCTCGTTTTCGATGGAAGACCAACCCGACTGCAGCATCGATGGCATCCTCCTTGGTGTTGCGGCCCGCGCCCAAGGCGATACATGCCCGCCCTAATTTTTCGCAGTCGGTGATTTGCACGTAGCCACCCGCGTGGCTGGTCACCTCCGCAGTGTATTGTGCTTTCGTCAAGCGCTCCGGATGATCCACAACACCATCTTCCCCGCCCTGCAAGCGGATGATCTCACGGAATTTTTCTTTCGCACGGCCAGAGGTAATCTGATCGGCTGCGAGGCGCCTGCCTTCGTCCACTGAGGCGACGCGATCGCCAAGATAAAACATCCATGCGGAGAGTTCGAGGCATAGCTCACGGAGATCAGCAGGACCCTCGCCACTGAGAATCTCGATCGATTCCACTACCTCCATCGCGTTGCCCGCAGAGCGGCCAAGTGGCTGATCCATATCCGTAATGAGCGCCACGATTCGCTTGCCCATCCTTTTGCCCGTTTCGACCATGAGTTCTGCAAGACCGACGGCCTCTTTTTCAGATTTCAGAAAAGCTCCCGAACCCGTCTTAACGTCGAGCACCAAAGCGTCGATTCCCTCTGCCAGTTTCTTGCTCATGATCGACGCGCAGATCAGGGCAGGACTCTCCACGGTGGCGGTGACGTCGCGCAAAGCGTAAATCTTCTTGTCAGCCGGTGCAATTTCCGCTGTAGCGCCTATCAATGCGCAGCCACATTTGCCGAGCACGCGCCTGAAATCGGCAAGCGAGAGGTTCACGTTAAAGCCAGGAATCGATTCAAGTTTATCGAGTGTACCGCCGGTATGGCCAAGCCCGCGGCCACTGATCATCGGCACGACGAGGCCGCCGGCAGCTACGATGGGTGCGATGATGAGCGACGTCTTGTCTCCCACGCCGCCCGTCGAGTGTTTGTCTACTTTTTTGCCGAGCAAATCGGAAAGGTCCAGCGTATATCCCGAACGAAGCATAGCGTCGGTGAGGGCGGCGGTCTCCGAATGCGTCATTCCTCGCCATACGATGGCCATCAGCAAAGCTGAAACTTGATAATCCGGAATCTCCCCGCGTGTGTAACCTGAGATGAGGAAATTGATCTGCTCGGGGGCGATTTCGCCACCTTCGCGCTTTTGGCGAATGAGATCAACGACGCGCATAGACTGGAGCGCCCAAGTTTACTCGAATCTATAAGGGAACTACGATGAAGGCACCTTAACTGCGTAATGACAGGTCGACATACTTGTGCTGCAGTTCCTTCAGTATCGCTACACTTTGGCTGGCGCCCAGCCTATCCGCGCCTGCGCGCAGGAGGGCTAGAGCCGTATTGAGATTCCTGATTCCACCGGCGGCTTTTATCTTCAACCTGCCCCGATGGCGATTCATTATCTCCACAGCTTCGATGGTAGCGCCGCCAGCCTTGCTGAAACCCGTGGACGTCTTAATGAAATCCGCACCGCTGTGATTCACGATTTTGCAGGTGAGTTCAATTTCCGCGGCATTCAATAACCCTGCCTCAACGATCACCTTACAGGTCCTGTCAGCTCCGGCCGATTTAACACTGCTGGCGGTCTGCCGCAACTCGGTTTCAACTTCCGCAATCTTTCCACTCTTGAATAGACCAACATTCATGACGACGTCGATCTCGTTGGCACCCTCATGTAGCGCTGCTTCCGTTTCCGCTAATTTTGTGGCGGTTGTATTAGCGCCCAACGGAAATCCTACAACTGTGCAGACTTTGACAGACGTCTTACGCAATCGATCTCGAACCATTCGAACGTAGGAAGGATTCACGCAGACTGCGAGAAAGCCGTTTTCGGCTGCCTCTTTGCAAAGGAGCGCAATATCCGATTCGGCTGCCTCCTGCTGGAGGTTGGTGTGGTCGAATTTGCAAGCGAGTTCGTCTTTGGAAATCAATTTATCGTGTCACGACAACGCTAGCCACGGAACGCGCTGGCTGCATAGTAAGATTCCGCACCGTTGTGATAAACGAAAACGGTGTCGTAGCGGCGATCACAAAAGAGTGCACCCCCGAGTTTTCTGATCTCAGAAGGTATTTTCACCCAGCTGGACGTTTTCGTATCGAAATTTCCGAGTGTCTGCAACTCTCGATATTGTTCTTCCGCTAAAAGCTCAGAATATCGTACCTCACCATTAGCGCATGCCATGTGTCACCGCTCGGGGGCGGATCACGGGCACCCTGGAAGGGTGCTTCCGAATTGCCGACAATCCGGCCTGTGACCATTCCATTTTAACGGACACAAGGGCGTTTATCGGGACCTAGCCCGCCGCCCATCGGATGCATCCCTTTCTTGGTTATTGCGTCGCGGCGAGCGACATTGATGCGCCAGCCGAACGAACCGTCGAGCGCGCAGGCCGCAGCAGCAGCCAGAACGCGACGAGGTGCGTCAGCAGAAGCGCCGGCACGTAGAGAATGGGAATCGCGTAAGCGGCTCCGAGCTGCCCGGCCACCGATGGCAGGTCCATGCGGACGGCGCTCACCGTATCCATGATAAGGTTGGCCAGGCCGATCAGATTGAACGCCCAGACCAGCGTCCAGAAGAGGAAACGCACGCGCACCGTCAGCAGCGCGAGAATTGCAAGCAGTGCAGCGGCAAGGTCCCAGTAAGCCGCCGGCGCAGCGAAGCCCTGCGGCAGGATCGGTCCGACAAATCCTGGCAGCAAGAAAGTTCGACCTCCTTATATGTGGTCTCCTGTTGTATAGGTGACCTACATCATCTAACGTCGCAAAAAAATTTACTTCCCGTTCTGCTCCGCAAACGCGCTTATGTAAAAACGCCTGGCCACGGAAAGGATTTCTTTGCTCGCCGCCGGGTCAGTCATGGCGCGAGCGGTCATCAGAACTCCGGCCATCGCCGGAAAAAGTACGATGAACTGGCGTCTCTTTTCGGCATCGTCCTTCCCCGGAAGAAAAGGCAGCAACCGTTCTCTGTACGACTTCATGGCGGCGTTAATCCTCGCCCGCACCGCGGGGCGCTGCCGGGCTATTTCGGCTGCGAGTGTGGAAAGGACGCACCCGCCACCCGGATCTTCAAGATGTTCCACGCTGAGGTAATGCTCGATGATCGTGCGCAGTTGCTGCCCTTGTGGAGCCCTTGCTGCCGCCCCTACCAGCCTGTCCGCTGCCTCTTGAAAGCCTCTAGCGACCGCATCCACATAGAGGTCTTCCTTGCTTTCGAAGTGCCGGTAGAAACCGCCGTGCGTCAGCCCTACGTCCTTCATCAACCGAGCGACGCCCTGTCCCTCAGAGCCATGCTCGCGGAACGACCGCGCGGCTGCGTCGATAATCCTTTCGTGTGTTTCCGCTTTTTGTTCGACGGGGTATCTCATCGCTCTGAAGATTACACATATCATCTTACAAAATGCAAGGAGAAGTTTGTCGGTGTGCTTCAGGCGCCGAGGGCGCCGCCTGAGCCCGCTGGCAACTCGATCGTGTACTTCGTGCGCTGCTTCTCGCGATGTTCAGCCACCGCAAGTTGGATCAGGCGATCGATCAATTCTCGATACGGAATCCCCGAAGCTTCCCACAATTTCGGGTACATGCTGATTGACGTGAAGCCGGGGATGGTGTTGATCTCGTTCAAGTAGATGCGCCCACTGGGTTTTTCCAGAAAGAAATCGACGCGCGCCATTCCCCGGCATTCGAGGCAACGGAACGCCCGCACCGCGTACTCCTGGAAACGCTGCACCTGCGTTTTCGTGAGCTTTGCCGGAATGTCGAGCCGCGTGCCCTCTTCCAAATATTTGGCTGTGTAGTCGTAGAATTCGCGATGAGGAATGATCTCGCCGGGAACGGAAGCCTCCGGTTGGTCGTTTCCCAGCACGGACACTTCAATTTCGCGGCCACGGATGTTGCGCTCGACTAAAAGTTTTTGCGCGAATTCAGCAGCCAGATCGAGTGCTGCCGGCAATTCCTCTCGCTTATGCACTTTGGTCATGCCCACGGAAGAGCCCAGCGTGGCGGGCTTAACGAATAAAGGAAAACGGAATTTCTTTGCCACGGCTTTCAAAATGCGCTCGCGGTTCTTCTCCCATTCAGAACGCAGGATGGCAAGAAAATCCCCGGTGGGCAGCCCAGCCTGCAGAAATAAGCGCTTTGCCATGTCTTTATCCATGCCCACGGCTGAGCCAATTACACCCGAGCCCACATAAGGCAAGCCGGCGAGATCGAGCAGCCCTTGAACAGTGCCGTCTTCGCCAAACGTGCCGTGCAAAACGGGAAAGATCACATCCACACGCTGCGAGCCGGCCGCCCGCTCTTCCATGGGCAACAAGGCCCCGACGCTGGGATCGGCGCTCAGCATGATGCGACGGCCGTGGCGCAACACGTCGGGGAGCATCTTCTGTGCGGGCGTGCCAATGAACCATCGCCCATCTTTTGCAATTCCGATCAG
>Ga0307479_10006728_pt1 | contig 10577 bp, 7 predicted proteins | sample atmos_gasesECM4C_FD_203743 | JGI IMG/M metagenome (GOLD analysis project Ga0307479, IMG submission 203743) | Hardwood forest soil microbial communities from Morgan-Monroe State Forest, Indiana, United States - atmos_gasesECM4C_515 | ecosystem: Environmental > Terrestrial > Soil > Temperate...
TCGGGCGTCTTGATCTGGCTGAAGTGCGTAATGATCGCATCGTAGAGGGATGCGTCGCCGTTGCGGGCGGCGATTGGAATCGCGGAGATGAGCATCGTGCGATCCACGGGTTCGCCCTTGAGGGACTTGTCCATCAGGTCACGCGCCAGGGCGATCGCTTTCGGATCGCGTCCCACCTGTCCCATCACAGTGAGAAGAGCGGCGCGGCGCGCGCGTGTCTCGTCGGAATCCTGCGGATTGGATTGCCAGCCCATTTTCTCCGCGACCGGGCCGAACGTCGCGCGGACCCAGCTTTCGAATTGGGGCCGATCAGAATCGTTCACCAGGTACTGGCTCGCGAATTGGAGATAGTTCGTGAGCTGGTCCATGACGTCGGTCGATGGGTCGTCTCTCAGGTTCGAGGCGAGCGTCATGAAATCGCTGGCTTGCAAAGTGTTGGCGTGAAGGCCGGCAAAGGTATCGTCGAGAAGCATGAAGCGCTCGGGAGCGGATAGTTTGCTCTCGGCGGATGAGGCGATTTGATTGAAGTTTTCCGCAGTGTAGCCCGAGCGATAGTATCCGCGGCCTCCGACGTTTCCAAAAGCACCGTCGGTGCATCCCGGAAGAGCAATCTGCTGTTCTTTCGTTGCGAGCAGTTCGCATTTCTCATCTTTACCGGCTTTGAGGCAAACCGGAATGTCCCATTTTTGTTTTGAGCCTGCTTCGAGAAGTGCGCGGTCGCGGAAATAGCGAGTCTGCGTGACGGTCACGCTCGCATTTTTGCCGGAACATGACGTCTTCAATGAGACTAGCGGCACGCCGGGCTGCTTGACGAAGCCGGACATGATGCGATCCACGGGCTTGTGTGAAGTTTCCGCAATCGTGCTCCAGAAATCCTCCGCGCTGGCGTTGCTGTAGGAGTACTTCGAAAGGTAGGCGTTCACGCCTTTGCGAAATGTCTCCGGGCCGACGTAGCCTTCCACCATGCGCAGAACGGCGGCGGCTTTGTTGTAGGCGATGTCGTCAAAGAGTTCCTGGATTTCCGCGGGAGATTCAGCGTGAGCTTCGATCGCGCGCGTGGAGCTAAGCGAATCTGTACTCATCGCGCCCGTGCTCGACCGCACTGCGTCCGTTTCCAGATTCCACTCGGGCTTCCATGCTTCCATGGGCTTGAACGACATCCAGGTGGCGAAGCCTTCGTTGAGCCACACGTCGTCCCACCACTTCATGGTGACCAGATCGCCGAACCACTGGTGCGCGATTTCATGAGCGATCAGTTCCTGGGCCACTGCTTTGCGCAGCAAGTAAGAGGATTGCTTCGGATCGACAAAAATAAGATCGCGGGCGATGACCAGACCGGTATTTTCCATCGCGCCGGCGGCGAAATCGGAGACGCCAAGGATGTCGAGCTTGCCGTAGGGATATTTAATGCCGAAATACTGGTCATAATATTTCAGCGTGACCACAGCAGCCTGAAGGGCGAAGTCCGCATACGGCTTCTTATCCGGGATGCCGCAAACGCGAACGGGGATTCCATCGGCGGTATCCTCGGCGCACTGCCAATCGCCGACCGCGAGAGCGACGAGATAGGAAGACATCTTCGGCGTTGTGGCGAATTTTACGGTGTGCTTGCCGTCGCCCGGTCCGGGCGTGTCCGAAACTATTTTGGTGTTTGAGAGCGCGGTGTCGCCTTTGTCGATGATGGCTGTCAGGTCGAAGGTCGCTTTGTAGATCGGCTCGTCGAAGGAAGGATACATCCGGCGCGCATCGGTATTCTCGAGCTGCGAGACGGCGTACTTGCGATTGTTGGCCTTGCTCAAATAAAGACCACGAAGCTGGCCGTTGAGGATGCCCGTGTAGCGGATGTGCAGTGTGGCCGGGCCGGCGGCAAGCGGCTGCTCGAACGCGAGCGTGGCCATTTGCTTATCTTCGTCGGGAGTGACCTTTGCAGTCTGCGTTTTGCCGCCGGCGCTGATTGTTGCTTCCGCGAATGTAATTTCGGCGGCGTTCAAAACGATCGTCGAGGTCGGCTTGAGGACTCGGATTGCAATCGTCTCGTCGCCCGTGAAATTTTCCTTCTCGAGGTTTACGTCGATCGTCAGCTTGTAGTTTTCGGGCGTGGCAAGCTCGGGAAGCCTTTGGGCGCGGGCAACCGGCACGAGCATCGGAACGAATGCAAGGAACGCTAAAGTCTTCCGCATCTTTTCTCCTGTGGCCTAACCGGCCAGTCTCCTGTTGGCCTAGTCGGCCAAATCACGGACTGCAGGCTATCTCGGATGGCAGCCAATAGGCGGCTGTCGCGCCACTTCACAACTATACGACATGCACACGAAGTTTGTTTCACAGGCGGGCAATGGGATTTTGGACGCATATTGTGGCGAAAAGTTAGCGGTGAAATTCGGCAGTGCGTGGCGCGTAGTAATATTGAAGGAGCGCAGATGAGACCAGAATTGAGGGCGAATGGCGATTGCAGGTAACGGAGCCGCGATTCGGGCTGAGCACGTTTCGCGGCACTATCAGATGGGTTCCGCATTAATCCGGGCCGTGGATGATGTGAGCCTCGAAGTGGGCGGAGGAGAATTTCTTGCGCTGCTGGGCACGTCGGGGTCGGGCAAATCAACGCTTCTGAACTTGATGGCCGGTCTCGACCGGCCGTCCGCGGGTTCGATCGTTGCTCAAGGAAGAAATTTGTCGGAGCTCAGCTCCATCGAGTTGGCGCAGTATCGGAGCCGCACCGTCGGGATGGTTTTTCAGTCGTTCAATCTCCTTCCGAAAATGACACTGGAAGAAAACGTGGAGCTACCGCTGCGTCTGGCTGAAGTGGATCGCAGCGAGCGCGGCGGGCGCGTGCGAGAAGCGCTCGAACGAGTAGGGCTTGCGAAGCGCGCGGCTCATCGTCCCAGCGAATTATCAGGTGGAGAGCAGCAACGCACGGCGATCGCGCGCGCTCTGGTGAACCGGCCAACGATCTTATTTGCAGACGAGCCCACGGGAAATCTCGACAGCGCGACGGGGGAATCGGTGATGCGACTGTTGAAAGAGATTCAATTGTCCATGGGTATGGCAATCGTTATGGTGACGCATGAACGGCCGCTGGCGGGCCGCTTCGCGGATCGAATCGTGGCTCTGGCAGACGGCAAGCTCGTGAGCGATGGAGTGGCGGCGTGAAGGCGCGCGACCTGGGAGAACTGGCACTGCGGAATTTGCGCGAGGCGCTGCTGAGAAATTCGCTGACCACGCTTGGAATCGCGGTTGGTGTGGCGTCTCTTGTCGCGATGCTTTCGCTCGGAGTCGGTTTGCAGGAACTCGCCACGAAGCGGCTTTCGAATTCCGGGTTGTTTGACACCGTCATCGTGATGTCGAAATCCGGTCTGCGGGGATTTGGAAGGCCGTCGGAGCCGCCGAGGCGAGCAGGAACCGGACCGGATCAGAGCAACGAGCAAGATCATCCGCCGCGGGTATCTCCGCCTCTGGATGATTCCGCGCGCGAAGCACTTCAGAAGCTTCCCAACGTGGTCGAGGTCTATCCGCAGATTCGCTTTCCGACCGAGGTGCGTTTTGCCGGGAAGCCATACGCCACGATGGTTGCGGGGATCCCGGACTCAGCGCGGGGAAACGGCGCGTTTGACGGGATAAACGGAAAGTTCTTTTCGGGTGGAAATGTTGACGAAGCAATTGTGCAATCTGAATTCGCGAAGGATCTCTCAGAGCAACCTTCGAGCCTGATCGGGAAAGACCTGGTTCTGCGCTACGCGGAACGGCAGGCGTTGGGGGCACCAACGCCTGGAGCCAGCAGTTCGTCAGAGACCACAAACGGCGATAACGGCAGCGCTGGGTTTTCGGTGGTGCCGCGCGAGAAAAATCTTCGTATCGTAGGAATCGTTGACACCGAGCCTGCGGCGGGATTTGGCGGGATTGGCAGCGGGCGCGTGTTGATTCCGCTGGCGGTGGCGGAAACACTGCGTGCGGCGCAGTTGAATGATTTGCGCGACGTGGTGAGGGGAGCGAACGGGAAGACCACATATGCGAGCTTGACCGTTCGCGCGAAGAGCCCCTCGCAAGTGGAGAAAATCGAATCGGCGATCAAGGATATGGGGTTCTCGACATTTTCGCTCCTTGATGCCACGCGCAATTTGCGGATTTTCTTTACGATTTTCGATTCGTTACTCGGAAGCTTTGGAAGCCTGGCGCTGGCGGTTTCGACGCTGGGGATTATCAACACGCTGGTGATGGCGATTCTAGAGCGCAGGCGGGAGATTGGAGTGCTGAAGGCTCTGGGGGCGGCTGACCGCGACGTGAAGCAGCTATTTTTCGCGGAAGCGGGAGTGATGGGATTGACGGGCGGGATTTTCGGGGTGGGGATGGGCTGGGTGATTGGACGGGTGGTGACATTTGGAACAAATGTTTATTTGCGCCGGCAGGATTTGCCGCCAGCGCATGTGTTCTCGGTGCCGCTGTGGTTGATTTTTGGCGGAATTGTATTTTCGGTGGTGGTGAGTCTGGTGGCGGGCCTCTATCCGGCGTCGCGGGCAGCGCGGCTGAATCCGGTGGAGGCCCTGCGGTATGAGTAAGGCGAAGCTTGCGCTTACTGCGCTAGTTCTTGTGATTTGCGCACTCGCCGGCCGGCCCGCGCAGGCTGCCGCAGCCGGGCGCGCGGAATGCCAGAGCGTAAAGAGCAAGACTCTCGCGCGCAGCGTCGCCTACTGCACTTTGCTGCCTCCCAGCTACGACGCGGAGAAGACGCGGCGTTATCCGGTGCTTTATTTTCTTCACGGGCTTGGCGACAACGAGCAGATGTTTCTGCATTCGGGCGGCTGGAACCTCGTTGAAGATTTGTGGGAACAGCATCAGCTGGGTGAATTCTTGATCGTGACGCCCGCGGCGGGTGCGAGCCTCTACATTAATTCGCACGACGGCAAAGAGCGATACGAGGCTTTTTTTCTGCGCGAGTTCATGCCCGCAATCGAAGCCCGCTATCGTATTCAGGCCGAACGCGCAACGCGAGGGATTGCGGGCTTTTCGATGGGCGGGTACGGGGCGTTGCGCCTTGCGTTCTTGCATCCTGATTTATTTGGTTCGGTGAGCGTGCACAGCGCGGCGCTAATGGAGAAATTGCCGAACATCAGCGTGGCGGAAGCGGCGCAAAATCCTCGAATGAGGCTGCTGGGCGATGTGTTTGGTTCGCCGCCGGATCGTACGTTCTGGGATCGCAACAACCCGCTCACTCTGGCGCGGACGGCTCACATCGCGGGATTGAAGATTTATTTTGATTGCGGATCGGAAGATGGGTACGGGTTCAACAGCGGCGCGGAGGTGCTCGATAAAATTCTGTCGTCGCGGCATATCGCGCACGAATTTCATATTTACCCGGGCGGTCACGACTGGCCGTATTTTGCGGAGCACCTGCCGGCTTCGCTCGAATTTGAGGCGCGGGCCTTTGGCCTGAAGTGAGTAGGCCGGTTGGCCCGCGCTGCAGTTGATCTTACGCGCGCAAGAGTCGCCATCAGGATTTCTTTCGCGAATACTCCAAGCGAAAAATGGGCGACCATGTAGCGCCCTTATCGGTGGATTTGTCCCAGGTTTGTTCCACCTTGTCCGCGCTGAGGCGCACGACGCGGATTCGATTGAGCACCTCTTCGCCGTTGGGGCCGCGGTTTGGACCGAGAAACTCAGCGGTGCCGGCGGAGATTTTTCCGTTGACGAAGGCATGCGCGCGGCCTTCGTTATCCACGAACAGTCCGCGCCAGCCCTGGTCGCCGTAGCTGTAGGCGAAAATATTTTCGCCACGCTGACCCTTTCCGCCGTCCCAGTCTTCAGTGATCACACAGCTATCGAGCGAGAGCGACACCGTGCTGGTTGCACTCGGTGAGGCGCCTGGAGCTGAGATCGTCCAATCGCCGAGCCAGAAATCCAGTTGCCGGCTTTCGGGATTTGCCGCGCACGTTCCTGGCCCATTTGCGGCGAATGCGCCGGGTACGACGAGGGCGCACAGAAACAGTGCAAGAACCAAAAGGATCTTTTTCAAAACCTGCCAACTTTGAACAACAGTCTGCTTTGCCATATCTGTTACCTCCTCGAGTGATTGTTCGTACCAAAAAAACTTCGGTTCACGTGCTAGGACGCTACCGGCCGTCGCGCATGAAACCGAAACGCTTCGGCATTTTGTTCGATTTCCATCACTTGAAATCCTGCTGCTTGCAGGCGATCACCAAGAGTGTCGGGAACGATCGGCACGAGGGTGTCGCGTATATGAATCAGCCGCATAAACAGGCTCTGCAGGCTATCGGCACCGACAATAGCGCCGCCTGGTCGCAAGACGCGCCGAACTTCGCGGAAAAGTTGGTTCTGGAGGCCGGGAGTGTGCACGTGGTGCAGCATCGTGAAGCAAACGGTGCTGGAGAATTGTGCGTTTGCGAATGGCATCTCAGTGGCATCGCCCTTGACGACCTCAACGTTGCTGCCGTTCAGACGAGAGGCGAGCGATTCGGCTAAGCGGCGATCAATTTCGATCGCCGTCAGGTGCGGGACTCTTTTCCGCAGGAGATCGGTGGTCAGTCCGGGCCCCGGCCCCAGTTCCAGCACGTTCGCTCCGAAATCCACGTGTGCTAGCGCCCATGGCAGGCGGCGCTCTACGGTTCGTCGCCATCGTTCGGAGCGGCACAACCGGTTGTGAATCCAGTTCACTTGGTAATCCTCGAATTCGTAACGAGCTTCGCAGTTTGCAAAGGCAGTTTATGGATTGCGCGGTTTGCATACTTTCGATATTGTGACAACTAATGTCGCAGAAGCGCCAACTGAGCGGCGCGGTATTTGACCGGATCGGGCACAAGCGATCCGAGATCACGACTCTTACGCACGATTACGCTGCTAGGCACGTGATTGCGCTGCATTTTCACGAAGCCGATCAACTGGTCTATGCTTCGCGCGGGGTGATGACTGTGCGAACGAAGGACGGCATCTGGGTGGTGCCCACGGATCGAGCGGTGTGGATTCCGGCGCGGATTCCGCACACGATCACGATGTCGGGAATCGTGGCGATGCGGACTCTCTATTTGAGGAAACGACTGGCGAAGACACTACCTCGGAACTGCTGCGTGGTGAACGTTTCGGCGTTGCTGAGGGAACTTATCCTGCGAGCGTGTGCATTCTCAAAGCTGGCGAAGAGGATTTCACAGCAGCGACACTTGATCGAAATAATTCTGGATCAGCTCGACGCGATACAGACGGTACCGCTGCAGCTTCCGAATGTTTCCGACGCGAGAGCGGGCCGGATCATGCACGTGCTTCACAGCGATCCGAGTGATTCGCGGCCGCTTTCCGAACTCTGCCGGCTGGGTGGCGCGAGCAAGAGGACCGTCGAGCGCCTGTTCCAGCAGGATGCGGGGATGACGTTTGGAAAATGGCGGCAACAGTTGCGGTTGATGCGGGCGATGCAGCTTCTCGCGGAAGGAGCGAAGGTGACGCATGCGGCTTTGGAAGCAGGCTACAGCACGCCGAGCGCGTTTATTTCGATGTTTCGAAAAACGCTGGGAACGACGCCCGCTTCTTACTTTAGAACAGCGAAGGCCAGCGGCGAAGACAGTGCGGAAAATGACTGATCGAAATTATTCGAGTGGCGCTGGACGAAGCATGACTACTTGCTGGTCGTCGTTGTCGTCGTCGTGGATTTTGTGTTATCGAGGACGAGCACGAGGATGCGGCCGTCGGAACGAAAAGTGCCGCCGGTGGCGGTGCGGGCTTCGGTGAGCGGATCGGGCGGGGCGATGTGTTCGCGGGCGGCGACGAGGCCGGTTCCTGAGAGCGTGTCGTTCACATATTCGCGCTCTTTATCTATTTCGGGATCGATTTTGTGGGTGACTCCATTGTTGCGTTCGTCACGCTCGAAGCCGATATCGTGGGTGGCGGCGATGCACCAGACCGGGCGGCCGCCGATTATGTGGGACGATTGCCAAGCGCGCAGATGATTGCGGGACATCGCGACGCGAACGGGTTCGGCGTGCGCGAAACCGTAATCCTGAGGACGATTGAAGAGGTAGAGCGTGCTCATTGGCATGGTGAGGTAATCTTTTTTCTGGATTGTGTCGATGAGGCCGGCAATCACGGTGGATTGCACGTCGCTATCGACTCTGACCCAGCCGGCGGTCGAGAACGCGTGAAGGACCTGCTCTTTTGTGCCGACGATGAGGATATTCACCATGTCGCCGGGATTTCCTTGTTTGTCGGAGATGCGACGCGGAATGGAATCGAGGAGATCCGGCGTGATGCCCGCGACTTTTGTTTCAGCTGGGCCGCCGACGGCCATCGCTGCGGCGGTGCTTGAGCCCGGATCGAGGACTTCGACCGTTACGTGAAAGCTTCCCTTTGCTGCGCCGGCGTCTTTGTAGCTTTGATTGATTCCAATGAAAAGGCGGCCGGCTACCGGGACGGTGAAATCTTTGGTGAGGCCGAGTGAGAACGGTTGGGCGGCGTCACCTGAGCCGACGCGAGCGATCAGTTCGCCGTGATTGCCGTCGGGGACTGCGTAGTCGTGGATTATATCGGCCCAGCCGCGGGGGAGGCCTTCGGGGCCGAAGGTGCGCTCGTCTGGATTTTTGCCGGCGGGCGGGTAGGTGAGTTTGCCGCTGCCGGTGGCGCGAAGTTTTTCGCCGCCGCGGACGTCGATGCCGGTGTCGAGCCATTGTTTTGTGGCATCGATATCAAGGCGGTAGATTTTGTGGCCGGCGGCGTTTGTTTGCGGGGACTGCTCTTGCAGATTCAACTGCGAAGAAGGAGCTCGGGTGGTTTGTGACTGTGCGTATGAGACCGGAGCTGAGGGTGAGGCAAAAAGATAAGCAACCGGTGCGAGCAGGCGGATTATTTTTGCGAATTTCATCGGCAATTAGGATATCGCCGGGTGCCGGAATTTTGCAACGGAGTCAGGCAGTGGCGCTGCCTGGATTAGGCGGATGTGACGGCAAAGGAGAGGGCGAGGGCGAGTGCGAAGGCGACGGTGGTTCCTTCTTGAATCCGGACTGAATTCGGCGCACGAGAACGTAGAGCACGGGAATGAAGACCAAATTCAGGAAGGTGGCAGCGATCATACCGCCGAATACTGTGGTGCCTACCGAGCGTCGGCTGATGCGGCCCGCGCCCTGCGCGAGGACGAGCGGAAGGACGCCGAGAATGAAGGCGAGGGATGTCATGAGGATTGGGCGCAGGCGGATCAGCGCGGATTCCACGGCGGCATCGAGGATGCTGAAGCCCTTTTCGCGAAGCTGTTCGGCGAACTCGACGATAAGGATCGCGTTTTTGCTGGAGAGGCCGATCAGCATTACGAGTCCGATCTGGCAGTAGACGTCGTTTTCCTGGCCGCGCAAAGCCTGTGCGCCAATGGCGCCGAGCAAAGCCATCGGAACTGCGAGCAAGACGATGAAGGGAAGCGTGAAACTTTCGTACTGCGCGGCGAGCGTGAGGTAGACGACCAGGAGTCCGAGGCCGAACAACATCGTTGCCTGACTGCCGGATTGAATTTCTTCGAGAGAGAGCCCCGTCCATTCAAAGGAGAAGCCCGGGGGAAGGACTTTGTTGGCGAGTGCGTCCATCGTGGCGATCGCGTCGCCTGAACTTTTTCCTGGAGCGGCCGAGCCGTCGATTTCCGCATAGCGAAAAAGATTGTAGTGGCTGATGACCTGGGGCGATGCTTGCGATTGAAGCTTGACGAGATTTTCGAGCGGCACCATTAGTCCCTTGTCGGAGCGGACGTAATATTCGTTGATGTCGCGCGGCTCGGCGCGGAATTGTTTGTCGGCCTGAACATAGACGCGATAGGCGCGATTGTTGAAATCAAAATCATTCACGTAAACAGAACCCATGTAAACCTGCAAAGCGTCCGTGATTTGATTCAGCGAGACGCCGAGGGCTTTGGCCCGTTCGCGGTCGAAGTTCAGCACGAACTGCGGATCGTTGGCGCTAAAGCTGGTGAACAGACCTGTGACAGCAGGATTCTTGTTTCCTTCTTCGATCACCTTTTGAGTGACATTCGAAAGCTGCTGCATGGAAGTGCCACTTTGATCCTCGAGGACGAACTGGAAGCCGCCGAATTGTCCGAGTCCGTTCACAGCTGGTGGTGCGAACGGGACCACCTGGGCACCGGAAATGGTGGAAAGTGGGCCGCGAAGCCGTTCCAGAATCGCGTTGCCGGAGTGTTCTTCGCCTTTGCGCTGGTCGAAGTCTTTAAGGCCAGCAAAGATCAGAGCGCGGTTGGAAGCGCTACCGCCGAAGCTGAATCCAGCCACCGAAAACGCGCTATCCATCTCCGGTACTTTGGCGAGAATGCCTTCGACCTGTGAACAGATATTTGTGGTGTATTCGAGCGACGCACCTTGCGGAGCTTGAACAGCGATAATCAGATATCCGCCGTCTTCCGCTGGAATGAAGCCCTTCGGAACGTGCTGATAGACCCAGTAAGTAAGCCCAAGCCCACAGAAGAACACGAGAACCGCGACGTATCCGAAGCGCAGCACAAATCGCAGAAAATTCTGGTAAGCGCGGCCAAAGGCGGCCATACCTTTGTTGAAGGCTGTAAAAATGCGGATTTTCACGACATGCTCGTGGCCCAG
>Ga0307479_10006730_pt1 | contig 10576 bp, 8 predicted proteins | sample atmos_gasesECM4C_FD_203743 | JGI IMG/M metagenome (GOLD analysis project Ga0307479, IMG submission 203743) | Hardwood forest soil microbial communities from Morgan-Monroe State Forest, Indiana, United States - atmos_gasesECM4C_515 | ecosystem: Environmental > Terrestrial > Soil > Temperate...
TTCAATCGCAACAATCCGTTCCTGATCCAACTCTTCACCGTGCCTAGCGGCTCGTGGAGGGCATTCGCGATCTCGCTGTGACTTAGGCCCTCAAAATACGCCATTTCGATCGCTTTCTTCTGCGGGGCGCTGAGCGTCCCAATCAAGGAGCGAATGCGTTCCGCGCGCCGCTTTTCGTCAAGGGCCTTCTCGTATTCCGGGGCCTGCGCGATGGCCGGAAGCTCCTCGGTCTGGTCCTCGCGGCGGCGTTGCCGTTCACTTTTTAGTCGGAGATGGTCGAGCGCACGGTTGCGCGCCAGCGTCAGCAGCCAGGGAACGAACGGGCCGCGAGCGGAGTGATACTGGGCCGCATTGCGCCACAGCTGGAGAAAAACGTCCTGGCAGACTTCCTCCGCGGTCGGCGCCTGCTGCAAAATACGCACCACCAGCGCGTACACAATGCGGGAGTGCCGGTCGTAGAGCTCCTCAAATGCGCTCACATCCCTGTGAAGAAGCCGGTCCACCAGCGTCGCGTCAGACGACACGCCATCGCCATACTTTGGGATCATGGCCGCCAGGAACACGGGTCAGGCGTCTTCATCTCCTGCAAGATATACGTCAAAACCGGTTGAGCCGGATGAGTTTACTGCCTTAGAGCTTTCCACGCGAGAGTATTTGGTCTGCCACGTTTAGGGATTGCTCGACACACGCGCCGATCGCGGGGCCGCGTAGATAGTTGCCGACCAGCCACAGATTCGGGACTTTTCGCCGGTGGTCCTCGATGGCCCCGAGCCGTTCCGTATGACCCAAATTGTATTGTGGTAGTGCACGCGGGTAGATGGTCACATTGGAGAAGCTAGGCGCTCCGTGAATGGTCAGCAGGGGCGCGATTTCGCTGTGAACCAGAGAGCTGAGTTCGCCGGGCTGCAGGGTCGCCGCTCGTGGATCGGTCGCTCCGCCCACGAAGCTAGTCAGCAGAACGTGGCCATCGGGTACGCGCCCGGGAAATAACGAAGAATTCCAGACCGTGCCGAGAACCCGCAATCCAGCGGATCGCGGCACCAAAAAGCCGAAGCCAGCGAGTGGGTGACCAACGTCCGAGCGGCGATAGCCTAGCGACACTACTGCCACAGAGGCGTATTCAATCTCGCCCAATAACGATTCCAGGTTTCGGTTCACGTCGTGCAGAATCGCTGCGGCTACATCCGTGGGCGTGGCGATCACTAGGTTGTCCGCCAGGATCGTTCCTTCCTGGCTTGGCATTTGGATTGTCACGTGGAAGGAATCGCCGACACGATTCGATTCGAAGCGAGTCACGCGGGCGTTCAACAGAAGTTTCTCGCCGAGTCGTGTAGCGAGCGCGCGAGGAAGAGTTTCCGCGCCATCGCGAAAACTCAGCAACGTGGGCCGCTGGCGAGGGCCCTCGCGAGACTTTGCCATCATGCCGCGGATGACGCTCCCTTTCCGCTTTTCCGCGTCATGCAAAATCGGGAAGGCGCTTCGCAGGCTGAGTCGCTCGGGATCGCCTGCGTATACGCCGGAAACGAAAGGGCCCACCAGCCGGTCGAGCAACTCGGCAGAAAATTTTCGGCGCACGAAAGCCCCCACGGATTCGTCCTGCTCGGGCGGGTGGCTTTTACGGAAGAGATCGCGGGCCATGGCCCATTTTGTTCGCGCGCTCACCAGATCGGAGGCGAAGAATGCCGGAGGGTTGAGCGGGACCTGCTTTAGAGCACCGGCGACGAGCACATAGCGCGATGCGTGTGGCGGTGCCTGTACGATGTCACCAGCAATGCCTAGCTCGGTGCACAATGCGAGGAGCGGCGCGGTGCCGCTAAAGCTTTGCGGTCCAAGTTCCAGTAAGTAGCCGTCGCGCCGCTCGGACTGAAGAGAACCCCCCGCGCGCCCGCAAGCCTCGACAACCTCGGCCGAAATCCCCGCTTTGCGCAGCGCATGAGCGCAGACCAATCCCGAGATTCCACCGCCAACGATGAGCACTGGGACGTGACGAGTCATGGCGCGGCGAAGGACCTCGCCATGTCAGAGCGTTTTCGAGAACAGAGGCTTGGCAGCGAGTTGCTGCCTTTCGAGATAAGGATCGAAGATCATCGCCAGGTTGCGAATGAAAATTCGCCCCAGCCAGGTGGTGCGAATTTCGCCGTGCTCCAGCAGCACGAGTCCATCGTCGCGCGAAGGTTCCAGGCGTCGCAACTCATCCGCAAAATATTCATCGAAGTCGATGTCAAACTCGCGCGAGACCTCATCCTTGATCACGATCGTATGGCACAGTAGCCGGCTGATCACCGACCGCCGCAGACGGTCATCCGCCGAAAGGTGATACCCGCGCATGGTCGCGATGCCGCGGTCGGCTACAGCCTTTTCCCACGACGGCAAGTCCCGATGATTCTGCGCGTACGCGTCCTGAATACCGCTGATAGCGGTCACCCCCATGCCGTAGAGGTCCGCGCCCGCCTTGGTGGTGTACCCCTGAAAGTTACGGTGCAGCGTGCGGTTACGCTGCGAAACCGCCAGCTCGTCGCCCGGTTTGGCGAAGTGATCCATGCCTATGTAAAGGTAGCCGGCTTCCAGGAACTTCAGCATGCCGGTGCGAAAAATCTCGAACTTCTGCATGCCCTCCGGCAGGAATGCCACGAACGCGCCTTGTTGTTTCTTCAGCCAGGGCACGTGCGCGTAGCTGAACAGCGCCACCCGGTCGGGAGCCAGCTCCAGAATCTGCTCGACGGTATGTCCGAAGCGCTCGGGAGTCTGATGCGGCAAGCCGTAAATGAGATCGACGTTGATGCTATCGAAGCCCAACGCGCGTGCCGTCGCAATCAGGTCGCGAGTCATCTCAAAAGGCTGAATTCGGTGGATGGCTTTCTGCACGTCGGGGTGAAAATCCTGAATGCCCATACTCAGGCGGTTGAATCCAAGCCGCCGCAACGTTTCCAGGTGGTCGGGCGACGTGACCCGCGGATCGACTTCAATGCCAATCTCCGCGTCGGCAGCGAAGTAAAATCCCTCGCGCGTCGCACCGAACAAATCTTCAATCTGCGCCGGCGTGAGATACGTCGGCGTGCCCCCTCCCCAGTGAAACTGCACCACGGGGCGTTCCTTCGACACGCTGCGGCTGACGTGTTCCAACTCGCGCTTCAGAACGCCGAGGTACGGTGGCGCCACCGCTTTATCTTTTTGGATGATGACGTTGCACGCGCAGAACAAACACAAGCTTTCGCAGAAGGGAATATGCATGTAAAGAGATACCGGCGCCCGTGCAAGATTCGATTTTTCGTGCACGCGCTCCAGATCATCCGGCCCAAATGCATCGTTCCACACCGGCGCTGTCGGGTAGCTGGTGTAGCGCGGGCCCGGGCGATTGTATTTCGCCAGAAACTCCTCGCTGACGCGGAGCTCCTCGCTCATCTGCCGCAAAGTTGGATTGGCAAGTGTCACGGTCATTCGACCTCAGCGCGACCGAACCGCGGGCTTGGCCTCTGGCAGCTCAGCCTTCTGTCCTGTTTCGATGAAAAGCAGCGCGTTCTCCACCGGCGTGCCCGGCAAAATTCCATGACCCAGATTCAAAATATGTCCCACTCCGCCCAAGGCCCCCGCCGCGTCGAGGGTAGCCTTTCGAATATTCTCCGGGGGCCCAAACAACACCGCGGGATCGACGTTGCCCTGCAACGCCGTGCGCGGCCCCAGCATCTCCCGCGCTTCCCGCAGATTGATGCGCCAATCGACGCTCAATACGTCCGCGCCGGAGTGCGCGATCGCTGGAAGCAGGTGATGCGAAGCCTTGGTGTAGTAAATGACCGGGACCTCACGATCGATCCGGGTGATGACCTCTCGCACCGCGGGCAGCGCATAAGTTTCGTAATCCGCCAGGCTCAGTTCGCCGCACCACGTATCAAACAATTGCACGGCGGCCGCTCCCGCCGCGATTTGCGCCTTTAAGTATCCCACCGTGGCTTGCGCGATCTTGAATAAGAGCGTCTCAAAGGCACCCGGATCGTGGTACAGAAAATTCTTGACGGTGGCAAACCCTTCCTTGGTCCGTCCCTCCACCATGTAACAAGCTAAAGTCCACGGAGCCGCCGCGAACCCCAGCACCGGCACGGTTGGTCCAACCTCGCGCACGATTTTCCGGATGGCCTCCATCAGGAAGCCTGTCTCCGATTCTGGATCGAAAACGCGAAGTTTTTGGACGTCGGCCTCCGACCGCACCGGCTCGGGCAAGTTGGGCCCGGTGTCACCAAGCTCCAATTTCAGTCCCATCGCTTCGGCCGGAATCAGAATGTCGGAAAACACGATGACCGCATCCACGCCCAGCCGCCGAAACGGCTGCATCGACACTTCCAGAGCCAAGTCCGGCGTCTTGCAGACCTCAAGAAACGCATGTTTGGCCCGAATCTCCCGATACTCCGGCAAATACCGCCCGGCCTGCCTCATCATCCAAACGGGCAAACGCGGCACCACTTCGCCGCGGCAAGCGCGCAAAAACAACTCTTTGCGATTCAAAGGATCACTCTGCAAGCTCATGGTCTATTCTCACAGAAGCATAGCAAATCCCTGTACCCCGCGCTCACAACACGCCGCCTATCCACACGATGTCATCCTAAGGCTATGCGACGAGCTAGCCGAAGGACCGCAACCGAGCCGTTGGCGCGAGCGAATCCCTGGGTTGCATTGCGCATGGGTTGAGATCCTTCGGACATCCTCGTCGGATGTCCTCAGGACCACAATCGTACCGATAGCTGCGTTCAGCGATGCCCAAGCGGCCCGCAAACAGCTGCGCTATACTCAAAGATTGAGACTTGCGCGCAACTCCGGAAACACCCGTTGGTCGGCGCCTCCGGATAACTCGCTGCGAAAAGCATCCAATGCCTCACCTCTTCCTATATCTGACCGTGCTGGCCTACACGCTAAGCCTCGGCTCCTATGTGCGTTTCCTGCGTTCCGGCCGCGAAATCTCCGGCAGGCTCGGCACAATCTTTCTCGGCCTCGGCCTGGTAGCTCATTATTTTGCTCTCCTCGAACGCTCTCGCGGACTCCATACCGTCCCGTACCACGATCTCTACGGCTCGATGTCCCTCTTCGGCTGGCTCCTCGCCGTGACCTATCTTGGCCTCGAGTTCTTCCATCGCCAACGCTCTGTGGGCGCCTTCGTCCTACCCTTCATCCTAGCGTTCTTCCTCGCCGCTCACCTCGCTCCCGCCGATCGCCTCTCTCCCACGGTCGCCCACGGCCCGATCTTTGCCTTCCACGTCACGCTGAGCATCCTCGCGTACGCCGCCTTTGCCCTCTCGTTCGTACTTAGCCTCATCTTCCTGGTCGAGAACCGCCTCCTGCGCAATCGTCACCTCAGCGAACTCGTCTGGCGTTTGCCGCCCCTGGAACTCCTGGAACGCATGAGCCGTTCCAGCGTTCTCGTGGGCCTGATCTCGATCGCCGTCGGCACAGTCCTTGGTTTCATCTGGGTCGACCGGCTCACCGGCCAATACTGGTATTACGACCCGAAATACGTTATTACGCTGCTGGTGCTTTTGCTCTACGCCGCGTACCTCCAGCTTTCGCGCACTACGACGTGGCGCGGCGCGCGAGCTTCGGGCCTCTGTATCTTTAATTTTGTGATTGTGGTGCTTAGTTTTACCGTCGTGAATCTCTATCTTTCGCACAGTCACCGCTATTTCTAGGGCCAAGGGTCGCGAAAGGAGCACGCTAGTAAAGGAATGGAAATCGTCCTGGTTGGCCTGAACCATCGCACTGCGCCTGTCGAGGTGCGGGAGAAGGTGTCTTTCACCGCCGATCAGGCCCGCCGTGCCGCAGACGAACTCCGCTCCCGCGGTATCCTCGAAGAAACCCTGGTCCTTTCTACTTGCAACCGCAGTGAAGTCTACGGCGTTCCTCCAGAGACTTCACACAACTGCCTTTCAGGGCTCGCGTCCTTTCTCAGCGAATTCCACTCCGTCGGCCCCGACATTCTCACCAGCTCGCTTTACCATCACTACGATCGCCACGCCGTCCGTCATCTTTTCCGCGTCTCCGCCGGACTCGACTCCATGCTTCTAGGCGAAGCCGAAATCCTCGGTCAAGTCCGGGAAGCCTACCGCTTGGCACATGAACAAGGCGCGACCGGTCCCGTGCTCAATCGCTTATTCCAAGGCGCGCTCGAAGTCGGCAAACGCGTGCGTACCGACACCGAACTCGGCTCGCGTCCCATGTCCGTCGCCGCGGCTGGAGTCAAGCTTGCCGAACGCATCTTCGGCAAATTGGCCGGTCACAAAGCGCTGGTTTTGGGCGCCGGCGCCGTCAGCGAGCAGGTCGTCACCACGCTCCGCGATCGTGGCGTCTCCGATCTGTTCGTCATGAACCGCTCCCGCGAACGTGCCGTCGAACTCGCGCAAGGATTCAACGGCAAAGTCATCGAGTGGGCCGACTGGGATGCCGCGCTGCTCAAACCTGACGTCGTCGTCTGTTCGATCTCAGCCGACGAGCCGGTCCTCTCGCGCGGCATCTTGGAAGCCGCCATGAACGCTCGCGGTAATCGCGCTCTCTTCCTGATGGACCTCGGAATGCCGCGCAACATCGAAGCCGCTGCCGCCGAGCTCTACAACGTCTACGTGTACAACCTCGACGACCTCAGCGCGATCGTGCAGCAGAATCGCCAGGCCCGCGAAGGGGAGGTCCCGCGCGCCGAAGCCATCGTCGAAGATCACGTTGGCAAGTTTCTTTCCTGGCAGGCCAGCGTCGAGCTCGTCGGCCTCGTGCAGGCCTTGCGCGCCCGCCTCCGCGCGGAACGTACTAGTTTTCTTCACACGCGCCTGGCGTCGGTTACCCACCTCTCCCCCAAAGATCGCGAGCACATGGAAGTCCTGATGGACGAAATGCTCGAAAAACTCCTCATCGAGCCCGCCGAACGCCTTCGCGGTGAACGCGAGCTTCGCCGCAAGATACAAAACGTCGAAGCCCTTCGCGATCTTTTCCTTTCCAACCGGGATAAGGGATGAAGCACCTGCGCATCGGCACCCGCGGCAGTCTGCTCGCTAAATGGCAAGCAGAGTTCGTGCGCAAACAGATCTTCCAGGCCACCGGCATCGAAAGCGAAATTGTCATCATCAAGACCACCGGCGACAAAATGCAGCAATCGGCGTTATCACAGATCGGGGGGAAGGGAATCTTCATCAAGGAACTCGAAGACGCGCTGCTCGAAGAATCCATCGACATCGCCGTGCACAGCGTAAAAGACATTCCCACCGAGGTACCTCCCCGGCTTTCGTTTCCCGCCATCTGCCGCCGCGAAGACGTGCGCGACTGCCTCGTGTCGGCAAACGGTGCGACGCTGGTCACTCTTCGCTATGGCGCACGCGTGGGCACCGGCAGCCTGCGCCGCCAGGCTCAGCTTCGCCACGCGCGGCCCGATCTCGACGTGCGCGACCTTCGCGGCAACGTGGACACCCGCCTTCGCAAAGTGGAAGCTGGTGAGTACGACGCTGTGATGCTCGCGAAAGCGGGACTCGATCGACTCGGCTGGTCGCATCGCATCAGCGAGACGCTTTCGCCCGACGTCTGCATGCCTGCCGTGGGCCAAGGCGCGCTTGGGATTGAATGTCGCGCTTCGGACACGGAAACATCCGCAGCGGTCGACAAATTGGACGACGCCGAAACGCGCGCTGCCATCATTGCCGAACGCAGCTTGCTCTCCGTGCTGGAAGGCGGCTGCCAGGTTCCGCTGGGCGCTTGGGCTCGGATTGAGCGCGATGAGTTGGTCCTCGACGCCTGCGTCTGCTCGATCGATGGCCATCAATACGTTAAGCAGCGCGCAACCGCGACACTCGATCAGGCCCGCACTCTGGGTCAGCGCATGGCGCAACTTCTCATCGACGCCGGCGCCCGAAACATCCTCGAAGAAGTGAGCCGCCAACGTGGCTGACGCCGCCGCATCGTCTTCGCCAAAATCATCTCTGGCGAGCAAGCGCATCGTCATCACTCGCGCTGTCGCGCAAAGCTCCGAGCTTCTCGAGAAATTGGCGCAACACCGTGCCATTCCGGTCAGTCTTCCGCTGGTCTCATTTTCGCCTCCCCGGGAGCATGCAGCGCTCGACGCCGCCCTCCGGAGTTGGCGGGAATTTGACTGGGTGCTGTTCACCAGCACAAACGCCGTTCAATCCGTGGTCGCGCGCGCAGCGGCGTTAGGCATCAAGCTCGGCCGAATCGACAATCGACCTAGCATCGCCGCCGTCGGCCCCGCCACGAAAGAACAAGCAGCAAAAGCTGGTCTGGTGGTCGATCATGTCGCGCAGACACATCTGGGTGTCGCCCTGGCCGAGGAGCTGGCCTCCCAGCTTCGCGACATAAGCGTTTTACTGCCTCGCAGCGATCGCGCAAATCCCGATCTGCCCGCCGCGCTGAAAAAGCTCGGTACAAAATTGACCGAAGTCATCGCTTATCGCACACTTCCTCCTAGCGATGCCGATCGAGGCCGGGTGACAAAAGTACTCAGTGCCGAGGCCGACGCGGCAATCTTCTTCAGTCCCAGTGCTGTTCATAACCTTGCCGAGTTGATCGGGAAGCAAGCATTGGCCGAACTGCAAAGCAGAATCGCGCTCGCCGCGGTCGGCCCGGTAACTTCGGCCGCCCTGCGCGAATACGGAATTCAACGCATCGTGATGGCCGTCGACACTACGACCAACGCCGTCATCGACGCGCTAGAATCCTATTTCACGGGACAAGCTGGAGCCGTCGCGACTCGCCAGCCTACGGCTGGAGCCAGGCACGGATGAGTTTTCCCACCCATCGTCCGCGCAGGCTACGCCGCACCGAAGCGCTGCGCAATCTGGTCCAGGAAACCCGCTTGACGACCGCGGGCCTCATCTACCCCATGTTTGTCTGCCCGGGTACCAATGTTCGCCAGGAAGTCACGTCCATGCCCGGCGTCGCGCAGCAATCCGTGGACAAAATCCTGGAAGAGTGCCGCGAAATCGAGTCACTCGGCATCCCGGGCATAATACTCTTCGGCCTGCCCGAATCGAAAGACGCCACGGGCGGCAGCTCCGCCTCCCCGCACGGTGTAGTCCAGCGCGCCGTCGAAGCCGTCCGCAAAGCGAATCTCAAACTCGTCGTCATCACCGACGTCTGCCTCTGTGAATACACCGACCACGGCCACTGCGGCGTAATCGAAAACGGGGAAGTCGCCAACGATGCCACGCTCGCGGTCCTGGCCAACCAGGCTCTCTCGCACGCCCGCGCCGGTGCAGATGTCGTCGCCCCCTCCGACATGATGGACGGCCGCGTAGGCGCCATTCGCGACAAACTCGATGACCACAAATTCGAGAATCTCCCGATCCTCGCCTACGCCGCCAAGTACAGCTCCGCCTTCTACGGCCCGTTCCGCGAAGCCGCCCAGTCCACGCCGCAATTCGGCGATCGCCGCAGCTACCAGATGGATCCCGCCAACGCCCGCGAAGCGCTGAAAGAAGTCGCCCTCGATCTCGACGAAGGCGCCGACATGGTCATGGTGAAGCCTGCGCTCCCGTACCTCGACGTAGTTCGCCGCGTCCGCGACACCTTCGACGTGCCGGTAGGGGCCTACAACGTGAGCGGCGAATACGCTATGGTGAAGGCCGCGGTTGCCAACGGCTGGCTCGACGAGCGCCGCACCGTCCTCGAGATCATAACCGGCATCCAACGGGCCGGCGCCGACATCATCCTGACATACCACGCCAAGGACGTAGCCCGCTGGCTGGCTCCGTGATAATTTAGACGCAACCCTGTAGGGGCACAGCACGGCTGTCCCCGACGTTGGCAAATCGATCCGACAATATGCATCTCGAAATCATAAAGCTCGAAATTTAATAAATTTGGTCATGAGCGCTACGCCCACCAAAACGAGGAACCACCGCCGCCGCTCCAGCGAAATCTTCGCCTGCGCGGAAAAGATCCTCGTCGGCGGCGTGAACAGCCCGGTCCGCGCCTTCCGCTCCGTAGGCTGTGACCCGCTAATCGTCGACCGCGGCGAAGGCCAATACCTCTTTGACGTAGACGGCAACAAACTCCTCGACTACGTGGGCTCCTGGGGAGCTATGCTCCTGGGTCACGCGAATCCCGCCGTCACCCAAGCCATCGCCAACCAGGCCAAGCGCGGCACCAGCTACGGCGTAACCACCGAACTCGAACTAGAGCTGGCCACGCTCATCAACGCCGCCATCCCCGCGCTGGAAAAAATCCGCTTCGTCTCCAGCGGCACCGAAGCCACCATGAGCGCCGTCCGCCTGGCACGCGGCGTCACCAAGCGCGACTACATTTTGAAATTTCGCGGCTGCTACCACGGCCACGCCGACAGCTTCCTCTCCGACGCTGGCTCAGGTCTCGCCACGCTGAGCATCGCCGAATGCCCAGGCGTCCCCGAAGCTCTGGCACAGCTAACGCTAAACGCTCCCTACAACAATCTCGAAGCCGTCGCGCACCTCTTCACCGAATACAAAACCAAAATCGCCGCCGTCATTGTCGAGCCCATCGCCGCAAATATGGGCGTCGTCTTGCCTGAACCCGGCTTTCTCGCCGGTCTCCGCGACATCACCCGCAAAAACAGCGCGCTTCT